>Ga0247680_1000022_pt1 | contig 110030 bp, 106 predicted proteins | sample CNK21_metaG_FD_182803 | JGI IMG/M metagenome (GOLD analysis project Ga0247680, IMG submission 182803) | Soil microbial communities from Purdue University Martell Research Forest, Indiana, United States - CNK21 | ecosystem: Environmental > Terrestrial > Soil > Temperate forest > Bulk soil...
GCGACGTGGTGTTTCCGGCATACACGCTCTCCGAGCCGTCCCTGGTGATGCGGTACACAAGCCCGCCGTTGTCGGAAGCGTATACCGTTCCGTCATCTGCCGCGGCAACACCATTGACGTAGAAACCGTGGTCCAGTGTCGTAACGATGCCATCGCCGGACACTCGCAGGAGTCGAAAGGGATCGCCGATGTAAAGGGAGCCGTCCGAACCGAAGGCGATGGCGTTGGGGGTAATCGCTACACTCGTTGCTGGAACGCCGCTCACGAGCGGCGAAAAGGGTGAGGAAGACGTGCCATTCCCGGCAACGGTGGCCAGCGAACCGTCGACGATGCGGCGGACGCGTTCGTTGAATTCCGCGAAGTAGACATCACCGTTCGGGGCAACGGCCACCCAAGACGGAGCGATCGGGCTGCCAAGCGCGGGCGCTCCGTCGGCAGTGAAACCGCGAATGCCATTTCCGGCTACGGTGGTGATGATTCCTGAAGGGTCGATTTTCCGGATGCGATTCTGGTCGACCATGTAAACAGAACGGTCCGGCGCAACGCCGAGCGCAGTTGGGAAATCGAGCTTGGCAGCCGTCGCCGGACCGCCATCGCCCGAAAAGCAGCACCCGGTCGTCCCGCCAACCGTCGTGACGGCAAGCTGTTTGGTCTGATTCGGGTCGCCGCTTCGCTGCTCGCCGGCTCCGTCATAGAGCGTGCGGCCACCGCCGTCGTATGACTTTTGTGCGCTGAGCGTCCAGTCGCCGAAGCCGCTGTTGTCGGACGGGAAGCTGCCCAGCCGTACCGAGAACGATTGCGCATACCGATACTCCTGACGTGAGGGAGAGCGGCTGATCGCCGCCGCGGTCACGATGGCCCAGGTGATTGAGCCGTCGTTTGGTGGCAGAGCATAGACACCGTCGTAGATGTAATCGATCTCGCCGACGAGCTCTCGCGCACCGGGAACCGGACGTCCGTAGACATCGCGCCCATCCCATGTGAAGTCGTAGGAGAGATTCGGCTGCGCCAGGAACGAGAGTTTCGTCTGTTTTCCGGCGATACCCACGGAGAGCTCGATCCGCTTGAGCGCGGAGGGGACAGTCGCGCCGCTCAGGTGGATGGTTGTCGTGTATTGGGTTGGCGTGTGCCGCGCGCTGTCGTACTCGAGCGCGAAGGGAGTGCCGGCGATCGGCAGAGCTTCGGTCAGCGTCCGGGCATAGCAGTTCACAACTGAATTGCCGGGTGCGGCGCCGAAACTGCAATCGTCGTTCGGAGACGGAGCGGCCGTCGTCGATGGTTGCGGCTGCAATGGCGACGCGGCGCCGGCAGGCGGCACCTGTGGCGCGGGGCGCTGGCCGAAATTGGTGTCGATCGGCGTTAGGTGCGTGAGCGGCACGCGCCACAGCGACTTCCCGCTTGTGTAGAGCGTTGCAAGGGTCTGCCGCTCGACGTTGTCGATTCCGAGCAACGCGAGCATCGCCGCACCGTCAGCCACGCCGTCGCCGTTCGTGTCGACGTCAGCGAGACCGTTCGTGATCGAGACGATCGTGAGGATCACGCCATTCGCGGAAGCCACCCACGTGGCGCGCTGGCGGTCGTAGTATCCGACGGGAACGATGGTCCCTGCGGGAAGCGCCAGGAAATTATCAAGGTAGTAGGCAACGGGCGCAGAGAACCGGATCGTCGTCGCGCCCGCGCTAACCGCTTCGTCAGCGCTCAGCTCGACGCAGTACGTGTAGCCGCTCGTCGCCGGGAGGGCCGCCGGCATGGCGTTCGGCCCCAATGGTCCGACGCTGAACTCCGTCGCGCGCAGGTGAAGCGAGGCCACGGTTTGTACGGTGGCGTCTGGAAGTACGAGAGAGGCGCCGGCTCCGGCCGGAATCAGCAAGGTAGCCTGGCGCGCGCCGTCCTGATCGGTGATGACGCTGCCTCGTGCAACCTGCGTGCTGCTGCCGCCGAAGGTGATCAGCGTTGTTTGCGCGTCATACGCCACGAGCGCAACGTCATCAATCGTGCGTTGCTGGTTCCATTTTGTCGTCACGGCACGTTGTGCCGGGACGTAGCCCGGCTTGTCGAACTTGAGTGTCAGTGCGCCGCCGCCGTTGACCACGAAGTCGAACACACCATCGGCACGGCTCAGGGTTTCGCCGTACTCGGGATGGTTAAGGACACTGACGTGCACACCGGCCAATCCTGCACCGCTGAGGGTGCGCACCGTCCCTCGAATCACGGTTGCGCGGTCGTCATTGATGGTGTTCGGTGCCACGCCGGTCTGTATCGCGTTCGGTCCGGTGACGAGGAATGTGACGGCGTCCGCGAACACGCCGACGACCGTAGGATCGACTTTCGGAGCGACGGTAGCCGGATCGGGCGGCAAGACGAGCGGATTGACCGAGACATGAACCGTGGCGGTGAGGCCGCCAAGACTCGCCGTAATGTCAGCGCCGCCGGCGGTCATTGCCGTGACGATGCCCGTCGACAAGACGCTGACGCTGGCGGCGTTAGAGCTCCAGGATGTTTTGGAAGTGACATCGACACCAATACCGGTGAGGAGCACGCCGATGGCGTTGAACTGCAGACTCTGGCCGGCATCGAGTGTCGTCGCCGGTGATGTGATCTGAAGTTTTGTAAAACTCGCAACGACAAAGTCGCTCGCGCTGATGGCGCTTCCGCCAGCGGTCACGACGGTAATCTTTCCGGTTGTCGCGCCATTCGGAACGCTGGCCACGAGTTGAGTGGTCGAGGCCGAGGTCACTGTCGCTGACAGCGTGCCGAAGAGCACCTGATCGCCGCTTGGATCAGGATCGAAGTTCTGTCCCGTGATGGTGACCGTGGCACCTGACCCGCCTTGCGCCGGAACGAAAGTCGTGATGACGGGCGGCGCGAAATAGGTGAACGCCGCGGGCTTCGTCGCTGAGCCGCCCGAAGTCGTAACGGTGATGTCCGCCGTGCCGGCAGCACCCGGTGGGGTGGCGACGCTGAGCGAGGAGCTGCTCGTTACCGCAACGGATGTGGCCTGCACGCCGCCGATCGTGACCGTTGTGTCGTCGCTCACGAAGTTTGTACCTGTGATCGTGAGCGTCTCTCCGCCCGCGGTCTTTCCTTTCAGCGGCGTGACCGAGGAGATCGTCGGCGGCGGGAGATAGGTGAAGGCGCCCGTGAGTGCGGCGGTGCCGCCCGGTGTCGTGACGACGACATCGACCGTTCCGGGCGCGCCGGCCGGAGCACTGACGATGATCTCTGTCGACGAGATATAGGACACCGAAGACGGCGAAACGCTGCCGAACAGGACCGACGTCGCGCCGGGGACAAAACCGGTGCCGAAGAGCCGGACCACGGTGCCGCCGCTCGGCGATCCAAAGCGCGGGTACACCGCGGAAAGCGTCACGCTCGAATAGATCACGCGAAGGGCGTCATTGCCGGCGTCGCCGATGAAAAGCGCACCTTTGAAATCGATGCCGGCGGGCTGTTTGAAGCGGGCCGCGCTCACCGCGGCGTCGACGTATCCGGGACTTCCATTGCCGCTCACGGTCGATACCGTGGTCCCGGACGGTGTGAAGGCCACTTTGCGGATGGCGTGATTGAGCGTGTCGGCGATGAAGAGGTTTCCGGCATCGTCGCTGGCGATGGCGGACGGTTGGTTGAACTGCGCCGTGAGCGGCGAGCCGTCGTTGAGACCCGGTTGTCCCGTCCCCGCCACCGTGGACACCTGTCCGGCGTCAATTTTTCGAATGCGGTTGTTGCCCGTGTCCGCGATGAAGACGACACCGGAAGGAGCGACGACGATGCCCGAGGGCTGCTTGAAGAGTGCCTGGGCCGCCGATCCGTCAGCGAAGCCGTCATGAACGCCTCCGGCCAGCGTTGTCACCGTGCCGGCGGGAGTGATCAGACGGATGCGGTGATTGCCGCTGTCGGCGACGAGGAGATTGCCGGAAAGGTCGAACGCGAGACCGATCGGCTGTTTGAAAGCGGCCTGCGACGCGGGACCATCGGCGTCGCCGGCAGCACCAGAACCGGCGAAGGTGGTCACGCTGCCGTTGGAGGCAATCCTGCGGATGACGTTGTTGCCCGTATCAGCGACATAGATGCTGCTTCCGGCGACATCGGTCACCACGGCTCCCGGCTGCTTGAACTTCGCCGCTCCAGCCGGACCGTTCACAAAACCCGGATCGCCCGTGCCGATGGTCGAAAGCAATTGACCATCAGGGGCGAGGATTTTCACCTGGTGATGGAGCGTATCGGTGACATAGATCTTGCCAGTGCTGGCGACGGCGACACCCGATGCGTCCTTGAAGAGGTCGTGCGCCTGCATGGACGCGCCGAGCGTCGTCACCGTTACGAGCGCGGGATCGGGCAGTAAGGTGAATCCGAGAGTAGCCAACGTTGCGCCGCCGGAAGTCACCGTCACGGGACCGCTAGCCGCAGCCGGTGGGACGACGATCTCGAGCACGTCCGCCGATTGACTGATGATCGCTGCCGGAGCCGTGTCGCCTCCTGCCGCCGCAAAATTCACGACAGTCGATGCGGCATCGAGTCCGCTTCCCACGATGATCGCCCGCGCGCCGTGCGGCGCGGATGCCGGAAGGAACGCTGTAGCGGTAGCCGCCAAGAGCGGTGCAAACGAGACGCTCAGAGCACAGACGATGAGAGACACTACCGCCAAGCGAATGTGTGACATGCAGATTTTCCCCATGTTTCTTGATTAGATGCCTTGGACCACTGGAAGGAAACCACGTTCGCCGACCAAGTCGAGCGGCGGTTTTTCGTTGCATTCTATCGATTGTTGGAGTGACGCACGCGACAAAGTCCCACCCTCCGGTCATGGGCTTTCAAGCCCGAAGAGTTCCGATTCCTTGACCCTTCGCCGAACGAGCGACGAACACGCCGCGACCAGATTGGCCCTCGTTCTCGCCGAGCCGAGGCTGCCCTTTCGCATCCGGAGGACCGTCGGTCTGCTGATTTCCGCTTTCCGCGACAGTCGGAGCGGTCGGATGTCGTGGGCGCGTATCCAGCGATCGAATGGGGTGTCGAACTTGAGTCCCATCACTTTGTCCCGAGATTCGGGTATCGGTTTCAATCTCTAAGGGTTATGGACCATGCAAGGGTGGCGATTGGCGGCGGGATGTTTAGAGAGAGACTTGTCTGGGTCCATCATTCCGCGTTCCTCGGCAAACGGCTCGAGCTAGATGCAGTTGTTGCTTTTCGAGGGGAGATTCGGCCGCCAACCGCCATAACAGTTTTGTCCTTGCGCTCTCTCCTTCCGTGTGATCCAGCACATCCGCCACTGATCGCAGCATGCGCCGCCCGATCCAGAATGGTTCCCAACGCGTCGCGAATCGCTGCCTCTATCGTTCTGAAGAATCGTTTTTCCGCGGCACTCTGACGACGCCCGCGGCGCGCGAACTCAACGTCGCTCTCGGCGACCCCATGGGTGGAGAGTTCAGGCTGAAGCATGAGGACGATTGGCAGCACACCTTCACCGGCGGACTGAAGCGAGTCCATAAAACCGTCGACTACGCGGTGAACAATGGGCGAGAGAGAATTCACAACCTGGTGCAAAAGCTCTTCCGAGCGCCGCGAGTCGGTGACCAATTGACGTACTTTCGGTGCACCGTTCGTCGCTCGGACGGGACGCCGGCGGGTAGCGCCGGTCGGAGCCGCGCTGTCTTCTCGTCTCTGCGATCGTGGAGGGCGGGTGGGGTTCATCCTCTGGCTCTCTTCGACGACGAACGGGCGATCTCGCCCTCATCGACACAAGATACTTACGGACGTGTTTACGAACGGCAGCAGGAGACCACGCCATATCGGGTCAGTCAACGATGGTGCAGATATGCGTCACGTGGCGCAGCTTGAACACTTCAGACACATTTCTGCGTCATTTGGTCTGTGGGGTAGGACTTCTTTCTGTCGATGCACTCCTTAAGAGATGATGCCCAGCAACGACGAAACTGGATCTGCGCACTCTTTCGCGACGACCGATGCGTGGCTCTTGATCGACTACCGCCTGATGTGCGACTGCGTTGGGCCGCTCAGCCTCGCCGACTTCATCGCGGGCTACCGGTCGATCGATGAGTGGTTCGCGCACCATCCCGTGCCGCTGCCGGAGATGCAGCTCGCGAGTTGACGGATGCCGGTGACCACGCGAGGGCTGTTGTGCTGACCCGCCTCGAGATCTTCAGGGTGTCGCGGGGCATCGCGGTCGGAGACTTGATCGCGGAGTCGGGTATCAGCCGCCAGCATCTGCTCCGGATGCGCAAAGGCGAGCTCCAGCCCCGCCGCGACATGATCGCGGCGGTCGTCTCGGCACTCCGGCAGCTCTCGCTTGAAGACGTGCAGCCGGAAGATGTCATCGAGCTTACGGTCGAGGAATCGGGACCGTGGCGGCGGCAGCGGCCGCATCGCCTCACGGCAGATATCGGCGAGTGGAAACGCGAGCGTGACGCCGTGGCTGATCTTCTTGCTGCGCTGCCGAAGATGCCTATCGATGAGTGGCTCTCGTTTTTGGAGAAGCGTGCGCGCTCCGACGCGGCCGTGCGCGCACTGCTCTTCGAGGGCCGCCGCATCATCGACGAAGACCCGCGGCATGCCCGTGCGCTCTTTCGTGTGGCGACCGAACTGGCGGAGCGTCTGACGACCATCCGCCGCGAATACCGGCTCGCGCTCGTGGGGAGAGCCTGGCTTGAGCTCGCGAACGCGCTCAGACAACTCGGCTTGACCCGGGAATCATTGGGTCCGCTTGAAGAGGCTGAACGGCGGTTCGAGGGAGAACCGTACTGCACGAAGGAGCTTGGCCGCGCTTGGCTCGCGCGCGGCACGATTCTCATGAAGATCGGCGATCTCGCCGGAGCGGAGCACTACCTCGCCTGCGCGGTGAACATCTTCGCCGCCGTCGACGATCCGCTTCGTATCGCGAAGGTCCGGATGGTGCAGGCGGGGGTGCTTTTCGAACGGAGCGATTTCGAAGGAGCGCGCTCGCTCTGGCTCGCGGCGGTACCCGCCTTGAGCGCCGGCAGGGAGCGGCACGCGCTGCCGGTCACTTGGCTGAACCTCGGCCTGTGCGACGTAGAACAGAACCGCATCGAGTCGGCGAAAACATGGCTCGAAAAAGCGCTGCACGCCTTTGAACGCATTCGCTGCGATGTCGAGGTACTTCGAACGCGATGGGCGCTTGCGCGTATCGAGGCGCTTTTTGAGGACCGCAAGGCCGGCTTGGAGGCGCTGTTTCAACTGCGTATGGCCTTCGAGAAACGCGGCCTTCTCACCGATGGGGGCATGGTGATGCTCGACGCGACGGAAGCCTTGCTCATCCCGCCGCGGCGGCCAGGAGCGGCTGCTCAGATCTGCGCCGCGCTCCCTCAACTCTTCGAGCGCGCTGGCGCAACGCGGGAAGCCCAGAAGGCTGTGGCGTACCTTCGGGAGGCGGCTACCGCGCATCACCTGACGGTTGACGATGTCCGCTCGGTGAAGATCTTTATCGATCGCGCAGAAGACGGACGAGAGGAGCCGTTCCTGCCGCCGAAGAAGAGAGGCGCGACGAGGAGCGAGCGGCCCGCAGGCCCCTCGTCGGACGGGTGACGCAAGGTGCGCTTATGGATGCGGAACGGAAATGCGGCTTTCGAGCAGCAAGTCGAACAAGAGATCCAGCATGGACAAACCCTCCTCTTCCCGCCGCGATACCTGCGGCAGCGATGGTTGATGGAGAGGGCCGGCCCTCGCTCGGTCTAGGGATTACCGATGTCGCAAATGTATGACCCGGAAAATCGTCCGCGCAGCGGTTGGGAAGGGCTGTTCGCTATACTTCCGGCAGTTCCGGCGCCGCATCGGCCGCTGCGGTCGCGCCTCCGTATGTCCGAACCGACAGATACCTCGCCCTTCGATGTGGTGGACGCGCAGGTCACAGCGGCGTATCACGAGCACTACCGGGTGCTCGAGTACGTGGCGGTGCAGAAGTTCCGCATCCCGGACGAGGACGTGCGCGGGCTTATCCACGAGGTCTTCGTGGCCTTCATCAAAGCCGGGAAGAAGGTGTACGACGAGCGGGCGTGGCTTGTCGGCGCGATGTGCAACCACTGCCGTCTGTATTGGCGGGCCCACGGCAGGGACGCAGGCGCTCTTCCACTCGAAGAGGAAGTTGCGTGCGACGCCGAGGATGTCGCGAAGCGCGTTGACGTGAGCACGATGTTGCGGCGGTTGCCGCGGCGCTGCCGCGAGGTGCTGCACCTGCGGTTCTTCGAAGAATACTCGTCCGAGGAGATCGCAAATCATTTCGCGACGACGATTCAATACGCCCGCAAGATGGTGTACCGGTGCGTCTGCGCGGCCCGCCTCGTTCTCACGCGCATCACGGTTCGGAGGGGCATCACGGTTCGGAGGGGCCACCAGCCGTGATCGATGGCCACTACGAGAGCTGGGAACTCCTCGCGTTCATCGAGGAGGCCCGTGACATCGTCGATGTGGATGCCGCAGCCATGCACATCGAAACGTGCGATGTCTGCGGCGCTGCCATGCGCGAGTGGCGCTCATTTATGGGTCTTTTTTTTGACAAGGACGTGTATGAGTACGCCCGCCGGAAAACAACGCGGCTGCTTGCCGCACACGTTGCCGATGCCCAGAATGTCGCCCGGCGAGTCATCGTGGAGGACGAGGCTGCGGAGTACACCTTCGCCACGCTTCTGGATTGCCCGGTCGAGACCTGGGCTGACTACCTTTCGGCGAGGCCGGGGCTGCGGACCGAGGGGTTGATTCGGCGGCTGATCCGTGAAGCGCGCGGCGAATATGACCGCCACGCAGAACGCGCCCTCAATCTCCTTGAGATCGGTGTCACGATCGCGAACTCTCTCTCTGATGTGACTGCGATCGCTGAACAACGCGCGACACTCGCAAAGGAGCGCGCGAATGCCCTCCGGATGCTGAGCCGCTACCCGGAAGCCTTGGAGTCGCTCGACGAAGCGGAGCGTTTCTTGAACGATGTCCTGGTCACTGGTGCTGATCGCGCGCTGGTAGATTGGGCGCGCGCGACAGTCCTCTTCTATATGACGCGGTACTCGGAGGCGTTGCCGCTCGTCCGAGCCGCGAGCGCAGAACTGATGCGCTTCGGTGAGCTCCCGCGTGCCCAGCAAGCAAGACTGCTTGAAGCGGGAATCCTGTATGAGATAGGCGAGGTGGAGGCTGCCCTCCAGATGTACGAGGAACTGACGTCGTACTTCTTCAGTCTCGACGACGCCGAGACCATGGCGCGCATCTTGGCCGATCGCGCTGAATGCGAGATGCGCCTGGATCGGACGGGAATCGCGCGCGCGCACGCTGAGCGCGCGATGCGGTTGTACGAAGAACTCGGGAAACCTTCCGAGAAGACGCGAGTGCAGTGGACGTTAGCGCACATGCTCCTGCGCCAAGGGCGTGCGGAGGAAGCCGTCAGCGAGTTGCGCGAGGTCGCGGGCGGCTTTGAGACACTCGGAATGCGGACCGAGGCGGGCGGAGCCTTGCTCGATATTCTGGAAATCCACGTCGGCCGTCGAGAATGGGAAGATGCGATCCCTCTCGCGCGCCACCTCGCCGGGCTTTTCACCTTACTCGAAACCTCAGTTCATGCGGCGACCGCCTACGCATATCTCCGCGAAGCGGTTGAGGCGCAGCGCGCGTCCTCGGAGTTGGTGGCGTACATTCGGACGTACGCAGAGCTGCCCGATACCCCGGAAGTTCCGTTTGTGCCACCGCCGACGTAGGCGACGATCAGGCAGTTGCTTTGTCAGCCGCGATGCATAGACAGTGTCGCTAAAATCAACAGTGATCCAAGCAATCGGAGCAGCACGGCGAGTGTGGCGCCAGGGCCGGCACTTCCACCTGCAGGTCGATGCGGTCGAGCAGCGGACCGGAGATCTTGGCCAGGTAGCGGGCGATCTGCTGCCGGGAGCACGAGCAGTCGCGGCGCGGGTCGTTGAAGACGCCGCAGGGGCGTTGCCTCAAAAGTTATTCAGGTGTACCATACTCAAAATAACCCCAAGGTCCCACGATGCGCTCCCGTCCTCGCGAAGTTAATTCCCTCATCCTCGGTGGGGCTCGGTCGCAGCGCACCAACCCCATCACCGAAATGCCAAAGCGAACACGCTTTCGTTTCATGCACCTACCTTTCATCAAGCGCTGCCGGCAACGTGCCTTCTTTCAGGTGAAGGATTTCGTCACGGCAGAAGACCGGATCCCGCGCCTCGTCTCGCGGATCGAATCGGCGCTCTACGCCGCCGGCGTGCAGCCTGAGGGTGCAAACACGCCTCGCGACGTCATCTGGGTCTGCGTCCAGGATTCGAAACTCAGCATCGAGCAAATCACGGATTTAATCGCGTCGTTTGGACTAACGGTTCATTACCTCGGAGACTCGTATGACAACCTTTGACAGACGTGCGTTCGTGCAGACCGTCGGTGCGGCAGGTATCGCCAGTGTCCTTTCGCCAAGCCGCATCATGGCAGTTACATCCCACCGCGACAGCGAGCATTCCGCCTCGACGGCAACGACCTCGGCGCTGTTCGCCTTCAGTCCCGGATTCGCTGCTCGGCTCGATCCAGAGACTGGCGTGACAGTAAACACAGGTCTTTGGGCACTCGCGAACGAGGAGGGAAATGATCTGCGGCCGCTTCTTCAGCCGGTGTCTCAGGAAGATGCTGACAGAATTGCGGAATGGTTCGAGTCAGCCGGCGGCGATCCGGCACTCATTGTCCCCAGCGGAAGCAGCCTTGCCGCCACGCTTCTTCGCACCCGATTCGTTGGTAACCCGTATGTCGGCGACCTCGTCGCGAAACTCGCGGCAGCCATCGCTCGAAATACTGAAATAGTGATCCCGATGCAGTTCAGCTTCTCCTCCGATTCAGCGGAACGCACGAAGGTTGTTGCAGACGGGCTTTCGGCACTTCCAACGCTCAGCGCTAACCAAGGGGTGGCTCAACATGGTCTGACGGTTGCGCCTGCCTGGATTGTCCCGCTACCCTCGCCGAAGGGCATGAAATATCAGATCAGATACACGCCTGGCGACGTAGCGAACTTCGGCAGTTGTGCCGGAGGCCGCCGGCTCCAACACTGCCATTTTGAGAGCTTCCGGCTAAACGTGCGTGGTGGATGGGATTACTACGAGAACTATCACATCGCCATGTACCGTCAGGGATCGCAGCTATGCCTCGTGATCACGGAAGACGAGCGCGTGAAGCGGGGGCAACGACCGTTCTGCTGGAACAAGTGCACGCCGACGTACGGCGATTTGGAGCGCATGCTCGAAGCCATCGTGATCACGACTGTGGCGGCTCTTGGCCTATCCATCGCTGGATGGATGGTCGGCGCCATCGCGAACACCGCGGCCGCAGCGTTGTGGCCGGTGCTTCTGCTCTGATGGGACCGTGGCGCGTAGCTGATGAAGCTGCGCGCCACTAGAGGCCGCTCGGGTTCCGTTATCTCTTTTTGTTCGCACCCGCTTCAGTCCGAAGCGATCGAATCGGCGCACGTATCGGAGGCAGTGCAGTACCGCGCGCTCGACCGGACGTATTTTCGGCCAGGGTGATTCACCGCCGGAGCGGCAATCGCGTCGCCGGCTTTCAGCTCCACTTCGTCGACGAGCACGTGAAGGCGCGAGTCGTTCTCCAATGCCTGGCGGATGGCCACCCGAACGTCGTGCGCGCGGATGTTCTCCGTGGTTCCTGACGCCGAATCCGCCGCACTGTGGCTGATGAAAATCCGCGCACGCTCTGTCATGGATGGATGACAGAGTACAAGAAAAACGGTGGCCTCGCGGCCGCCGTTCCGAGTAATTGTCGTGGGAATGGCGGAGCCGATGAGGATCGAACTCACGACCTCCTGAATGCCATCTCCGCCTTTGCCTCGAGACATCGGCGGATACCTCCTTGATTCATCAGGTTAGCACAATCTAGATCCGTCCGGACTTCGCTGGGAAGCGTCGAATTTAGACGCGCGTTAGACGCGTTGCACGCGAGTCTGGGACGTTGTCATGGGACTGCCGAACTGCGCAGATCCTGTATTCTGAAGGCCCGTCTGGAGGCGGCTGAACTGCGAGCATGAGCGAATACCAGTTACTCCGAGTTCCAAGCGCTCTCGATTTCATGGAAACCCCGTGAATTCGTCCTCTCAGCTCAGGTCCTTCAGCAGTTCTGCGTCTCTCTCGTGCAAAAAATCGAGGTCCCTCTCGGGACAAATCGGGGCATTCGCGTGGATCGAACAATTCGTCGCTTTGCGGCGTCAATGAAACGGTCGGTCAAGATCGCTGCGGAGGCGAGTCCCTGGTGGGGATTCGCCGCTTCAAAAGGCAGCCCGGTGCCAGAATGAACGAGAGATTGCAAGAACTTCTTGAGCGAGTCCAACGTCAGCTCGAGCAGCCGGTGCACAACTGGACGCTGATTACGGAACTGGCAAACGAGGCGATCGCTCTGACCGATGACGATACCGATCCAACGGTAATTGCCCAGTTTCACGGCATTCTGGGAGCGTCGTTGGCCGAGGCGGCTGATGCCGACGATGGAGACTGGACCGAGGAAACAGTGCAGCGCGTGCTTCAGGCCTATGGGAAGGCCATCGAGCTCTTTAGCCCAGCGCAGTATCCGGCGCAGTGGCTCCAGACGCTGCGGAACATCGGCATCACCTATTTCACTGCGGCGCTGAACGGCCTTGGAGACGTTCCTTCGCGTGTCGCGAAGGCGATTGAAGTGTACGAGGACGTACTCTCCGCCGCCTCGCCGACGCTCGATCCCGAGCTGCGCTCTATGTGGCAGCAGGAGTTCGATTCGGTGCGAGAGCTATCAATCAAGATGTGGGAGGACGCGCTGTCGCAGTTCCACCGTGAACGGTACCCTCAGGAGTGGGCGCTAGCGCAGCTTGCTCTCGGTGCGCTCTATCGCGAACGGCGCGCTGGAGACGGCGCCGAGAATCTTGAGCGCTCGGTCACATCACTCGATCGGGCTTTGGAAGTGCTCTCGTTCGAAGCGACGCCGGGCGAGTGGCTGCGCGCGCATGCCCATCGCGGGCAGGCGTACCTTTTTCGACACGAAGGCGACAAGAGCGAGAACCTCGCTCGAGCTCTGAAGTCGCTGCGGATCACCGCTCAGCACCTCAAGAAGGAAGACGACCCGCCTTTGTGGGTCGTGGTCATGGCGCAGATCGGCCAGGTCTGCCTTCAGCGAAACGAGATCGACGCTGCGATCAAGGCTCTTGAGCAGGCGTTCACAATCGATCAGACGTTTTGGCGCCCCGAGGTCTGGGCTGAGAACCAGCTGTTGCTCGCCGGAATGCGCATGGGCATGACCATCGACGAGAACACGACCATCCGCACGGTCCGCACCCCGCCGCAGCCATGGAGCCACGACCCGATCAACGATCCGTTCGACATGGCCGGCACTCTCAGCCGGCAGGCCGAGATCCTGGCGAAGAACGTCGATATGCGCCGCGTCATCGAAGACCACGTCGTCACCCTGTCGAAGGACAGCGCGCCTGTCGAGATCGATCCGGAGTGGCACGTGCCGTCGATGCTGATGGAAAGTGTGGTGATCCTCCAGCGCCATTTCGAGAAGGGCATGACCTCCGGCGCGCTGTGGCTGCGCACCGGTGCCGAGCGCGAAGCCCTGGAACGAGGGCGCGAGCAACTTTACGGGATGACACTGGATCATGTCCGCGAGAGACGCGAGGCGGCTGTTCGCACCGATGCGTTGTTCGAACGAGTCGCGCGGGGCGAAGAAAGCTATGCGCTCGCGCTTCACGAGTTCCACATGCGCACGCGAAGGTTCCAGGGCGGCGCGGGACTCACGTTTGGACGGTGGGGCGAGTCGTTATTCATGGCGGACATGGCGCAGCGCATCGAACCGATGGCGCTAGTCTGGATTGCGAACCCGGTCGATGCGGGATCGCCCGATCCGAGGGAGGGATATCGCGTCGAGTCCGCGAGCGATTGGCAGGCCGACGTTCGCAAGCTGATCGCTGCCGCGTCTTTCATCGTCATGGACAACCACCTTATCGACAATGACCCTATGCCCGAAGGTCTCTCTTACGAGATAGGCGCGTTACGTGAGCTGGGGCGACTCGACGATACGCTCTTCCGCGATCCCCGTACCGCTAGCGAACTTCTCGGTATCTCGGTGCGCAAGTTCTCGGATGACCAACTCGATGTGATGCGCAGGCGGGCAAAGCCGCGGTCAATCGATCGCAGCGAGCTTCCCGCGGCGGCGTGTGGCTGGATCGAAGGTGCGAGGCGTCAGAACTACGAATCGAGGCTGCTGGCGCTGATGCCATGGATTGAAACGCTGCCGACACCTCGCTCGGCGGTCGCCGCTGATCTGATTCTTGATGCACTCGCCTACGTGATCTCGGTTGCGGTGCTGCTGCAGAATGGCGAAGTATTGCCGTCGTTGTTCCAGATGGCTGCCAACACTGTGGCGATCTATGCTGAGGACGACCTTTCTGACGCGCAGCAACTTGCACGCGCGTATGCGGAAGTGGCCGAGGCTTTGCGGACAGGAGCCGTGCAACTATTTTGACGGCCGTCCTGGCGGACCAATCGGCAAATTGATTCGCGTCTATGAGGATGGTTCTGCCGAACCCTCGAACTCCTGAATACGCATGCGGCAACCGTCAGCTAAGTCGTTGAAGCATCAAAAGACGAGCGTGCTCGCCGCGACCCGAGTTAGACTCGAATTAGACACTCGGCCACTTCTGGTGAGCTCTCGGAGGCCACGTAAGTGATTGATTCTTTTGGTGGAGCCGATGAGGATCGAACTCACGACCTCCTGAATGCCACTCAGGCGGTTGTGAGTTCTGATGCGACGATGCGAGATAACCACTCTTCGAGCCTTGCCGCAGGTTGTCTCGACGGCACTTGCAGGCCGGTCTCCCATCCTCGGACGGTACTCGGGTTGCCAAGGCCCGTCTGCCCAGCTCGCGGTCTCGCACGGCGAGGCCGAGATAGTACGACGGCAGCCGGTTCTCGGCCGTGGCGATGACAAACTGGAATCCCCAGATTGGCCAAGTTGCCCGGATGGATGTTAAGGACAATGCCGGTTGCCGGACGAATGGATTGGTCGTTCTTCCGAGCGAGGACCTGCATCAGCGACGAATCGCCTGGCAACATCGCCGCGTTCGAGCCCGTTCGCACCGCTGCGCCTCAGACGCGGCGATGCCGCTTCAGTGACCGCTGACTCGACGCCGGCCGAAGTGAGACCGGGACGAGGACATCGTGCGCATGGAGATGACGCAATAAGGTACTACTTTAGGGTAGGGAAAGTATAGAATCCGTCACTCCTACTGAAGAGAGGCAGTTCAAATCCCATGTCCCGCGGAGGTGAACGATGACCCATCGGCGGCTGCTCGTCAGGTCCGTCTCAATTCTGGCTCTCGCGCTTTTGGGCGCTGCGACACCGGCGACAAAACAGGTGAACAACGCCTCAGATGGTCCGCCACCCGCGTCCATGCTTCAATCCGGGGACCTGCTCTGGCCTAAGGTGGCTGGAGTGTGGGTGCCGTACAGCTCCCAACCGGGAACAGAAACAGAGAGCGCCGAGAAAGTCTGGACCCAAGAACGCGATGCCTACCTCAAGGAGCTGCTAGAGAAGCCGAAACTCACCGACCAGGAGCGGCAGCGATATGAGGAGTTGCAGACGCTCGACTACCCGACCTTCAAGAAGATGTACTTGAATGACCTCGAGCGCAAGGCGTTGACCGAATACAGCGGTTCGGTTGCATACGTAGGCCACGTCGGGATCGTTGATGTCATTGACGGAACACCGTGGGTGTACGAGGCCGTCATGGGGCTCGGCGTCCGACGAATCTCGTACGCCGATTGGCTGACTTCGCGCAAGGGAGAGCTCGTCTGGCTCGGCCGGCTCAACAAGGCGACGGCAGCGCAGCGCAGCAAAGTCGCGAGCACGGCTCTTCAGTTTATCGGCCAACCTTACCGATTCTTCAACTTCGATCTGAGCGACACCTCCGGCTTTTACTGTTCGAAACTGGTGTGGTATTGCATCAAGACGGCCACCGGCGTCCCTCCAGATGACGACGACAATCCGCAGCGCATTCTTTGGTATTCACCGAAGCGTCTCATGCGCTCGCCGCACATCACGCTGCTGTACAACCCGGGCAATTACGCCATACGATGATTAGGATGCCGGTAGTCGCAGCAATCGCTTCCGCGTTGTTCGTCGCTGCTCCAGTGCGAGCGATCGAGCCGGGTTGGCAGCACGACATCCGCGAGGCAAGCCGGTCCTCGATCGTCTTTATCGAGACCGCCGGCGAGCACGAGAACGGCGCGCGCGCTCGGGACGCCGGTACGGGTTTCATCATCTCGCCCGCGGGTCACGTCCTCACCTGTCATCACCTATTACCAAAGGGCGACCTGTCGAAGTGGAAGCTGACGATCACGGGAATCGTCGGTGATCGAGTCGGTCAGCCTTATTCGCTCGACGTCATCCAGGACGATCCGACAAATGATCTGCTGTTGCTAAAGTTGGATAGCGGCCGGCAATGGCGCCCGTTGCGAACGTGTACGACGGCGCCAGTGCGTGATGACGACCCGATCTACGCCCTCGGCTTTCCTTTCGACGAAAAAATGACAGGTGTCGACGGGACTATCACCACCGCCGTGGCAGCGGAAGACCATTGGCGCACCTCAGCGCCGGTCAACCACGGAATGAGCGGCGGTCCCGTGTTTAGCCAAAAGGGACGCGTCATTGCGATGGTCGCGGGAGGCTTGGAGAACGCGCAAAAAATCTCCGACCTCATTCCTCTGCGGCTGGCCTTCAATCTTCTCGGTGTGGCAGGCGCCGATCCCTGTCCATCTGACGCCGCGAAAGTCGATTCTCGGGTGATCTCGGCAGTCCCGAACGGGACCGATTGGCCGGCCTCGACTTTGGGCGCGCTCGACCAGCTCGATCGCGCCGCTCTTACAGAGAACGACACACGTTATTTGATCGCGATTTATAGCAAGGGTATTGATAGACTATACTCAATGCTGAGAATACCGGCTGAAAAGTGGGACAGCGCGCTGCTTCAAGAGATGGAAAACATCACCGAGGTGGTCTACCGGATGCAGCTCGCCTCGGGATTTCGGCCGGATTGGCCCGATGTCTACGCGGCGCTTTACGAAAAGCGCCCGCAGATGCTGAACCGACTGAATATCCCGGCGCCTGAAATAGCAGAGGAACTGGCGCCCAATCTTGAAGTCGCGCCGCCGCCGGCCGATCCGGTCGCGGCGAAGATCTCCTTCGATCTCGCCGGGCCGGCGTCGGACCTTCTCAAGAAGCCGCCTTTGAAGAGCCTTTCGAACGCAGTCGACGCAATAGACTTTACGATCCACGTACGGACGGAGCACGATGCCGCCGTCGGCAGCGTGGTCAAGGTGTGGATCACCCCCGGTATGGCCGAGAACGAAGCGGCTATCGAAAAATGCAGGGACTCGGACTGCGGCGGCGACGACCCGAAGCCGCAGGTGCTACAGCGGCTCTTCTCCCGCGCACTGAATCGCGCTCTCATTCAGAACGCCCACGGCTTCGGGCAGTACTTCGTAACCCGCTGTGGCGAGCGCGCCAAGACCAAGGAGTACGGCTGGCTGGACATCTTGGCGCGGGTGGCGATCGGTATGGACCCCCGGTACAGCTACACCATCGCTGGCTACGACGCTGGGCGGCATCGCGTCCGGACGGCCACTGACTACGACTTGGACATCGACCAATTCGACGATGGCCGCAGCGCGCGCTTCGTACCGATACGCGACGACGTGATGGGCATCGAAGCCCTCGAATACGTGTGGGGGCTATGTGCCGCCCAAAAGCTCAACGCCATGGTCTTCGTGACGAAGCTCAAGCGCCTGGAGATCAACGAGAAGACCGAAGCGCCCAACATGCCGAGGTTCTGATGACCAAGCGCTGCCTACTCTTTTGTCTTACGGTGCTGCTGTCGGGCTGCACATATCGGACATTCGACGTTCGTCGTCCTCTGGTCATCGAGAATGTTCCCGTAACGGACGAGCAGTTGGCGTCGGTTCAGCATCAGTTCCCCAACGTCTTGGCGAAAAATCTCCGGCAGTCGTTTCAGCTGTCGCGCGACGCGCGCAATATGTTCGGCTTCCACAAGCACAACGATTGGTCGTCCTTCGTTCCCGTCTCGAAATTGGTCAAGGCGATCGACCTCGTTCCGAAGAATCCGTACGCATGGGTCCAGCTTGGCGCCTACCTGGCGCTCGACCACCAGTCGCAAGCGGCGATCATGGCCACCGAGCGCGGACTGGAAGTACTGGATGGGCAGTGCGTCCACATCTGTAGCCCAGAGTGGCAGCAGCTCCGAACGACGGCGCGGTTGAATTTGGCTGCCTATCGATTGGAGGCCGAGCGGCCGCTCGGCGCACTTTTGGCCCTTCAGCAGATCACCCGTCCTGCCGACCGGGCGCTGGAGCGTTTGATCTACTTCTGGACGTCCGCAGACGTGAAGAGCGCGCTGGGCGACGTGGCCGGCGCGCGCGAGGACCTGCGTCACGCCGCCGCCGTCCCCGAAGCGGAGTTGATGCGGGACGAACTGGCGAAGGAAGCCTATCCACACTATTTCGGCGATAGTCGATTGGCTCTTCACGCTTATCTTGAGGCGGTGGTGGAGATCGAGGCAGCAAACGATGACGCTGCCGAAGCGAAGCTGCGCGAGGCGATCGCGAAAAACGATAGCGCATGGGACGCCTACTTGCTGTTGAGCGATGTGCAATATCGCAGGAAGGACTATAACGCGGCGATCGCCACCCTGCTCAAGCTCAAAGGCGCCGCACCGCAAAACGATCTCTTTCATCCGGAGCGGCTGTGCTACAACCTCGGCAACGCGTATCTCGCCCGTTACCAACTTTCGGGCAACAAGCACGACCTGGAAGCGGCGAGGGAAAACTTCGAACAAGCGATCGAGTTCGTCTCGAAGCGTTTCGCCAGCGAACAGCGGCAGGTCCGGCGCGCTGGAGCGTTTCGCAATCTCGAACATCCGGAAACGGCCAGATTTTTTCTCGATGCCCTCGGCACCACTTCGCCCTTCTACGCAGACGCCTACAACAATCTGGGTACGGTATTTCTGGCGATTGCGGACTGCTCGAAGGGCGAGGTCACCTGGGGCAATTGGGCCGCCGATGCGGAGATGCGCTGGCGCTCCGCGCTGCGTGATCAATATTGGCCGAGGCGCCAGCTAGCGTACGCGAATTTGGCGCGCTTGTATGCTCGCGAACAGCGCCTCAGCGCGGCTGCGGAAGCGGCGGAGTCGGCGATGGATCTGGATCCCTTTAATGTCGTTCCGCTCAAAGCGTTGCTGGCTGTCGCGGAGAGTGAGAGCGACCTAAGCGTTGCCGCAAAGGCAGCCCATGCAGCTGCGCGACTGGTGTTCGACCGCCGGTGGCGGTACCCGCCGGGTATATTCGACGACTTGTTTGCGCAGGCGGCGGCGCGATTCAAGGCGATACGCGAGGGACGGCGGGATTCGCCGGTTCGCCGCGCTGCGCGCATGATCGAGCTGGCTCTTGCGGGCGACGATCAGGTTCGTGACGTTCTGCTCGGCGCGCAACGCGAGTCGCCGGAGTGGCTCTGGCCCGAGATGGTGCTGGCCCGCGAGGTGGTCGCGCAAGGCGGCACGGCGACCGAAGACGTGCAACTTTTCGCCAATCAGCTCGAATCAGAGGTCACCGAACAGGATTGGATCGTCCGCCACGAACGCGGTGACGCCTTCGTATTGCGTGCCGAACTGCGCGCGCAGAGCAAGGATTGGCGTGGATCGCGCCGCGACATCGAACGCTCACTGGCGTATGGGGTTAGCCCGCGGTCGATCGAGTTGCTTCGCCTGCAAGTGGAGAAAGCTCTCCAATGGGAAAAGGCCCCCCCAGTGTCGTCGCTCGCCGTGACGCCGTTCGACACGATCTACAGCGACGAGCCGGGTGCTTGGGGACACTCCTTGTCGTGGTCGATGACCGCAATTCTGCGTGGCGCACGCGGGCCGATGGTCCGGAGCCTCGATCGGGAGGCGCTCGAAGACGCCGACTGGAATGCTATATCTGCTGACGAGATCGGGAGGCGCAGCGGCATCGGAGCGGTGCTGACCGGCCGCTATGCGAAGGCGCGCCGGCTGGTGATCATTGATGTTCGCGTCGTTGATAGCGTGACCGGCACCACGCTCTTCTCCCATCGCTACGAGACCTCGCCCAAGCAGTTGCGCGAGACGCAGATCGCCATCGCCGAGGACGCCCTGAACGCCCTCAAGCTTCCGCCCAACCGTCCCGTTCGAGAGGTTGTCGCCTCGCAGCTGACCAGCAATGCCAAGGCCTATGCGAATTATCTCGCAGGCATGGACATCCTTCTCTCCGGCGCGCAGACAAAGCCGCAGTTCATGCAGGCGGAGACGCTATTCGCAGAGGCGGTCGATCAGGACAAGCGCTTTGGCCTTGCTTACGCCGGTTTGGCCTGGGCGCGCTATGGCCTGGCCAATCTGCATGTTCGTCCCGCCGAAATCATGCCCGCTACCGTTGATGCAGCGGAACGGGCTGCCAAGTTGGCGCCAAATGCAAGTGAAGCCCAGCTGGCGCTAGCCCTTGTCCGCACGTGGTTCGACTGGGACTTCGTCGAGGGTAGCCGCGCATTCAAGGCAGCGATCGAGAGCGATTGGGCAAACTCGCTGACTCATCGCTTATATGGGGACTTCCTAGCTGCTCGCGGCGAATTGCCGGCGGCTCTTCGGGAAAAGAGCTTGGCCGTCGAATACGCGCCTTTCTCCGCGCAAGCGGTTGTGGATGTCGGCTTCATCCACTTTTACCTAAAGGACTATCAAAAGGCACTTGGCTTCGCCGAGGAAGCGTTGGCCCTACAGCCGAAGCTAGCCAAAGCCTACATGCTGAAGGCATGGGTTTACACGAGCGTCGGGCGCTGGCGAGAGGCCATCAACGCGATTGATCTCGCAGCCTTTCATTCGTACCGTTCCAAAGAGACGCCCCTACTTATCGCCCACCGAGGCGTCACGTACGCCATGCAGAAAGACTTTGTGCGCGCGAAACAAGCCCTCGATGAGCTCGAGGCAAGACGAGCGAACTCCGACGGCTACGTGCTGCCGCTGCTCGACGCACGCGTTTTGGCTGCGCTTGATCGGCCGATCGAAGCGCGGGAAAAATTGTGCCAAGCATGGACGGACCGCTCGGAATCGATGGTCTGGTTGCCCGTCGACCCATGGTTTGACTCGCTCCGCTCCGACAGCGGGTTCGTGCGAATCATGGAGGAAGTTGGCTCGCAGCACCGCCAACAGCCAAGCGTGATCGCGCCGGAATGTTTGGTTCGGTGCCCAGACTCCCTGTGCGGAAAAGATCCATCACGCCGACACCGTAGGCAGTAGATCCGGCGAACCAAGCCACATCCACGAGAAGCGACTGAACAGGTATTTCCCACAGCCTTGAACTCAGGAAGATGCCTTTGCCGGTGCGCCAGCTCGAAGAAACGGAGCAACTACCGTTACTAAATTCTCCGTAGCCGTCACCGACCGATGGAAGGACGGTTCCGGTGAGAAGCAGGAGCGAACGAACTGGCTGAACATCGTCGTCTGGAACGGCAACGGTGAGAACGTCGCGCAGTACCTGAAGAAAGGCTCGCAAGTCCTCATCGAAGGTTCGCTCCGGGTCTCGGAGTGGGACGACAAGGAGTCGGGCCAGAAACGCTGGAAGACCGAGGTCCACGCCTCCCAGGTCATCTTCCTCGACAAGAAGGCTCTAGAGGCTCCCGAGCCTCAGATCCCGCTCATGGAGACGAAGACCCGAAAGAAGGCCTAGATGGACTTCGCCCGACGAATCCTCGTCTGCACCTGCACCCACCAGAAGCGCGACCACCTCTGCAGCAAAGCCACTCCCGCCGGACCCTGCACCCTCTGCGCCTGTCGCACCTTCACACCCGAACGGATCTGCAAGTGCGGACACGGCGAGAAGGCCCACAAGGACAGAACCGGGCGGTGCCACGAAGCCGACGGCTGCAAGAAGTTTCGTGCCGAATAAATCGAGAGGGCAAGACGCCCGGAAAGGAGTCTGCGACCCGCGGAAGTCCCCGAAGCAACATGAAGCATCACCCCCGACAACTTTGCCGGAGATCTTTTGTCGTTCGACTGAGCGGGTCTCTAGCTCGTAGGGGGCAGGCCTTTCGAGCTCCGATCGGGAACTCATGCGAGTCAGCAAAAAAGAAAGTCTCCGAAACTGCACATCTCTGTGTGCAGTTCGGTTTGACTCCGATAAGCGCCGAGCTACGGTCTGTCGGACGACCGGCCCGCTCGGACGTTCCAAGCCAGGGCTCACACCCCGCGGTGCCTTGTAACCCGACCGAGCCGGCCGTCTTACTTATGCCAGAGACATCCATCGCCATGTTCGACGAGATCGCGCAGGGAGCGCCCATCCGGAAGAAAGCCGGCGAGGCCTACCTCCCTTCGCACCTCATCGAAGTTGACGAGCGTGTGTTCCGCTACCGCGGCTCCCTGCCTTCCCTCGGCATCGAATGTGGCGACCTGCTCATCGTGGAACCGAGGAAAAAGGCCGCGACCGGCGAACTGGTGTTAGCGCGTTGCGGTCAGAACGCGTTCATCGGTCGCTGGTGGGCGAAGCACGGCCTCAGGGAGCTGCGCGAGACCGGACAGAGCATGGAAGGCGAGCCCCGGATAGCTGGAGCGGTGACCGTCATCGTGAGGCAGTCATGTCTCTTCGGACGCCATGGTAGGAGCTACGGGGCCTGAGGGTTGCCTTCCAGCGTAATTTCGGTTGCCTCCGAGACGCCAAAGGACGACCGGTGCACACGGGAAAGCTCGTAGACGCCTGCCCGGCATCGCCTACAGTTCGGCGCGGCCGCTCTCATCGGTCCAGATGCCGATCTTGTGAGGGTCCCACGAACGGAAAGAATCTGGGGACGGGCGGCGGCACGAGGCGCGCGTTCCAGCGGAAGAGCGAGACGACGCCGGCAAGGGGTTTGCCGGCCGCCGACGCGCGGATGCGAAGCGTTCCGACCGCGGGTCGCCGATGAAAGCAGGAAACTTCTTGGTACCGGCCTACCGGCCCACACCGGGGTAGGAAGAGTGCGTTGCTCGACACTCCTCTGGCACCGCCCCGAGTCACGGAACACCAAGATAACTGAGTGCGCACCGTCGACACATCAAATGTCGCAAATTAGGATACTCTCGATGGCAGAGATACATCTCACGACGGATGAAGCGTGCACAGAAAACGTGGCATCGTTACTCGAATTCACGAGAAAGGTTACGCCTTCGTACGCATCGATGGCGAACCCGATCACTTTCTTCGGCCAAATGACATAGCCGCTCACAACATACGGGAGGGTGACCGTGTGGAATTCGACTCGTCCAAAGCCGCAGACGGCCGGGCAAGGGCGGACCGCGTCACCGTGATGACGCCACGAACAATGCCACCCCCCCAGCGAGAGAAACGCCTAGAGGTACGTCTCTGTGCCGTGGAGGATGTGCTCCGGGATGGTGGCGAAGGTGGTCCTCAAACGTCGCTCGCGGGAACAACGGATCCGATCACGAGCATGCTACCGATGCTTCCCGCACCTCTAGCAGCATCGTTGCAATCATACGTATTAGTTCGGGACAATCTGCGCTCATCATCCGCAAGTCTCAGCTCTAGCAGCCGGCAAGGTGCCTATGAAAGCATAAAGATCAACGTGCAGGACTTTGCACGTTTCTTTCTATGGAGCCTCTATTCCACTCTGCTCTTGGGCGGGGGTTCTTTACCAGAGAAGCTGCGAATCTTTCTAGCTGGTCTCGACAACTCATATAACACGACGCTGCTGTGGCAGAAAGCTGACGGCCCGCGGCGTTGTGCAGATGAAATCGCTGCGATTTTACACAACACATCTCAGGCCTCAATTCCAGTTGTCGCTCGCATTCTAAGTATCTGGTCTAAACTATCGCCTCGGCTTAGAGAGATCATCCAAGCACGCAACGCGTTACAGGTAGGGCTATCGTCGACGAAAGAAGAGCTCTTTCTCAAGGCTCTAGCTAGTTTCGAGACTGCCGCCGCTGCGCTGCTCGGACTTCGTTGCTACCTGTTGGCGATCGCTGAAAGCGAAGCCTACATCGTGAATGGTCTCGGTCCATGGCGGGGCGTAGGTCTGGAGAACGTGCCGGCGCTGGCACTATGCATTGATCTTAACCCGCTCATCACATTTAGGCATCCGAGCCAGAAGCTCGCCATGTTTACTACTACGAAACGAGATCCACGCAATCGTGATTTCAAAGCGTTCGGGCCTGGTGACTTTGGTCTGATCGAGCTTAGCGGCATCACACGGGAAGTAAAGTCTGTGGTCGCAGATCCAGAACTTGCCGCCGAGATCAACGCTCACTGTCCGTCAGATCTCTGGTTTTGGCAGTTATACAAGAACGACGTCTGGACACGCGAACTGTACAGTTTTTCGGATCTAGGCCTTGCCGACACCCTTTACGGCCGCTCGTCGGCAATCACAGCCGTGGAAAACGCATTAAAGGGTCAGACCAGCGAGCGTCGGGTAATTTTCGTGACGGGCGAGCAAGGCGTTGGCAAGTCGGCAGTCAGCTGGCATCTGGCAAGGTCTAATCTAGAACGCATCGCATACTTCTTTCGCATGGAGGACCGGCATCGGCGGAACACGATCGAATCTTTCTTCGAGTCAGCGGCAATTCAATTGGCGCGCATCCTTAGACGCCATCTGACCGGCCTCAACCATCGCGATGAGTTTAGCAATCTGCTGGCGGCCGCAGTTAAGCGAAGCGCGGAGATATCGCGCGTGCTCGTGATTGTGATCGACGGGATGGACGAACTTCGGGCTGAACGCGTCGATGACTACGAGGAACTCTTGAAGATAGTTCTTCATGACAGTCCATCAGGCATCGCGTGGGTCTGCGCGACACGCCGATATCCCGACGCCGCTGTGGCGGCCCATAGCTCCGCTGCGACTTCGGTCAAACGAGTCGAGTTGAGTGTGATTACGCCTGCGGAAGCGAAGTCCTTCTTGCGCGAGGAATTGAATCGCGTCGTGAAGGATTCCGCAGTCAGGTCCAGCGTGCTCGCCGACGCCTGGATCGACGTGGTAGCGGAGAATCCCGATGCGGGCTTGCCGCTCTATCTTCATGAGGTCGTCCGGTCTGTCGTGGAGCGATCGAGTTACCACGATCCGCACGCAGTGCCTCCGACCCTCGCGGAGCACTGGAATCTGACCACGCGACGTCTTAAGGCATTGAACTCACTATCGCTGCAGTTGTTGGTCGTGCTGGCGCTCGGGTATAGGCCGCTCGATGAAGTCGAGATCGCGGGTATCTACTCTTTCCTCGCGAACGTAGAAACGTTGGCATCATTGGATCCCTGTTTCAAGCATCTGAGTGGAGGATGGTGGATTGAGCCGTCGCCTTTTAGGGAGCACCTTCGGGTTAGGCGAAGTCACGAACTTCCAGAAGTGGGAGCATACCGAGAAGCCGCGACTGCTGCGTGGATCACGTGGCTTCGGACGTGGACAACGTCGACCAATAGCTATGCGGCTGAATTTCTTGCGCGGCATCTAGCACTCTCCGAAGAACCAAGAGACTATAACGAGCTATGCGCGCTTGCGAACGACCCTGCTTTTGCACTCTATCAAGCAAAGTTGTTTCCGGAGCGGCCAGAGCTGACACAGGACACAGTCCAAATTGCCCTCGACGCAGCATGCGAGCGGTGCGACGTGGGGAAAGGCGTGGAGCTGGCGTTGCGACGAGGACGCATTCTCGCTAACAGAGCACACCGTGTTGCTTCGGAATTCCAGCGAGCAAACTACGCCGTAGCCGGACGTCTCGCACGCGTTCTAGAAGAAGAGCAAGATCGCGTTCTTTGGAATCTCTTGGTTGTGCAGGCGTTGTTGAAGACGGGGAAGCGTGCTGAGGGCGCCGCCATCATTAACGACCTGAAAATCAGTGAGGGCGCGCTGGGTCTGGCGACGTCGACCTATGAGTTACCCGCGGGCGTGATTCTTTCAATGGTGGCAAGCGTCGAGGCGGCGCTCGGCACCGCGGCCCAGGGGCTGTCTCCCCGGATTGTAACGCTTGGTCTCGCATTGCTCGGGGATCGCGGTAAGCGGCTGTTTTTTGAATCACTGGATAGCCTTAAGCGGGTGGAATACTCTGACCTGCTACCATCGCGGACATATGACAAGAAATGCGCGTTCCGTGCTATTGGGCGATTACGCGGGCGGCAAGTTGAGGTGGAGCGATTAACCGAGATGGCTCGCGAGAAGACCGGTGTGGCCGCTGACATACTAGCCGCGGGGGCAGTGGGGTGCGCGGAGGCCGGGAACTTCGAACGGGCTCTGACCGTGGCGGCGGCAATTGGCGGAGCAAGCTGGCGGCGCGAGGCGCTGTGTATCATAGCGGCGGAGGCCGCTATGGTTGACTATCGTTGGGCGGATATTGTCCTAGCGGTTGTTCTAGATGCGTGGGACAAAAGGCTATTCATGGTGGGCGAAAGGGGTTGGCCTAGAGGCGCCGGCTCGGTCGGCAGTCCTGACGAGGTTGAGGAACGACTAGAAGAGGTAATTAAGCGAACAGATAGTTCATCGAGCCACACTGTGCTAGAGCACACGGCGCTTCTCGCGTGGCTCGGGGTCGCGCGGAACGGCCTCGGAGGATACGGTGATGGGCTGCTGTCTCGTGCTGAAACGATTGCGGGCGGTGTTGACTTGGCGTCAGATCTTGGGCGCAGACAAATCATCAATGCATATCTCCGTTGCGGCAATGTGACGGATGCATCACGGGTTGTCGGAGCCATTCGGGACGCCGTCGTGCGGAAGGACGCCAAGGAACAGGTGTTGGCAGCCACTGTCCTGCTGAGAGTCGTGGCAGAGGCGCCATCGTTCAACCCTGCAGCTGCCCGAAACATCAGGTGTCTTGTTGCAGGCGAGCTTGCGCGGACAGGCCGGCATGAGCGAGCCGAGCGTCTGATTGCCGGTGTATTAGCTTCGATCCGACCGCCGAAGGCTGCGCGACCGGATCGATGGGGCATCCCGAGACTGCTCGGCGAGATTGCAGGCGCGCTCGCTCGTCAATCGGAAACCGAGAAAGCGAACAGCTATTTTAGGCGGGCTAAGGAGTTGATCGAGGCACTGCCTCGAGACTGGCGGCGCGAGCGGGCTTATGGACTAGTCAACTTGCTCCAGGCCCTAGTGCCATGCAACCTCGGGAACGCGGAGGTGCTGGCCGCGGATGCCTTGGTCGCGACCCGGCTCGATGCTCCGATGCGGGTTGAGCTACTCGCCGAGATCTGGGTCGTGGTAGCGCGCTATGTCCCAGCTCTGGCCGGGCATGTGCTCGTTGAGGCGAAACAAGCGGCCCGCGAGGGGCGACCAGCGAACCGCGTCGAAGCGCTACTTGAACTCGCGCGAAGGCAGTCACGAGGTGGGGACATTCCTGACGCACGGAATCTCGTCGCTGAGGCTAGGGCGCTCGCGTTCCCCCTTGGCGACGACCGTTGCGTGGCTGCGTTTCTGAAGGGAGCGGCTCGCTGCGGAGCACTGGAGCGCGTGGAGTTGGTTGAGTTAAAGGGTGAGATACAATCCTTCGTAGGAAAACACTTGAGCCCTGATCTCCGAGCGCGGGGCTACCGGGCGGAGGTCGAGCGTCTCGTGAGTTTGGCGCGAAGTGACTGGAATGACACAAATCTACACTACGCTGAGGCGGCTTTGCATCAGATTGATGAACCCGAGCAGAGAGCCCATGCAGCGAGGACCGTGGCTCAGGCATATGCCGAATTTCGGCGCTACGAAGATGCTCTCCGCTTCGTTGAACCGACGGGTGCCATTGCTGTAAAAAGAAGTGAACTGATTGCGGATGTTGCAAAGGCAGTTTCGGTCTCGGTCGACGAAAATCCCACACTCGCACGAGAGTTCATGTTTCGCCTTCTCAGCGAGAGCTCTCGGTATCTAGACGGGACGTACCGTGTCGCTTCCTATATGATCGCATCAAAAGCATTCGACGAGGACTTCTCACGTGAGGTGCTCGCAGAGTTCGCGGACGCACTGATCTCACAGGCGGGAGCGAATGACATATCAGAGGTTCTCTAACATATGGAAACGAGTCAACGTATAGCAGTTGTAGAGATCGGAAGTCGAGCCATACGACTGCTTGTCGCCGACATTCTGCCCGTCGTTTCTGGAACGAGCGTTGCAAAACATTCGTTTCGTCTCGAGCCGGTGGCGACTGGGTGGAAAGAGAAAGCGCTGGGCAAGGCGCTGGACGTGGGTGGTGCACGAGTCACCCAAGCTATTTCGGAGATTGCAGATGTTGTGCGAACTTTCGATGCCGAAGCTGATGCTCTGAACGCCAAGCGCACGGTTGTCTTCGGCACCGCTGCGGTAAGAAGACTTGACCAAACGCAACTTGCGCGACTCGGAGCAAGTGTGCGCAATCTCCGCGTCTTGTCGCGTGCTGAGGAAGCGGAGCTGTCCTTTCTCGCGGGTGTCATGGGCCTACGGGACAAGATCACCGCTGGTAATCCGGTTCTCGTGATCGACCAGGGCTCCGGCAGCATGGAAGTGGTCGTTGGCAACGTGACGGACCGGGCGGTCGAGGTGCTTGAGTATCGGAGTTATAAACTTGGTACTCAAGAACTCGTCAACGCGTTGGCGGAACGACGTGGCGACATTGCCGCGCTACGAACGGACCTCGCGGCCCGAGTCGACGGCTACGAGCGCCTGTCCTTCGTTGCAGTGGGTGATCCGATTCTCCTCGGGAGTGCGGCTACGAAGCTGGCGTGGGTAAGCCGAAAAGGGGCTGATCCGAGGGATCACTATTCACCAGGCGAGGTTCATGGGAAAGTCATTTCGCTTACGATGATTGATAAAGTGATCGACCTGGCAAGATCAAAGCCCGAGGCCTTGCGCCAAGTGATCGATCCTAGACGTCCACACGGTGGTGAATTCGAAAATGTAATAGCGGGTCTGCTTGCAATCTCGACGTTCTTGAGAAGGGAACGAAAGAGGCAAATGATAGTTTCTGGGCATGGGACACGGTTCGGACTGGTCTGGAAACTAGCTTTCGACATGATGATTGAGCGAGTCAACTGAGGGACCCGGAGCGGGCTCGCGTTGGGGTGTGATTTAGCAAATGCACACCTTGGCATCTGCACGGGGTGCCGCCGCGAGTGGCGGTCAGTGAGGCAGTGGAGTTGTCAAAGCACTACGGCGCTTTGCCGCTCGGACGCGTGCGGTTTCTCCTCAACAGTGTGCTGGTATCGGCGTCGAAGCCTGGGGCACCAAGAAGCGACTGAAGCAACGATCGATGAGGTGGGAAGAGGTCAGGGAGTTGTAGCAGCGTCCCGGACGAGAACAGCGCAACATCCTCTCCTCCATCGCCGACTGTTTTCAGCGAAGTGACGTGTGAGAGGTTCGTCTTGAAAAGAGTGAATGTATGAGTTCCTCTGTTCTGCTGTACGACGACCATTAGGTCACGAGAGCGAAGTCGAAGACCTAATTCCTCGTGAATCTCGCGTACGGCGCAGTCGGTGGCAGTCTCGTCGTTTTCGCTTCGCCCTCCGGGAAATTTCCAAAAGTGTGGCGGCGGCTTTTTCGGGTCACGTACCAAAGGGACACCCTCGGGTGTGGCGATGAAGACTGCTACGGCATGGCGAGAGATGGGACCAAGAGACATTACCCTAATTCATAGCAAGAGTTATTGTAAGAAGCAAGGTCGACGCGCGAGTGGGCGGTCGCTGTAAGACGCTGGAAGCTTTCCCTTTAACGGTCGGCGGTTTAGGAATTAGCGCGAGCCGAGCGTGTTACGTGGTGCATGCCGAGAGGGTACCCTCGGCTAGTTGCAGTAGCTGTTCGTTCCTCTAATTGGTTCGGGTCGTACCTGGTGCCTCTTCGACCGGCGTGATACGCCGCTTCACAGGAGACGCGCTGGCGGCGGCTCGACTGCCAGGAGGAACGCATGGACGTCTGCCAGAACTGCGGCGATTCGCCGCTTCCACCCCGCCACTCGCGCTACTGCGCCCGCTGCTCCCCTTTGGCGAGCAAGCTATGGAAGCGAGCCTTGCGATCGCGTGAGAGCAGGGAATCCAAACAGGCTGTTCCGACATGGCTGCTTGAAGGCTGGCCGAGCCAGGACGCCAAGCGGCGCTACTTCCGAGAGTACATGCGAGCGCGGCGGCAGGGAAAAAGACTGTCCCGCATCCCCTTGGAGGAGGCTAGCGATGAGCGTGAGTAGCTACGTTCAAGTTCGCTCGGTTCGCGCTCGATCTTCTGTCTGTTGCAACGCAGCGGTGGACAGAATAGCGGCCCGGTCGCATGAGGTCGACGTTACGGAGGCACTGCGCGCCCTCGGTCCGAGCGGCATCGGGAGTTGCCATCCGGAGTCATGCGACGAGGTGTTATTCACAAAGGTGCTAGGCCCGGACGGCACGCTGATCGAGTTAGCGGTCTTCTTCTGGCCGCTTGCACCAAGGACAAAGCGATGAGCGCGCGCGTCGTCACCTTCGTTCCCGAGGAGGTGCGCATTCTCGGCGCCGGCTCTGGTGTAGTGAGACCGCCGGCGTACTCTCATCGGTACGCCACGCTGGCGGCTGACATCGAAGTGGTCATCGCACCTTTCCGCGATCAGCCGCACGGTTGTCCGGCGCAGCGTCGGTCACGACCCCCGCAACGTGCGTGGAGGCGCGTATGAAGCGTCCGCCCAGGCCAACGCTACGTACAGGTTATTCGCCGGGTTGGACGGTCCGGCGTCGGCGCCATCGCGGCAGTGATCCTAGAGCGCGGATCGCAACGCCGCCGCTGACGCCGAAGGTGCTCCTTTGCGAATCGGATCCGGAAATCGATGAACAGGTCGGTCGACTCTACCATCTAGAACTGGAGAATCTCCGTGACGGAGCCGATATTCGGCGCGAGGCGTACGCCATTGCCCGCCGGCCCGAACTTCGCCTGCGATTGGAACAGAGTGACGAACTCGTGGACACGTTGGCGGGTCACGTGCGTCTTCGAAGCAAGCGTCGTCGCGGCATTCTGCGCCATCTCTCCAACGAACCGGACCTCGCGGGCTTGCCATTCTTCCTGCCGCCGGTTCCGCCTATGCCAAAGGGCGCCGAATGGGAAGGTGTCCGTTTGGACCTGCATCTCGGTCGGCTGATCGACGAGGCGGAGCACGTTTGGATTACGATCTTCTACACCGACTACGGTTGGCGGCCGACGTCAAAGATATTGAACAGTATTCAGATGCGCGCGGTATTAGCAATCAAAGCCGCGAGCTTTTACGAATTGAATCGCAACACTCGCATCCCAGGCCGACTGCTGCCGGGTACTAGGTATGACGCGGAAACCGTTGCGCGCTGGCTGCTAGGGAGCGGCTACTTCCTCTTTGCGGATTCGAGCAGCGAGTGACCTGCGCACACGCCTCACGCGAAGCGGAATGTGTCGGCGGTGCCTGCCTGCTTGCGCTGTCCTTAGTATCCTCACCCGCTACCCTGACCGGTTGCGCAGTCAAGCGCGGCACGCGCGATTTCCGCTGCCGCAAGCTTCTCGGCGCGGGCATATCTCATGGTGGTCCGCTGGTCAGCATGCGCAAGAAGGCTGGCCACGATTGAGAGACTGACGCCTCGCGAGACAAGTTGCGATGCGTACGTGTGGCGACAATCGTGAATTCTGAATCGCCGCTTGATCCCGGCGATCTCCTTCGCGATGCCAAAAGCACGGCGTAGCCTAGCGTCTCCGACCGGTTGGCCGGTTTCGGTGGTAAAGACAAACTCAGAAAGCACCGTGCGTCGCCGGCACTCGAGGAGCGCTTCACGGCAGCACTGGGACACAGGTAGCACCACATCCACGTCTCGCTTGCGCGTGACAAGACGCACCAAACCGGCGTCTAAGTCGACCTCGCGCCAGCGAAGTAAGCGAGCATCCTCGCGGCGGAGCCCGAGTTCAAGCAAGGCTACAAAGTAGGGCTTCATCCACCGGAAACGCGCATAGTACGCTTCGGCCGCGAAGCTGCGAGGCCGGATGCCGGCCCCATGTCGTCTCCGCGCTCCGAACCGATCACTCGTACCCCGAAGCTCGCGGACATTGCCGCGCGGCATGTGCCGTTCGAGGTACGCGTGGAACCCCGGTTCGTTATCGAAGGCGCCGAGAAACGCTTCGCGTTCGAGTGTGTTCAACTCCAGCGTCGGCGGAATGACTTTGACATGGTCGATCGGCTTGCGAAGCGGCGACTCGTCGAGAACATCCCATCGGACCGCCTTGCTGATGACGAGCTTTAACACGCCAATCGTGGCGTTCACGGTCGCCGGTGAAAGAGTCCGTGCGGGATCACGCTTGAGCTGAGTCTGCTGCAGACGCTTGACGAAGAGGTTGATGCGCCCGCTCGTGATCTCGTCGAGCTTCATGTCGCCGAACTCGGGCAAGAGGCGGCCGCGCAGGGTGTAGAGATAGTCCCTAGCTGTGGCAGGCTTGAGTCCAGTCGTGATCTCGGTGAAGTAGGCGTCAACGAAGCCGCGGAGGGTAGGCGTCTGGCGCCGATCGTCCAATGTATGACGCCATCTCTTCCGGAACGCGATCCATTGCTCAAGCGCCTCGTCGCGCGAGCTCGCACGGATGGTTACGCGCTTACGCGTTTTTCCCTGGCCGCCCTTGAAATAGACGTTGCATCGCGCGATGCCGTGTTTTGCGTCCCAACTGAATCCGACCGCCTCGCGGCGGCGCGACCCTCGCGACACGGCTGTCATGCGTTCCTCGGCGGTCTCCGTCGAAGCGTCCGTTCCGCTCTTCGCGTGAGCGCGCGTTCGACGGCGTCCACCTCGTACAGAATCAGCCGATCGCTCACTCGTTGGAGAGGCTTCGGGAACCACCCTCTCTCCCATTTCGCGATCGTCGATGGCTTCACGCCCAACCGCTTCGCCAGGTCGACGCGGGAGATCATTCGCTCTTCGATCATCTAATGCCTCCGGATCGATGATGTCTCCACGATCGACGTCGGGGGTGGAACGCGGCGAAACGGTTTTCGAGCGGCGGCGTGCGGCGGAACTAGCCACGCTACTAGCCGCGCCGGAGCCCACCGTAATGCGTGGACTATTAGCGGGTAGATCTAAGTCGTTTAGATTGAAGGGGGGATTTTGGTGGAGCCGAACGGGATCGAACCGTCGACCTCCTGAATGCCATTTCCGCGTCTGTCTCGGGACATGCGCGGATATCTCCTTGATTCAGCAGTTTACCACGATCTGGATTCGTCTGGACCTGGCTGAAAAGGGCCGAATTAGACGCGCGATAGACGCGCCGCGCCTCCGAATCTGACGAACGCGGCGTTGCCCCTATCGCACTTTCAGAGCGTGCCGGCGTTTCGTCAGACCGCCGGTAGGCGGTCGATCAACACCGTTGTTATCATCTGAACATCGAGCAGATCGCCGTGCGTTTATCGAGACACGAACACTCCTCGGGCTCCTTGGCGACAACAACTTCGGTTCCCTTCATTTCGCGCGCACCGTGCGCTTCGGAGCAACTGACAACCGCGCGCAGTGCGGCAGCAGCGTGCACGTCTCTGTCGTTCGAGGCGATGTGACGACTAAAGGACGCCCGCGAATCTGCTTGTCGTCGGGATTCCACAGGCGACGCGCAACGGCGTCAAACGAAATGGGAGCGACACCATCGGATCATTTGTCGCCGACTGCGCGTTGTGACGCCGTCGCGACAAAACAAGGCGCGGCGCGGAGTAGCGGAACGGCCCCGCCAGGAGATCACTTGAGTTGTTTGCGACAGACCGTCTGCAGTTGCGCCAGCCCCGCCGCCCGTGGCGCGACCAACAGCGCACGCGAGGTCAGATCTACGCATCGTTGCGGGTGCCGCAGCGCGGCGTGAAGCTGAGCCGCGACTCTGAGGATATGAACGTTTTCCGGCGCATCCGCGAGCGCCGATTCGATCTCCTTCAGCCCCACTTGGAGCTCATAAGAACCATAGGCGCGCTCGAATCCGTGGCGAAACTTCGTCTGCGCAGTCTTGGCCATCGAAGCAGAGTCGCCTTCCGGGCTACCGACCTCATCCTCATCTACCGAGATGATCGGATCTTCGCGGGTATAGAGATAGGCCAGGTAGTTGAGGAAATCCGCGGAGAGGCGCGGCGCGGTCTTCGGTGTGTTCTTCCACTCCCTCATCGTTCGCGCCAGCGCCATCAGGCCACCCATATGGACGTCGAGGTCGCGGTGCTGGCCAAGCTCCCACACCGGCTCCGAGGCAAAGATTGCCACGACGGCGCGAACGGCGAGTTCGTAGTTGTGCTTCGTGAAGGCGTAGAACAACATCATCAAGCCGTAGGTCCGCTCCGTCGCCCGAGGGGGGTCATACACGACGTAGAGATCCGTCGGCACGCGGCCCAGCCGAGCCCTCGTTTCCTCGATTGCCGCAGGCGATGGCTGCCTTTCGTAGGGGCCCGCGACTTTGAACACAGCATCGATGTTCTTCGAGCTGGCAAAGTAGTACGCGAGCGCCGCCTTAATGGCAATGCCCTCCATACGCAACTTGGATAGGCCGTTGGTGCGATACGCTGAAAGGTATGCCTCGCCGGCCTGTTCGTAGCGTTTGACCCTGAGAAGGATGTCGCCACCTAGCTCTTGTGCCTCAGTTCGCAGTTCGGCATTCGCTGTCTGGTCATTCTCGACCGATCCAAGCGTCATGAAGGCCAGCCGGGCTCGCCCACCAGCGAAAAGTGATCGCGCCATCGCGAGGGCGTCGGCACCGCGGAATTCATTGCGGAGGACGGGATCGGCGATGGAAGGATCGTAGTGCCAGAAGATCGGCGATGTGCGCAGGTCCCACGTGACGACCGACGGGCAGCGCTGCAGGGCCGAGGAGAGCCATTCTCCGAACGCCGGCTCGCCGCGGTTGCTGATGCGGATGGCGTTGAGGATGAAGGCGCGGCGGAGAACCTGTTGCTCGGACTTGATGCGGATCTGCTGTACTAGTCCGCACGAGACGGCCAGGGCTCGAAGAGCGTCGCGCGGCCGCTCGCGACGTTCGTAGAGATCGAGCCGGCGCAGAAGGAGCCTCTCCGAATCGGGAAAGGCGAGTCTCGTTTGCGCTTCGAGTTTTTCGGCGAGGGCGACGTCGTTGCTCTCCTCGGCGAGATCGAATCCCGCGTCGTAGAGGCTCTCGTTGGGCGGTGATCGCTTGTAGGCGTCTTCCCAGACGTTGCGCGCGACGGCGAGCCGGTTCCTGTGTACGAGTAACTGCGTGAGCTTCGCGGCGGCCCGGAAATCGTCAGGCTCGCGCACGAGTCCGTCCCGGAGAACACGGACGGCCTGCTCCGGGCGGCCCAAGGCGATGAGGAGCGGTGCGCAGTCGGCGGCGTGCATCGTCGAGGCGTCGCAATCCGTCCGGAAGGCACTTTTCGGCTGCAGTTGCGCCGTAACCCTTTGCAGGAGTTGCTGCACGAGGTCTTGATCGTTTCCCTTCATGGCCGCGGAAAGATCGAATCCGAGATCGAGGTCGAGCGAGCGGGGATTGGTCGCCTCGCTCAAGGCTCGCCACGAGACGGCGTCGAGGCCGAGGAGACGCGAGACGAGCGCGTTGTCGTCGCCGCCGAAGGCGACCGACACGCCGCGCGGTGCGGCGGGATTTCTCGGTTCGCGGTTCGGAACCAGGATTCGAAATTCGCCGCTCTCCAGTGTGCGCACGCTCCCTCGGAGGGACTGCGCGCGTACCGAGAACCCGAACGTGTAGATCCCTGGCGCCGCGTTGCGCACGCGGGCCAGGATCACTTGGGCCTCGCCCGGCGCCAACTCGACCACTTCCCGATCGCCGATGAGCGGCGTTTCCCCGCGGTCGGGAGCGAGATCGAAATCCTTGCTGAGGACCTGTTCGACGCCCTTGCGGCTCCAGACACAGACGTAGCGGTCGGGAAGTTTCTCGTAACGCCGCTGCCGCATCGTCACGCTGGTGACGATGAATTTCCGGTCGGTAGGATTGGCCACGGTGATGCGGTAGCCGTCACGGATGGCATCCGTCTCCTCCACGATCTCCTGCCCGCCGATCGTAGAGTGCATATCAGTGTTGTAGATCGGATACGCGCGCAGCCGCTCGACGGTGCCCTTGCCGTCCTTCCAATATGCGTAGCCATACGGGAAATCGTGATGCGGAAGGACGAGAAGCGTCGGTATGCGTGGCCGTAAAATTACGTCCGCGATCGGTTCCCACGTCTGCCAGACGACAGGAATGACCGCGGCGAGAAGTAGCAGGATGAGCACGACGCCGCGAAAGCGTCGCGGTACGCGGCGGTTCAGCCAGCGCCGGAACATCGCGACGGCGCCGGACCAATCGCGAGGAATGTCGTCATTCCGCATGGCAGTCACTTCCTGATCGGTGAGGTGGCGTAATTATAGCAGCGCCGCGATGGCGGCTTCGCGTCAAACGATCTCCCGTAGCCCGCGTTGCCCCCCGAAAGGTCACCTGCGTAAGTCCGACGATCTCCGTTGGCTTTTTCCGGCGACGGCGTCTCCCCTCGGCAGCGTAAAGGCCACCGAAGAGAAGCGGCCGGCCACCATGCTCCGGCTTCTTCCAACGGTTGCGGCCCGGAACGTATATCTCGCACGTTCTGGCGAGGCGTTGTTCCGACCGGAGGTTCATCGACAGCTCGCGGGAATCGCTAAGGTTTCCTGCGGGAACCCGCAACGATCCAAGTCCTTCGAGAACCTCGACTGGGATGGGTTCGAAACGATCAATATTAGATTGACAATGGTTTCACGGCTTGGAGAAGCCGGTCCGCCTCCGCGCAGCGCTGGCCGTTGTTGGAAAGCGGAGCGAGTCCACAGACGCGACTGGCCGACGCAGGACCAAGTTACCGGGCGAGCAGCCTAAGCAAAGGGCGAGGTACTGACCGTCGGCACCTCGAATTATTCTTGGGTGGCTCTGACAAGTTATGCCGCGCGCTCAATCTATCTTCGTCGGGTCAAGACGAAGCTTACTCTCCAAAACTCGAATAGATTCCTCGTGTATCACGTCGAACCGCTTGCGTTTCGCTTCGATCTCACGAAAGGCGAGCTTTTGTGCATCAAATATAAACTGATGTACAAATTCTGAACGCTGGCGGCATATATCTGTTGCGCACGTGGAGTCCGTTTGCGATCGAAGAGCTAAATCAAATACGTGCGCCAAGTCTCGCCGATTGATGCGTGCCAAATCCGATGTAGGTGAAGTTTCGAATAGAACGCTCTCATGGCCGTCATGATAGTCGATGACATACCGCGAGATCGACACCCCTGGTACCGGCTCCTTTCCAAGGAGATTACAGACGATAGTGTGTTTACCGCTTCCAATAATTAGCAACCGGACGTCGTCGTCTGAAAAGATCTTTGGTTCGGACGGAAAAAGACCGGAATTCGTAATAGTCTGATACTTTTCCTGTTCCTTTACCAAATCCACTGTGTGATTGAGAATGTATCGGCGGCTATGCTTGAGGTCAGCAAGCATCTGTGCGATATCTGTCTCGGGCGGAATACCAGTCGTGCCATGCCAGCCCCAGACGAAAGATACCGGCACCTCGCGCTTCTTCGACTTCCAGAGCGATGTGACAGAGGCGGTACCATCGGCCGGCCGAAGGAGATCGTCTTTGGCCCAAACCTCAGGTTCGTTGTCAGACTCCACTACACCATCTACGGTATACCAGCTAGATGGACTGCGAGGCACGACGTGATGAACCTCGGCCGTCTTGAGAGAGACACTTTCAGATTCGAGAAGACACGCGACGAGAGCGACATCATGGGCTGCCTTGTCGAGAAGTGCACCCCCCTTCACACCATCGCGGCCGTCGCCGAAGCTACGCCGGATGCCGCTCGAGTTAGCGCGCCAGCACGCGATCCAGTCAATGGCGAGCTCGGCTTGTTTTAGGTGATCGTGGAGCGCCCGAAATGCGTCGTTCCCTATCTCGATGAAATCGCAAAAGAAATCATCAGATAGAGAGTACTGCTTGATTCTTGTCAGTTGATTCTGTGTGATCGCTATAGGCTTTTCAAGCAGAACCGTGATGGGATACTGATTCGCTCGAGCAGTTGCCAGAATTTGAAAATTGCCGGCGCGGAGTTCTGGAGGTGTTGCATCGTAGATAATTACCGGTACGCGGTCGTCGGCGGTGAGTCGGACCAAATCATCAAGTGTGCCCTGTGAATCCGGTTGGATCCGGGCGTCCGGGAACCTCTTCAGCGTCTCCTCTCGCACGTCCTTCTTCGGCTCGGCAACGTGGAGCTCAATCTCGCAGCGAGGCCCAAGCAGATCGCGAAGCGATTCGAGCGCACCAAGGGCGGTTCTGCCCATGTAACCTACGCCAAGACACGCCAAACGGACCCGCTGCCACTGCGGCACTTTATCCTCCGCAAAAAATAACCCTGACGTTGGCCGTCAGGGTTATGGATCCCTAATGAAGGATTGCGGAAGTCTACCGCAGAAAGCCGACCAGACTCAACTCGGAAGAACGTGCGTCTGGATGAGTTGCGCGCGTCGCCGTGAAAGCTGTCGTTGGCAGCGCTCACATGGCGACCCAAAAGCATGCTCATAGGCTTTGCGCGCATCGACGAGATTTGCGTCAATTCCGTTGATAGGACAGCTGCCAACGATGACCAAAAGTTCTCTTGCGAGTCGCGGCGGGATCTCAGGGTGCGTACGAGCAACCTGCTCGGTTGTTTGTTTGATCACGTCGAGACGAGTGATGACTGCGTCGCGCGGGATTCGCCGAGCGATGGGGGGGGCGATAACGGCAGCCGACGACTGATAGGTTCGTGTTGACATGGAGGCAACCTCCTTAAATAGTTTTAATTTCAGTAGTTTAGGAGCTGCCTTCATCGTAAGCTCTTGGAAATGAAAGTGCAAGTACGATTCCATCCCACAAACACGAACATCCCCACGACGCGACGCTCGCGCCCGAGGCGGCCGTGAGAGCTGACTCATGGGAACACATAGTCGGCCTCGGTTTGTGCCCTGTCAAGTGGTAAGGTTGTCATCAACGGGTGACATTCGTTCATATGTCGCCACGACCGCAGTCGCCGGACCGTGCCGCATCCCACCCACATTACGGAATCTTGAGGGAAAGGTTGAGATGCGCTTACCCCCAGAAGATCTCCAAAGGTCTTGAGCTAACTGCTTGAAAAAAAGGTACATATAGCATGCCGCCGCTAACCGGTTTGATGCAAAGGATTGCTCTGTGTGACCCGGGAACCCTCAAGCCTGCAGCTACCATGTGCGCGAGAAAACGACCGAGCATCTCACATTTGGAAATCGCTCACACCAGTTAGACACGCTGGGTCCGCCTTTAGTTTTGGTTCGCGCTCAACCAGATCATGAAACTCATCGTATCTGCGGTCACGCGATGTGTCGTCTCGCGGGGGCGGAGCGGAGCTTTCCGGTTCGCCGACCGCCGCTCGCCGAGCGGCATCTTCCTAAGTCCACCGATCATCTGCGGCCAGAGTGAAATCCAGCTATCGAGCGTCGACGCGCGCACACCAAGCAGCGAACGAAGATCGCGGTGGTAGAGAACCTCCTTCACCGGGCGCATCGGCACTGCCGGATGATTGCACGGCCGAAACGCGAGCACGTAATACTCCGCCTCGTCGAAAAGTTCGAAGACTCTCATTTCGACTCCGGGCACCGTCGGTACCAAAGCCAATGAAGGGACATCGAACGGAGCCGCCCGCTCATCACCGTCCAGCAACCGCAGTACTCCATGCCGTCGGCGGCGACGAAGATCGGCACGGCCAGGCCGTTCGTCAAGGGCTTCCTCGGAGAGTTTCATCCACGTGCGCAGAAAAGGGTGCTGAAGTTGTTGATCAAGGAAGCGGCGGAGATCGACGCCAGGCTGACGGTGCGCCCGTTCGAATTCCCGTAACTTCTCCAGCTCATCACGGAACAGGCAATCCTCGGAGAGCTGCGCCACCATTTCGCTCAGTGCCCCATCCCGCAGCTCGCGCACCACAGCTGCGAGCGAATCGGACGTCTTCCGTACGACCAGGGCCGGATGCGGACCGCCGTTGGTTTTGGCGCCCCTAGCGTGGCGCTGTCCGGAAGCTTCGCCGGGTTTGACTGGAGCCAACAATTTCTTGCACGATGCCCTGCGCCTCATGCCGTAATCCTCCTTTTGCGCTTCACGTCGGATGCGTGTTCGGCGTCGAAGGGTTCCACCGAAGCACCGTGGCTTTCGCAGGTAGCGATGCCTCCGCTACTTGGTTGCAGCCGGACTGACCCGTTGCCGACTCTCGTCGGAGACTCGACAATTTCGAAATAGACCATCTGCGCCACGTAGCGTCGTAGGAATGCCGGTCGATTCACGATGAAGGCGCCCTTTCGCGGCGTAATGGTGCCGGTCATCCGAGCCACCCCCAGCGTGCCGGCGTGCAGCAGCTCGACAGCGATGACAATTTCGAACGTCTCGCGTGATTTTGGGCCAACCCGTCCCCAGATCATGTGGCACGCCTGAGGGTCCGGCGCATCCGGAACGTGGATGTAGTTATCGCAGATCGTCCCGCGCACCCGCGTCAGCGAAGGACAAATCGTCAGCAACGGCGCCTGCATGGGGTGACCAGCGACCACAGCGCGGCACGAGCGGGGGACTGTCATCCTAGCCACCCCGATCCCGCCCAGGAGCCATGACGACTTCGCGGATGGCGCACGGCCTTCTGCTCGCCCTTAACAACTGCTCGTGGGGGCTGGCCTACGCGTCTCATCATCGCCCGCCCGATGCCGCTGATGCGTCGCACGAGATGCGCACGCTGAGGCAAGCGCCGCTGGTCGTGAACAGTTTCACAACCAGAGGAGCGTCGCCGGGCTCAGGCATGCAACTCCGAATCCCCGATGCGCCTAAGGCCTCAACTTCGTGGAGAGCGTTCCTGCCCAACTCACCATTTGCGGAGCCGAACCACGGCCGATAGACCCTGACGTCGGCAGTCGCCGAAGTTGACAGCCGACGGACATCGCCATCAGCGACAGCCCACCATCCAAGGTCCCAATCAGTCGCGCCGATCGGCGCTTCTGACGCGCACCAACAGCTACTCTCAGTACAATGCTGAACGCCGACCATCGGCTTTCTCCTCGTATCCCATCTTCAGGATCGAAAGAGGAAGCTTCGTACCACCACACGAAACCACAAAGAGAGCGACAAGCAGTCGCGCAACGCTCACTGGTCCAACGGTTTAGCTCAGATTAGCGGTTCGGCTCGCCACGCATAGGCACCGCCGCACAACGTCAAAAGCTATCGAAACTTTTGGCTACGTTGCGGCGCCGCGTACCGGTTTGTGTTATCGGCGTTTACCATCATTGTGGGCTGCTCCGCCGTAACGGCTCACCGTAGATCGTCCGCTCCCATCCGCTTAGCCTTCCAGTAGCTACGACCTCTTCGAGCGACGTATTGAGGAAGTTCAACCACCTCGGATTGCCCGGTTGTACAGACCATGACATTCCGAGCACCTGAATAGGATTGCTCTTCAACACGGTCGCCACGCTCGGATTGGCACGCGCGAAGTACTCCACCGTATGCTCATTCATTAGTCCGATGTCGGCCTGACCTGACACTACAGCCTGCAGCGGCAAGGTCAGGTCCACGCCTGAGAGTACAAGGAGATGCGCGTGCTTAAAGTTCGCTCGCGCATATGTATGGATCGCAGAGCCTTCCTTCACGGCAACCGTCACGCCGTCGCGATCGATGGTTGCTTCCGACGTGAAAGCCGATTCGCGACCTCGCTTAACAACCCCGTCATAACCGATGAAATACAGCGGAATTGTGAACTCGACTGCCTTAGCGCGCGGAACCGTACGAAAGGTAGGTCCGATACATACATCGTATTGACCTGTCTGCAGGCCAGCTGCGAACTTCGCGATGTCAATCTCGGTGTACTCCACCTTCCAACCCGCTTCTGTTGCAATCGCTTCAAGGGCGTTCACGAAGGTGCCTGTGACCCTACCAGAGTTCGGCTCGCGCATAACGGCCGGCGGCTGAACAAAGTAAGCGGCCCGAATAACTCCCCGCTTGCCGACCTGTTCGAAGACATCTTGGCGCGTGGGGCCAACCTTACCGGAATCCATACCTCCGCATCCAGCGGCGATGACAGAAAGGAGAAGGAGCTTCGCAAGAGGCAATCTCATCTCAACACCTCATATTCTTGTTGCGGCGTTAGAAACCGTAGAGCCGGCGGCACCTCTACAGGTGCACCAGCCTGTAACTGCGGCGTTTCGTTAGCGATGTTGTTGTGGCGGCCCTCTCTCCAGTCCGCCACGATCTCCTGTAATGCTATCCCGAGAGCTACAAAATCATCCGCCGAGGACGATAGCCCGCCCGATGCCCTCACCATGCCGTAGACCTGAGCTCGTTGCCCACTGCGCAGGCTGGCCTCCAGTTCCTCCTGCTCAGCCGCTGAAATGTTCAATTGCCGCCGCATGAACTCGTACTGGCAGAGGTGACCATTTCGGACCGCTATTCGATAACGCCGCCCAAGGCGAGAGGCGAGAGCCCAATGCGCAATTCCTGGAATGCTGAAGGAAAAAATAGGCAGACGACGTTCGGTGGATTGAGTTATACGGCCTGGGTATCGCAGTTCGTCTTTCCAGCCGTGCAAAATCAGCTCAGGAATTTGGCTCAACGCCTTTACAGCGGCCAAGTTCAGAGAGGCCTCGTGCGATGCGGTTGCTTCCTCTCCCAACGTCAATAACAAATCCATCGACGCAGCCAAAGCAACCATGCCAGCGAAGTTAGGTGTGCCGGGGTTTAATCGCGCCTCAAGGTGGCTCCAGACTTGGTCGCGCGCTGTGACCATCTCCACGGTACCGCCGCCAGGAAGATCCGGCGGTAATGCCTCGAACACACGCTTGCGACCTGCAATTAGTCCCACACCTAGTGGCGCGAACATCTTGTGGCCGGATAAAACCAAATAATCGATGTCGGCATCAGGCGATCCCGATCGCATTTTCACCGGCCCATGCGCGGCTAGCTGCGCACCATCCACGAATATCTCCGCGCCGTACCGATGTGCTATCCGGGCAATCTCGTGAACCGGCGGCATGTACCCAGTCACATTTGAGGCCCCGGTAACAGCAACGATCCGAACGCAGCCACCAAAATCGTGTAGGCGACTCTCCAAATCATCTAGGTCAACATAACCGTCATCCGTACTGCGAAAGCGCTCGACTCTGGCGACGCGCCGCCATGGCAAGTCATTCGAGCTATGCTCTATCTCGGATATGAGAACGATATCACCTGGCCGAAAGTCGTACCGTCCGGCGAGACGATTCGTAGCAGTGGTGGCATTAGTTGCCAGCACCACCACGTCGTCAGACTCCAGACCAAGGAATCGACGAACGACCGCAAAGCAATTCTCGTACAAATACGTGGAGATTACTGACTTTGGGCCGGCGCCACGATGAACACTTCCATACAACTCTAACGCAGTGCTGACTGCGTCGAACACTCGTTTTGCCATCGGCGTAGTCGCGGCGTTATCCAAATTGACCACGTCGCTCCTCCCACCATCGGGGGCCCAAGCCGAACCAACTGTGTCAACAAGTGGGCCGCTCATTGCGACACTCCAACACAGCCCTTTACCGTGTTGCGGATAGTCTGCTCTCGCACGCCCAGGTTTTCGGCTATGACGCGCACGGTCTGTCCACGCCCCTTAAGATCCTCGATTGCAGCACACATCGTGGCCTTACTCGCGGTATCCCTGGGCATAGAGTAGTTCTTCGGGCCCCGAGTCATCATTTGCTTCATGACTTCATAAAACGCCGTCGGCTCGGCCGCCGACCCGATCAGCGTCCGCAGTCTCGGTTCAAGTTCGCTACGCCTATTGGCGGTTCGAGCGGAAGAGGCCGGCACGCTCGCCAACCGCGCTAGGTCGTCTAAACCGATAATATTATCTTGATCTGCTTCTACGGCGTGCTCGATCTCGGTCTCCAGCTCGCGAATGTTTCCGAGCCATGGATGTTTGCGCAGAAGCGCCAGCGCGTCGCGATGAAACCCCTTCACATTCCGACCTTTTTCATAGTTAGCCTTGAGTCGATACTGATCGGCTAGCGCCTCGATATCTTCCGGCCGTTCCCGGAGTGGCGGGATATGTATGTGCATTCCGCGCATTAAGCGGTGAAATAAATCTCTACGAAATCGGCCGTCGGCAACTCGTTCTTCTAAGTTCGCGTTCGTCGCTGCAACAATCTTCGCATCAGTCTTATCAGGTTCCTTCGCGCCGACAGGCCAAAATTCCTTCGTCTCAATGAAGTCGAGCAGCCGGGCCTGGTGATCGAGCGACAACTCACCGATTTCATCCAGGAACAGAACCGTACCGTCCGCAAGCTTGGCCTTCCCCTTACGATCGATCGCGTCATTAAACGCGCCTTTGCAGGTGCCAAAGATTTCCGACTCAAAAAGATGCGACGGTATGGCCGGGCACTCAACCTTGACTGGTGATTTCTTCTGACGTTGCGGGTGAAGCTTATGAATGACATTCGCGACTACGTTCTTGCCAACGCCGCTTTCGCCGGTCAACAGAATCAACTCGTCGCTCTTCGCGTGTGCTCGGAGCCTGTCATAAATGGCGCGCATGGACGGCGACGCTGTCACGAAATCCCGGCCCAGCGCCCGTGCTGAGCGACCGCGCGCCACCCATTTTTCGATGAGCGTCGCTACTAGCTCTCCATAATTATCGGTTTCACGTTTGAATAGAAACTCATCGACATTGGCGCGCTGAGAGCGGAGCATCACCTCGATATTGGTGAATTGGGTTACCATGATCATTGGTGGTCGCCGCCTTCCATTGGGCAGAGTGCCACTTTTATACATCTCGAGTATTTCCACCCCGGCCAGTGCATTGTCGACTAGATTCGAATCCAGGATCACGGCGTCGTAGTCATTTGCGTATAGCAGACCGATGGCCTGCGTTTTCTCTCGGACATGATCGACCTTCGCATGTCGCTTTTTCAGCGGCCCGATTAGCGTGTCGGCCCAATACTGCTCGTCCTCGACCACGAGAACCCGCGTATCGCGTAGAATCGATGTCATGAGTCACCTCCAGTGAGTAAGTTGTGAAACTTGATACGCAGCACACCGGCCTTTCTACCCGTGTCCGGGTGCGTAGCATTCTTCCAATTAAGACGGCAGCCAACTATGTCGGCGAGCACGAGCATAACGTCTACGCCGCGAAGTGCACCATCAGCCGCCGCCGCGCGTTTGCGAACCTGTCGTTTGTGCCGCCTGGCGTTCGCCAACATTTCAAAAAAATCTTGTTTGAAAACCGCGCTTGGATTCCAGATCGCGATCGACGCCGCCTGGTCGAAATCGACGCGCACCACGGCTTTGCGCGAATCCCGTCGAACTACATTTAGCAGAGCTTCGTATAACAAATGAAATAGCGCCATTTCCGGAGCCCACAAAAACAGATCAGCGACTCCGGCCTGCAGCTCTAAATCCTTACCGGCGGCTTCTGTTCTGCTATACAACACCTTCCACGCAGTTCGCATCACCCTGCCTAATGGCAGCCTCGCACGCGGAAGGATCCAGTCGTCACGCCGAATGGCAAGGGCGAACTGCTGATCCCAATCAGCCAGCTTTGCAAAGCTTATGATCTTGCCGATAGCGATTCCTAATTTTTGCCTACGCTGCGGCTGCTTCAGCGCGTCGGAGAGTTTCGCGCCTCGGGCTCGGGGGCTCTCGGCAAAAGCGAGTAGCCCGGTGAGATCACCCGCCTCATGGCCCCGTGCCAACATTACCGTAACAAAGTCGACTACCGCTTGTTTTCGCCCGATTACTTCGTTGATCCACTTAGCGCCGTCAACAAAGGCCGGAACGCTCAGTACCGGTCGAAGCGCATTGATTACATCGCGTGGCTTTGAAGCACTTCCCGCGCGGAACAAAACGAATGCCCCAGCCTGCGGCGGTGGATGACGCAGAGTAGTAGTTGCTGGAACGATGGGGCCGCCGAGCGGAATAGCGACCCAGTCAAGCGCCCACTCATAACCAGCAAACATGATCAGATGAACGACCGGATAGACCGGAAATGCTTCGGCGCGCAACTGATCTCGACGACGCTGACAGTCATCGACGCCTCGAAGGCGCTTTGTCCACGGGGCGGCTCGGCGAGGGAGTCCGTTGAGTAGTGCGGCAAGCGCGTCACACCAGCGGTTCCCCGCGCGTGCTCTCATCCCGTCCCGTAGGGAGCCCGCAGCGCTTTGCAGTCGTCGGAGGGTGTTATTGCTAGGATTTGCGCCGAACAGCGCTCGGATTCGCGAAGGGGAAATAACTGAAGGTTGATCTGTGACACTTGCGTCCCGGCCCAGAGACCCTATCGCTTCAGCAAGCCATCGAGTCAGACACTCGCCGCGCTCGGTAATCTCGATACCTTTGTAACCGTCACGAATCAACCCCAGCAACTTGAAATCGTCGAGACGAGCTGAGATCCTTAGAACCTCGTCCGTGTTCGCTATTTGCAGTCCAAATAGACGCTCCAAATCCTCGCCGAATCCTTCGCGCTTTAGCGCCTGAAACAGCAAATCAGCCCGCCCGCTCTTTGAACGGGGAATATCCTTAATTGATTCGAGCACGACCGTCCGTCGCGCCTGTATGTCTCGAGGGCGTCGGCGCTCGCCAGTCCACAACCAAGCGAGCAGCAAGAACATGAACTCACCACAGGGAATATAACGAACCTGCCGATCAAGTTCGAATTCCGACGCCGTCTCTGGAGTGATTACAAACGACGCCATGGTCGGGTTCTCGTTGCCGAAGGTCCACGGGGTTGCCGATTCATCCGCGGTAAGGTGTCGAACAATCCGCGGCGCAACGAGTCTCACGTCAGGGAACGGCACTTCATGCAGCCACGACACGTACTGATACGCCGCCTGTGGATCCTTCCCTAAGTAGATGACTTCCCTCGCGACATCGTGAGTACCCGGAACGATCGCTACTGGCGCGATGCTTTCAATTCCGTAGCGCTGTTGAAAGTCACGAAAGTCCTTTTGGGTCACGTCACAAGCTAAGAGGCGTGTCTGGTTCTCTACGACTCCGCTGCTAGTACGCACTCTACCGACTGGGCAACTGCGATGATAGGCAGGCTTCCCCCCAGATTGCTCCGACGGCCTATCACGATAGAGCTCGGCCGCTTCCGGAACCGCACAACCATGGTAGATGCAGTGGTGCTTCGCAATCAGATTAGCAGCCTGACTGCTGTTCCTTGTTTCGCGAGGCGCGCCAATATAATCGCCTAGCGTCAACTCGGCGCGTTGAAATGCGGCTCGATGCTCGTGGATTAATGGCCGTAAGCAACGGAGGTCTTTAAGCTTATTGTATTCGTCAGGATAGCGCTCCATGATCTCCGCGATCGGGAGGTCTTTAAGATAATCGGGGTGCAAATCGCACCTCGTGAACTTGTTGCAGCCGCCCAGACGCGTGTCGCGTGCACAGTATTCATCCACCGCCTGTACCGTCCGGCGATCACCAATGATCATTAGCCGGTTGGCTGTCGCGACCGGGTTCGAGTCGACTGGGCAATCAGCACAAGATGGCATAGCTATTTACGCCGCTTCTAGAAGAGATCGTAACTGTTCGCCTTCCGGCGCGGTCAGCAAGGCATCTACTGGCCCACAGGCCTGCACACGCCCACGGTGCAGAAACACAATCTCATCTGCGCAGTCCCGGACGAAAGACACAGCGTGTGATACAGCAACCACGACAGCTCCACGCGAAGCCACCATTCTGAGCAGGCCGTAAACCGTGCGCGCCCAACTCAGGTCGAGAGCACTCGTCGGTTCATCTAGCAAAAGAACAGCCGGCTTCAAACAAAGCAGACGAGCCAACACGAGTCTTTGGCGTTGCCCGCCGGAAAGTTTGTCCGCCCGAGCCCCCGCATACTCTCCCAAGCCCACTGCACTCAGCCACAACCGTCCAATTTGCTCAGCTTCCACCGGTAGGCATCCACCTGCGACGCGTAGGGGCAATGTGAGGTTTCGAAGCACGGTCATATGGGGCCACGGCTCGGCATTCTGCGGCATATATCCGAGTCGGCCAAGCGGTGTCTCTTCTTGGCCATTCTTCCGTAACCGAATTCGACCGGCGTGAGGCCGCATCACGTTCGCCGTGACTTTTAACAGGCTGGACTTTCCACTTCCGTTTCCACCAAGAAGGCCTGTAACGTGACCCGCTGCCGCGTCGAAGGAAACCCCGTCCACAACGATTGTATCGTCGTACATCACGGCGATCCCGCGCGCAACAAGAACCCTCGGTTCAGCAAGTTTCGGCCACGCTCCCAATAGTTCCAGTCTTGCTCCTTCGCCTGATTGAGGTTCGCTCAGTTCAGCGCGCTCGGGTGATTGTCGGAACGAGCGAAAGCGTGCCTCTAGCATTCCCTGCAGAAGAGTCAGCGGCACCAGCACGGCAACAAACAGAACCGCTAGCACAGAGTAGAAAATCAGTGGCTTAAAGCTTTCAGAGGCGATCGTATTCACCGCGTGCAACAGTTCTGGAACGGCGATGACACTTGCTAGAACCGACAACTTGATCTGGTTGATGTAAAGACCTGTGAGCGGCGCCAGCATCGTGCGCAATGCGAGCGGCCCGCTAATATAGCGCCACGTATCACGTCTGGAGATGCCAGCGAGGCGCGCCGCCGCTACATGTTCCGATGGAACACTCTGGATGCCAGCCCGCACGATTTCGGCGCCAAATGCTGACAGGTTCAGGGTCAGCGCGATCGTTGCGGCCATGAACGGCTCAAAGCGAAGATAGCCACTGCTGGCCAAGGGCAATGCGAAGAATATCCAGACCAGCAACACTAGCAACGGAATCGCGCGAAAGAGGTCGACATAAACGCGCCCAGCGGCACGAAGTATCGCGCTACCGGACAGTCGAGCGGCGGCCACAACGCCGCTAAGCAGCGTCCCGAGAACGATTACAAGCACGTTCAGCGTCAACGTGACGAAAAGGCCCTTGAGAAGGGCCTCGCGGTACTCCGCTATCTCTGTTATCCAAGCCATCCGGCAACTCCTGCGCTAGATGTCGCAAGCCAGGGGCCACGCCCTGCATCGCCGTCGGCGCCTATGCTCGGAGTGTGTAAGTATTTTATTGTCAGCACGTTACGCATGGTCGCCCTATGGATGCCTATGTTCCGCAACCTTGGACACCATACGCAACTTTGGGCAACGTTGACACAACTTTGGGTGATTACGGCGGCCTCCACCCTCATCATTCCAAGCCGTCGCCAAGGCCCCAGCACGGCTCCCGATGCGTTAGCTCACGCTTTGCGACCGCAACAACAGTTTTGCTTGACACCGGCAGGTCCATCGGCAGAAACGGCAGCACGACGCAAAACGTGGCTGGCGTTTCTTGTATGACGCGAATCTCGACTCCCTCAGGTATCTGCCAATTGAGGGCCTCGGCGTAGGTGGCAGTCGGATCGGCCAGGAGCCGCTCTCGAAATACACGATCACGCAGCGCACGCACGACGAGAGCCGTGTCGAACGCTTGCCGCGTAAAGCCACGCTCTGAGCGACCCGGCCCTTTCCGACCGCTCCTCCTCTTTTTGTCCATCGCACCGGTTTTAGTTGCCATAAGCACCTCCGTTAACGAGCAGGCGAGAGCAATCAGGATACGCCACACCAGCACCAGACGGTTACGAATGGTTGATTTCGGGCTCGTTCGTCCGACCTCTAGCGCGCGGGCTCGCACCTTGACAAAATAGTTATTTTGCTTAAATATGAAATCGTTCCTCTCGGGACGCACCTTCACAATCCCGCCTACCACATTTTCCGCCCTTATCCAGTCGTTGGCCGCTCACGTTTCTCAGGGCCAGCGCGGATAGCCGGCCTTTCTAATCCGCTGTGAAACCCAAGACAGAAAGGACTTTCTATGCCCAAGAGCCACGATGTGCATTCGCGTCGCAATCAGCAATCGCTGGGTAAGTACAAAGCTAATTCGCAGGTGCGGATTACGCGCGGCGACTACGTTGGAACGATTGGCCGAATCATGGGACAGGAGCAACAAGCTGTATTTGTCGCGATTCCCAATGGCGACGTCCTTGCCTTCCCGGTAACCCCAAGCCGTTCGACCGAGGGGTCGGTCGCACCTGTGTCACTCAGTGAACGATTGCGAAGAGGTACTAAGGTCGTGGTGAAAACCGATTGTCGAGGCCACAGGGCTGGACGTGTCGGTTGGCTGACAGGCGAGCCGAGTGACGCCAATATCGCGACAGTCCAGTTCAAGGGCTGGTGCATATACAACCAATCTATGAATTGCGCACATCGGTTCTTCGTGCTCGCCCCGCCTCCCCTCGAGCTACTGTAGCCGAGATACGAGTCCAGTGGTCGCAGCACGATCTCAATGAGGTTTAACGGCTACCGTAAGGCGGCCGTTTTTCGTTCGAGCCCTAGTCACAAACTTCACAAACACACCAACACACGAAAAGTTGTGCGTGGCGCCCTCGCCCCGCCAATGCCTGATTAACTGTCCCATATATCAACGCTAACACTCTGTGTCGTCGTGGCGAAGAGTCCGTCTTTTAAACGTCGACGATCGACAACTGCCGGTCGCTGTCGCTCCACGCAATGGGAGAGACGTCCGCTCCTGCCGTTTCAAGCAGCGTCCGCAGCATGGCGAGCGCTTCGGTCGAAGATTCCATCTGCAGCGGAGTTAACGCTTCGGTTAGAAATAGCGCCTTCGTCGTAGTGTCGCAGAGTGCTGTAGCACATGCATCACGTACGTTGAACATCCAGCAGAGAACCTGATCGCCTGTCGCGTACACCGGGATTGTCGGTGCAAGCGGCATGTCAGCGACGTTTCCACCGAGTGGCGCGAACTTGTCCGTCGGCCGCGCGAAGCGAAGTTGAATTGTTAACGAGGGTAACCGGTCGACGTCGTAGCCGCCGAGCGGTGCGATCGTCCTTGCCGAGACACCGCAGTACATCCGCACAATCGCCGGCCCGCCGATGCTATCACCCCGCATATACCGACGCACCAATTGCTCGGCGCTGCCGCGGATCTTCGCCGCCTTCAGGCCACACGCTTGGATTGCGACACGCCACCCTGCAATGCGGGAGTCCTGCGTTACCGTTTCGATTGACAGTCCCTTCGAGGTGAGCGTGCCTCTGATTGCTGCATCGTCGGTTTCGACAGCGTGCATGTCGATCACGTTTAGCCCAGATGCGCGAAATCCGCCACAGCGGATCCCCGGAAATCGCTCGCAAATCTCCGACGCGATTTCAACCGCTATTTCGTTAGACATTTCTAGCTCCTTGAACCTTTCTCGAATGCCTAAAGGTGACAGGGTGTGCCGGTTCCTCGATCAGCGAATTGCGCTGCCGGGAAGTATTAAAGCCCGTCGGGTCCAAATCTATGAGCATCCGATGAGCGGCTTCGAGCTGGTGGTGTGGCACGGACGGCCAGAGATGATGGACGAGGTGGAAACCGTCTCCATGAGGATGGATCAGCGCTTTGTGAATACGCCCGACGTTCGAAACAGTTGCCTCGAACACCGTAGCAGAACCACGATAGACATGCTCGCCCGCCTCGCCGATCAGCCGGATCACGGGTAGAACGCAGAGGAAGGGTACTGCGAAGAAGATCGCCCATAGCTCAATGGCGCGAACGAAGCCTGCCGCGACCGCGAGTGGAGCGATGTAGAACACGATATGCCACGACATCGCGGCAGCGATTGTCCTGGCGTCCGTTCCCGTATTGCGGAACCAGCCGCCCATGTAGCGCGGCAGCCGGCGCGCAATGTCCCTCGCGAACCGCCAGATCTTCGACCGGTCGATCGAGTGTAGATCGAGCTCGTCGTAGCGCCGAAGGTCCGGGTCGAGCGACGTGCCGAACAGCTGATGATGCTTCGGTACGTGTCCTGAACGGAACTGTCCGACTAGCTGGAATGTCGGAATCGCCGCGAGTATGTTCCCGATGGCATCATTCAGGTTATGCGACCGGCTGATGTTGTAGTGCGAGGCTTCGTGTGTCAGGCACTCGAGCCCGCGAAGCGCGCGGCTCACGGCGACCCATGCAAGAAGAACAAATGCACCGATCGCGACCGGCTGTCGAAGGTGGAGCGTGACTGCCATGAGCGGCATGCCGACAATGATCATGCAATCAACGAGCGCCGTAACCGCTGAGCGTGCAAGCTTTGTGGCGTTGTACCGCCCGAGCCAGAGAAGGAAATGTTTGGGCGGTTTGTAACCATGAGACAGTGGAACGTCGCGGTATTTGACGCCGTCCTCGGCGATTGAGGCGAGGTTTGCCATGAGAATCTCCCGTAGGTCTCGTGACCTCGCGTCGGAAGGCGGCGAGCGCTTGACGCGCTCTCCTGATGGCCCCTATCCTCTCCGCTGACCTTGCCTGCGACTCCCCTCGTTCTTTGGCGAGAGCGGGGCGTCGCACTCGGTTGACGGGCCTCCGACGTTTGGTCGTTGGGGGCCTGTCCTTTTTCTACGGCGTGCGTTTACTGAGACAGACTCCAACGCATGCTCAGCGGTAGTAGAAAAGGCGTACCACTCCGTGGCGACAAGCGAACGTACGGCCAACACCGCGCAACAATCGATTGTCCAATGGTTTAGCCGGTGTTAGCACAAACCTTATTGCGCAGACCCGAATCCTGCCCAGCGCCACAATTGTCGAAACCTTGGCCTAGGTTTGGGTAACTTGGTTGGACCGTTGCTTCTCTGGTCGTTGTGTGTGTCGGCTGGTACACCCATGGCTCGGTGTACGTGCCGCTGGCCTCATCTAGAAGATCGGTGCTATGGGTCGCACTCTGCGAAGCATTCAGCGCCGGTACGCGAAGCGCGTCACTGGAGCAACTACCGTCATCCGGTTCTGTACACGAAGGGCGACCTTCCCCGGTATCCGAACGTTCCGATATGTCCGCCGACCGGTCGCCTGCATCCGAAAGACCAGGGTACCCAGTTCGTTCACGAACATCAGGCGGATGGATTCCGGTGACATGTTCCAGAGAAACGCGCAGCTTCTTCACCGTGTAGCAGTAGTTCGAATCGAGAATGGATGTTTGTTCCATGCCGAACCTCCATGCGGGCAGTTCGGTGTCCCCGCTATTCCCGATCCGCGCGAGTAAGCCCGGACTACTCCAAGCGCGAGGAGGCTAGCACCGACGTTTTCGCTTCTACACTTCGATCAGGGTCATTCCAGATCGAAGAGGTCCGAGGCTTTCACGGGCTCGGGGGCAAGGCGGCGGCAGGCTGCCACGATCGCCTTGATGCATCTCCGGGTCGGCTCCATGCGCCCCATGCGTACGCGAAGAAGGTGCTGACGGGAGTACTCCGAATGCAGCGCTAGGTGGGCGGGCTTAATACCATTTGCTTTCAGATACGCTTCGAGCTTTGTCATGACTGCCTCACGATGACGGTCACCGCTCCTGCTATCCGGAGGTCGCCTTCGATGCTCTGGCCGGTCTCCTGAAGCTCCCGCAGGCAGTGCTTCGCCCACCAGCGGCCGATGAAGACGTTCTGACCGCAACGCGCCAGGACCACTTCCCCGGTCACTGCCTTCTTCCTCGGTTCCACGATGAGCAGGTCGCCGGCTTTCGATGCCGAGCGAAGGCAAGGAGCCGCGGTAACGGAACACCAGCTCGTCAACTTCGAGGATGCGCGAAGGGATGAATGCCTCGCCGGCGTTCTCCCGGATCGGCTCTCCCTGCGCGATCTCGCCGAAGATGACGATAGATGGCTCTCTCATAAGTAAGACGGCCGGCCTGGTCGGGTTACAAGGCACCGCGGGTGTGTGAGCCCTGGCTTGGAACGTCCGAGCGCGCCGGCCGTCCGAAAGACCGTAGCTCGGCGCTTATCGGAGTCAAACCGAACTGCACACAAGAATGTGCAGTTTTGCGGACTTTCTGTTGTTCTGACTCGCATGGGTTCCTGATCGGGGCTCGAAAAGACCCCCGTCCCAGCTCTACGAGCTCGAGGACCACGCGCAACGACACGCGCGGTCGCCGAACCGCCGCTCGGTCGAACAAACAAAGACCCCCGGCAAAGTTGTCGGGGGTGATCCTTCATGGTGCTTCGGGGACCTCCGCGGGGTCGCAGACTCCTATCCGGGCGTCTTGCCCTGTTGATTCTTCATTCCGGACGGAACTTCTTGCAGCCGTCGGCTTCGTGGCACCGCCCGGCTCTGTCCTTGTGGGCCTTCTCGCCGTGGCTGCACTTGCAGATCCGTTCGGGTGTGAAGGTGCGACAGGGGCAGAGGGTGCAGGGTCCGAAGGGGGTGGCTTTGCTGCAGAGGTGGTCGCGCTTATGGTGGGTGCAGGTGCAGACGAGGATTCGTCGGGCGAAGTCCATCTAGGCCTTCTTTCGGGTCTTCCTCTCGGTAAGCGGGATCTGAGGCTCGCGAGCCTCAGGAGCCTTCTTGTCGAGGAAGATGACCTGTGAAGCGTGGATCTCGGTCTTCCAGCGCTTCTGGCCCGACTCCTTGTCGTCCCACTCCGAGACGCGAAGTGAGCCTTCGACGAGGACGTGCGAGCCTTTCTTCAGGTACTGCGCGACGTTCTCGCCGTTGCCGTTCCAGACGACGATGTTCAGCCAGTTGGTGCGCTCCTGTTTCTCGCCTGCGCCGTCCTTCCAACGGTCGGCGACGGCTACGGAGAATTTAGTAACGGTAGTTGCTCCGGCAGGCTGGACCTCGGGGTCTTTGCCGAGGTAGCCGGTCAAGATGACGCGGTTCAAATTGTTCAAGCGGTACTCCTTTCCTAGTTCGAGTCGTTGAAGAGTTAGCGGTCGTGGATGCTCCAGAGTTCTTGCGAGGGTCTGCGGCACCGAATTGGAGGCAGGGGTGCGCGTTTCTTACGGGCGGGAGGGTCCGGCCGTACGCCGGTGATGCGCTCGATGACGGAGAGTGCGCCTTTGAGGTAGACCGTTACGCAGAGGAGAGCGTCGTCTTCGTAGACGGCCCAGAAGCGGCGCTTGTAGCGCTCGTACCTGAACATTGCGTTCCCTCCTTTCTCTCTCTGATCTCTGCCGCACACGCGATGCACCGCCATCCGACGAAGGGGACCCGTGTGATTTGGATGACCGCGCTCCAGGCGACGCCGCACTTCTCACACCGCATCGCGTTCCTCCTTCGTCCTCAGCACATCGCCTTCGAGGTAGAAGGTGATCTCTGGCTCCGTGACGTCGCAGTAGAGGTGCTGAGGGAAGATGAGCGGGTTCTCGTCGGAATCGCCCGCGTAGCAGTAAATGGTGGCGCGCCGGAACTGGACCTTGTGGACCCATCGCTGGACACTCCTGAAGCGGGGGTCCCTCTTCACGCGCTTCTGTTGCGCGGCGATGAAGTCACGGAACCAATAGAGGCCGTGGACCTGGCAGACGCCGTTCACGCCTCGGGTGTAGGAGAAGATGCCGGAGGTGTCTCGAAAGAGCATCAGGGACCTCCGGCAGTGAGAGCTATGAGGGCGGCCGTGAGCTGCGTCCTGTCCATCGCGGCCCCCCGCGTCGGACAGAGCTCCGCCACACCTTTCGAAAAAGGCAGCATGTGTTCACTCCTTTGTCGGTGGTTAATGAGCGAGCGCCGTGAGGCAGCTCAGGCAGGTCTTCAGGCGAACGCGGAGAAGCAGGTCGGGCGGCACGGGTTCCGTTTCGCCGCAGCTATCGCAGGCGATCCGCTTCGCGTTCCACGGGATGCGCATGAACTCTGCGCGAATCCGCCGCCGCTTATTTCGTTTCTGAGGCGCAGCTCGGATCGCCGTCATGAGGCGCCCCCGCAGCAGCACTCGCCTTCGGGGGTGAGTGTCCAGTGCAAGCAATCGGGACAGACGACCGGATCGATCTGCCAACCCTCGTCGTACGCTTGCTCGTCCGTCTCCACCTTGCCGCACTCGATACAGGTCACCGTTTCGACGAGCGTGCCGCGCGCTTCTTCGCCGAGGTCCTTTCCGCTCTTGAACGCAATCGGTTCAGGCATGAGCCTCACTCCTTTCTGTTGTGAAGTTGCTCAGCGGGTCTTCGCCGCTGACCGCTCGCGTTGCGGCGCGAGTTCGTCAGCGGCCAAGCCACGAAAGGCGTGGGTGAAGCATCGAAGCGCGGGCTCAAGCTTCGTTCGCGGCTCGCCGATTTCCAGAGCGGGATGATCAGCATTGACGACCGCTGTGGACTGAGTCCCTTGCAATTGGGAAAGTAACTGGCTCTGACCTTAGAGCAGCCGCCGAAAGCGCACGAGGGGGCACAAGTCCCGTGGCGCGGTACTCAACGGCATCAAGAAAAAGCCCCGCGCATTCATGCGCGGGGCGAACTGCCTAGGGACCCACACTGAATACCTGGGACTTCCGCGGGGTCGCATGCTCCTTTCCTGGGACGTCTCGTCCCATGCATGAATTTCCGCGAGCAGCGAGAGCTACGGCTCTCCTACCGCGGAGTCTTGCTTTTCTCGGAGGGCAGCATGAGGACACCGAACTCCACATACAGACACACGTAATCGAGCGCTGAGTCGCGATTGCCCACTGGAAGCGCGAACGCCATGCTGTCGGAGTCCCTCAAGCAGACCAGCACGCGCCGCGTCCCGATCGGCCGTAGTTCCCAGAGTTGGAAGATGATGAGATCAGCGTCTCTCAAGGCCCGCCACTGCCAGGCGGCGATGACATCGATGAGCCAGAAAAGGCCGCAGCGTTCAGCCAGGAACTTCACGCCGGGGGTGTAGACGAGAGCTTGTGAGGGGTGGGGGTGGAACTCTTCTGATCTTCGGAAACGCGCGAGCTGGGCTCGGAGCGCGTCCTCTTCTAAGAGGTCCATCACATGACGAGCTCCGGCGAGCTCGCGATGAAGTTCGCGGCCACGCATCTCCCGGCACCGAGGTCGCGCAGATCCTCGAACGTGAGCGTTACTTCCGCGATGGTCTTGCAGTGATGGCAAGTCGCCTGGAGCGTAACGGTCGTCGGGGAGGCGGAGAGACGGAAGGTGTCGATCGTTCGTGAACAGTCAGGGCATGGGAGCGTGATGATCGGATTCATAGACGGTGACCTTTCTCCTGTCGAAGTCGTTGTCCTTGGTTGTGGATTTGGAAGCTGCTGCCCTAACCCTACGACCGCAGCCCGCAGCGCACGAGGGGGCTGAAGTTCCGCAGCGCGGTCCTCGATTCAGGCTGCCAGCGAATCACCGTCAACAGTGCCGAACGTGTGAAGGACGAGCGACGCTGCATCAAAGACCTGCACACGCGCCTCTTCATCCATGTAGGCCTTGCTGCGAGGCCTCGGTACGAATACCTCTAGCGCGGGGAACTCCTCAGCGATCGCTTTCGCGGCCGCGTGCTTTCTCGTGACCCCGCGTTCTCGCCACTCCTGACGCACCGCAAAACGGCTGACCTTTACGACCACGAGTCCTCGCCCTTCCGCAGTTCGGGTAAGACGCAAGAGAGTCTTCCGCATCTGGGGCCTGCGCTCGGAACGTTCGGCATTGGGATCTTCGAGAACTATTACATCCGCGGGACAGAGTCTGAGAATCGCTTCAAAGTCGGTTACGGCATTCCCCGCATGACGGACGCCCCAGTCGATGAGGCGGCCACCTTCGAAGAACGTGAAAGCGAGTCCGCGTTTGGTGGGATCGATGCCGACGATTGCACGCGGATCGGTGAGCCTCTTCATTGAAGGATGCGTTCGAGCGCCCTTTTTCGCCGCGATTGAAGCGCAGTCCTTGCCTCGCCTGATCTGGCGAGGAGATCCCGCGCCCGTTCCTTCACTCTGCGAGTTACTGTGTCGTACATGCCGGCGAAGAGCTGCGCGACTGGCTTTCGTGTCACGGCTTCATAGCCAAGCGCCGTCTCAAGCGGCGGGAGCGCCACGCGGCGCTCGTACCGCGAGACCTTCGATTTCCACGGCGCACCTAAGAGAGCGGCCATATCCGCCTGGGTAAGGCCGGTCTCCCGGCGTTCATTGCGCAAATAGTGGATGAGTTTGGACGGCATGTTGGGGAGTAGCGTAACCGCCGATCCGGAACCTGCCGAGGGGGCATAAGTCCCGTGCGGTGATCACTTTTTAGGGGTTCGGGGCCTTTGCAGCGCGGGGAGCGCTGAATAATTAACCGCAAAACTACTAGGCGATCTCGAAAATAACGGCCGTAATTTAAGCATATATTTCCGTTATTGTCAATGCCACGCCAACGGCGCGTGCGATGGACGTCGAATGGTGTTCGCGGCTGCGCTTTTTCACGAACCTGAGTGCTTCGGTTCCCGCAGCGTGATCGTCTTCCCGGTGAAAGCCTCCACCGATTCCCCATTCACGAGCGGCCGGATCCAAAAGGTCCGGTTCCGCAGGAGAGTGAGTTCGTACGGTTCGAGATCGGGACGGAGTTCTTTGACGAGCTTTCCAGCGTCGACCGCTCCGACTCGGAAGACGACGAGTGTCCCGGCGTTGCCGAGAATCGCCGTGCGGATCTCCGGCTCGATCTGATCCATATATTGGTTCGCAAGTACCAACCCGACAGAATACTTACGTAATTCAGCCAACATATTTGCGAGGGCAAGGGTCGTGAAGGTCTGGAACTCATCCATGTAGATGAAGAAATCGCGCCGCTCCTTCTGCGGCACGTCAGCGCGCCCGAGCCCTGCAAGACCCAGCGCCGTTACAAGAAGGCCGCCGAAGAGCATTGCCGGCGCCTCTCCGATCTTGCCCTTCGAGAGGTTCACGAGGAGTACCTTCCCCTCGTCCATTGCCGTTCGCGGATTGAACGTGCTCTTCGAAGCGGTCAGGATGCGAGAGACAAAAGGGTCCACAAGCAGGCTCCCGAGCTTGTTCTCGATCGGGGAAACCGCCTCGGCGCGCTGCCGGCCGAGTTTTTCGAATTCGGTGGTCCAGAAGCGCTTGACTTGTTCGTTCTGGGATCGTTCCGCTGCCTCCTTCCGGAAGTCCTTGTCGTGAAAGAGTCGCACCACATCAGCGAGGGTCGCCTCCGGCTGTTCCAGAAGAAGTAGGAGCGCGCTCCGCAGGATGTATTCGAGACGGACGCCCCATGCTTCCGAAAAAATCTTCTTCAGAGCCTCGACGATCCCGTTCGCCGCGACCGAGCGGCGGAGAGGTGAGACACCCTCCAGCGGATTGAACCCGAACTGCTGCGTCGGGTCCGGAACATCGAGGTAGATAAGGTCAGCTTTGCGCGAGGCCGGCATCCAGAGCGCCAGACGTTCGGCAAGATCACCGTGCGGATCGAAGAGGGCGAGGCCGTGTCCGGCAAGCAGGTCCTGGCGGATCATGCCCTCGAGGAGCGAGGACTTGCCGGTGCCGGTTTTTCCGATCACATACATGTGCGCGCGTCGATCGGCGGGACGGCTGCCGAAGGGACGCCGCAGGTCCCTCCAGTACGTCTCTCCGATGAAGGTGAGCGGTTCTTCGCTCATGCGGCGGCGCTGTTGATTTCGACTTCCTCAACTGCAGGCGGCCCCGGATCGTTCTTTTCCGCGGAGGTCAATCCGTAGCGAATGTAGAGCGCCGGCAGGCTCGCGACATCTTCCGGCCGGAGTAGATACGTCCCCGTCGACTTCGAAGGCCGGAGCCCCAGGCGTCGGCGGACGATGGAACCGATCCAATGCGGTGTGATGCGCCGCTCGTATTCGTGGCCGTAGCGTGCGAGAAACGCCGAGGTAATGTCCTGGATCGCCAGCCGTGAATCGGGACCTTTGCCGACCAGTTCACGGATGACGCTCAGGACCTGCGCCTCGGCGGACTCAGAGCGCTCCTCAACAGCGTCCTCGTTCAACTTACCGAGGACGCCAACGACACGGTTACGCGCAGACGCATCGTCGATCACCGAAACGAGAGGCCCGAAAATTTGTTGCAGCCTCGGCTCGAGATCGCGAGCGCCCGCGCGGTCGTACCGCCGCGCGTCCTTGAAGTGTCGCAGACGATAAAGGAGCAACTGATTGCGCAGGTTTCGGGCCTCCTCGTGGAACGAGTCGTCGAGATTCAGCGGAATCTCGTGTCGGAGCGAGCCGCCGCGCATGTCTTCGGTGACGCAGCGGCTCTCCAAGGCCCGGTCCTGGAAGAAGCCGCGGGTAGCCACGATCTTGGGGCCGAAGACGTGGTACGCCCGCGGGTCGAACTCTTTCTTCGGAGAGACTTCCGTGCGAAGGACGGGAAAGCCTCTGGCGTTGCCGTTATTGAGGATCTTCACCACCTCGCTTTTTTCGTCCGAGGAACGGAAGTCTCCCTCGTCCAAGATGAGGGTCCCGCGGAACGCGTCGAGGAGCCGGAAGAGCGGTGACACGGTACTCGCCGCTGAGGCGAAGATCGCGAAGCGGCAGAGCGAGCCGACGGCAAGCAGAAAACGTGTCTTGCCGGTACCGTAGCCACCGCGAATACGGACATAAGGGACTTCGTGGAAGGCGTCATAGACCCACGTGAAGAGAATGTAGTAGGTAGCAACCGTCTCGAAATCCTCCGACACGTCGACGTAGCGATGCACGAAGTCCCGGATACGGGAGACGAGCGCCGCCTCGTCGCCATACTCGGTTGGTTCGGACGCGAAGAGCACCACCCCGTGCTTCACCAGGTTGTTGGTTGGTGAATACGGCACGAGGCGCTCGGCCTGCGAGAGCTGGACGGTATCTTCGTAGCCCCAGGCGTCCGAGTTGCCCATGACGAACCGCGTTTTGCGCTCCACCGGGTCATAGACCATCTCCACCAGCTCGCCGTTCGGAAGAACGGCGGAGGCGGTCGGTGTGACGGTTGGCTTCTGTTCCGGCTGCGGCTTTTTCTCGGGTTCAGCCGGTGCCATAGATTTCGTGGGTGAATTCGAAGTGCTCCAAGGCATCAAGCGCCTGAGAGAACGTCATCGACTCTTTGTCCATCAGGAACTGCACGACGTCGCCCTTCGCGCCGCAACCGGAGCAGGCGTAGGTGTTCGTCGCGGGATACACGCTGAACGAGAGCTCCCGGTCGTCATGGAAGGGACAGTGCGCGACGAGCCGCTTGCCGCGCGCCTGGAGCGTGGCGTACTCCTCAACCACTTCATAGAGCTTGACGGCCTTTCGAAGCCCTTCGGCGCGGCGGCGCACAGACTTGAGGAGCGGCCGGAACTCGCGCACGGTAGGAGGCGTGTCGGACGGGTCGTTTTCATCCGTCGAGGCGCTCGCCAATAGGATCTCGAAATCGAGCTTGGTCTTCTCCAGGAAGACGAAGAAGTCAGTCACATCGAGAGCGCAGGCCGGCAGCCTTACGATCCTTGCTCGCGGCAAGATGGCTTGGACCTTTTTAGCTGCCGCTTCGCCGGCACGGTCGCGATTGAAGCAAATGTAGATGTGCTTCACCGATTCGAAGTACGGAACCCATTCCTTGAGAAATACATCTGGACCTACGGTCGAAGTGACAGCGGTGAAGTCGCTCGCCTCCAAGACCAGACGGTTAAACTCCCCATCGCAGATCACGACGCGGTACGGTTTCCGCGCCAGCACTTCGGCGCCGTAGAGTTGCGCGCCGAGATCGGGATCGGAGATCACCTCCGGTGAGTCGGAGATATCGGTTGGGGATTTCGCGTAGCGGAACCCGACCACTTCGCGTTTGTGGGCGAAGATCGGAATTGTGATCCGTTCGCCGTTCCAGCCGAGTAGATGGCGTTCGATGACCGTCGCTGGAATGCCTCGACCTTTTAGGTAGCTCCGGATCTCCTCCGGCAGGAAGTTGTGAAACTTCTCCGCGCGTACACGCGGCCAATTGATGATGTTTAACATGCCCCTCAGCGTAGACGGAGCCATCTACGCAGGCGAGGGGGCAGAAATACCGCGGCACGGTTGCCGTCCTGCCGCAAGGCACTTACGCACCCTCGCCAAAACTGGTCGGCGAAGTAGAGTGATTCGTCATGCTCGACACCACCAAGAACGCGCTTCGCGCGTTGCTTCCTCATGCAAGTGAAGAGGAACTTCAAGCCGCGAATGATTGCCTTGACCGATACCTGAACCTCGCCATTGAGATCGCTTCGGCCACATCTCGAATAGCGTCCGAGCCCGTTTTGACTCAATCGAATGGCGGAGGTACCGTAATCGCGGGGCAGGTCGACCCCAGAACCTTCACAAACACCGGATGAAGCAGCTTTTTGCTTACATCCGTGTCTCTGGTAAGAAACAGAAAGAGGGCGTCTCCCTCCCGGAGCAACGGGCCATCATCAAAGCCTACGCGGACCGGATCGGCGCCACGATCATCGAGTGGTTCGAGGAAACGCGCACCGCAGCCAAGGCGGGACGGCCAGTCTTCGCGCGTATGACGACGCTCCTGCGAGCCGGCAAGGCCGAGGGGGTCATCATTCACAAGCTCGACCGCGGCACCCGCAACTTCCGGGACTGGGCCGAGATCGATGAGCTGATTGAGAGCGGTGTTGATGTATTTGTCGCGAATGACAATCTGGACCTCCGTTCGCGGGGCGGTCGCCTCGCAGCGGATGTCCAGATTGCAGTCGCGGTCGATTACATCCGGAACCTGCGCGAGGAGGCGTTAAAGGGCATCCACGGCCGCCTGAAGCAAGGCATCCTGCCGAGCCATGCGCCGATCGGCTACCTCGATCGCGGCAAGGGCAATCCGAAGGCGATCGATCCTGTACGCGGGCCCCTCGTACGGCACCTCTTCGAACTCTACGCGAAGGGCTCGTACACGCTGCGCGATCTTACCGCCGAGGGTATCGCCTCGGGTCTGCGTAATCTGAGCGGCAATCCGCTTCGTATTACCCAGATCCAGAAGATCCTCCGAAATCCGTTCTACGCCGGCGTGATCCGCTCGCGACGGTTCGGCCTCTTCGCCGGGGCGCATGAGCCACTCATGAAGAGAACGCTCTTTGACCGGGTCCAATCAGTCCTCGATGGGAAATTCGTGCGGCGCACCAACCAGCACGATTTCTTGTTCCGCCGAATGCTCCACTGCCTGACCTGCGGGCGCTCGCTCATCGCGACGGCAAAGAAAGGGCACGTCTACTACCGCTGCTCGAATGTCGAGTGCCCGACAACGTCGGTCCGCGAAGACCGCGTGGATGCTGAGATCCGCGAGTTACTAGCAGAGATCACGCTCACACAGGAAGAGCTGGCTGCCGTCGGCCAGAAGCTCGCCGATCGTGAGAAGAACGGTTCAGACCTGTTCGCTTCGCGCCGCTCCGCGCTTCAGGACGCGCTGCTGGTAGCGAATGCCCGCATGACTCGTCTTACGGATCTCCTCCTCGACGGGAAGATTGAGGCGGCGGCCCATGACGAACGACGTGCCGTACTGGTCATGGAGCGGCAAAAGCTTGGCCAAGACTTGGCAGGCCTCGAGGACGGAAGCCTCCAAATCATCGAGACAGCGAAACAGATTGTCGAACTGGCGCGATGCCCGGTTTTCCTCTACGAAACGGCTGACTCCTGGAACAAGCGTCGGCTACTCGAAATCGTGTTGTCGAACTGCACGGTGACTGGCAAAACCGTGGAGTTTTCCTTGCGGGAGCCGTTCGCGGAGATCGCGAAACGGTCATTCTCGCAACAAGGTGGACCTCATTGGAACACGCCTCGAACTTTTCCCCTCGAAGCCCTTATTTCCTGGGTCTCGGAGTGTCCGCAGGCGATCCGTGAGTCCCTTCAGCTTATCAGCCTGGAAGCAGAGGTAAAGACCCGCGCCGCCTAACCCAGAGACACGGATAGGAGGACCCGCCACACGGCGGGTCCCTCCGTTTGAAGTCCCCAAAGTCCCCGAAGTCCGGCTGGCACTCTAGGCCGGAAGATGCCAAATTTCATCGACTCAATCTCCGACCGAAACGATCCGAAGGGGACGTCGCTCTTACTTCTTTTCCGAGTTGAACTCGATCACGTGTCCGTCGGGATCTCGTACATACACGTGAGGGTAGCGATCAGTAACCGGAGGATTGATATGGCTTTTGATCTTCAGATCGTTTAGCCGGCCTATTATCTCTTGGACATCTGGAACGCGAATGGCGAAATGTGCGTCATGCCACGCGGGCGCTTCATCTGTCGCTGCTGGAAAAGTCGCGCTGAGGTTCTGCAGAAGGTGCACTTGTTGTCCGCTCGGAAAACCGAGCCAGGCGCCACCAACCCCAAATGCCAATTCGTCGCGCGGCAACTTCTTTAACGCCAGAACACCTGTGTAGAACTTCAGAGAACGCGTGAGGTCGCGCACGGGCAGGCTAACGTGATGAAGAAACGCCTTCCCGATACTTGCCTGACTATTTAGAGAGCCTTTGTGCGTTAGGAGTGCTACGACCGATACTAACACTAGAATCACGGCAAGTGCCGCGAACAAAAGGTAGCTTCGATAGGGGTCAGCGCAGCGCGCCGCCACAACGCCGATCATTGCGTCTACGATGAGTAGCGCTAGTGCGAAAAAGCCTAGTGGCGTCTGGATCGCCCGAAGGATCTCCGGCCAGCCGGATCTTTGCGCCTTTTGGGCTCTCTGTGCCATTCCGGATTCCTATGACGGCAGCTGTAGCATGCAAGCAGCGCGCCAGAGATTTCGCGGCATCTGAGGTTCTGTTCCATGATGTTGCACTCATAGAGGGCTACTGGCATGGGCTGGCCTGAGAGCGTTAGTCCCGCGCGAATAGGATCTTACTTGGCTCCGCACGACCCACTTCCGTCACCTGCACGACAAAATCCCCGATACCTTTGACGCTCTCTCGCACAGCAAGTTCAACGACAGCATGCTTCGCGCCGCGCTTTTGTCGCCAAGCTTCGTACGGATAATCAGAAATAGGCAAAAAGGTTCGCCGCCCTCTCGGCTGGGGCGCGAAGATGGTCGACCCGGTGTTGATAGGTGCAAGCAATATGGCATCGACGCGAGCCGCGAGGAGCCTTGTCGTATCAACCTCGAGAATCGTATGACGCCGTGATCGATAAGCTCGCGCGCCAAGAAGACGCTCTAGGCGTACACGTGACAGCCAAAAGAACACGTAGCGGTTGAGCAGACGGTACCAGTCCTGAGGCTGCAGCCCATCTTGGAGGCACTTTCGAAGAGCTGAATCGGTCATCGGTTTCTGATCGCGTATGACGGCGGTTCCATGTTTGGGGTGTTGGAGAGTGATGTTCTCCGGGCGACGAGTCGCCTCTATCGCTACTCTCCGCTGCCCTCGCACTTCGAAAAGGTCGAGGAGTGCGGACGTACTTAGCAATCCGTGCCTTTGGATAGAGGGCCAAACTCCTGCCTCTGCCATGTGGAACAGCCGCGGGTACTGGCGCGCAAGTTCGTCGTTGGTCAATATCACTCCCAATCCCGCCGATCGATAATGCTTCGAGGATGAAACCGCGTTGTAATTAGCGAAACGTGAGCAGCGGCGACTCTTTCAAGTTCCTCGACAAAGTGGATCGTATCATTTGTTAGTTGCTCGAAGCGTCGTGCCTTTCTATTCTGGATTGAAAGGTAGTCGGCGAAGGTTAGCGCAATGTCTGTTGGCCCGTTCAACGAAACGGCCCGCCGGAACAGACTCCAGTCGAACTCCGCAACTCGGCGTCGCCGATTCGTGGTTGATGTGCGTTCCGTATTCTCAAGGTCGTCGATGGAAACTCCCGATCTTCGGCTGACTTCGGGCCAGCCGATCTCGCAAGACATTGGTCCCGAGGTTTCACCATCCGGACTTTCGACGCGAATCGGATATGTCCGAACTACGAGGATAATCCGGCGTATTCGGCTCGGCGCGATCCCTGCCTCCGCAAGGCACCCGCTCACTGTCGTATCACGCGACGTGACGAACGGGTAGAAACCGTGATGTAGACTCAAGCCGGTTCCCTGGGTGCCTTCTACGAAGACTTTCTCGCCTCGGGCAAACGCGCGATCGAAAATGCGGCACGCTTCCCGTAGGTAAGGTTTGAATTGCGCGACATCCTTTGCCAGCCGTACTTTAGGGTGCGCGGCTGTTCGACGTACCTTCCGGGCGACCGCAATCCCGACGCCTTGTCCAGTGGAGCCTATGCTCATGACCAGCTTCTTTGCCTCCTCACGGAGGTCTGAGGCTTCAATGACCATCGCGTTTGGATCAATCGAGAGCCGGGCCGGATCGATGCGACAATCTCTTACCTCCTTCAACACTTGCTCCACGCTCAGCACCGCGCCTGGCCCGAGAACGATCGCGGCGTCTGTGCGCCTAGTCCCTGACGGTAGTTGATGGAACGTGTAGATTGTACCGTCCTCTTCGCAGACCTTATGGCCGGCGTTGGGTCCGCCTACCCGTACCAGGTATCGATAACCGCGAGCAAGATAGCTCGCAACGTGCCCCTTCCCTTCACTGCCGTATTGCCCTCCCACAAGCACATCAACGAGTGGCTCAGCGCGGCGCCCATACAAGCCAAGGCGACTCGCTACGCGCGTCGCCACATCGTCAGCTGTGTTACTAGACGTGTCGATTACAATGTCCGCTACTGAGGCAAGTTGGTCGACTTGGCGCTCGGTTCGGTTTGCCATGACTTTCCCAAACGCATGCACATCACCCCTGAGCTTGTAGCGGCTGCGTCTCAGGGACTCTGACGCGAGGAGGTGGACATGCACGATTCGCGAACCAAACGCTCGGCGTAGTTCGTCGATCTGACCCCGAATTCGAACGGAATCGACCACGACGCCGCACGACTCCTCAAGAGCAGCAAGTTTCCTTAAAAGTGCCTGCGCAAGCCAAGCGCCGTCTGTTCGCCGATCGAGTTTTTCACCCGCAGCTTGAAGATCTAGCCGCCCGGACGCGCCTACTTCTTCGTGAAGAAGTTCTCGCGTCTTGATCAGCTGAAAGTCGTATGAGCCGACAAGAGAATCGGCAAGCGTCGTTTTTCCCGCACCGATGTGTCCGGAAAGCACAATAACCCGGTCAGCCACGCGTCCCGCCTCCCACCGGTTGTCCAAAGCTCAAACCAGTTTGTTCCGGCTGCGAAGTTTGTGAAGGCAGTCTATATACGGTAGCGCTGACGAGCGTAGCGGCCACCGCGTCTTGGAGGATATCTCGAATGATCGGCCATGACCCACCACCATGGCCCGTCCCGATGCGCGGCATGTGAATGGTCTCGCCGGCGAGGCTGGCGCTCTGAAACACCTCAGTAATGCATTGTGCGAGTGCTGTGTACCGAATACGCGCTGAACCCTGGGGGCCATAACCGTGTTGCGCGACCATACTTGCCACGCGAGTACCCGAGTCAGCGGCACAGAAACGCACGGTTCCGAGCGTCAGACCATGTGTTCCCGCCCAAGTCCTGAAATCCTCGTGAATCTCCGGCCACCTCCGGCGCACGGCGGCGGCAAATCCACCTCCGCCCCATGTCTGGGCTCTGTCCGTTACCACATGCACTATGAGCTTTGGGCCTTCACCTCGGGGACTCAGAGCGTCACCAAAGATCTCGCTCAAAGCACTTGAGTCTCGACCCGCAATGTCCTCCGGATCGATGAGAAAGCCCGCCACCCGCGGTGCGATCGCGCCCGGATATGGTGGGAGCGCAACCGCTTCTACGCGAAGTCTTGTCCCCGCCCAGACCTCGTCGCGGCGCATCGTGAATCCTATCTTCGCGCACTCCGCCAGAGAGGTCTCTGGAGGCAGCGAGAGGCCGCGGAGATTCGCATGTTTCCATCGGCGCGTGCCGATCACATAATCCACTCGCCATCGTCCCGCGTCGCGTCCTCCTTCGATTTGGGACGCGCTGAAAGCAGCACATCGCGTCGTCGCGAGGTGGATGACTCGAAGGAGGAGAGCCTCCGTGGAAACCTTGAATTGCTTCTGCAAAATGAGAATACGATTAATATCAACGAGGTCGACATCCACCGTCGGAAAGCTTCCGAATGGCATAAGCAGTTCTGCTGCGGCAATGTTACAGAGCGCCTCCAACTGCCATTCGTCGCGCGTTACATTGGCGTGGGTGGCACGATTGCGAATCAGATCGCCGCAATCGGGAAAGAGCGTATGTGCAATTTCGTGAGCGAGCGAGTAGCGCATTCGCCCTATAGGGCGGTTCGGATTGAACTCTATGCGGAATCCGTCCGGCGTGACAGGGACAGTGCGCGCATCTGGTATATCCGCCAGCGGGCGCACCTCTAAGTGGAGGATCGCAGCGAGCTGTAGCGGATCATATGGCGGGCCGTGCCAATCATGGTCCAGACCTCGCATTACGAGGTCGCGCGCTCGTTCCGTTATCACCTCCACGGGATCTCGATCGCCAGCCAACGCGAGCACTGACCGGTTAGTCCAGTGGCGCGGACGGTGGCCCTCATAACGGCGTTCTGTTTCTGGCAGTTTCGCTTCGGATTGCGTGGCGGTCGGTGCGGATAGCAGTTTAGAACTGTCGCTGGTCTGCTGTAAGAGGCTTTCTAGAAATGGCGGCGCCTCGTGTCCATCCTTTTGAAGGCGCGTTGCAAGATCTTGAACCCGCGACTGAAATCGTTCATGAAATGCACGGCCGCTGATTCCGACCTGCGTAAGCGCACCTTGCACTTCCTCGATTGGCATATCGGCGATATCGTTGAAGATCGCATCATGAGCCTCATGAAAGCGAGTGCCGGCGGTCGCATCATCTTTTTCTGTGTGCCGCTTGGTCATAAGTTCTTCTCTTTGGTCCTCCGGCTCTGCGTCGCAGCGAGTTCGCCACGGAACAGGCGCAGAAGGCGCCGCTCAAGTTTTTCTTTCAAGAGATAGATGTTTTCGACAGGCACGCCAAGTAGGTCGGCGGCGTCCCGCGGCTTATACGGTACGAAACGATCGCCGTCGAATTGAAGCTCTACATAGCGGCGGAGATCGTCATCGGGACGCGCAGCGAAGTCCCGCTGCAGCCGTTCCCCAAGCGGCTGGCGTACGGAACGGTCGGCGAGCTCCACTTCGATGCTTTTCGTGGGATCTGGAGGGTCAATCCTGAGGTGGACTTGGTCGTCGCCGTTACCAACATAGAGCGGATTCTGAAGTTTGCGGCGCTTCGCGGACACTTTGTCTAGAAAATCGTTGCGTATCACTGCATCTAGGTATTTGACCACGCCGCGGGTCGTGGGCAGACCATGCGCGGCGTGATCCCATCTGACTGCCGAGTTCTCCGGATCGACAAGATGGCAGATGGCGTCGTTCGCAAGGTCCTCGGGGCCTACCCCGAAACTCTCGAGAACCCTGTCCTCGCCAGCGAGCGGTGCGATGCTGAAAAGACGACATGCGGCCAGCACAAGGCGCTCATGCACCTCGGCCCAATCCACATCGTCGAGATAGTGCCCCATCGTGTCTTTCAGGATGCGATCGAACTCCGTGAAATTCGGTGAGGAGAATTTTCTGCTGGCCCGCCGAAAACGGCAAGGCACAACCGCTCTTTAGACAGGACGCACGGCAATCGATGCTGTCGTCCAAAAGCTGAACCGGATGATTGCGGAGACGTTTCCTTCGCGAGATCCAACACGGACGGAGGAGATTCGATGACTACTCAACCCCACACGAAGCCCGATGAGCAGCCTCAGACAGGACCAGACGTCACGGTGACGATCGAAGGCGTGAAGAAGACCATTCACCGCGGCAGCCACCTCGTTTCCGAGCTGAAGGTACTGCTCGGCGTAAGCGCGGACCTTGCGCTCGCTGAGGTCATCGATGGCCAGATCACCCCCCTGAAGGACGACGCCCGCGTGACCATCAAAGGCGGCGAGGCGTTCTTCAAGGGTCCGCGCACCGGCGGTTCTTCCCATGCCTGAAGTCCTCGATCTCACCGGCCTCGATGCGATCTCGTCCGGCGTCAGCACCTTTGCCGACGCCGGACAGCGCTACGTCCACGTCCCAACCCTCCGCCTTCCGGAGGGCTGCACCCGCGATGTCCTCGCGACGCTCGTGTGCATGGATACCCGCGACGGGTATCCGACGAGGCTCTTCTTTTCGGAGCAATTCAGTACCACCGCTCGCGCACTCAATTGGACCGCCCCCGTCGCGATCGGCGGCCAGACCTGGTACGCCTTTTCATGGAAGGACGTCCCTTCCTCGACACGGCCTGTCGAGGTTCTGATCGGGCATTTGGCCGCTCTCCTGCCATGAAGATCGCGCTGAAACTCCGATCGGATTTGTTGGGCGAGATTCTTCGGGACCTCCGGCGGCCGCATCCTTTCGCCGCTGAACGTGTCGGCTTCATCGTCGCCCGACCCACCCGAGCGAAGAGCGGCATAATTCTTCTCGCGAGCCGCTATGTCGTGGTTCCGGATGATGGCTACGCCGACGACTACTCGGCCGGCGCCGTGATGAACGAGAAGACGATCTTTGGGGCGATGCAGATTGGCTACGCTGAGAACGTCAGCGTCATTCATGTTCACCTGCACGAGCACAACGGGCGACCTGGCTTCAGTTCGATTGACCGGCGCGAGAGCGCGAAGTTCGTTCCAGCGTTCCTCGGTGCACGGCCGGAGTATCCGCATGCCGCCGTCGTTCTGAGTAGCAGCAGCTTTGTCGGCCTGTGCTGGCTGACGGGGAAGAAGAAGCCTCAACCCATCTCGCAGTTTGTCGTCGTCGGCCGCCACCTTCAGAAGGTCGCATGAAGAACACCCTCATCCGACAATCCTTCCTCGGTGATCGAAGCGACGAAGTGCTCGACGGCGTTGTCGTGGCGGTCGTTGGCCTCGGCGGCGCGGGATCCCACGTCGTTCAACAGCTTAGCCATGTCGGAATCGGGACCATTCTCCTAGTCGATCACGACAGGGCTGAGCTTTCGAACTTGAATCGTCTGGTTGGCGCCACTCGCCGCGACGCGGTTAATCGCCGCCTCAAAACCGACATTGCCGCCAGTCGTGCAAAGGCGGTCAACCCCGAAATGCGCATGAAGCGCGTTCCCCTGAAATGGCAACAAGCGATGCCGGAACTCCGAGACGCCGACGTCATCGTGAGCTGCGTGGACAGCTACTCCGAGCGATCACAGCTCGAATCGTTTGCACGGCGTTATCTCCTCCCCTGCATCGACATCGGGATGGACGTGCATGACGCTGGTGATCACTTCGCGATTGCCGGGCAGGTAGCCGTGTCGATGCCGGGCGATCTCTGTTTTCATTGCATGGGGATAATCACGGAGGATGATCTAGCCAAGGAGCAATACGGCGCAGCAGGCGGTAACCCGCAGGTTGTATGGTCAAATGGCGTCCTGGCATCGGTCGCAGTCGGACTCCTCGTCGAGATGGTTACTCCATGGTTTCGGTCGAGCGCGTCATCGCTTCTTCTTCGCTACGAAGGTAACGCACAAACCATTCTGCCTGACAGCGCCGTCGAACACGTCCGTGGGAAGGAGTGTCGGCACTTTCCCCCGGGCGAGGTAGGCGATCCGTATCCACTCTGGATCGGCGACGCCAGCTGATTCGACCTCCAGTCGAGCCTTCTGCCCCCGGCCTCTTTGACGTAAGTCTTCTGCGACTCTAAAATTTAAAGGAACCATTTCCTCCTTCCCAACACCTTCTTTTCATGCCCGAAGCCCATACCTCCGATTCAGCAGAGCCCCTCTCCGAGGTCGCGATCCAATCACTCATCTCCCGGCACTTGCCGGCGTGGCAGCAGGCCTGCGATGCCGATAACAGCGACTCCATCGTTCTCCACGAGGCTTCTTTTGGTACCTCTACCCACGAGCTTTTTCTGTTTGCCTGCGCAATCAAGTATGCGGCAGCGAAGGGGAAGCATGTGCACGTCGCCTCCGGACGCGACAAGGTAAAACAGGAGCCCGAGAAAATTGTGTCTGCCGTTGTCGGATCAGTCTACCGAGAGAAAACTTCGGGCAAGCGGCGGCACCCGGCGCGCGTCCAGCGCAATTCGCAGAGAAGAAAAAGAAAAACGGCATAACTTTGCACTTTCGGCGAGTGGCCTGTTGCGACAAACGTCATCGATGGGTCGTCCAGCGGCGGAAAGGGACGGCCCGGCCCCGTGAGTTCTAAGTCATTGCGATTGAACTAGCTAGGCGCACCAGCCGTCCCTCGATCTATCCGCACGCCGATAACGTCGGCGCCTGGCTTCACTTCGCTGATTTAGGGCGAGGGTAGGGAAAACTCGCGTCTAGTCACTCCTAAGATGGGAGAGACCCCATGTCAGTTCCCGATCCGGCTCACGCTTAGCCCGACCTGAACTGAATGACGACGCGATCTCAACTCGTTTCGCGAGTGATGTTCGCCATGCTCCTCTGCGCTCTCGCTGCGAAGGCCTTGGATCCCTGCGATTGCGCGTGCCCGATCGCCTTCTGCAGAGTGTCTACCGTTGCCGCGACCGCTCCAGGGTTTCGACGAAGGAGAGCCTCCGCACGAAAGCGCAGAAGCTCGGGGCGCTCCCAGTATTCGCCGTTGCATGCGGCGACGGCATCGGCCTTGTCGAACAACTGTGTGGCGGTGTAGTGATCGCCCAAGAGAGAACGCACTTCCGCCTGCAGTCCCAGCCAATAAGGTTCCATGACCCGGGCGCCCGTTCGCTTCCAAGCGTCGGCGCCCTCGGCCAAATCAACGATCGCTTCATCGAACTGCTGCCGCTTCGCGAAACACCAACCGCGAAGGATCCGCCCACCCGCCAGCCAGAATGGAAAGCTCTCTTCAGCCGCCAGCGCGACCAATTCGTCTGCAGATCGCGCACATTCATCGATGTCTTCGAGGAAGTGGGCGAGGCACGTGTTAAGCCAAAGAGTCACTGCCAGCGTATGCGAGTGATTCAGTCTGCGGGCGCGGTCCAGCGCACGGGCGCTGGCCTCGAGCGCCGCTGACCGATTTTCGTTGTGCCAATGGTTCAGCGCGAGGAAGCTGAGCGAGTTCGCGCCGGACTCGACGATTCCCAGAAATACATCGGACTGTGATTCATCGGGATCGATATGGTCAACCGCGTCCAGCGCATGTGTCATCGACGTCGTGAAGTCGCCGCCGTAGTAAAAGCTCGTCGTCATCGCACGGAGCGCGGACAGGAGAAGGAGTTTGTCCTGGAGTTGTTCCGCCACGAGGAGAAGCTGATGCGCGGTCTTGCGTGCGTCCACCAATTTTCCCAGGCCCAATACGTGCCGCCATTTCCCGAACCCGACCCAAAACGAATCGCGCGATGGCCCAAGCCGGGAACACAACTCCTCTGCCCGGGAATAGCACGCCTCGACGTCATCGGACGCATATCCCTTCGCAGCCGTGAGAGCGGAACCGGCGTGAATCAGCACAGTGAGCTGTTCTGCATCGGACAGAGGGTTTACGATGGTTGTTTTCGGAGGGAAGCGCCCCCATTGGCCGCCGTCGAAAAAATGCGACAGTGCCGAGATCAGAGAGCCGAGCGCTCCCAGTTGGTGCACTGCATAATGCTCGTCCCCTCGCATGACGCGTGGCAGATACACCTGCGTCAATGCGTCTCGAAAGCGGCCGGCCTTGCAACCGTGAGCGATGGCCTGGAACAACGGCTCCATGCCGATCAGCGTCTCCGGCAGAGGGATCGCGTTCTCGAGAAGATGCTCGAATATCCTTTCATGAGCCAATCGGCCCGCTTCGGGGGCTTCTTCGCGAAGCAACCGTCCGAACTCTTCGCGGACCAGCGGATGAGCGTCCAGGTATTCGTCCGACGCGGCAGTCGGAAGAAGGAGGCGCAGGCCTTGAAGCTCCAGAACCGCATCCTGAAAAAGGCTTCGATCGAGCTCGTTAGTCAGACCCTCGATCGGTTTTCCCTTCAACAGTGCAAAGATCAGCTCCAGAGGCGCCGGTCGTTCAAAGAGGCCGATGATCAACAGGACTTGCCGGCACGCTCTGGATAGGGGTGAAGAATCGTCGCGGAACATCGCGTCATACGACTGCATGATGCGACGGGCATGTCGATAAGGGTCATCGGATCGGAGCTGGGATGCCAGCTCCATGGTCTTACGGGCCGCCAGATTGCCGTCGTACTGTCGCAATAAGAGCGACCCTAAGAGAACAAGGGCCAGAGCATGGCCGCGTACGTCGCGCGCTGCCGCCATGAATTCGCGCCTGACGAGTTCCTGCGACACTGCATCGCCCTTGGGCGATTTGAAAAATAGCTTCCGTTTCGGGAATTGAGGAAGTCGGAAGTTTTCGAGCAGATCGGCACTATGTTCTGCCGTCAGCATTCCGAGGTCGATCTTGACGAGTCCGCTCCCTTCGCTGGAACGCAGCTCCGGGAGTTCCCAACGAGTCGTGACGATCACCAGTCGAATAGCTTCCGCCGCGCGAGAGGTCGGCGCTACACGAATCTGGGCCAGGAGAGCGCTCAGCCCGAGGTCCCGCAACCGGCCGTCATTTATTCCAGCGGGAGGATGCTGTAATGGCTCTACGCCGTCGAGAACGAGAATCCCGCCGACGCGTAAAAACGTCGACGCAATGGCGCGCGCGACATAATTCACGCGTTTGCGCTCGTCGGGCGCGATAGTGAGCCCAAAAGCAGAAAAGTGTTCGATGGCCTCATCGAAGAATCGCTGGCTGTCGGTGACGTATTCATGCTGGCCCTGACTGTAGAATGACCAGCCGAACGCCTGAGCCAATCCCGGATAGCCGCGCCGCCGAAGGCGCTCGAGCCAGTGCCAGACGAGCGTCGACTTGCCAACCCCGCCATCGGAGACAATCTCCACGATTTGAACGCGGTGAACTTCGATGGCATCGTCCAGCGCGGCGAGTTGATCATCTCGGCCGACGAAAAGGTTCGGATCCGATGGCATCGGAACCCGTTGTAAATTGTAAGGGCTAAGCTCGGCAGCCGCCGGCTTTTCCGCGGGGCGCTGCGCTTGCATTGTGATGTAGATGTTTTGGGCGTTGTACTGGGTTCCGACGTGCTGCCCGACTTGCGAAAATGAAGTTTTCGGGCTCTCTCTCTCAACGGAACCGCCATAGTGACGAACGAGATCCTCTCGTATCCTGTTCCAGACCCCGGGCCACGCTGTTGAGAAGAGATGATCCTTGACATCGGGATACCGGGTTACTTGGATCTCATGGCGATCTGCAGCCTGCTCGGTGGCCTCGATCGGAAACCAGATGTCCTCCACGGGCAGGAAGATCTCGCAAATCTCGCGCGCACGTCCCAATTCTTCGACAACGATTTTCCCCGGCAGAAACATGTTTTCCAGATATCGCGCGACGGACTCAATGAAAACTCGGCCGTGCCCGCGTGAAGGCCGATCGAGCACCGTGCCGAATTTCCTCGAGCGCCAGATTTCCAGGTCCATCCAGTCCGGAGTGCCGAGGATTTGACGGATGATCGAGTCCGCAGACTCTGAGCCGGCAATGAGATCGACAAGCGCATCGCCGTGCCGCTGTTCATACATGGTAAGCACAGACAGCCGTGTGTCCAGAAGCGGAGAGACGAGAAACAACTTCGCGAATTGCATTCTCCTGGATGCCAGCAGCAGGAGAAGCGCAGCACCGATACTGTGGCCTACGCCGATGAGCGGCAACTCACCGTAATTCGGCAGGTTGGTTTCGAGCCATTGATGAAAATCCGCTACGGCATCCGGGAAGGAGAAATGGCCAGCCGATCGGCCATGACCGCGCGGGTTGTACAGAATCGTGGAAATCCCCGCTGCATTGAGCGAAGCGGTGGGAACGGAATAGAGGCGGGACATGGCGTCGCCGAGTGAGCAGGGCATGAAGATGAGGGTAGCTCTGGGAACGCGTGCAGAGTCGAATTGGATGTCCAATGCAAGCCCGGTTTTCGCCAGATCCGCAATGACGCCTCCTCGGTGTGCGGAATCCATTTGCACCTAGAAAAGCTGGGAAATCTTTTCGATCGCTCCGGCGATGCCGACCGCGATGCCGACGGCTTTGGGCGCGCTCTGCTCGATGAGCTGTTTTGCACGTTTCAAGTGATCGAGGAGGCTCGGTTTGGCCGCGGCCGGCTTCGCCGCTTCCTGAGATGCCTTCTTCAGCTGGTATTCGACGTCGATCGCGGTGTCGTCATCAATGGCCGCCGCTGCCTTCGCGGCTTTGAGCTCGTCGATCAGTTTAAGGAGCTCTTCACTCATGGCGCTCTTCCCGGAGACAGCCCCGAAGTTGATGTTTCCTGCCGCGTTGTACTGATACTGAACGGTCTGGTTTCGCTGATCGAAGACACTCATTGAATCTCCTTCTTGGATGACCCGCCGGGAATCGTTCCGATCGATGATGCTGCACGGGAACGCAGCCGTTGACGCTGTTCCCGCGGAGGCCCCTCGTCGTTCGGTTCGTCAAACCAGAAACGCCTGCGCTCGAACGGATACGTCGGCAACGTCACGATCCGTTCGGTCGACGAAGCGTACAAAGCCGGCCAGTCAAGGTCAACGCCGCGCAGGAAAAGATCAGCATGCTCATCGCGATCGTGGATAGACCGTCCGGCTTCGAGTTGTTCCTGCAACTCGGTCAACGTCGAAGCAACGAATGCCGCGCGATGCCGGAAGTGAGAACGTCCGCACGCCGCCGTATAGCGGATGTCGCCGAGCGACATCTCCGGGCGCTCGGCGAGAAACGCTGCATAGCGTCGGATCAGCGTCGCGAGCGCAGATTCGCTCGCCGCCGAGAGCGGGAGGACGTACTGCGCGCGATCATCGGCAGGTGCAGCCGCAGGACGCTCTGGCGCTTCCTCCACCACGAGATGGGCGTTCGTTCCGCCGACCCCGAAGGCGCTGACACCGGCTCGTCGCGGAGCTCCGAGGGAAGGCCATGGCCGTGACTCCGCGGCGAGAACCAGCGGTCCGCGCTCCGATCGCAAATACGGATTCGGATCGCTGGCGTATTGCGATGCGGGAATCGTCGCGTGGCCGAGTGCGAGAATTACCTTGATCAGTCCGGCGATGCCGGCCGCCGATTCTGCATGGCCGATGTTCGACTTGATCGAGCCGACCGCGCACGAGCGCTCGTTCGCGCCGTCCGCGGACATCACCGCGCGCAGCGCCCGCCACTCGATGGCGTCTCCGAGCGGCGTGCCGGTTCCATGGCCTTCGATCAGCGAGAGATCGCCTGCGCGAAGCCCTGCCGAGTCGAGGGCGCGGCGAATCACGGCCTGCTGTGCGCCACCGCTCGGCGCGATCAGACCGTTCGTCGTGCCACCGTGATTCACCGCCGACGCGCGAATCACGGCCAGGATGCTTCGGCGCTCCCGTTGTGCGTCGGAGAGGCGTTGCAGGATCACGATCCCGCAGCCTTCGCTGCGCACGTAGCCGTTTGCGCCAGCCGCGAACGAGCGGCACCGGCCGTCGCGGCTGATCAATCCCATCTGCGAAAGAATGATCGTGACCTCAGGCGCAAGGATGAGGTTCACTCCCCCGGCGATGGCCAGGCTCGATTCGCCGGTGGTCAAGCTCTGACACGCGAGATGAACCGACACGAGGGACGAGGAGCACGCTGTGTCGATGGTCATGCTCGGTCCGCGCAGATTGAGCTGGTACGACAAACGATTGGCACCGAGTCCGATCATCGTGCCCGTGCCGTTGTACGCGTGAAGACAGTCGCGGTCGGTACACGAGACGCGGTAGTAGTCCCAGTTGTTCATGCCTAGGAACACACCAGTGTCGCTCGGAGGTCGGCCGGCGATTGCAATCCCCGCATGCTCCAGCGCTTCCCACGCGGTCTCCAGCACGATGCGCTGCTGCGGGTCCATGTCGTTCGCCTCGCGCGGAGAAATTCCGAAGAAAGCGGCATCGAAGCGGTCGACGTTGTCGAGAAATCCGCCGCGCCGCGTGCACATTTTTCCCGGCGCGAGGTCCTCCGACCAGTAGCGGTCGACGTCCCAGCGATCGGGAGGAACTTCGCTGATGGCGTCGCCGCCGTCGCGAATCAACGTCCATAGCGCGTCGGTTCCGTTCGCGCCGGGAAATCGGCACGACATCCCGATGATCGCGATCGACTCCATTATGGATTACCGCCCTACGCGACTGAGCACGACGCGGAACAAGGCCAAATAGCCTGCCTCGAAACCGACCGCCGACAATTGCAGATAGCGCTCATAGCGCGCGAAGGCCGCCTCGCCCACGAGCGCCGTGGCGTCGGCACGCTTGGCGCGCAAGCGCGTGAGCCAGTCTTTGCAGGTTCGGGCGTAGTCCTTCCGGTCGTTTCGCAGGCTTTCGATCTCGAAGAGACCATCGGAGGCCGCGACGATGTCGACCAATCGGGGAGGATCGGTCTCCGGGAAAATCTCTTTCGCCAGGAAGCGCGTGCCTTCGGTCAGCCGTCCCTCTTCACGGCGTCTGCGGCTGCCATAGGCGAACGTCTGTAGGGAGAGCCGCTTTCCCGGAAGCAGCCAGTCATGGCAACGGGAAAAGAATGCGCGGTAGCTATTGAGCCGTTCTTCGTCCGTTGAGTCGATTCTAGCGAAGTGCTCGAATGCACCGACGGAGATGATCGCGTCGTACGGCCCTTCCGGCTGGTGATCCGCCCAACTTTCTAGGCGAATTTCGATATTGGGTGGACTGATCGCTGACGCCCATCGCGCCTGTGCGGCGCTCAGCGTCAGTCCGATGCCTTTGCCGACGCCGCCGGGCTCAGTGGCGAGCCGCCGCAGCAATCCGCCCCAGCCGCAGCCGACGTCGAGGAGACGCGCCGCGCCGCGGGCTTCGGACGCATCGATGTGATAGTCGATCTTGCGCAATTGAGCCGTTTCCAGCGTGTCGCCCGGTCCGTACATCGCACCGGAATAGCTGAGCGTCGGATCGAGCCAGAGCTCGTAAAAGTCGTTCCCCAGATCGTAGTGATACTGGATCGCCTCGGCGGACGCGCCTTGATTGAGACTGGCGGTCATCGTCAGTCAGCCCTTCTTCCCAGTCCAGCCAGATGCTGGGCCAGCGCCTCGGGGGTCGGATATTCATATGGCAAGGTAGGCGAGAGCTCCAACCTCAATTCCCGTTCGAGATCTCCCACCAGCGTCAACGCCGCCACGGAGTCGAGCCCGTAGCGGCTGAACGGCACTTTCGTGTCGATTTCCTCTGGCTTGATGCCGGCTTCGCGCGCCAGATGTGCAATGAGCCAGCGCTCATATTCCTTTTGCACATCCAGCATCGTCACATCGGTTTGCGCCAACCCAGTCATTTCTCTTCATCCTTCCTAAGGCGGCTGATCATTTCGGCCGTCGGCACTTTGACATCCCACACGAGCCCCACCTTTTCCAGTGCGCGGATCAACCACGCTCCAATGTCTACCTCCCACCAGCGCACGCTCATCACAGCGGACGACGGAAACGCGTGATGATTGTTGTGCCACGACTGGCCGAGAGTCGGGATAGCCAGCCAGATGTTGTTAGTGCTTTGGTCGTTCGCGCGAAGCGGTCGCGTTCCGAATGTGTGCGTTACCGAATTGATCGCCCAGAAGACGTTGTTCACGCAGAAAATCCGCACCAAGCCGCCCCACAGAATTCCGAGCAACACGCCTATCCATGAAAGTGTGAGCAGACCGCCGGCTACGCCGGGAAGCACAAGGCCAAGGGCCAGCCAAACGAAGTAATTCGCATGAACGCGGAACATAGCTCGGTCGCGATAAAGGTCGAGCACATAGCGGTCCCACCCGCGCGCACGCGTGCTCTCCTGCACGAACAACCATCCCATGTGCGCGTGAAAGAGTCCCCGCAGGAGTTTGCCGTGAAGATGCGGAGAATGCGGATCTCCCTCACGATCGCTGAACGAGTGATGGCGGCGATGCGTCGCGGCCCACCAGATCACCGGACCCTGGAAGGCCATCGATCCCAAGATGGCGAGCGTGACACGCACCGCGGTGTGCGCTTTGAACGAACGATGCGAGAGGAGTCGGTGGTATCCGATCTCGACGCCGGTCAGAGACAACATGTGCAGAGTCAGCCACAATCCGATTTCAACGCCCGTGATCGGAATGCCGAAGAAGGGAAGTGCCAGCGCCACGATCGTGCCGGCCGCCGGCACGCAGGTCACCACCCACGCTAGGCGCCTGTCGAGATTCGCCAATGCCCGAAGACTGGAGTCTCCGCGGTTTCCGCCCCAGTCCTCGTCTTCGTGGATCGCGTGGGCGGTCATGCAGACACTCCTGAAATGGCATCGGACACGACGCGGTGGCCGCCAACGATCTCGAGCTTGCCGTCGAGATAGAGCCTTCTGCATTCGAATCGCTGGATCTTCCCGCTGGACGTTTGTGGAATAGTGCCCGCTTTGATCAACACGACGCCGTACACCTGCAGGCCGTGACGCTCTGCAATGGCCTGACGCACGTCTCGGATGATCTCGTCACAATCGAGGTCTCTGAAATCGCGCGCGACCTCCTGCACAATGACGAGATTCTCCTGGCCGTCGATGTCCACTGAAAACGCGGCCGCCGATCGTGGGCGTAATGCCGCGTGGCTATCTTCGACCGACTGCTCGATATCCTGCGGGTAATGATTGATGCCACGGATGATCATCATGTCTTTGATGCGGCCCTGAATGCAGAGCTCTCCGTCGCGAATGAATCCGAGATCCCCGGTGCGCAGGAATTTTTGTTCGCCGTGCGATGGAAGACGGGCGCCAAACGTTTCTTCTGTTTCCTGCGCCCGGTTCCAGTAGCCGCTAGCGACGTTCGGACCGGCCACCCAGATTTCTCCCAATGCACCCAGAGGACACTCGGTGAGCGATTCGGGGTCGACGATGAGGACTTGTTCTTCGAGCTTGCTGGTGCCGCAAGCGACCGTGAGCCCTCCGCTAACGTCGGTTGATCGCGAGTGGCTCTCGACGACGATCGGTGCCGCACCTTTTTTTCCGCCGCTGACGAACAGCGTGGCCTCAGCGAGGCCGTAGCAGGGATAAAACGCTTCGCGCCGGAACCCGCACTCCGCGAATGTCCGCGAGAATCGCTCGATCGTTTTCGGGCGCACCGGCTCAGCGCCACAATACGCCAGGTCCCATGTCGAGAGATCCAGCGTGGCACGCTCCTCGGGGGTGACCTTGCGAACGCAAAGGTCGTATGCGAAATCAGGCGCGCCGCCGGTCGTGCCCCTGTAGTGCGTAATGGCCTTCAGCCAACGCGCCGGTTTGAGAAGAAAATCGACCGGCGACATCAGAATGCACGGAATTCCCATCCACAGCGGCTGCAGAACGTTCCCGATCAATCCCATGTCGTGATAGAGCGGCAACCAGCCGACGACGATCGAGCTGTTCGTGTGCTCGAACGCCGTTTCGATCATCCGCTCGTTGTACAGAAGGTTGGCATGCGTGACCATGACGCCCTTCGGCGTGAGCGTGGAGCCGGAGGTGTACTGAAGGAACGCGACCGTGTCTTCGCCGGCATTCGGATCGCGCCAATGGTCCGCCTCGCCGTCGTCGATCGAGTCAGTGGCAATCCAGCGCAGCGCCGACATTTCCATCGTGGCAATGCTCGCGCGGGAAGAAACGATTTTCGACGTAGCCAGCGCGATCGTGCTGCCGGTATCCGCGCAGATGGCTTCCAGACGGCTCCCGAACCGATTCGGCCGCGGGGGATAGGCAGGAACAGCGAGCGCGCGGGCGTAGAGACAGCCGAAAAAGGCCGCCACGAACTCGAGCCCGGGCGGGAAAAGGAGCAGAACCGGCTGGCCCTCCGCGCCATGTTGCTGTAGGACGGCCGCGATCGCCCGGGCCTTCAGGTGCAGTTCCGGGTACGTGAAAACTTCCGCCTCATCGCCATTCTTGTCCAGGAACGTATATCCGTGCTGGCCTGATTGCGCCGTAGCGCGCAGGCGGAGCAGATCGACAAGTGTGCGGACGGACGAGACCATGGCAACGCAGTCCGGCGGCACGGCCGCAAACCATTGCAGAGATGAGTCTACTGCAAAGGTCTCGCTCGGGAATGAATGCCGACGGGATGGAAGGAGACTAATCTTCGATGCTCGCGATGTCAAGTGGATCGTCTGCCTCGATAGCTATACATAACTAGTGTCGTGTCACGTTTGTATCCGTGGGTATAGACGCTTGAGGTGGATGCGTGCGTCCGCAGAGGTGAACTGCCAGTCAACGTGAGCGCCTGAAGCATTTCTTTGAGTTTCCCAGGCGTGAACTTCGCGACTGAGAGAGGCTGTATCGGGATGCGGCGGTTCAGACACTGCACGGTGAGAACGCGAAGCTCGATCTCGGCAACATTCAGCCAACTGCCGTGCTTCGGCGTGTAATGCAGTTCGAGCTTCTCCGCGATTCGCCGGGCTTCTTCTGGTGGGAACGCCTCATACAGCGAGCCGAGCGTGTGCGTGTTCAGGTTGTCCATCACTACCCGAATCATCGTCGCCTGGGGGTAGTGGACATCGACCAGGTTCTTCATCTGCAGCGCCCAGTCGACTCGCGTTCGAGTCTGGGTCACCTCCACGCAGCACCAGTTTCCAAGCGGTTCTGTGAACAGGAACAGATCGGCTGTTCCTCGACGCTCATATTCGTAGTCGATGCGACGTGGCCGACCCGGACCGCCCCCGATCGGCGTCCGAGTCTCGCCAACCAACTGCTTGCTCGTCTCATCCATGCACACCAATGGCCGCGCCGGGTCGTGAGGCTGGCGATAGACCTCAAGGACATCTTCCATCGCGGCAACGAACTCGCCGCTTTGGTTTGGCGGGATACACCAGTACTGCTTCGTGTGCGGCTTCAGCTCGTTTTTTTTAGTGTCCGCCGGACCGTCTCATGGGAAATTCCATCGACGATCGCAAGCTCGACGAGTTGACCGGCTAGAAGTCTCAGCGTCCATCGCGCCCGACCTTCCGGCGCCTCTCCACATGCCATTGCAATCAACCGCGCCTCACCAGCACCATCCAGCTTTCGACGCCTCGGCGGATCGTCCGGCTGTTTCCGCTCAAGCGCCCCATCCAGACCTTCTTCGACGAATCGCTGTCGGATGTCAGCCACCGTGTTTGCGCGCATCCCGAACGCATCAGCCGCCTGCTGGTCCGTCCAATTCGCACCGTCGCTGTCGACCTTCAGCAGCACCCGCGCACGTCCGATCTTCCGCGCGCTCGCTCGACCCTTCGATACCAGCTCGTTCAGCCGCTTCCGCTCCTCGCTCGTTAGCCGCACCACGTACTTCTTCCCCATCTCACACCCTCCGCACTTATGGTCGCGCCGTTCCGGTCGACTAGCAACTGGCGGTTTCAAGCGTGACGCGACACTAGGACGTGCGGGTTCAATTTCCCCATGATCGGTGCCAACTTATCAGCTATGGCCCTGATGATGGCAACTCAGGCCGCGCGCATGCTCACCCACCTCCCGGGTGATCGCGATATCGCGCGCCGCTTGAATCGACCGCTAACGCGCGGCGCGTCAGGTCCGTCCCCTGGCCCGACGCATCGTGTACGCGAAGGGTTTCCGTCAGATTTGCCAACGTTGGTGACAAGCCGCTACTGTGGCCCGCTGGCAAATGCGGCATTTTCAACGACATAGGTGGTTGGAGCCGTTAACTCGTCTTAAGGGGTCGTGTAAAGCCGCAGCTACAGCTTCCGTCAGAGCGAGTAGACCATCAACGCCATCGCCACTCGGCAACTCACGAACGGTTGCTTGCATCCGGTCTCCTAACACAGACGTGAGCATCTCTCGGATCGACGCTGCTCGGTGCGCGCCTCTGGTAAGAACGATTACCGCTGAACGTGAGTCGCCACTCCAGAGCCTAACCAAGCCGCTCAACTTCACTAGTTTCGGCAGGAAGATCTTCGATAGGCGTTCTCCACCGAGATCTACTTCGCATGCGCACACGAATCCTGAATGACGACCATCATCTTTCCGAATCGCCAGGACATCCGGAATCGCCGCAGGCGGCGGAGAAAGCCGCCGCTGTAACTGCCATGCGGGAAGAATACTGTCGAACGGCCTTTCGCTTTTCATGAAGGCAACGCGCAGGTCGTTGATCCAAAGTGTATGCGCGACATCCTTTGTCGCGACTGGCCGTCGCGGCGCGAAAAGCGAAACCGGATCGACGCCCACAGTCGCCAACGTCCGGCGTCCGGTTTCCGTCAGCCGCAGCCGATTGATGCCCACCCGATTCCATCGCTCTACCGCGATCAATCCGCTTGTGAGGGAGCGTTTCACGAAGTGCGACACCATGACAGGCGACACTGCCGGAAAGATCGCCGCATGGAGTTGGTACTGCGCAACCTCGAAGCCTTCGCCGATGAACGTAAGCGCCCGGACGTCGCGCGCTGACAGTCGCTTTGCTTGCCTAGGATCGTGCATCAGAGCACCCGAATGAGCGCGCCGCAGGCGTCGCAAGCGAAGCCGCGGTTCGTCTGCCCGCAATTGGAGCAATGGAGACGCGAGCCGAACTCGGTTACGCCGCAGCGCCGGCAAGTTGCGAGCATGTCGAGCACGTTTTCGGAGCGGCAATGCGGGCAGTCGACCGAGCCGTGCCGAACCGCTCTGAATCGCGCGAGTATTCGGACCGTCTGCACGAAAAAACGAACGACGTACACCGGCGCCGCCAGAAGATAGAGGAGAGTAAGAGCGGCAAGCCGCGTCGGGAATCTCTTCTTCGATGCGGTGAGTCCACTCATTTTCCGAGTCCGAGATCCTTCATTAGTTGGTCAATGCCCCGCGGAGAGCGGGCGTTGGTTTGAAGCGGAGCAGGCGGAACGGAGGCTTGGTCTACAACTTCCGCCTCCCACTTCGCGATGAGGTCCGCCGCCGTTCGCGCCGCAATTGTGGAGCGCGATGCGATCTCGCGCCGGAAGACCGCCCGCAGTTCCGCGGCGGACCGCAGCGCGGGATCGTCGACATCGGGCGCGCGCAGCGGCAATGCGCTATGACCCTTCACGTAAAGATAGAAGTGCTGACGGCGCAGGTTCTGGACAGTGCGCACGAATTCGCGATGGCGGTCGGCGTCGGACCTATCGCTTGGCGGCCTCACGGTGTGCGGATAGATCCACTCGGCCTCTTCGCGCGACTGAAAGATCGCCCACCAGCGAGTATTGAGCATCAGCGTCCGCACGATCTGCGAAGGCAGCGCATTCGCGAAGTCCTGCGCCGCGAACAGCACGCCCATGCCGGCCGACCGCAGCGTCCGTGCACCTTCCATGAGCGCGGCGGTGAGTTCGTTTTCTTCTGAGAGGAGCATCGGCGATTCGTCAATTACGAGGAGCCCGCGCCGCCGCGGGTCGCGGCGCGGCGCGGACAGGAGCACATCGATCAAACGGTAGCTCGCGCGTTCCTTTCCTTTCGCGAGCGGCAGCGTCATCGAAGAGCCGTAGTTGCCGAGGACGATCGGCGTTGCTCGGCGCGTGAGAAGGCGGTCCAGATCCGTAGGCGGAATGCCCACAGAGAGTCGCACCTCGGGAAAGGACATGTCGGACTGGATTCGCCGCAGAAGGGCATCGCGTGTTTGCTTCGGGAGGCTGTGTTTCGCCTCTTCGAAGAATGCCCGCACGTCGCCGTCCGCAACGCCTCCGAGGATGCGGCGGCAATAGGTCTCGTCCTCGAGAAACCGCATCGCGAATCGGTAGTTCGGTGGGAACCGCCGCTCGACCAGCACGCACGCGAACATGAAGAAGGCTTGTCGCAGCGCGCCGGAATAGGAGTGTTCTCCGGCTTGGATCGCCACGTCGGTGCGCAAGTACGCGAGGTACGTATTCGACACCTCACCCGCCGAATTGTCGAAGGGCGCGAACGGTGTCACTGCATCCCTTGACCAGTCGATCACCCGAACCGATGCGGCGATGCGCTCACGCGTCGTCGCGTCGGCGACCACCCATACCGCCGCGAGGTATTGCGAAAGCAGATCGAACGTCTCCTGTTTCGGATCGACAAGTTCGAGGTCAACGCCGAGGACTCCGGCGACGCCAGGTAGGAGCGACCGCTCGATCGCGTTCTGTAGCAGACCAAGGATGAATCGTGTCTTGCCGGAGCCGCTCGCGCCGATCACAAGCGCGCTTGCGAGCGCCGTATCGTCCGCGAGCTGGACCGGATCAGCGTCGGGTCCGCATGTCCCGAATGTGAACCCGCCACTCGTTGGCGTGAGCTCACGAGCGATCCTCCGGTACGCTTCGATTTCGCCGTCTACGGCTACGCGCGAGTGGGCGTGTTGCAGCGCACGCTCATACGAGGCTCGCCGGTTCGCCGCGAAAAGAACATCGAGGAGATTCACTCGTGCTCCTCCTGCTCTGCAATAGGAGGCTCGTCTTCCAGATCGACAGCCGTCTTCCCAGTGACGCGCAGATTCAGGAACGGGATAGGCGCGGTACGCCGCTGCGCACGCTCGTGGTGCTCTTGGCGGACTCGAAGAGCGCCGTAGGCGATGAGCGACGCGGCGACGGCGATGCAGGAGGCGGCGATGGGATGCGCGCGCACTTCGACGACGACGAGCGCGATCATAAAGACCGCCGCCACGAGGCCGACCGCCCAGCGCCAAAGCCGCCACCGGAACCGTGGCGGCGCGATGAACCCGGCGAAATAGAAGAAGACCGCGGCGACCAAGAGCAAGTCAAGGAGCGCATTCAGGGTCTGCATCACGCTTCGACCGTACCGGCAACCCTGCGGCACATTACGGAATGGATCGAAACGAAAACGCCGCCCGAAGGCGGCGTTTAAGTCTGCGACTGCGTCTTCCGCTAATCGGTCGTGAAGATCGGCCTCGTGCGGGAGACGGTCTGCCGAGTGGCACGCGCTACGGCTTCGGCGAGCTGCCGCCGGATCGCATCGCGCCGCTCGGCGTCTGCTGCGCGGTACGCGTCAGGTGAGACGATCGCCGAGGCATTGATCGCCGGCTTACCGTCCGTCGCGCGCACCCGCAGGACATGGAGCCTCACACCGTCCGGCCCGATCTCGCCCACCGCGAAGTCACGACCGCGGGTAATCGGCATGGACGGATGTTCGACGATCGCGCGCGCCAGGTCGGAAGGGTCAGTCCAACCGCTTGTGCTGTCCTTTAACATGAGCGACATCGTCTTGCGGCCGTCCGTCGTCACCTCGAACGGATCGGATTCCGGCTGCGTGTGAGCGACGAGCTTCGTCATGTTCGCGTTCATGTGCTCGGCGAACCAGGCGCGGTACGCCGGTTCGAGCGCGAGGTGCTCCGGCCGGCCCTGATTGCCCACCACGGCCGACGCGCCGGAGCGCGCCGTCACCTCGCCGAGCTTGCGAAAGAAACGCGCGCCGATCCGCTGGTTCTCGACGTCGGTTTCCTGGAGCACGGCACGGATGCCGAGCAACTCTTCGTTCGGCATGCGCACGAGAAAGTAAACAAGCACGGGCCGCTGCTCACTACTCGCCGCTTCGAGTGCGGAGGCGACGGCCTGCGCGTTATCGACGCTCACGTGAGCGGGAAGTGCTCGCCCGAGCGCGACGGCAGCACCTCCTCGATCCGCGCCTCAATCGAGCGGCTGCCGATGCCGCGCCGCACACCCTCCCGCGCGAGCGCAGCTGCGCGCTCGGGAACGGGATCGACGTAGACGGGGGCGAGCGCGAATCGCGTTGATGCTCGATTGAAGGCGCCGATCGCGGGCTGCATGAGACGCGCGCCGCGGTTAGCGCCCGCGGTCAGCACTTCCACGCGGGTCGGCACGTGTACATCAGATTGTGAGGAGAGAGCAAGAGGAATATCCATTCAAGAGTCCTTTCATGAGAGGTTGTTGCTGCGTTCACTGCGGTACGGCACGAGGGTGCCCGGAGATGACGATGGGAACGGCGAGTCGCCGAGTTCGGCGCGGGCCGCCCGGTGCGCGATGTCATAGGAGGCCCGGATGCGCGCGGCCGTCTGCTGCCAGTCTTGGCGACGTGAGGCGACGCGGTTCACGAACCACGTGGCGGTACGTTGTCTGAAGCGCGCCTGCGCCACGCGGCGGCCGACGCGGTATCTGCGGCGCACGACCGGCAGCACGGGGCCGATCAGCCGGAGGACGTGTTCGGCCATAACGGCAGGACCGACCGTGACGGCCATCATGATGAGCGCCGTCGCCCAACCCATCGCCTGCGTTCCGCCCTCGCCGGTGTTCTCGTCCACGCGCACGATCGTGAGCGCGGCGACGAGAAGCCCGAGTGCCGAGAGCGCGCCGATCGACACGAGCCGGTTCTTGGCGCGCGAGCAGAGCCACGTCATGAAGAAGATGCAGACGGCGAGCGCCGTCCCGAACACCACCCGCTCCGGCGACTCCACGCCCATCGTGCGCATGACGTAAATGGCGCCCGCGCACTCCATGAAGAGCAGCACGATGAGGAAAACGAAAAGGAGATGCGCGGACGGGTGACGCGCCATCTCGTCCTCCTCCCGCCGCATGTCGGCTTCGCCCTCCTCGATGGCGGGGTTCTGCAGACGCGATCCCACGTTCGCGTGGCGGAGATTGCCAACCGGATCGAAAGACGGCTCCGGTCCGATCGTCGCCGTGATGTAGGCGTCGGGTTCGTAAATGCCAAGGCGCGCGTCCTCGCGCGCCCCGGCTTCGAGATCACTCTGATTGAGTCTTCTGATCATTGATGGCTTCCTTTCCTGAGATGGTTTCTGATTCGATTCCGCCCGAGCGGATTTCGACGGTGGAGGCGCCCGCGGCGGTGAGCGCCGCGCGCCAGATGGTGCGGATCTCGGCGGCGCGGCCAAGCGATACCGCGCACCTGCCGCCGTCGATTGCGCCCAGATCGACGTGGCAGAACTGGACGGCTATGCCTGCGAGCGAGCCGAGCGGCAGCACGCCGTGCAGCGCCAGCGAGCGAGCGAAACGCTCCGGCTTGGGTAGCTTGCCGCACTCGAACTCGCCATAGTCCGAGACTTCGAGCGCGTCGGTGACGACGATGATCTCGCGCTTGCCAATCGCGGGCGGCGGCGCGAGCGCAACGACGCCGATTGATTCCGCGATCGGCGACCGGCGCACTCGCTTCCGCGCGGCGTTCGCAGCCGCCGACGAGAGCGCTGCACACTCCTTCGCGACCCAGCGGTTTTCGGCATCAGCTCGTGCGCGACGACCGACGACGCGACGCGCTGGACTCTTCGCAACCGCAATCAACCGCGTGGTCTCGATGTTCCGGCCCTGCAACCAGAGCCGGACCGAGCTTCCGGGACGCTCTGCGGTTCTGTGAAGCGCCGCCTGGACTACTTCACGCAGCGCATCGGCAGTGCACGTCGAGCCAGAGCTCGAGTCACAGAGAATGTCGACCGTGAGCAGTGACGCCTGCGGTTTGTCCGTCGCGCCGAACCATGCAGCGATCGTCCCGGCGCTCTTGCGGCAGGCCGCACATCCGAGCGCCACGGCGAGAAGGACGAGGAGGACTTTCCACATTCGCCTCATGCCGGTCCGCCCTTCTCATCACCTCGGCGTTGCGGTCGCTCCCGTTTCGTCCGCTGCTTCTCCCGAGGCAGAACGCGATCAAGAACCCAGCTCACGATCTGCAAGGTCTGTTCGTCCGCATCGGCGATCTGCCGTACGCACCGCAGACGCCGAGTGGCGCTGCGGCTTTCCGCTTCATCAAATTGCTCCATGCGAATCTCCTTTCTTGGTCTGTGTCGTTGCCGACGCGACCACGGTAGGAAGTTCCGCAGCATTTGATTCGGAATGGATCGAAATGAACTGAGAAGCGGACTCGGTTCGCCTAGTCGACCGATCCAAACTGCGCCGCCCTCGGGGCGCCGCAGTTCAGGTTCAGATACGTTCGCGGTCGAGCGCCTGTCGCACGCGATCGAGAACACGGGCATCCGGACGGGCGTATCGAGCGGTCGTGGCCGGGTTCATGTGTCCCATCACTTTGCCGATGAACGCCAGCGGCAACTCAGCGTTCGCAAGGTCGCTACCAAAGGTGTGCCTCAGATCATGAAACCGCACGCGCCGAGTGATCCCCGCGATGCGCTTGGCGATCACGAAATAGCGACCAAGCGACGAATCGCTGTACGGCTGTCCGGCAACAGTCACGAACACAAAGTCATCCGGCCCGACCTCGCGTTCCGAGATAGCGCGTTCGATGGCCGCGCGACATGCGGAGGACATCGGGATAACGACCTCTCTCCCGGTTTTTTCCTGCACAAGCCGAATCCAGTCGTCGTTGAAAGACACGTTGCGAATTCGCAGTCCAGTGATATCTCCCTCGCGCAATCCCGAGTCAAGCTCCACGGTGAAGAGGTCTTTCGACCGCTGGAACCGCAGGTAATACGCGTGTGCGGCATCGCTCCCCGCGCGTATGCCAGCACCGTACGCGCGCCGCGCACCGAATTGTCCGTCGCGGACCGCGATCACTTTCGGTCGCGGCATCGTCTCCACGAGAAAGCGGCCAAAGCCCACTTCGTCGTCGAATGCGGCGAGGAACTGCGCGCGCTCTTCGGCCGAGAGTTCGTTGCACGGCTTGTTCGCCTTGTACTTCTTCAACTTCTTCTTGAGCGGCAATTCGTCGATTGCGTCGAGCTCGACGGCGTAACCGAGGAGCAGAGCGGCGATGTTCATGTAGTTGTTGACCGTCGCTCCCGCGTAGCCCTGCGCCTTGAGCCGCGCTCCGAAGGCGTTCACCACGCCGGAGCTCATGTCGGTCAGCCGCATCGCGCCGAACGCCGGCATCAAGTGCCGGTCGATCGCATACTTGTAATCGCGCAGAGTTTTTCGCGAGACGTTCGCTGCGATGAGCGGCAGATAGCCGGTGATGAACTCGCGAAACGTCGAAGCCTCGGGCGACGGACGACTGTTCCCCGCTTTGACGCGGGACCGGAACTCCGACCAGAGTTGGACCGCTTCGTCGTAGCTCTTGGCTTCGACGGTCGCGCGTTTGCGCTCGCGGCCCGCGGTGCCGGGCACGTACATGGAGAACCGAGCGGTGCCGGTCAGCGGGTCGTAGTCAAAGCCGACGAGCCGCGAAGGCGCCCTGCGGCCACGGTTCATCCGCGGCTGCCGCGTGGGAGCATCCGGCGTCGCCGTTGCGCCCTCCGCAGGTCGAGTGTGCGGCACACTTCCTCCCGGTCGTAAAGGATCAGCCGATCCGAAAGGTACTCCTTCGCCGTTGGAAAGTTTCCCTCGCGCTCCCACTTCGCGATGGTTTGCGTCTGGATACCGAGACTCTCGGCGATCTCGACGCGTGAGATGAGATTCTTCAGGTCCATGCGTCACTCCAGACGCAAGGATCGGGTCTGCGCAACGGAGTTTCTCGGAGTGGATCGAAACCGTTCTAGGCGGCGCGTTAGACGCGCAACTAGACACTTCGACGTTTCGACGAGAACTGGCGGTTGGATGAGCGGACGCTAACTTCCTTTTGCGGAAATGGTTGGAGTTGGTGGAGCCGAACGGGATCGAACCGTCGACCTCCTGAATGCCATTCAGGCGCTCTCCCAATTGAGCTACGGCCCCACGATGCCAGAAACTGCGGGAAGGCACGGAAACTAACGCGATTGACGTGTCAAAATTTCCGTGAGCGCGCGATTCTAGTCGAGCGAAGCGGGAACATCAATTGCGAGTACCGGAGAGCTGACTGGTGTACCGGCTCGCCGGGTCGGAAGCCCGCATCAACACGCAGGCTGGCCGGCGTGTGGTTGAACGTATGGCCACACGGTGGCTATTCGACGTCTGACCACTTGACCGACCCGCGCTTCGTGTACTGCTATCCTAACGAGGATACCTGAGCGGCGCCCGATCTCGCTGATCTTCACCTTCTCCGTATCCGCTGAGGGAAGTCGTCCCGCTCGACCAGGGAGGTGGCGGTGCATAAGTTACGTTCGCTCGATGATCTTCATTCGCTGATCAAGAACCGGATTCAGGAAGATCTTCACCTCGAATACAAAGCTTCCCCCGCGATAGCCGACAGTCAGCGAGGCGAGATAGCGAAGGACGTGTCGGCCTTCGCCAATTCGGACGGTGGGGTGCTGGTGTATGGGGTTGTAGAGAAGGATCAGTATCCGCTGCGAATCGATGAGGGCGTAGATGCCCAAACCTTCAACCGTGAATGGCTGGAGAACGTCATCACCAGCAACGTCAGCCCTAGACTTGATGGTGTCGTCATCCATGCGATCGAGATTGCCCCCGATCGTTGCGCCTACGTCGTCGAGGTGCCTAAGAGCTACCGAGGGCCGCATCAGGAACGAAAGTCGAAGCGGTACCACAAACGCTTCAACTTTAAGTCGGAACCAATGGAAGACTACGAGATCAACGACGTCCGCAATCGCAGGGATCTCGTGATGCCGCTGGTATCAGTCGACATCGACATTTATCACGGTGCCCTGATTCACCTCGTCATCGCAAACGTGGGTGACATTCCAGCGGAGGACGTTCGGTTCGAGATTACACCTGAAATGCCGAAAGAACTTTCTCGACTCACGCCCAATCTGATCACTGAGGGCTGCGCCTTTCTTTCACCGAAGCGTGAATACCGATTTTATGTTGGATCTGCTGTCGAGCACCTTCACAAAGATGCTCTCCATACATTCGACGTCGCCGTTAGCTATTTCAACCGACGAGTCGGCAGCCGTATTGCCGACACCTTCCACTTCGACCTGCTCGACTACCTCCACACCGCAATCATAGCGAGCGACGTGCGGGACCACGGCGAGAAGCTCGTCAAAGCTATCGGAGACCTGAAGGACGAGGTCTCACGAGTGAAAGAAGCTCTTCAGGAGATCGTCCCCATCGCGGGGCCGACTGGTCTCAACCTTTCGTTTTCAGCCATCCGAAATTTTCAAAGTCTCCGCGATGGCGAGCGAACAATCGAAAGGATCAATCCGTACACGTGCCCAGCGGAAGCGTTTTGTGAGGTGCTCGGGGTCGATACTCGAATGAGTCATCTGCTTCACCATTATTTTCGATATCGTCGGAGCTTCAGCCACACAGTTGAGGGCGTTTCAGGCGTGACTGCTGAGTTGGTTGACAAGTTGAAGATTTTCTTCAGCGTAGACACGGATGATCTCCCGACCTCCTCGCTCACGGGAGAGTCGTGATCTTCGGTCGGTTAGGTCGCGGGCGGTTTGGCACGTCATGACGTCACGGCTTGTCTGGCGCACGGGGTGTGTCAGCAGCAGCCCCGAGTTGAGAAAGGTAGCGCTCGTGTTGATCAACGACTGTACGACAGCAAAGCTCCGTGACGTGAATGACGTTCGAGAACTCCGCGACAGCCTCGTGATCGCTCGGGCTCACTATTCGGCCGGTGTTCAGCACGAAGTGCGCGACAGCATCGCGAAATCGCTTCTGAAGAACGTTGTCGACGTAATCCTTCACTGAACGCCCAACGAGTTCCGGCGAGAGTAGGCGCAGTTCACTGTCCTCGGGGATCAACTCTTTCACTCTCGTGATTTGAACACCGACGTCCTTTGCCCTTCCGAACAGCCGGGGGCGCAGTTCATGGAAGATACCCTCGAGGATCTTGTAGTAGCACAAGAACCGATAGAAGGGACTGCTTGCGTTCTTTCCTTCGCGGTATAACGCGTACACAGGCGCGAGCTCGGAGAACGCGACGGCTTGACCCGGGTTGACGATTTTCGTGCGGTACGGAGATGTATATGCGAAGACCCATGTCAAGTGATTTTGGTCATGGCAGGAGGGAGAAGAAACGGTCAGAGGTGCGTTCGCGACGTAGGCAAGGAGATCAAGGACGGGTGTGATTCCGTTCGAGAACATCCTGCGCGCCTCGGCGATCGACCGTGCACGGATGTACGAGCGCATTCCTCCAATCTCTCTCTGAGCATTGAGCACGACTTCATACCGCAACCCGCCACTTTCAAACCAGCCTGGATTGGTGCCCTCTGGCACTTCAAAAAACGATGTTCCGAATTCGAGGGCTGTCTGCGCAGTGATGTCGTGGCTTAATCCAGTATCGCGAGAAAAGCTACATTTCACCTCGAAGTCCCGCTCAGCAGTATCCGTGAGCGAAAGGCGCGTGTCTTCTTCCGTCGCGCCCGGTTTCTGCTGCACCGCCCACAGGTCCCCCGATATTCCGGGCGGTGCGAACTCATCCGCGTTGATCTGTAGTGAGAAAATCGGTTCAGTAGCCAAAGCGGATTCTCCTACCCAATTCTCGCGCAAAACGAATGGGTGTCGATGTGCCCGAAGGTGTGGCTACAATCTCCAAACCGCCTTTCGGTGACTTGGAAGTTGCCATTTGGCAGGAGCCCCGATGTGTTGGGGCACCTCGCGTTGGAGATTACCATTCAGGCGCTCTCCCAATTGAGCTACGGCCCCACGATGCCAGGAACTGAAGGCACGGAAACTAACGCGATTACCGTGTCAAAATTTCCGCTGCGGCGGCGCATTCTAGCTGAGAGTCTGCGCGGAGGAAAGTTCGCTGCGCCCCTAGCGGCCGAGCCTCGGGCAACCAGCGCTGCCGGCCGGGAACATCAATTGCGAGTACCGGAGAGCTTGAGCCGTATCACGCGCGCGTTGCGCCATCGCAACTACCGCCTTTTCTTCGGGGGACAGTCGATCTCCCTCATCGGCACATGGATCACGCGCATCGCCACGAGCTGGCTGGTGTATCGGCTGACCGGGTCGGAGCTGCTCCTCGGCGTGGTCGGGTTCTGCGGGCAGATTCCGCTGCTCGTCCTTGCGCCGATCGCGGGGGTGCTGGTGGACCGGTGGGACCGGCACCGCATCCTGGTCATCACGCAGATCCTCTCGGCGCTGCAATCGGCGGCGCTGGCGGTGCTGGCGCTGATGAACGTGATCACAGTGGCCGAGGTCATCGCGCTGCAGATCGTGCAGGGGGTGATCAACTCGTTCGATACGCCGGCGCGGCAGGCATTCGTGGTGGAGATGGTGGAAGACCGCGAAGACCTGCCGAACGCCATCGCCCTCAACTCCTCGATGATCAACGCCTCGCGCATCATCGGACCGTCCATAGGCGGCATCCTCATCGCCACCGTCGGCGAAGGCTGGTGCTTCGGCGCCGACGCCATCTCCTACATCGCCGTCATCCTCTCGCTGCTCATGATGCACCGCGCGCCGATGCGCAAGGCGCACGTCGACACGCACATGCTCGAAGAGCTGCGCACCGGCTGGAGGTACGTGGCCGGCTTCGCGCCGGTGCGCTCGCTGCTGCTGCTCGTGGCGCTGGTAGGGGTGATGGGGATGCCCTACGCCACGCTGATGCCGGTCATCGCCTCGAAGGTTCTGCGCGGCGGCCCGCACACCCTTGGCATCCTGATGACCGCATCGGGCGTCGGCGCGCTGGCCGGCACGATCTACCTCGCCTCGCGCCATACCGTCGTCGGCCTCGGCAAGGTCATCGTGGCGGCCATGGCCGCGCTCAGCATCGGCCTGATGGCATTTTCGTTCTCGCGCACGCTCTGGCTCTCGGCGCTTCTGCTGCCGTTCATCGGCGCCGGGATCATGGCCCAGGCGGCGTCGGCGAACACGATCCTGCAGACGGTGGTCGAGGAGCGGCTGCGCGGGCGGGTCATGGCCTTCTACTCGGTGGCCATCATGGGGATGCAGCCGATCGGCGCGCTCCTCTCCGGCATCGTGGCCGAACGGATCGGGTCGGAGATGACCATCTTCTACGGTGCGCTGGCCTGCGTGGCCGGGTGCGTCTGGTTCGCCATCCGGCGGCCGATGCTGGCCGAGCACATCCGCCCCATCTACATCGAGCGGGGAATCATTCCGTGGGACGACGGGAACCTGGCGCCGGCCGCGGCGACGAACGTGAACATCACGCCGGAGTGACATTCAGCGAATGCGCTGAATGTCATTGACAAACATTCAGCGAAATGGCTGAATGTCGCACCGATGGCGAAGCGGGAGTCGAAAGCACGGCTGGATGCCTACGAGGCCGTTTTCAGCGCCCTGGCCCACGCGGCCAGGCGCCGCGTGCTGCTGGCCGTCTATTTCAACGGCGGCGCGATGACCGCGGGGGAGATCGCTGCCTCCTTTTCCCACGCCTGGCAGACAACGACGCGGCATCTACAGGTCCTGGAAGCAGCCGGCCTGCTCTCGCACGAGAGGCAGGGGCGGATGCGCATCTATCGAATCGAACAGAAGCGGCTGAAGCTGGTGAAGGACTGGCTCGGCCATTTTTTTAAAGAGCCCTGACCGAGGAAGGAGAAGGAAATGCCCATGAAAAAGAAGTCGGATGACGTGCCGCAGTTTTTCAGACTCAACGTCGAGGTAGGCAATCTCGACGATGCGATTCCGTTCTACACGAAGCTGCTCGGCGTCGAGGGGCGCAAGCAGCCGGGGGCGCGCTGCTACTTCGAGTGCGGTGCCGTGACTCTCTCCGTGCTCGATGTCTCCTCGGCGCGGAAGCCCCACGCGGCGGCGAAGGCGCTTTACTTCACGGTGAGGGATCTCGATGCGGCGTTCGCGCGCGCCAAGGAGCTTGGATGCCTCTCGCAGGAGTCGGTTCACGATGCGCCGGGAGGCGGCATCGTCGTCCGGCCGTGGGGGGAGCGGTCGTTCTACGCGGAAGATCCGTGGAGCAACCCGCTCTGTTTCGTCGAAGAGGGGACGGTGTATACGGGCTGACGAGTCAGAGCCGTGAATGACTTACGGGCACAGACAAGAGTGTCTGTGCCACATTGCAGCTCGTTTGTCGATCAGCGGCGGCGGTACTTGGCAGGGACGATGTGGCACAGACACTCTTGTCTGTGCCGGCTGAACCTGCAAGGGGGATGGTGCCTCCGCCCGGCGGCGCCACCCCTCACCATTCACTGTTTCAACATCGCCGCCAGAGCATCGAGCCGCTCGCTCCAGAAGGTACGCATCCGGTCCGCGTCGGCCTTGGTGGCGTGCTTCCTGTGCTCGAGCGCCACCTGACTCTTCGCCTCACCGCGCGCGAAGAACCCGATGTCGACGGCCGAGCCGTCCTCCCAGCGGACGCGCATCGATTTGTTCACCGTCGCCGTTCTGATGGTCAGCTTCACCCCCGGCAGCCACTTCGCGCGCTGGCGGGCATTGCTCCATGCGGCGTACAGCTTCGCCAGCGGAACGGCGATCGTCTTGCTCTTCGTAAGCGACCACTCGCCGCTGCGCTTCTGGCCGTGCGCGCGCAGTCCGCGAATGCGCTCGTATCCGACGGCCACCATCTGCGTCCACCAGCCGGGCGTCTTGTACTTCTCGCGGATGTGCGCCACCAGCTCGGGATGGGACATCTCCTTCGCGCCGGCTTTGTCGAGCACGAACACCCATTTGGACCAATCGCATCCGGTGGCCTTCTTCACCGACGCATCGCTGAGACGCGCCAGCGCGGCGTAGTCGGGAACGGGAGTTGGTTTGGGAACGAGATGAAGACGGGCGGTGGTGTACGACTCACCGGTCTTCTGCATGCGCGCACGAACGACGCGCTTAAGGTCTTTCTGCTTCGGCATCGCGAAATCTCCTTCGTCCTGTCCGCGAGCACCGCTCCCAGCAGCGAAGCCCTCGAACGAAGGTTCGCAAGTACCCAACCCGGGAGTATGCCCCCCTTTGCCTCCGCATCGGACCTTCGCTGGGGAAGGCCTCAGGAGGTTAGGCGTGAGTTGTCGCCGGAGGGAATGATAGCGGATTTTGAATCGGATTTGGCGATATGAACGTCGCCGGTACGTTTCGTGCGAATCAAACTGAGAGCCCCGGATCTCAGACGCGCCGAGGGTCGTTGCGGGTTCGTCGAACGGCCGCGGCGGTCTTCGCCGGAGACGACGAGACCCGTAGCGGGACTTCTGGGCCTTCCATAGGAGAAGAGGCAACAGAAGTGTTTCCGCGTACGGACATAGCGGGTGCGACCGCGGGATTCAGTAGATTTCGCATCGCTGGGTCGTCGAGTTTTCCCGCCTCGTCGATGTAATGCGCCGATCCGCTCTGCCCGAGGATGGCGTTGCGGACGGCAGGGTTGCGCGCTTCATCAAGGACGATGATCGCCCATTCCCCGACATGACACTTCATGAACTCCAAATGCTGATCCATCTTGCTTTTCTGTTTCGAGTTGATAAGCATCACGCAGAACTTCGGATACGTCTCGTCGTCGGGCGAGACGTCCCACGACCTCGGATCGTTCGGATCAATACGCACGATAGCCGAAGAGTGCTTCTCGATATTCTTGATCAGCGCCGTCGTTTCATCCGTGACTTTCGGAACGGAGTTGTAGAGGAAGAGCACGGGCTGCGGAACTGCTCCGTACGAGAACGCCGGCTGAGCGGGTTGCCACGGGCGGCCCGTTTTTCTGCGGTCATGCTCGCCCGAACCGAAGATCGACTCGTAAAGGCTTCTCACTTTGCTCCTCATGTGAGCCATCATCCCAGACGATGGCGTGATCTCCTCGCTCTGCTTCGGGATGAGTCCGCTGCCAAGTTGCTGAGCGAGCTCACGCGCACGTTGGGTTAGAGCGATGGAGCGATCTTCGATTTCCCGCCGCTGGTCCGACGTCAGGCCGCGAGCGATCGTAGGAATTCGAGCGCTCTCCAGCTCGGTCCAGGCCAGAGCGATCACTTTGTGACGATCGGCATCGTTCTCTGCCAGAAACCACATGCGGTCGAGTGTGTCTTCGGCTGAGGCAAGCGCGGAGAGTGCGATCTGAGGGTCGACATCGATCTCGTCCGATACCGCTAAGAATTGAAAAGCATCGCGCAGGAGCATCTGCAGCTCCTCAACTTTTTCCGCGACCATGCGATAGCGCTGACGACGACCGCCGCGGGCACTGCTCTCCTCTTCTCCAATGACTTCACTGTATGACTGATTGCGCGCGAGAACCGAGTAGATAGTCTGTGACTTCACGCCGGTCAATCGATGGAGGTCGTCGACCGTGAACTCTCGAAGCGCCAGCATCGCGCCGAGAACGTGGTACTTCTGAATCCGCGTCGAGCTCACCGAGTCATCCTTATACCATATTCATTCTGCGAATGAATAACGAATGCGGAGCACTGTCCATGCCCGCGTACGCTATGCGTATATCACCGCAGCGAGTAACTCCCTTATATTGCGCGACTTACGGTACTCCAGCAAGGCGGGAATCAATCGGAGGTTCAATGCCGGACGGCTTAGCTGCGCCGCAGGCGAAAGCTCAAGGTAGAGCTTGTCGATCCAGGCATGCCGATCGAGAGTCTCGATGTCTTCGCGGTTAAGATCGAATGACACCCGAAGGAGCGTCTCCCAGGCGGACTCGGCGCCGGAAGGCAACGTCTTGAGCAGCCGCAGCATGTGCTCGGCCGCCTCGGCGCCGCGGCGGAGCTTGATGCGAAAGGCATCGTCGCGACTCCTCGAAGCGTCGAGCCGATGGGCATGCGCGTCGCGGGCCGCCTGCGGCTCAGAAGACAACATTAGGAGCGCATCACTGTAACGCGCCGCCGGGCCCTCTCCGCGCGTCGCTTCTTCGAGAACGGTCAGCGCTATCCAGTCCATCCAACCTTCCCCAAACGGGTCGTTTGCATCCGGCCGCGTGGCCACCGCCGCCCGCTCGCGCTCGTGGAGGTGAATCAAGCACTCGTGCATAAGGAGGTAGCTGACCGCACGTAGCGAGGTCCATGTGAATTTCTCGAGATTGACGGTCAGGGTGACGCACTTCGGGTCACCCGGCTCGACATGAGCGGTGACGAAGATGCTGCTGGATCCGAGCTCTAAATCATCCTTGTGGCGAACGAGGTAGCTCGCCCGCGTCGGTCCCAGATCCGTAGGGCTATAGGCTCCATAGTAGGCACGGGTGACGGCGAGTGCGACCTGAAATGAATCTCGGACAAGGGACTGGCACTCACCGCCCGCGTTGACGATATCGGCGTCGAAGGGTCCGCCGTCGCAGACCGCTCCGTTGTACCGAGCGAGGTAGCTGCAATCGTTGCATCGGATGCGCTCGGCTTCGCGTTGCAGCGCGGCGAGCGGCGCATCAATCGATGCCGTGTCGTCGACTTGCGGATTGATCTGCATCGCCTCGCGGACGTTCGCCACAAAATCCCGGAGAAAAGCATCCAGCGGCTGGGCGTCATCGTTCATCCGCGGCGAGAGAAGGCTTCGCTGCATCGCCTCAGCGCGTAGGTATTCGATCGGGGCCTTTTGATTCGAGTCAGAAAGGTCGGCAAACGGCTCAAGCGCAGAGAGCATGGCAACCCTCGCTGCAAACGCCTTCCGAACACGAAGATCGAGATGGTCAGGACAGCTCATGCCTTTGGCTTGGCGTCCGGGTCGATGATGACTCCCTCTCCGTACTTGCGCTTCAGCCGCGAGATCAAGAGAGTCCACAAATCTGACGCCACCTTCGCCGCCACCGGCGCAAACGCCACGATGATGGCCATAGTCGCCGGGTCGAAGCCGGATGCGCTGGGAGACGCCTTCAACGCTTCGCTGCGGACGGGAGGAAGTCCGTTCAGATCTATACCCGCTTTCACAGCCTCGGCGTAAACCACGGAATCCTCCCGATGGAGATCCCGCCAGAACTGATCGAGCTCACCGTCCAAGTCCGCAAGCGACAGCTTCTTGGTCTTGATTTCAAATTGCATGTAAGCCTCCTTTCTATACTAGGAGTGCTCACACGCGACGAAACCCTACCCCACAGATAGCGATTGCCAAGATGCACCAGATCTGCCGGAAAAAATATGGCATTGCTTTTTCCGCCCGCGTAACAGCCCGCGCGCCGCAGCAGCGGCGGTGTTCAATCATGAAGGCGTTCACCGGTGCGGCAATCCGTGAGCCCGAAAGACTTGAGCGCGTCCTGTTCCATCAGACAAGCTGCGCGGTGTTCAATTGCAGCATGAAAAAACTCCGAGCGAGGGAAACGGTTCAACAAGCAGAGAAAGGACAACGACGCGAGCCCACATCGTGGAATAGTGTCACTTCGGAAGAGTGACCACAAACGTCGCCCCCCCACCCTCCGCACCCTCCACCTCGATGTTTCCCCGGTGCTGGAGGATCAGGTGCTTGGTGATGGCCAGGCCGAGGCCGGAGCCGGCGATTTCCTGGGAGCGGCTTTTGTCGATGCGGTAGAAGCGGCGGAAGATGCGGTCGCGCTCCTCGGGGGGGATGCCTTCGCCGTGATCGGCGATGCGGACGATTCCGCGGTCAGGGGTTGACGAGACTTCGATGTCGATCGACGTTCCTTCGCCGCCGTACTTGATGGCGTTGTCGAGCAGGTTGGCGAAGGCCTGCTGCAGGCGCATGGCGTCGCCGTGGATGCGAACGCGCTCGCCGGTGACGGCGAACTGGAGCTGTTTCTGTGAGGCGCGGTCGCGGAAGTCTTCGCAGAGGTCCTCGATGAGACGGCGCAGGTCGATCTCGGCGCGCTCCAGACTGAGATCGCCGGCCTCGATGTGGCTGAGCTCCGAGAGATCCTGGGCCAGCCGTTCCAGGCGCGCGAGCTGGCGCGCCATGATTCGGCGGAGCTGGCTCTCCTGCTCCTCGGTCAGCAGGCCGCGGTCGAATTCGAACGTCTCGACGGCCGACTTGAGCGCGGCCAGCGGCGTACGGACCTCGTGGGAAAAGTCGGCAATGAACTCGCGGCGCAATTCTTCCAGACGCTCGACGTGCGTGACGTCGATGAAGAGGGCGACGGCGGCGAGATCGTGCGACGGCAGCGGAAAGGCGCGCATCTCGATCTTCCGCTCCTCGATGCCGCTGCGAATGGAGAAGCGGCTGGCGGAGTCGGCGCGGCCGGCGGCATGGCCGAGGGCGTCGTCGAAACCGGAGAGGATGGAATCGTTGCGCAGCACGGCGGCCAGCGGCTGGCCGACGAAGCCGGCCTGCAGGTTGAACATCGCCGCGAAGCGGCGGTTGGCCAGGACGACGCGCCGCTGCCGGTCGATGGCCAGGACGCCCTCCCCCATGCCGTTCATGATCTGTTGCAGGAGCGCGTTCTGAAATTCGGCCGCGGAAAGCTGCCGGGCCAGATCGGCGCGCGAGCGGTAGAAACGCGCGGCAATCTCGTCGACGGCGCCAAAGGAGTCGACGTCGAGCGATGCCAGCGCCTCGGCGTCAGGACGCCCGAGGCGATCGGAGAGGCGGCGGATGTCGGCATGCGCGCGCGACCAGAGGGTGGCGAAGACGATCGCGGCGGCGAGGGCGAGTATTGCTGTGAGTGCGAGAGGAAGCATTCGTTCTGCCGCTTCGCGGCGTTGTCTGCGGCTTCGCCGCGTTGTCTGCGCTTTGCGCGTTGTCTGCGGCGTGGCCGCGTGGTCAATATTTCTCAATCATGCTGACAGATCATGCGGTGAAGTCTCAGACTACGCTGCGAAGCGACGAACAACGCGCGAAGCGCAAACAACGCGGCCACAGCCGCAGACAACGCCGCGAAGCGGCAGACAACGCGCGAAGCGCAGCTACGTTGGCGGATCGTACCGGTACCCGAACCCGACCACTGTGGTAATCCGCTCGGTGCCGATCTTCTTCCGGAGGTTGCGGATGTGGGCGTCGACGGTTCGCGTCTCCACGTCGTCGCTCATCTGCCAGACCTCGGAGAGGATGCGGTCACGCGAGATCACGTTACCGCGATTGCGCACGAGGAGAAGCAGCAGCTCCATCTCCTTCTTGGCCAGCTTCACTTCCTGGCCGAGGTGGTAGACGCGGAAGGCCTTCTCATCGATGCGCAGCTCGCCATCGTCGTAGCCGGAGACGTCGCGGGATGAGGTCTGCGTGCGGCGCAGGATGGAAGCCACGCGCGCGATCAGCTCGCGGATGGCGAAGGGCTTGGTGAGGTAATCGTCGGCGCCGAGCTCAAGGCCGGTGATGCGGTCGCGCTCCGAGCCCCGCGCGGTCAGCATCAGGATCGGGATCGACTTCGTGGAAGGCTCGCGGCGCAGCTCGCGGCAGATGGTCAGCCCGTCGACGTCCGGAAGATTGAGATCGAGGATGACGAAATCGAAGCCGCCGCCCTGCACGGCCACGAGTCCCTCGTGCCCGTCGGCATAGAGGAACAGGCGGTAGCCTTCGCGCTCCAGGTTCAGGCGGACCGTGAAGGCGATGTCGGCGTCGTCTTCGATCAGGGCAATCTTCGTCATTCGCCCGCCGCGGCGGCATGCGCCGTGTGCTTGATCATCTTCCCCTCGACGAGATAGACCACCATCTCGCAGATGTTCGTGGCGCCGTCGGCCATCCGTTCGAAGTACTTGCCGATGAACGTCAGGCGGATCGCCGAGGAGATGTTGCGCGCGTCTTCGAGCATGTAGGTGAGCAGGTTGCGGAACGAGCTCTCAGTGAGCGCGTCGACGTTGTCATCCTCCGCGATGACCTGGCGAGCCAGCGCGGCATCGCCGCGGACGAATGCATCGAGCGCATGGCGCACCATGGCCTGCGCATCGTGCGCCAGCCGAGGCAGGTCGGAGACCGGCTTGAGCATCGGCTCGCGATTCAGCTCGATCACGCGCTCGCAGACGTCCTGGGCCAGATCGGCAATCCGCTCCAGCTCCGGGGTGATCTTCATGATCGTGGCCACGAAGCGGAGATCGCTGGCCGCCGGCTGCATCTTGGCGATCAGCTCGATGGTCTTCTGATCGATGACGATCTCCATCCGGTCGATCTCATCGTCGCGAAGGATGACCTCATTGGCCAGCGTGGTGTCGCGCTCGAGGAGGGCCCGGATCGAGCGCTCCATGGCATCTTCGACCATCGCGCCCATGCGCAGAAGGAGATGATTCAACTCCTCGATGTCTTTGTCGAAATGGCGTTGCATAACGGCGCCTCCGGCGCGTTGTCTGCCGCTTCGCGGCGTTGTCTGCGCTATCGCGCGTTTTCTGCGGCTATCGCCGCGTTATTTCTCTTCGATCTGGCGATGACTGAACATATTGACCACGCGGCCGCGCCGCAAACAACGCGCGGAGCGCATACAACGCGGCGATAGCCGCAGACAACGCGCGAAACGCGGCATCATCCAAACCTTCCCGTCACGTAATCTTCGGTCATCTTCTCTTTCGGTTTCGTGAAAATCTCATTGGTTTCGGCGTATTCGACGAGGCGGCCGAGCATGAAGAAGGCGGTGCGGTCGCTGACGCGGGCGGCCTGCTGCATATTGTGAGTGACGATGACGATGGTGTAGTTGTCCTTGAGCTCGTAGATCAGCTCTTCGATCTTCGAGGTGGCGATGGGATCGAGCGCCGAGGCCGGCTCGTCCATCAGCACGATCTCGGGATCGACGGCCAGGGCGCGGGCGATGCAGAGGCGCTGCTGCTGTCCGCCGGAGAGGGCCAGGGCGCTGGCGTGCAGGCGGTCTTTCACCTCGTGCCAGAGCGCGGCGCGCGTCAGCGAGCGTTCGATGAGCTCGTCGAGCTGCCGCTTGTTGCGCATCCCGCCGATGCGCAGGCCGTAGGCGACGTTGTCGTAGATCGACTTCGGGAAGGGATTCGATTTCTGGAAGACCATCCCCACCTTTCGCCGAAGCTCGACGACGTCGGTATCGCCGGCATACACATCCCTCCCGTCGATCACGATTGCTCCGGTCGCCCTTGCCTCGGGGATGATGTCGTTCATCCGGTTGATCGAGCGGATGAAGGTCGACTTGCCGCATCCCGAGGGCCCGATCAGCGCGGTCACTTTCCGCGCGGGGATCTCGAGCGAGATGCCGTGCAGCACTTTGAGCGGGCCGTAGAAGAAGTCGAAGTCGCGGACGGAGATCTTGGAGTCGGTCTGAACGTCGTTCATTTGTATTGGCGCCATTCGCGGAACAGACACCTTCGGTTCGGGATCGAGGACGAGGTTCATCACGGGCGGTTCATCCTTTCCAGCCGGCGTACGGCCACGCGCGCGGCGATCGAGAGCGCAAGAATCATCATCACCAGCAGAAATGCGCCGGCCCAGGCTTGCCGGTGCCAGTCGTCGTAGGGCGACTGGGCGTAGGTGTAAACCTGCACCGTGAGCGAGGCGATCGGCTGCGTCAGGTTCGTCGACCAGAAACGGTTGTTCAAAGCGGTGAAGAGCAACGGCGCCGTCTCGCCGGCTACGCGCGCCAGTGCCACCAGAATGCCGGTCAGAATGCCAGGGAGCGCGGCCGGAACGATGACTCCAAAAACGGCGCGGCCGCGCGTCGCGCCGAGGGCCAGCGCCCCTTCGCGCAAACCTCCCGGGACGAGACGGAGCAGCTCCTCCGTCGTCCGGACGACGATCGGGATCATCAGAAATCCGAGAGCTACCCCGCCGGCGAGGGCACTGAAACGCTTCACTGGCAGGACCACGAGGCCATAGGCGAAGATGCCGACGACGATCGACGGCACACCGTTGAGAACGTCCGCGGCAAAACGAACCACGGAAGAAAACTTCGTCGATGGATACTCGGCCAGATGGACGCCGCAAATGCCGCCTACCGGCACGGCAAAGAGCGCCGCGATACTGATGAGGATCAGCGTTCCGACGATGGCATTGGCCATCCCGCCGCCGCTCTCCCCGACCGGTTTCGGCATCTTCGTGAAGAAGTCCCAGTTCAGCGCCCCCGCGCCTTCCTTGATCACATAGAAAAGGATCATCGTCAGGGGGATGAGCGCGATCACGACAGCGAGGGCGCAGAGCACTTCGAAGAGGCGCGAGAACAGTTTTCGGCGGCGGAGGTTTGCGGTCATGCCAATGCCTCCTCGGCCGGCACGATCGGCGTGATGACCGGTGCCGCGACGCGACGCTTCATCGACCAGATCAGCAGCCTCGAGATCATGTTCACACCGACGGTGATGATGAAGAGGAGGAGGCCGATCTCGATCAGGGCGTGCAGATACAGCTCGTCCGCGGCCTCGGTGAACTCATTGGCGATGACCGCGGCCATCGTGTACTGCGGCTTGAACAGCGATGCCGATACCTGCGGCGAGTTGCCGATGACCATGGTCACGGCGATCGTTTCGCCGAGCGCACGGCCGAAGCCGAGCATGACCGCGCCGATGATGCCGCTCTTGCCGAAGCCGATGGCGACCTTGATCGCCTCCCATCGCGTCGCGCCGAGCGCATAGGCCGCTTCGCGCTGCGCCGAGGGGACGTTCTTCAGGATCTCGCGCGCCACCGAGGAGGTGAAGGGGATCACCATCACGGCAAGGATCAGCGCGGCGGCGAGCATACCCACGCCGAGGGGCGGACCCTGAAAGAGAGGAATCGTCTTCAACGCACCCGGGGTGACCACCTCGAGCTTTCGGACGAACGGGACCAGCACGAAAACTCCCCAGAGGCCGTAGACGATCGACGGAATGGCGGCCAGAAGATCGGTGAGATACGCCAACGGCTGGCGCAGCTTGCCAGGCGAAAGCTCGGAGATGAAGATGGCGATGCCGAGGGCGATCGGCGTGGCGATCAGGAGCGCCAGGATCGACGAATAGAGCGTGCCCCAGATGAATGGAAGGGCGCCGAAGTCGCCGGAGACGGGATTCCAGATCGAAGTCGTCCAGAACTTCAGACCGAACTTCGCGATCGACAGCGTCGATTGCCGCGTCAGCTCGACGGCGATGCCGATCACGATCAGCAACACGAGCGCCGCGAAGACGCCCGTGCCGAGTCGGAACTTGCGGTCGTCGGAAGAGCGTCTCATTGAATGTTCGCGAGCGCCTGCATTTCCTTCGCTATGACCGGTTGCGGCAGCGGGGCGTAGCCGAGCCCCGGCGCGAACTTCTGGCCGTCACTCAGCGCCCACTTGAGGAAGTCGACCATGGCCGCGCTTCGCGCCTTGTCGGTGGGATGCTGATAGAGAAGCATCCAGGTGAAGGAGGCGATCGGATAGGCGTCGGCGCCGTCAGCGTTCGTGATCGAGACGCGGAAGTCGTCCGGCATCGTCACGCCGGCCGCGGCCGCGGTCACCGATTCCAGCGACGCGGTCACGAACTTTCCGGCGCTGTTCTGCACGTCTCCGAACGTGATCTTGTTCTGGAGGGCGTAGATCAACTCGACGTAGCCGATCGCACCCGGCGTCTGGCGCACCAGGCCGGAGACCCCTTCGTTCCCCTTGGCACCGACGCCGGCCGGCCAACTGACGGATGTGGCCACGCCGACCTTCTGCTTGAAGTCGGAAGAGACCTTGGAGAGGAAGTCGCAGAAGATGTAGGTCGTCCCCGATCCGTCTGAGCGATGGACGACGGCGATGTCGTTGGGCGGGAGCTTCACCCCCGGATTGAGCTTTGCGATGGCGGGGTCGTTCCATTTGGTGACTTTGCCGAGGTAGATGCCGGCGAGGAGCGAGCCGCTGAAACGCAGCGGTGCAGTGACCCCTTCGACGTTGTAAACCGGCACGACGCCGCCGAGCACCGTCGGGAAGTGAAGAATGGCACCGTGAGCGGCATGCAACTGCGCATCGGTCATCGGCCCGTCGCTGGCGCCGAAGAAAACGGTCTGCTCCGTGAGCTGCTTGATCCCGCCGCCCGAGCCGATGGACTGGTAATTGATCCGGACGTTCGGATGCGTCTTCTGATACTCATCGAACCACTTCGAGTAGATGGGATACGGGAAGGTGGCCCCGGCGCCGTTGATGGTCAGCGAACTACCTGACGTGGGCGTCGTCGATTCGTTCGGTTGGCACGCGGCAAGGGCGACAAACAAAAACACTACGAGCGACTTCCATTTCATGGCGCGCAGGGTACGGGCGGGCGGTGGGAGGGGCGATGCAGAGGATGTAAATTCGGCGTGAAGTGGAGGTTGCCACCTTCTGCAATATCGACCGAGTGATGGTTGTTGCCTCCGCTGCGCTGAAAAGGCGTGGCGAATTGAGTCTGGCCAGCGGAGGCAACAACCATCACTCGGTACGGGTGTTACCACTTGACTTCTGCAGCAAATCGCCCTAGTTTGTCTCCATCTACCCCCCCGGCGCTTCGGCTAAGGGGTGCGAGGCCGCCTCAAAAGGGCGGCCTCTGTGTTTATGGCGAAAGTCATCGTTTACATCGACGGCTTCAACCTCTACTACCGTGCGCTTCGAAAGCCGGAGCACAAGTGGTTGGACGTACAACGCCTGTCAGAGACGCTGCTGCCTGATGACGACATCATCAAGATCAAGTACTTCACGGCCAGGATTCAGCCGAGCAAAATCGACCCGCGGAAACACCTCCGACAGCAGGTGTACTTCCGCGCGCTTGGCACGCTGCCTAAGGTGGAGCTCTGCTACGGCAACTACGTGGCGAGAGCCGCAATGATGCCGCTCTTTGAGGAGTGGAAACGCGGCGCGCTGAAGCTGGTGTGCGTGGCGAAGCACGAGGAAAAGGGGACCGACGTCAATCTGGCAGCTCACATCGACGGCTTCAACCTCTACTACCGTGCGCTTCGAAAGCCGGAGCACAAGTGGTTGGACGTACAACGCCTGTCAGAGACGCTGCTGCCTGATGACGACATCATCAAGATCAAGTACTTCACGGCCAGGATTCAGCCGAGCAAAATCGACCCGCGGAAACACCTCCGACAGCAGGTGTACTTCCGCGCGCTTGGCACGCTGCCTAAGGTGGAGCTCTGCTACGGCAACTACGTGGCGAGAGCCGCAATGATGCCGCTCTTTGAGGAGTGGAAACGCGGCGCGCTGAAGCTGGTGTGCGTGGCGAAGCACGAGGAAAAGGGGACCGACGTCAATCTGGCAGCTCACATGATCCGGGATGGCTTCCGAGGAGAGTACGAAGCGGCTGCCATTCTCACTTCTGACTCTGACCTTCAAGAACCCTTCCGGATCGTGGCTGAGGAGTTGGAGTTGCCAGTCATTCTCCTTCATCCGTATGTATCGGATGCACGAGGGACACTGCGAGAACCCGCGAAGAAACTGCGCATCTTCACGGGCGGACGGATCAAGAAAATTCGCGAAGGTCTGCTTGCCGCCTGCCAGCTCGCCGAGACTTTGAAGGATTCACAAGGCCAGATAACAAGGCCTTACGAATGGTCTGCAGCCCGTGACGAAGGTCAGCCTTAGAGCTGTTCGACAAGGACGCTCCTGAAAAACGAGCGCCGGCGTCCTGGCGGGACACCGGCGCTCCAAAAAGGCTTACTGCTTCACCCTCTTCAACGCTTCCATCTCCAGCGCTACCACTTCCTTCGGAATCGGCGCGTAGCCGAGCTGGGGGGCCAAACCCTGTCCGCCGGACAGCGCCCAGCGGGTGAAGTCGACCATGATCCGCGAGCGGGCCACGTCCTTGGGCGACTCCTGCAGCAGGAGCCAGGTGAATGACGAGATGGGGTAGACATCGTGTCCAGGCGCGTTCGTGATCGAGACGCGGAAATCTTTCGGCATGTTCTTCGCGGCGGAGGCCGCGGCGTTCGAGACGGTCTCCGTCGAGGCGCGCACGAACTCGCCGTCCATGTTCTGCACCGAGCCGTACGAGATCCTGTTCTGGATGGCGTAGATCAGCTCGACGTAGCCGATCGAGCCGGGCGTCTGTTTGACCAGGCCGGCGACGCCTTCGTTGCCCTTCCCGCCGACGCCAACCGGCCAATTCACCGAGGTGGCCACGCCGACGGTCTTCTTGTACTCGGGCGAGACCTTCGACAGGTAGTCGCACCAGATGTAACTCGTCCCGGAGCCGTCTGAACGGTGGACGACTGTGATCTCGGCTCCCGGGAGATTGACGGCGGGATTCAGGTTTCGGATGGCCGCGTCGTTCCACTTCGTGATCTTCCCGAGATAGATGTCTGCCAGCACCTTTCCGGTGAAGCGCAGCTCGGCGCTCACATCGGGGATGTTGTAGACGGGAACGACGCCGCCGAGAACGGTCGGGATGTGAAGGATCCTGAACCCGGCGCCGGTGATCTGATCGTTCGTCATCGGACCGTCAGACGCGCCAAAAAAGACCGTGCCGGCGGAAAGCTGACGGATACCGCCACCCGAGCCGATCGACTGATAGTTGATCTCCACGTTCGGATGGACCTTGTGATACTCGTCGAACCACTTCGAATAGATCGGGTACGGAAACGTCGCGCCGGCACCGTTGATCTGGATCGTCTGCGCGGATGCAGCAGTAGCTAGCAGCGCGATGGCCGCGAGGAAAAGCGCCTTCATTTGTCTCTCCTTAAGAATCTACGTGGTTGAACGCTTGCAAGGTATGTGGGCAGAGCCTTGGGCAACCCACGCCGCCGGCCGTGCCGGCCCTAGAAGTTGACGAGCATCTTCACTTCGAAATTGGTCGTGTTCGGAGCGGCGGGAGTGAGACCGGTGCGTTTGAGTGAATCGCGGTCGAACAGAATGGCGGCCGTCTTGCCGCCGAGGTTCGGGACCCAGTAGGCGATCCCGTCGATGTCGCGCTTCTGCTTCTGTGAATGGATGGCATCGTTCGGAAGGTAGTCGTCGTGGCGGATCAACGCTTCCCAGCCGGTCGAGCCGAGCTTCGGCGTGACCCACACGGACCACCCCTTCTCACTCACCTGCGGCTTCGTCGCCGAGGTGCGGTCCTTCGCGCGCAGCACATCGAGTCCGGCATTGAACATCGAGTGCTCGTACGTGACCTGGCCGATCATCCGCTCACGCTTACCGTTCTCGACGTAGTGGTCCGCGATCAGAAAGCCGGTGAGCCGCAGACCCTTCAGCAATGGGCCGCCAAGCGGCATCGGACGAACGGTGCCGCGGACCTCGAATCCCTTCTCGTTGTTGACCTCGGCCTTGTTGTAGTTCTCGCCGTTATAGA
>Ga0247680_1000023_pt1 | contig 104400 bp, 107 predicted proteins | sample CNK21_metaG_FD_182803 | JGI IMG/M metagenome (GOLD analysis project Ga0247680, IMG submission 182803) | Soil microbial communities from Purdue University Martell Research Forest, Indiana, United States - CNK21 | ecosystem: Environmental > Terrestrial > Soil > Temperate forest > Bulk soil...
GGAATTCGTTATCAGATGTACCGGGCTTTTCCGCAAAAAGAGTACGGACAACGAGCCAAGATCGAAACTATCTTCTCGGTGATCAAACGAAAACTTTCTTCCCGCGCTCCCGGCCGCAGCTTGCCCGCGCAAATCCGCCAAGCCCTGCTCCTCGGACTCACCTACAACCTCTACCGTTTGAGGCATCGCCTTCGTCTCCAAGGATGTCAACAGAGCCGGTTTTAAGTGCTGTGTTTTGGAAGTGTTCATTCTAAATGGCTTGTGGGCGGATTTTATGTAAGTGCGGATTATAAAGGACTTAGTGGTGAATGGTGAGGGATGAGTGGAGAGGAAATTCGGCCGAGAAAAACCGGACCGGAAGGATCTTTGGCGTGAAAGATCTGACCCCCGGTGTTTTTTGTAAGAGCGGCAAACAAAGGGGTTATGTTGGACATGGCGCGTAAGAGTGGCAGCGAAAGGACTTAAAGTGGCTGGATTTTCAGTAAGTTGCGATTTGTCTGTAAGAGCGGCAGGGAAAGGACTTAGACGGAAGCGCGGGGAGCGATTCGCCGGGGAGGTGGATTGCGAGGAGAACATGAGGAAGGGTAGCATGGGATTGGCGAGGAGGTAAAGTGAATTGCAGGGAATGGTCGAAATTGGGGGTTGAATGGCGATATTTGCGGGTTGAACGGCGCTGGACTCGCAGAAGTTTGAGGTCAGATGTTGAAGATAGGGGAATTGGATCCAGGAACAAAGAGAGTCAAAACCCGCATCCTTAAAACCGAAGGATGTGGCACCCCACCGGCCTAGACGCCACCCGCCGCCTCATGAAGAGTCGTAGCACGGATATTGCCATGGTTTTCCCAGACTTAGGAGTGCCGCTGAATTCCATGATCAGCGGTCGCTTGGCTTCCCTCGAATTCAGGAGCTTGACAAGCCTTCCAGCTTCTTTCTCCAGCGCCTCGACGACGGAATCTTCGTCATTCTTTGCGGCCATTTTTCCACCTCCATCCGACTCAAATGAAGTGAAGTTAGGTTTTCGCATCCCGCCGGGCAAAGCCCATCAAGAACTGCTCGGGCGTTTCGCGGCGTTGGATCGCCTTGTTGTACGCGCGCGTCATGAGTTTAGGAGCTTCGTCGTGATCAGTGGCGTGGATCATGTAATAGACGACGTTGGCGCTGCCGACCGCCTCGAAAATGGGATAGGGCAACGCGTATTTGTAGCGAAGTTCGCTTTTGAAACGACTGATCAGCTCGTCCCTAATCTGGTCTGTCGACCACTCTTTCAGTTGCCTCCAATCTTTCCGGTCCCACCAGTTCCTCAGGAGGCTGTTGTCTCTTACGCCGGACAAAGCGCGGGGCAGCCAGCTGACTGCCAAGAAGTAGAAAAGCTCGATCTTTGGTCGACCTTTCCTCTTGTATCGTGCCAGTTGACCTAGCGTCCGCCAGTGGCACTGAAATGTTCGCTGATCCAAAAGGCAGAATGCTGCTTCGGTCTGTTTGATCTTTCCCGATCCGAGCAGCTGACGAACTTTATTATTGAAGTCGCCTTCGAATATTTGGATGGTCCGGCCAGGCACCTTTGGTTGCGACGAACGCAGAGCTTCTAAGAGAGCGATTTGGTTCGCGGATTTGTCGAAGAGATAGAAATGTCGCAGCCTCCTCGGCTCGCTTTCAAGCACAAGTTTTGCTGACCACATTTCAGGGTTCTCAGGACGTTGAGGACCTGCGAACCCGTCGATGTAGGTTCCGTGCTTCGTAATCAAGACAAAATAATAAAGGTATCGCGCTATCAGATTGGCTTTGTGTTCTGTCCAGACAGGATGGCGAAGGCGAGGAAACTTGGGGTCTTCCGGTAGCCGGGGCGGAAGCTCGAACAATAGACGTTCGGCTGGGTGCTCGGCTTCCGGGGGTCGAGTTCTTCTTTTCACGTGGCAGGCATGCGTCAACTCGCTGAGATACGTTCAAGAGGCACGAAGGCTAGTCCGTATGAGTGCTGAGCCATTGCAGCCATTCGCGCTTCCCTTGATGGTACAGGCGTTACGTGGCGCGGGGGCATATTATCATATGTTTTACCATGGAGCCTCCGTCCGGTCTTCCTCTTCTGAACGCCGCCCCACTGTTTAAAGAAAAATGGCACCTTTGCTTGCGAGCACTGTCTCAGTATTTGCTCAACCCAGCGCCTATCCATCTTACGGGCGCCTGGGCCGCTTTCACCTCCTACGATTACCCAGTCCATGCCAGTTAGGTCGATTGTGCCGAGATCTTCCAACAATGGCTCGATTGATAAAAACCGAAGGCCAGCCGGTGCACGACGCAAATCTGCTATGCGTGGTAGCCCATGTTTACGGTCTTCGACGCTTACCCCCCACCACACGTTTGGCAAGTGCGCCGCGAATGCCAGGGATTCCTCCAACATTTGTCGGAGTCGATCTGACCGCTTCGTAAGGATCTGGAAGGTATGCCAAGCGGCAACTTGCATCACTCGCGCGACTGCAACAATATAGTCTTCTGAGACGCCGGAGTGGAACAGGTCGCTCATCGAGTTCACAAACACCATCTTAGGTTGGGACCAGGACAAGGGTTCCGCTAGCTTCTCCGGGACGAGCCTCAGGTCAAACCCCTGCTCATAAGGGTGACCCGGTACCCCGCGAAAGCGCTCAGCGAAGGTCTCAGCATAGCAATGCTTGCAACCAGGACTAATCTTGGTGCAGCCGCGGACTGGATTCCACGTGGCTTCAGTCCACTCGATTTTTGAATTGCTGCTCATATAGGGTCTCGGTGGCCTTCGTTCGTAGTCTACAGCACGGGGACTACTGGTATCTAGGGTCCGGGTTACGGGACGGAGGCGCAAGGGCACGGTGTTCGAAGGTTAGAGGGAACGGAAGAATCTTCGCATCCGCGCTACAAAAGACATAGCGCGGATGCAGAGAACTAAGGTAGTGAAAGCGTGTTGTGGCCCTCCCGTGAGAAATCTTGCTGCGCGGCGCTGGGAAAGAGTCGTTGACAAGCGACAAGTATCACTTTACACTGCATCCTTGTGATTCGGAGCTTCAAGCACCGAGGCCTGAAACGCCTCTATGAGCGCGGAGACCGAAGCGGGATACGCGCCGACCTGCTGGACACGGTGGAACGAATCCTTACGGTTCTCGATTCCGCCACAACGCCGCAAGCTCTCGACCTACCGCGCTATCGGCTGCACCCGCTGAAAGGCGACTTGAAAGGATTCTGGTCCGTGACCGTCCGGGCCAATTGGCGCATCGTTTTCCGCTTTGAGGGAGAGGATGCCTTTGACGTTGAAATGATTGACTACCATTAAGGAGGAAGAAAATTCCATGCCCATGAAAAACCCCGTACATCCCGGCCGCGTCGTTCGCCACGATTGCCTTGAGCCTTTGAGACTCTCGGTGACGGCCGGCGCGAAGGTGCTCGGCGTGACGCGGCAGGCGCTTAATAATGTTGTGAACGGCAAGTCTGGGATTAGTCCGGAGATGGCGATACGGCTATCGAAGGCTTTCGGAAGCACAGCGGAAACTTGGTTGCGCATGCAACTTGCCTATGACCTTGCCGCGGCGCGCAAGAACGAAGGCAATATCAAAGTTCGGCGTCAGCATGTCGAAGAGTTGCATGTATAACCGCTCGGATTTGGGGTGAAAGCAACCTCTCTAAGAGCCTAGTGGAGCATAGAGGGAATAAGAGGCAGAGAGATTTCTCTCTCCGCAAGCCGACGCGTTTGCAGGAGCAAACGCGAAGGAAAAAGCGTCGGCTTGCTGCGTTCGAAATGACGGCGTGGGGTGAGGCCGGGTGAGCGGGCACAACATGTTGTGCCCCTACAAGGAGAAATTGTCGGGCGGCGTGCCGGCGCGGCCGCCACGGCACCTGCGGTTGCGTTAGGGAGATGCGGCTTTCTTGCGCAGGGGCTTGGCCGAGGCTTGCGCTTCGACGGATTTGCGCAGACCTTCGGCGTGGAGTTCGCCGCGTTCGAGAAGGTCGAGGATCTGGTTTGCGGTCAAAGTATCTTTGCCCACGGAAAAAATTATCTGGCCGTCGGCGGTTTGCATCGGGAAACCGACAGCTATCCCTTGTTGCCGCAGGACGTGGACGGCCTGCACGATGTCGTCTGTTAGTTTTGCGAAGTTGCTCAGGGCAAGCTCACTGCGTCGACATCATTGCGGAAACGGACGCGCCAGTCTAGTGGGCATGACAGTCTGCCCACAGGTTTTGCACAGCTTCTCCACGCAGCCCCTTGGCGCCGTCCCTGGGCTGCCAAAGAGGGATTCATCGCACCAGATGCGTGCGATGGGGCAGCGGTTCTCTCTTCGCAGCCGGACCGCCTCGCAGGAGCAAGGCGGAGGGAAAGAGCGTCCGGCTGCTCCGATCGAAATGACGGGCGGGGAGGGGCCGACTGGCGGGGACCAAGAGGAAGAAGAATCTTCGCACGCGCGCCACAAAAGGCGTAGCGCGTCCCGGTCCGGACCAGGATGCAAACTCCGCTGATTAAGAGAACTAAGGTGCGAAACATATTCTACCGAGGCGTAAAGCCGGAGCTGGAGCTCCGAGCCCCAAAACGAAGGCCGGAGTAAGCACGGCACGACGGAAGTCGTGCGCCGACCCAAAACAAATGGCAGCGAAAGAGATTACTTTGCGGCTTGGCGGGCGAGGCGGGCGGCGAAACCTAACAAGAGGATGCGCTTTTTGGGATCCATCTTGGCGAGGTAGCGCTGCAATTTGCTGAGTTCGGAGGCTTCTTTTTTGGAGTAGCCCCAGAGACCCTTGTCGTCGTCGCTGACGAGCTTGCGGGGCTTGGGCGGTTCGTTGCCTTCGTACATGACTTTATAGAGAGGCATGTCCAAAGCGCGCGCCCACTTCTCCAAGGTTTCGACGGTGGGGACGGTGTGGCCGTTTTCGACACGAGAAACGTAGCAGCGGAGAAGGCCGGTGGCTTTCTCGATGTCGCCCTGGCTGAAATTCTTGTCTTCGCGAAGCGTTTTGAGTCTTTGACCTATTTGCATGGTTAGAGACTACACCAAAATGGGGGTGAGTGGCTAGTGGTAAGAGGCGAACCGTCTGGCTGAGTAGTAAGAAAAAAAAGGGCGAGCGGGGTTGGAGAGCGGGGAGAAAAGTTGAGGGCGCAACAAGCGGTTAAGCGAGTTGCGCCCTCTAAATCGAGCCGTAAAGTTTCAGGCTTCCGTTCAATCCAGCGACGCAGGAGCCTTGCGGCTTGTTGCGCCTTCCAAACTGATGCGTACCACCTACGGGCTGTTGGATTTGGCGAAAGGCTACAACAGCCGTTAAGCCGCTGCAGTCTCTAAACCAAACCGCAATGCCCACGAACTTTTCGATTTAGCTCAGGGCCGCAAGAGCCGTGAAGCTGCCGCGACAACCAAGCCAAACCGCAAAGCCTCAGAAATTTCGGGTGCGATCCACTGCTGCAACGGCGGTTAAGCCATCGCAGCCTGAGAACCGAACACTACACTTCCAAGCATCCCTCTCCACCCTGACGCCGCAAGCGAGGTTAAGCGTTTGCGAGCTTCAGTCTGAGGAAGGAAGTCTACGAACTTCCCGGTTCCGATCAGAATCGCGACAACGGTTAAGATATCGCGAGGTCTGAACCGAACCGTAAAGTCTGTTCCGCTTCCGGTTCAATCTGGTGGGGAAGATAAACTTAGTTGTTTTGGGCGTCAACGAAAATCGGGGAAAATGTCTGTGCAAATATGTGGACGATTGTGGAAAAAGAAGGAGAGAGCAAAGAGCCGACGTTCCAAAAAAAGGTGAAGCGCGCACCGGAGAGACAAGCAGAGAATCAGTCCAGAGAATAATAGAGGAAATGGACGCCGACGCCGGACATGCCATTTTTGCCGAGCTGCTCAACGTGCGCGACACGGCCGATGAATTTACATTCGAGCGGCGGGAGGGATTTAATTTCCTCGGGAATTTTCAGGCGAAGCTCAAGTTTGACGCCTTCGCGAAGTTTGAGGCTGATGGCAAAATACGCGCCGCGCTTGGAGAAGTTCATGGTCTCCGCAGGATGCGCCGCCGCGGAACTCTCCCTGGCGAGCGTGATTTGCAGAGGGACGCTTTTGATGAGCCGGGGCGCAGACCGGCGTTCGGTTATCACTCTAGGATTTGTCACTCTAGGATTCCTGGGGCTGGGGGCACGCGAAAATTGGAGTGATCGGGCGGTATTCAGTTTACGGAAATTGAAAAATGCATCAATGAGGTATTTAACGGGGCCGAGAACGCCAGTCGCCGAGGCTGCCGAGAAAAAATGCCGGGACAGAAAATGATTAACGAGGCTGGCGGGAAGAACGGACGAAATCGCGCAGGACAGTGACGTTCGGACCGTAGGCACCGATGCGGCCGGCGTCCACGGGAAGGCCGAGGCGCTCGGCGAGATCGAGATCGACGCCGGCGTCATCCAGTTCGGAAAGACTGAAACCTTGGGCAGGCAGGACGCGGTTCAAGCCCGTGGGGTACACAGGGCGAGGCGGGCGGTGACGCTGCCAAGGCCGGCGCGCCAGTTCATAAAATTGCTGCCAATCGCGTTTGTGCCACGTGGTCATCGTTCTCTTGGATACGTCCTCTTCCTCCGGTTGGATGCAAGGAGCGGCCAGAAGGTTCGTCTCGTCTTTGTCAGGCATCGCTCGTGTCACCCGGCGACTTCTAGGCCGCCAATTCCTCCCGGAGGAGGCTGGCTGCCAGGCGCTCAACATACTTCACATTCGGCGCTTTGCGACATATTCCTTGCCTATTGTTTCAAACACGTTACCGGGCAATTTGTTTCGGTCGCTGCGCTTGTTGAGACAAGGACGGAGGTTGTGCCGCGAACGGGTTCGAGGCGTCCTCTATGCGCCGGGATTCTATACGCAATGGCCGATGTCTGCCGATGGTAAGGTATATAGAGCCTCGGCCACGCCTCCGGGGCGTAAGCAAGCGCTGCCTTTATCGGCGGGCCGAGAGGCTTGTAGCACTCTCTGCCTTCGACGAGCCGCCAAATAGTTAGACGAGTTTCAGCCGTGAATGTTGCAGAGTAACTGGGAGGCGAAAGACGCAGACGTCCCACGGGAGACTTTTCAGGAGGGTTTCGAGCGGCGTCCCGAGGGATTAGAACGCCGCCATGGGATTTAGAGGAAGCTTACCAACGATTCCCGCGGTCTCCGCGATCTCCGCCGCGCCCGCCCCCGCCGCCGCGTCCACCGCCACCACCGCCATGGCCGCCGCGCCCGCCGCCATAACCACCACCGCCTCCGCCACGTCCACCGCCCCCGCCGCCGCGCTCAGCTTGCGGCCGAGCTTCGTTGACAACCAGGTTCCGCCCGCCGAAATTTTGGCCATTCAGCGAGTTGATCGCGCGGTCGGCGTCTTCGTCACTTTGAACTTCGACGAAAGCGAAACCGCGAGATTGACCCGTGAACCGGTCACGAATGAGATTGACGCCCGAGGGAGTAACGCCAATTTGTGCGAACCATTCCTGCAGCTGCTCTTCCGTCGCGGAAAACGGAAGATTGCCGATGTAGAGCTTCTTCACCTGCCCACTCCTTCTGCCCGGAACCCAAGTGAGAGTCGCGGAGCGCGCTGAAGGACAGCTATCGATCACGGGCAGTCAGGGGGAGCCGAACCACCGCGGGCGCGAGACCGGCACTTCAGCGGTCAGAGGCATGGTCTCGAAAATTAACCCCTTTTGCAATGGGAAAGAGTCTAGCTACGCTGGAAGGCTCTTCGACGATAGTTCCTGCAGGCGAGGCATTCACTGGCGCGTACGTCGCGCTCCGAAAAGGGCTTGAGTCACTCCTGGTTGGCGAATGATGGTAGGATGCCGCCAAGTTGGCCGCCGAAAGGACCAAGGTTATGCGCGGGACGATGATGGATTTTCCGCTGACGCTTCCCGCTATTTTGGAGAGGGCGGGCAAGCTTTTTCAGCGCGTTGAGATCGTTTCCCGCAGACCCGACCGCTCCATCGTTCGAACAACCTTTGGCGACTTTTACCGCCGAGCGCGGCGCCTTGCGGACGCGATGAGCAAACTTGGAATGCGGCCGGGCGACCGCGTTGCCTCGATGATGTGGAATCATTCCGGGCATCTCGAAGCGTTCTTCGGCGTGCCGTGCGCGGGGGGAATCCTGCACACGCTGAACTTGCGGTTGCATCCGCACGAGCTTGCGGCCATCGTCAACCATGCGGAGGACCGGTTCCTGATTATTGACGACGTGCTGCTGCCGACGTATGAAAAATTTCGCGACGGCGTGTCGTTCGAACGTGTCATCGTCGTGCCTTATGGCGGAGGCGGCATTCCGGCCGGATATTTGAACTATGAAGAACTGCTAGCGGGAGCGAGCGACGATTTTCGGTATCCGGTGATGGATGAGAATGACGGCGCGGCGATGTGTTTCACGTCTGGGACAACCGGGAATTCGAAAGGAGTCGTCTACTCGCACCGGGCGTTGGTGCTGCACACGTTTGCCGAACTCGGTGTAGATTCATTCGCGATCAGCCATCACGATACCGTTCTTCCAGTTGCACCGATGTTTCATGCGAACGCGTGGGGATTGCCCTATTCCTGTGCGATGGCGGGGGCACGGTTGATTCTCCCGGGGCCCAATGTCGACCCCGAAAGTGTGCTGGACCTGATCGCGGGGGAGCGGGTGACGATTGCTTGCGGCGTTCCGACGGTGTGGCTTGGCGTGCTCGCGGCACTTGAGAAAAATCCCGAGCGATGGGAATTTCCGTGGCACGTGCGCATCGTGATCGGCGGCTCGGCGCCGCCGGAGCGCCTAATGCGTGCCCTCGACAAGCACAATCTGCACATCCTTCATCTTTGGGGCATGACGGAAACCACGCCGCTGGCTACCGTGGGAAAACTCAAGAGGCACATGAGCGAGTGGACCCTTGACCAACAGTACGAAGTCCGGACCAAACAGGGCTGGCCAACTCCGTTTGTTGAATTGCGAGTCACGCGGCCAGAAGGACTTGAGGGCAAGACGGTCGAGGCTCCGCGAGACGGCGTAACACCGGGTGAATTGGAGGTGCGCGGACCGTGGGTGGCCGCCAGCTATTACAAATCGCCGGATCAGGCGCACCGGTGGACGGAGGATGGGTGGTTCAAGACCGGGGACATCGCCACGATGGACGACGAGGGATTCATCAAGATCGTGGACCGAGCGAAAGACCTGGTGAAGTCTGGCGGGGAGTGGATCAGCTCGGTGGATATCGAGAATATGTTGATGGGGCATCCGGCCGTCCGGGAAGCGGCGGTAGTGGGAGTGCCGCATCCGAAGTGGCAGGAGCGGCCGGTGGCGGCTGTCGTGTTGAAAGACGGGGCGCAGGCAACCAGCGAAGAACTGCGAGCTTACCTCGCGCAAACCTTCGCCAAGTGGCAGCTTCCGGATGCGTTTGTTTTTTTGGATGTGTTGCCGCGGACTTCAGTGGGTAAGTTCAAGAAGATTGCGCTGCGGGAGCAGTTTGCGGATTGGAAGTGGGAGTAGGGCAGAGGTTAGAAGTTGGAGACTCGAAGTTAAAAGAAGGTTAAAACCCGCACCCTGAAAGCCGCAGGGTGCGCCACCTACGAGATCGATGCCACCTTTGCGGCGCCTCGTCTTACCTCTGCGCCGTCCGCGGTTTCTTCCAAGACCCAGTCAGCTCTTCCTCAGCGCTATACGGCCGTTTGTTGTGGCGACCTTCAATTCGCGCCCTCCGCCGCCCACCGTGCCGGAGAGAGACTTGGGGCCAAACCTCCCCTGTACCGTAACCGGAAAGTCCGAGCCAATGCCGCCGTTGGTGGTGGCCGCATCCACCTGAAATTCGGCGGAGGCCGGCAGCGTTACCTCCACACTGCCATTGGTGGTCTCCAGCTCCAGCTGGCCGCTCCACTTGGCGTTGCCCATGGACACGCGCACTCCGCCGTTCGTGGTCCTCGCGGAGGCCCACTCGCTCGTCGAGACTTCCACGTCGCCGTTGGTCGTTGCCGCGTGCACGACGCTGTCCAAATTCAGGCAATGGACCCTGCCATTGGTGGTCAACGCATTCAGCCGAACGCCGCGCGGGACTTGGACGTTAAAGTTGATCTTCGCTCGGCGCCCATGCCACCAGTTGCCGGACTCCGACGACACTCCGCCGCGATGGCAGCGGCCCGGCGCCTTATCCTTCGCGTAGACGGCGCAAACCGTGACGCCATCCGGGTACTCGACGACCTCGATAAACAAATAGTGGTCGTCATCGCCCCCGCCCAGGATGCCTTCTACGCGGGCGGCATCCCCGGAAGCGCGGTTGGCTCCAATTTCGCCATTGGTATTGACCACTTCCAGGGTCTGCCCGGCCTTCAAGGATCCCTGCCAATGAAAATCGTTCGGCGCGAAAACGGAGCGCTTTTCGCCCTGCGCCCGCGCGGACACACCAGCCACCAGGCAAATCACCGCCGCACAAACCGCACCCGGTAACCAGCCTCGTAGCAAACTCTTGCTCCTCTTCATGACGTCCGCCTCCCTAACGGTTGTCTGACGCTTGAACCGGCACACCCGTCTTATGGTATATAACGAAGGCCGGGCCGTTTTTGTTCCCGGTAGGCGGTGCACCCATGCCGCCCTCGCCCTGTTGCCGAAAAGGGGGTGGCGCACCCGCGAATCGCTGAGCTAACTTGCCACAACACCAAAGCGCGGCACTCCAACACCCAAAGACAATTTCTTCACACGTTCCTGTCTCCTTCGATCTCGAGGAAAAGAAGAAGAGTCAAAATCCGCACTCTGAAAACCGCGGGGATGCAGCACCCCGCCGGAATTCTCTGCTCCACCCGCCGCTCAGAAGAAAATCGGTTACTGGCAAATGTGCCCGAAATTGAGCCTTCACAGTTTCTTTCAACGGAGAAGATGCTTGGAAGGAAACAGCGGCAAAAGGAAAAGAAAACTCAAGATACCCACTGTCTGGTGGTTCCTCCATAAGTGTTTACCGCCGTTGCCCGGTGCCCCAGGTTCAGGTTTTTTGAACCTGGGTCTCGCTGTTTCCTTTCTTTCCTGAAGCTGCAATGCTCGATTCTAGTTCGCTCACGCGTATTCGTATTCGAGCTTTTCGGTATCCACTTCGACCCGCACGCGTTTCCGCTGGTCGGCAATTTTTTCGAAGGCTCGAATGTGGTCAGCGGCACGCTTCTCCAACCGTTTGTCGCGGGAAATCACGATCGCTCTGGCTAAGAGGTCACTCTGCACTCCGATAGGGTCCTCGTTGTTTTCCCACTTCGAGAGAGTGGTCTTGTTCACGCGAAGCAGCCTGGCAAACTGCTCTTGGTTCAGATCAACATGCTTTCGCAGAAAACGGAGCTCCTCGCCGCGAAGCCGGTAAGGTTTCTGAAGGATGGCAACCGCCGCGATGTGCATCAGCTCGTCCACCTGGAACAAGACGGGGTCCACGTTGCCGCATTTCCCGCACTTCATGAGCTCGATATCCAGGAGGACGAAATCGCGCAGGCCGGTTTCCTTAAACTCGTAATCGCCGCGCACGATTCGGGCATCCGCTCCGCAGTTGCTGCACTGAGCTTTCTTCATTTTCGCTTCCGCTCGACAGAAAACACGGTAATCAGAAATGCAGTGTCCGTGGCCCTGAAGCAAAACACGATCGCGAGCCATTTGCCGTCCACTTCTCTGCCCTCGACGCGGTACTTCCAATCACCGGTTTTGGGGTCACATTCTGGCTCCTGAAAGATGTTCCCTGTCCTAAGCACGCGGAGCGCATCAGGAAGAATGAGCCCTTCCGCGGCCAGCTCGTCGCGAAAGTGTTTGCCCGGGATAATCTTACCGACGCGCAGGCACTCCCGAAGGAGCTTGACGGCTTCAGGACGCGACAGCCGTTCGACCGCCACTTGGTAATATACCACCTTTCTGCGGGGCAGGCGCATGGAGTGTTGCGGATTTTGCATGCCACGCAATCTCGGTCCGGCAGCCGGCTCAATAATTACCGTTAAGTATACACTAGAGAGCAACCTAGCTGCTGTCCGCAGAGGCAGGAGGCGCGGCACCGCAGGCTTTTGGTTTGGCTGGAGGGCGGACGAGGAGGCCAGCCATACATGCTGCGGATGGGACGCGCTAGAGAGGCGCCGCTACAAAGTCAAAGACAAGGAACGTGTCTAAAGACCTGCCACTACGGCAAAGACAAGTTCGCGCCGAAGGCCAGCAGGCGGCCATCGCAATCCTTCACCACGAACTCGCGCTTGTGCCAGGGCATGTTGCCTAGTCCCCGCGTGAATTCCACGCCTCGCGCGGCGTACTCCGCGTGAAGTGCGTCGGCATCCTCGACGAACAGGTAGGCGTCGAGCAATTCGTCGTCGTATTTCCCCGGATTGGCAGTGGGCGGCGCGGCGCAGCGGAAATGAATCACCTGCTGGTCGCGCGCGACGATGGCGTAGACCGGGGGATCCAGCAACGTCCCCAGACATGAGAAGCCCAGCTTGCCGGTGTAATAGGCGAGCGTAGCGGGAATGTCGAGCGTGAAAAATACCGGCGCAATCTGGCGGAGCATAGGCCCACGTCTACCGCAGATGCCCATGGGGGCCGACTACCGGGGCTGGCCCCGTCGCAGGCTCCACAATCCGCGCACTGCGAGGATAAATGCGAACAGACCAAGCACGCCCAGGGCGTGAAACGTCCAAACGAACAAGAAGGCTGGGCTGGACCTGGCGATTGCGCCGCGAAAGATGCCTGCCGGTGCCATCACGTGCATGACCGGCATGCCGATCGCAAGGAGCGACCCGACGAGCATGATGATGTGGCCCGAGCGGCGTTCCGGGAGCACCAGCGTTCCGTACAGCCAGAGCGCCAGGATGGGCACAGCAACGAGGGTTGAGCCTCCCGCCTCGGGGGTGCCGGCCCTGGCATGGATCGTATCGCTCGTGAGGTGCAGCGTCATCAACAGGATCAAGAGCAGAGAAGCGACGGGCAGCATGAGGTTCTGTTTCATTTGATGTTCTCCTCGCAAATGCGTGTCCGAGCCTCGGCGAGGAGGGCAACCTCCTTAGCGATGGCAGGGCGAACCTTCAACAGGGTTATCCGGGAGAAATAAAGCGTGCTTCTACCTGAAACTTATACGAGGACCCGGACTCGAAAGTTTCACTAGTCCTTTGGAAGCGAAAGGGTTGCCAAACGCCTCTCACGGCGATTAGGGCTGGGAGGGCGCGGAGGAACCCGGTGAGTTGGGATTGGCGGCTAATTCCAAGATTAGGGTTGTGACCCGGCGAAAGCCACGCGGAAGGCGTGGGCGTACTTGCCGGGAGGTTGTGGCGGAAGATGAATGTGAAGGCCGTCGGGTTCCTGTCGGAAGGTGAGATTTGAATCGGAACCGAGAAGGACGACGGAAGCGACTTTGGAGGAGCCGGCGGAAGTGTCGAGCGAGTGGATGACGGCTTCGCCGGCGATGGGCCAATCGAGTTCGATGGCGTATAACGTAGCGCCTTTGGTGGTGAAGCGAAAATCTTCAGGAGTATAGGCTGCGGTGTCCGTATCGTGGAACGAGCCGGCGGTTACCTTGGTTGGCCCTTCACCGTAGATTTTCCAGGGACGCGTGCCGTAGATGGCTTCGCCATTAACGTTTAGCCATGCGCCGACATTGCGCAATACAGACTGAACTTCCTCGGGGATCGTGCCATCCGAGCGCGGGCCGATGTTCAAAAGCAGATTCCCATTCTTGCTGACGATATCGATGAGCTGATGAACGATGAATTGCGGCGACTTGAACGTGTCATTCTGAATGTAGCCCCAGGACTTGTTGCTCACTGACGTGTCGGTTTGCCAGTAGAGCGGACGGATGGCGCCGAGTTGCCCGCGTTCGATGTCCAGGACGCCGCTGTGGTCCTGCATTGCAAAGTCTTTGTAGTTGATGACACCCGCGTGCCCGCTGAATTTGAGGGTGCTGTTGTAATAGAACGCCGCGAAACGCGTAAGGTCCGCGCGCACCGAGGGCTGGCCAATCCACCAGTCGAAGTACATCACGTCGGGATGGTATTTTTCGACGATCTCCGTGGCACGCGCCAGCCAGTCCGCGGTCCACGCCGGCGAGACGTAAGTGAAATCGTTTGATAAGGGGGTGCCGTACTTGGCCTCGAGCCAGGTGTGCGCGGGCCCGTAGAAGGCGGCGAATTGGGGATCGTTAATATCGGAGGGGATCGCGCGGCCGACGCCCAAAAAGAAATTGTGCTCGACGCGGTGAGAGGATGCGCCGAAGTGAAGGCCTTCGGCACGCACCGCTTTCGCGAGTTCGCCGATGACGTCGCGATGCGGCCCCATCTTTGCGGCTGTCCAGTCACTCAAGCCGCTGTCGTACATGGCGAAGCCGTCATGATGTTCCGCGACGGGGACGACGTACTTGGCGCCGGCTTCCTTGAAGAGCCGGGCCCACGCGGCCGGGTCAAAATGTTCGGCCTTGAACATGGGGATGAAATCCTTGTAGCCGAATTTATCCTGGGGGCCGTAGGTGGCGATGTGATGTTTGTATTGGTCGGAACCTTCGCGATACATATTGCGCGGATACCACTCGTTGCCGAAAGCGGGCACGGAATAGACGCCCCAGTGGATGAAGATGCCGAACTTTGCGTCCTTATACCACTCGGGGGCTTCGTAGTGTTCGAGCGATTCCCAATCGGGACGGAAGGGGCCTTCGCGATCCCCACGATTCACTTCCTTGAGGAGGTCTTCGCGGTGCGCATCATACTTGGCGCTGGCGCGCTGCCACTGTGCATCCATTGCGGAAGGATCTTGAGAAGCCGTCGGGGCGCTCGCCGATGACGGCGTCTGCGAACGCGCGGGAGGGGGAATAACGGCGGTGGAGGCGCAAGTTAAAGCGACAGCCAAAATCCAGCGCGTTGAAAGAGCGGCTTTGTCAAAGAACATTGGCTTGCGTCCTTTCCGAAACGAGGCAATCGAAGCTTTCGCCGAGCGAAAGCCGCGTTCGCACGCAAACGCACAGAGCGCCGCGTGAAACGTGAGGGATACTCGCATAGAGAGCGCTGCAGCTACAACAGTTTCATTCGTCGCGGCCGACGCGCCAGGAAATGTCAGGTGCGATAGGAAGCGTTAATGCGAACGTACTCCGCGGTGAGGTCGCAAGTCCAGTAGCGCGCACTGGCGGCGCCGGCATGAAGGTGCAGAACAATCGGAACGTGTGCCGCGAGAAGTTTGTTGCTGGCGACACGTTCGTTAAAATCCAGCGGGCTGCCGCGACGCAAAACGGGAATGCCTGCCATCTTGATGTCGACGCGCGAGGGATCGAATTGGACACCGGAGCGGCCAGCGGCCGCGAACACGCGGCCCCAGTTGGGATCGCCGCCGGCAAAGGCAGTCTTGACGAGCGGCGAAGTGGCAATCGTTTCCGCGATGCGCTTGGCTGCCGCTTCCGTTTTCGCGCCGCGGACTTCGATTTCGATGACGCGCTGCGCGCCCTCGCCATCGGCGACGATTTGAAGAGCGAGCGATTTGCAGACATCCTCGAGCGCCGCAGAGAAAGCACGATGGGCCGCGGTCCCTGCGCGAATCGCGGGCGCGCCCGCGGCGCCATTTGCGAAGACCAGCAGAGTGTCATTCGTCGAAGAGTCGCCATCCACGCTGATGGAGTTGAAGGTGCGCGAGGTGACGTCGCGTAGAGTTTTTTGCAGAAGTACCGGGGAAATAGCTGCGTCGGTCACTACGAACGCCAGGGTCGTTGCGAGGTTGGGATGAATCATGCCCGCGCCTTTGGCGCAACCAACGAGATGGATTCTCTTGCCGGCCATTTTGAAGGAAGAGCCGGCGGTTTTGGGCCGGGTGTCGGTGGTGCAGATGGCAAGAGACAGCTCCGCGAAAGATCTCGCCGAGGGCCGGCGATTGCGGCTAAGTTTGGGGAGCGAACGCAGAATTTTTTCGACGGCCATGGGGACGCCGATCACGCCCGTCGAGCAAACGATGATTTCGTCCGGTGTGCAGCCGAGGCGCTTGGCCGTTTCAACTAAAGTTCGGACCGCGGCGGCGTGGCCTGCGGGGCCCGTTGCGCAGTTGGCGTTGCCGGAATTCACGATCACGGCGCGCATGCGGCCTTTTGACGCACGCAAGTGTTCCTTGGAAATGGTAACGGGAGCAGCGACGACGAGATTTTGCGTGAAGACCGCGGCGGCGGAGGCGGGCACGTCGCTCGAAATAATCGCCAGGTCGAGCGCGCCGGTTTTTTTTAGACCACAAGCAGTGGCCGCGAAACGAAATCCGCGCGGGAGAGAAGCTTCGGAGAGTGCGTGCTTCATCAACGGGATATCCGTGTGATTAGCGCGCCGTTCCCGGAAGGGACCTCCGGTCCTCCGCGAAGGAGATTTGGTTTTGCAGGAGAAGTGAAGAGTGCAGGCTCATGGCGTGGCTCCTTTTGTAATTGGTGTATTGAGCTGCTGTAAACGGTTTTGAAAAGTCGCGATTGCGGCGCGGACGGACTCCGTTGCCGTGCCTCCGGGAACGACCTTGGTGGCGATGGCGCTTTCGACGGAAGGTCCGTCGAGAAAATCGGCCTCGAAGTGGGAGGAAATCTTCCGCAGGTCAGCGAGCGAAAGTTGCGTCCAGGGTTTCCCTTGGTGCTCGGCTTCGCGGAGGACTTTGCCGATGAGATCGTGCGCTTGACGAAACGGAACGCCTTTGTGGACAAGATAATCCGCGGCATCCGTGGCAAAGAGGAGAGGGTTGGACGCGGCGGCGCGGAGACGATCTTCGCGAAATTGCATGCCGGCAAGTGCGCTCGCGGCCACGGAGAGCATGTCCGCGACTTGGTCGTGCGCGGAGAAAAGGGCTTCCTTGTCTTCCTGCAAATCGCGCTGATAGCTGGTCGGCAAGCCTTTGAGGGTCGTGAGTAAGCTCACGAGCGCGCCGGTGATGCGTCCGGTTTTGCCGCGAATGAGCTCCCAGCAATCCGGGTTCTTCTTTTGCGGCATAAGGCTGCTTCCGGTTGAGAATTCGTCGGGCAGGACGACATAAGAAAATTCCTGCGACGCGAAGATTACGAAATCTTCGGCAAGCCGGGAGAGATGAGTAGCAATGCCAGCGAGCGCAAAAAGATAGTCGAGCGCGAAGTCGCGATCGCTGACGGCATCGAGGCTGTTCGCGGTGATGCGAGAAAAACCCAATTCGCGCGCGATGGCGTTGCGGTCGATACCAAAAGAATTTCCGGCGAGCGCACCGGAGCCCATGGGGCAAGCGTCGGCGCTCGCGGCAGCGTGTTGCAGCCGAGCGGCGTCGCGCAAGAAAGCCTCCGCGTGCGCTAGCAGAAAATGGGAAAGCAGAATGGGCTGGGCGTGTTGCATGTGCGTCATGCCGGCCATGGGCACGGAGATTTTTGCCTTAGCCTGCAGCAGCAGCGTATTCAAAAGCGCGGACAAATCGCGCTGGATTTCCGCGGCGGCATCGATGACGAAGAGGCGAAAATCCGTGGCGACGAGTTCGTTGCGGCTACGGCCAGTGTGAAGTTTCCAGCCGAGGGGGCCGAGCTCTTCGACGAGAGCTTTCTCGACGAAGTGATGGACGTCTTCCGCGTTCGCGCCGAAGGAATCGACCCAGGCTGGGTCGGTTTGTGCGCGTTCGGAAATTTTGTCGAGCGCGGCAAGAGTTTGTTTCACTTCGGTGGCGGTGAAAATGCCGATGGGTACCAGCGCTTTCGCCCAGGCGCGGTCGACCGCGATTTCGTAAGGCAGCAAACGACGATCGAACGCAAAGGAGCGCTGGAACGCGTCGAAGTGAGCATTTGGCTCGCGCTCGAAGCGTCCACCCCACAGCCGGTCATCTTTGCGTTCAGTCATTGGCGCAACCTAGTGTTCATCGAAGAGAGATTTCTCGCTCCGCTCGAAATGACGGTTTCAGGAGTTTCCTTCTGCTTTCGCTTTCGGACGCACGGTAACAGGCAGAGCGAAAAGATTGATGAAGCCTTCGGCGTCTTTCGGGTTGTAACGGCCCATGGTGAAGCTGGCGAGGTCTGTGCGGTACAGAGAGAACGGAGAAACGCGTTTCGTGACGGTGAGCGTGCCTTTCCAGAGTTTCAAACCGACGGCGCCGGTGACACGCTGTTGCGAGACGTTGAAGAAACCGTCGAGCGCGGCGCGCAACGGAGAAAACCACAAGCCGTAATAAACGAGTTCGGCATAGCGCAACGAAAGCGCTTGCTGAAAATGAGTGGTCTCGCGGTCGATAGTAAGCGCCTCAAGCTCGCGATGGGCCGTCACCAGCAGGGTGCCGCCGGGCGTTTCGTACGCGCCTCGGGACTTCATACCGACGAGGCGATTCTCGACGATATCGGTGCGGCCTATACCATGCTTTGCTGCGATTTCGTTAAGCGTGTTGAGCAGATCGACGGGGCCAAGTTTGGCGCCGTTTACGGAAACGGGCGTGCCTGCTTCGAAGCCGATCTCGACTTCTTCAGCCTTGTCAGGCGCTTTATCCGGAGATACGGTCCATTGCCACATGGCTTCGTTCGGAGAATTGGCGGGATCTTCGAGCTCGCCGCCTTCGTGGCTGAGGTGCCAGATGTTGCGGTCGCGGCTGTAGATATTCTTTTTACTCTGCTGGACTTGCACGTTGTGTTTTGCGGCGTAGGCGATGGCGTCCTCGCGGGAATCGATGTCCCATTCGCGCCAGGGAGCGATGATCTGCACATTCGGTGCGATGGCTTTGTAGGCCAGCTCGAAACGCACCTGGTCGTTGCCTTTGCCGGTGCAGCCGTGCGAGAGGCCGTCAGCGCCGAGTTGGAGGGCGAGCTCGGCCTGGCGTTTGCCAAGAATGGGGCGGGCCATGGAGGTGCCGAGCAGATACGTGTGTTCGTACACAGCACCGGCGCGAAGAGTTGGCCAAATGTAGTCGCGGACAAATTCTTCGCGAAGATCTTCAACGTAGGCGGTGGAGGCGCCGGTGGCTAGCGCCTTTTTGCGCGCGGCCTCGAGATCTTCCTGCTGGCCGACGTCGCCGATCATGGCGATGACTTCGCACTGATAGTTTTCTTTCAGCCAGGGAATGATGATGGAGGTGTCGAGACCGCCGGAATAGGCGAGGACTACTTTTTTCGGTTTTGGCAATTGCGTTTTCACGATTCTCCTCTTGCGATTAAGTGTAGCCAGGTGCGGTCACGGCCTGCCGTGCCCTTACAAATACAAAAGAAAATGCGCGATGTCAGAGCCGACATCGATAGATCAGAACAGAGTATGCAGGATGGCTTTCTGCACGTACATGCGGTTTTCCGACTGGTCGAGGACGACCGACTGCGGGCCATCGAGAACTTCGTGCGTGACTTCCAGGCCCCGATGCGCCGGAAGACAATGCATGAAGACGGCGTCCGGCGCGGCGAGGGCCATGAGCTCGGCGTTGACCTGGTAGGGCGCGAACACGGCCTTGCGGATTTCTTCCTCGGCCTCAAAACCCATGCTGGTCCAGGCATCGGTGTAGACGCCCTGAGCGGCGACGACAGCTTCGCGGGGATCGGTTATGAGTTCAATTTTGGCGCGCGTTTCCTTGGCCACGCGCCTGGAGTCGGCGAGAACCTCTGGCGCGGGCTGATAATCCTGCGGCGTGGCGATGCGCAGATGAACGCCGAGACGCGCGGCGAGATACATCAAGGAATGGCAAACGTTGTTTCCGTCGCCTACGTAAGCGAGCTTGAAGCCGCGGAGGGCGCCGAATTTTTCCTCGAGCGTGAAGAAGTCGGCAAGCGCCTGGCAAGGATGAAATTTGTCAGAGAGAGCGTTGATCACAGGGATGTTGGCGCTCGCGGCCATTTCCTCGAGGACTTTTTGCTTGTAAACGCGGGCGACGATTCCGTGGACCCAGCGATCGAGATTACGCGCGACATCGGCAATGGACTCTCGCGCGCCGAGAGAGGCGGATGCTTGCGTGTGGTCGAGGAAAACGACCGAGCCGCCCATGCTTTGGATACCGACGTCGAAGGTGACGCGGGTGCGCAGGGAGGGCTTTTCGAAAATCAGCGCTATGAATTTCCCAGTGAGCGTGGAAGCGTAACGCCCCGGGCGCGCCTTGATGTCCGCGGAGAGCTGAAGCAAATCTCGCGTGTGCGAGGGGCTCCATTCCGCTCCGGTGAGCAGGTCCGTCGCCAAAGAAATAGGTGCTACGAGGGAAGTTGTGGTCATTTTTTCACCTTGCCGCGGCTAGGGCGGCATGCGACGGAGGCACGGATTTCGCGGCCTCCGAAGCCCCGGCCTTTTGCGGGGTAGTTACAAAAAGTCTTTCCAGGAGACGCAGAAACTGGCGCACCTGCGCGCGAGTGACAAGGAAAGGCGGAAGAAAGCGCAGGGTAAAATCGTGGGTGCAGTTGATGAGCAGACCTTTGAGCATGGCCTGCTGGACAAAAGGAGCGCCGTCGATGGAGAGCTCGATGCCGATCATCAAGCCTTCGCCGCGAATTTCGCGGATGAAGCTGAATTTCGCGGCCAGAGCCGAAAGGCCTTCCCGCAACTCGGCGCCGCGCACGCGGACGTTTTCGAGAAGCTTTTCGTCTTCGACGATGTTGAGAAATTCAAGGGCGGTGGCGCAAGCGAGCGGGCCGCCGCCGAAGGTGGTGCCGTGCAAGCCGGGCGAAATGCGCTGGGCTACGGCTTCGGAAGTGAGGACGGCGCCGAGCGGGAGGCCGGCGGCGAGCGGCTTGGCCACCAGCACAACCTCGGGCATCGAGGGAAATTTCTGGTACGCGAAATAGCGGCCGGTGCGTCCCAAGCCGCACTGAATTTCGTCGGCGATGAGCAGCGCGCCGTTTTTTGTAGCGAGCGCACGCGCGCGATTCCAGAAATCTTCGCTGACCGGATAGATTCCGCCTTCGCCTTGAATGGTTTCGAGGATGATGGCACAGACGGTGTCATCGAACTTCGATTCGAGATCGGCGACGTCATTAAAGCGGACAAATTCGATGCCGGGGACGAGAGGCTCGAAAGGGAGGCGGTACTTTTCCGTGGCGGTGACGCTTACGGCGCCGAAGGTGCGGCCATGAAATGAATTTTCAAGCGCCAGGATGCGGTGCTTGCGGGCTGGGGAAACGGAGGTGTCGGCGGGCGAGCGGCCATAAAGCCGGGCCAGCTTAAGAGCGCCTTCGATGGCTTCCGCGCCGCTATTCGAGAAAAACACGCGGTCGAGGCCAGACCATTGCGCAAGTTTGCGGGCCAATGGGCCCTGGAAAGAGTTGTGAAAGAGATTCGAGAGATGAATGGCGCGCGCGGATTCTCGGCGGATGACCTTGACGATGCGCGGATGCGCGTGCCCGAGAGCGTTGACAGCGATGCCGCCGAGGAAATCGAGGTATTTTTTGCCGCGGGAGTCGTAGACGTAGCAGCCGCGTCCATGCGTGAAAACGATGGGCTGGCGTTTGTAAGTCGGCAGAAGAAATTGGTTGGCATCGCGCAAGATGGACGGCGCGTTCGAGGCGCGAGCGGGCACTTTCTTCGCCTTTCTGGAAGCGGAACCGGCTGACTTTTTTGCTTTGAACTTGCGCATCACGCCGCCGAAAGAGCCGCGTGAACGTTGGAAAGAGGCTCGCGCAGAACGCGCGTGCCCGGAATCGTCAAAGAGTGGTCTTCCGTTCCGGATTCTGCCGAGTGAAACGCCAGGAGAAGAGCATCGGAGGCCGAGCCGCCTACGATGCGAACTTCGCGGACGCCGCCCTCGAGGGCGCGCTTGGCGGCTTCGAGCTTGAGGATCATGCCGCCAGAGACGACGCGGCACTGGACCAGACGCTCGATATCTTCGCAGGTGATGGCAGAAAGGACTTTCTCTCCGTCGAGGACACCGGCGACGTCGGTGAGATAGATCAATTGGTCGGCACCAAGAAATTCGGCGCAAGCGGCGGCCATGTGATCGGCGTTGATGTTGTATAGCTCGTTGTCGGAACCAAGACCGAGGCACGGAGCCACGGGGAGCAGGCGTTCGCGCCAGAGCGATTCGATGAAAGCGTTGTTCAAGCCGGTGAGATAGCCGACAAAACCGAGGCTGCCGGGTATTTCGCCGTGCGACATGGGCTCTGCAAGAAAACACTGAGCGTCGGCGGCAGAGATGCCAATCGCGGGATAGCCTTCCGCGGAGATGGCGGCGGCAAGGCGCTTGTTCAGCAGCCCGGCGAAAACCATGACGGCGGCGTCGCGTGTTTCGCGATCGGTGACTCGGAGGCCGGAGACAAACTTGCTTTCGATGCCCATGCGCTTGAGGGCTTCGGTGAAAGCGCGGCCCCCGCCATGCACAACCAGAATCTCGTGGCCTTCGAGGGCGAGGGCCGCGACCTGACGCGCCAGCGGGCGGATCGTGGCGTCGTCTTCGAGCAAAGCTCCAGCGAACTTGATGACGGTTTTCATTGAAGTGCGGTCTTCTCCTCGATGCCCAAGATGTGATTGTAATTCTGAACGGCCTGGCCGGCGGCGCCTTTGCCAAGATTATCGAGACAGGAGACGACTATTAAACGCTGGCCAGATTTGTCCAGGACAAATCCGATGTCACAAAAATTCGTGTGGGCGACGTGCTGCAGCTCGGGCAAAGAACCGGCGGGCCAGATGCGGACCATGGAGCGCCCGGCGTAAAACTTGCGGTAGCAGGCCTCGATGGAATCGGGGGATTGTTGCGCGGAAAGCGTGACGTAGATCGTGGAAAGAATGCCCCGAGCGAGCGGGAGCAAATGAGTTGAAAAAAAGAGCTGCGATTCGGCGAGGCCGGTATGTTCGAGAATTTCCGGCGTGTGGCGATGCGAGAAAAGATTGTAGGCCTTGAAGTTTTCGTCGACTTCGACGAATTGTAGATCGCGGCGGGGATCTTTGCCGGCGCCGCTGGCGCCGGATTTGCAATCGCAAACGACATTTCCGTCAGGAGTGATCCAGCCAGCTTCGGCAAGAGGGCGAAGCGCAAGGATAACGCTCGTGGCGTAGCACCCGGGATTGGCAACGAGGCGGGCTTTGGCAATTTCCTCGGAGTACAACTCGGGAAGTCCGTAGACCGCTTCGCCAAGGTATTCAGCATGCGGCGTGGGCAGTTTGTACCAGGATGTGAAGGTCTCGGGCGCGTGAAAGCGGAACGCTCCGCTCAAATCCACCACGCGCATGCCGGATTCAAGAAGCGGGGGCGCAAGCTCCGCGGAGACTTCGTGAGGAGTGGCCAGAAAAGCGGTTCCCGCCGCGGATGCTGTGATCGATTCGAGAGAGAGCGACTGAAGAGGGGCTTGTCCCCATCCGCGAAATTGAGGAAAGAGTTCGGCGATACAGTTGGCGCCGCGCGATTCGCGAACATAAAAAGTTGTGGAAGCGACACTGGGATGGCGCAGAAGAATGCCCGCAAGCTCGAGGCCCGTGTATCCGGTGACACCAACGACAGCGACTTGGCGAGGATCTCTCATTTCACGAGCGCTTCAATCTTTTTTTGGAGGGAATCACGAGTTTTCTTGTTGGGCGTGATGATGAGAACGGTGTCATCGCCCGCGATGGTGCCGGCAATTTCTGGAAACTTTGAGGCGTCCACGGCGGCGGCGAGAGGCTGAGCGCCACTCGGAGGGGTCTTTAGAACCAGCAAATTTTCCGCCGGACGAATATCCAGGAGAAATTCGCGAAGTGCGCGGGCGAGAGGGGGGAGAGGGAGCGCCCCATTTTCTTCGGGAAGGGCGGTCGCCGGCCGGTAGCCCTCCTGGGTTTTGACGAGCTTGAGCTCCTGGAGGTCCCGGGAAAGAGTCGCCTGTGTCACGCGCATCTTCTGCTGGGCGAGCCGGCGGCGGAGTTCTTCCTGACTGACAATGGGCTGACCGCTAACCAGCCGCAGAATCTGACCGTGGCGAAATGTTTTTCCGGCGCTCATCACTCGTACAAATATACAACCTCCTGCATTTTTATACAATTGTTTTTGAACACGGGCAAGCGATTTTTTGCGGAGCGTTGCCCGAATGGATTGACGGGAGGGATACGGGGTGCGAGAACAGGCTATGCAGGATTCGCAACCTTCCGTGGAAGGAGACTGGATTTTCCGCGCGAGGAGTGGTTACCTATCTTCTCAGCCCCAGATTGCGCGTCCAATGGCTACATCGTGCAAAGTAACGGGATGTAAGAACGACCTGCCGCCAGCTCTCTCGGAGCAGCAGGTCTGTGTTCTCCATTTCACCTTGTCGATCGAAGGAAGTTGCGCGGAGATGAGGCGGGAGACCGCGCTAGGGAACGCTCCGCACGAACGGCAGAAGGAAATCATGCGCTTTATCACGGAAAACGGCGAACGGCTGGCGCGTGTAGCCACGAGCGGCTTGCACCTGACCGACGATCTGAAGGCGAGAATTCTGAGCACGTTCCTGACCTTGATGAACCTTCGGGAAAACCTGGACAGAGCGAATATGCGCAGCTCTTTCGGGCGGACCGGCCACACTCGCTGAAGCTGGATTAGCACAACTCCCCTCTCAAAGAAGAATGAGTTTATCAGGCGCCGATAAAGCGAGCGTAGAGAGAACGCGCGACGGTTGGGTCTTTTGTGCCTTTGAGAATGGCGCGGCCATCGGCAAAGACGGTCATTTGGTACGGGGCAACGCGAAAACAGAGCAGGAATTCGTTGTGGCGGATATCCGAGACGGTAGCCGCCAGCTTGTCACGTAACGCCGGCAAATCTAGAGTCCGGCCGCGCTCGTGAATTTGCACGGAGTCACGTCCGCAGAGGGTGATGTGAGGCTGGACATGTCCGTGAAGATAAGAGAACTCGCGGCGGGCGCAAGCGCGGCAGGCCGGATTTTGGGCGACGCGAATAGATTGGAAGCGGCCGCTCCAAACGTCACAGGAAATTAGGCGGCCATGGAGCGCTTCCTCGCGACCGGCAAGAAGTTTAAGGGCTTCGGCTACTTCCAGGGAGGCAATGAGATTGACGATGGGGCCGAGGACGCCAACCGTATCACAAGTTTCCTCGAGGCCGTGCCCGTTAGTGGCGGGTTCCAGCATACAGGCCAGACAAGCAGTGATGCCTGGACGGACGGTCATGTTTACCCCGTAACTGGCGACGGCGGCGGCGTAAATCCAGGGGCGGACGGACTGGACGGCGTAGTCATTGATGAGAAAACGAGTCTCGAAATTGTCGGTACCATCCAGGATGAGGTCGAAGCCGGCGAGGAGTTCTTCAACGTTGCGCGGGCCTACATCTACGACCAGGCCTTCGATGGCGACGCTGCCATTGATGGCGCGGAGCTTGCGCTCGGCTGCGACAGCCTTGGGAAGAGCGGAGCGGGCGTCGTCTTCGTCGAACAGAGTTTGCCGCTGCAAATTGGACGGCTCGACGAAATCGCGGTCGATGATCCTGAGGCAGCCGACTCCGGCGCGCACGAGGAGACTGGCGGCAGCCGCGCCGATCGCGCCGCAACCCACCATGACAGCACGGGAGGCAAGCAAGCGTTGCTGACCTTCTTCACCAATCCCGGCGAAGAGCATTTGACGTGAGTACTTTTCGTTCAACGAATTGTTCAGACGCGGGTCCGATATGGTTTTGCCGCTCATCGTCTCTCTTAATTCATCATAACGCCAGAGAGAGGGGGATGGGCAACGCCCTTGTGCTACGCTTCGTCTGAGCCATAGTGCGCATGAAATTGAGATTTTACAGAGGATTCCGAAGACTTGCCGTCTTCGCGCTGCTCTTGGTGGCGGCGAGGAGTTATGGACAGGCGCAAGCAGAAGTAAGAGTCCAGGCGGCTGGGCCGGAAGCTCCCGTGGTTGCGGTAAGGATTGTGACGGAAGACGGCCGTGTGCTTTTCGAATCGCCTTCAGGAATTTCAGTCGAGCTGGGGAAACCGCTGGATAGAGATCAGCTTGCTCGAAGCATACGCACGCTCTACGGAACAGGCGATTACGCAGATTTGAAAGCGGTTATAACTCCCGTCGGCAGCGGCGTGCGGCTTGATTTCGTGGTTCGGGAAAATCTGTTCTTCAACCGCGTGCTTATCGAGGGGTTGACGCCGCCGCCCACAGATGCTTCCGCGGCGGCCGCCATGCAGCTCTCGCTGGGCCATGCATACCAGCAAAAAGATGTGGATGAGGGACTCAGCCGTCTTCACGACGTATTGAAAGAAGAGGGCCTGTACACGGCGCAAGTCTCAGCAGAAAAAGTGGCACATCCCGAGACTCATGAGTTGGACATCCTTGTGCGCGTAAAGCCCGGGCCGAGAGCACGCGTCGAGTCTGTGAAACTTAAGAATGGCACCGCGTACCACGACGTGGAACTTCTATCCCGGCTGAAGATGAAGGCCGGTCAACCGGTGACGACCGCCCGCATAAACCGCGGGACCGCCCGCATCCGGAAATTTCTGGTGAAAAAAGGGCGACTTAGCGCGCGTGCCACTGTTCGACGAGGCGAGTACAACGCGTTGAAAAATACTGTGCCGCTGGAGCTTGAGGTCACGGAAGGTCCTCAAGTGGAACTGGCAGTGACGGGGGCGAAATTCTCAAAGGGAGAGCTGAAGAGGCTTATACCTGTCTATCAAGAAGGCGCAGTGGATGCAGACCTTCTCGAGGAAGGAAAGCGGAATCTTCGGGAGCGGCTGGAGCGCGAGGGATACTTCGATGCGCAGGTGAATTACACGACGGAAACCAAGGAAGTCCAGGGCAAGGGACAACAGTCGAACGTCACGGAAGAGGTCATCACGTATGACGTCAAGCGGGGCGATCGGCACAAACTCGCAGGAATTGAAATTACAGGAAACCATTATTTCAGCACAGAATTGTTGGTAAGCCGGCTTCAAGTATATGGCGCGGCCTTCGGATCGCACGGACAGTTCAGCCGCCGGCTGATTGAATCAGACGCAGAGTCGATGCGCGGGCTCTATGACGCGAACGGCTTTCTGGATGCCAAGGTGGATGGACAAATCCTGGACAATTACAAAGGGAAAAAAGGAGACATTCTCGTACGATTCGCGATCCAGGAGGGCGCGCAAACCAGGGTGGCGTCCATCGCAATCGAAGGCATTCACGCGTTCAAGGAAGAGGAGTTACTTAATGTGATCGGTTCCACGCCGGGGCAGCCGTACTCTGATTTCAACGTGACGACGGATCGGGACAATATACTGGCACTGTACTTCAACGAAGGATTTCCAGAGGCGAGTTTTACCGCGAAAGCAGAACGCGTGACTCCTGAGAAGGCTGCGAACGGAACGGAGGAACCGAAGTCAGCCGCCGAAAACGGGAAGAGCCAGAAAAAAGAGCAAGAAAAGGAGAAAAGCCCGAAGCCGGAGGCAGCCCAGGAGGCGCCGGTGCGTCTCACGTATCACATCACAGAGGGGCCGCAGACGCGTGTGCGGCGCATACTGCTGACAGGCTATAACCACACTCGTCCGAAAGTAATGCAGCGCGAGATTCGGGTTAAGCCTGGGGCGCCGCTGCGCGAAGGGGACGTCGTAGATTCGCAGAGGCGGCTGTACAACCTCGGTATCTTCAACCGAGTGACGATCGAACCGCAAAACCCGAACGGCTCCGACCCGGATAAGGACATTGTCGTCTTGGTGGAGGAAGCCAAGCGCTACACGATGGCTTACGGCGGGGGCTTTGAAGTGCAGCGGCTGGCGAGCACCACAAATCCGACTGGCGGGCAGTTCCAGGCAGCGCCACGTGGGATTTTTGAGTTGACCAAAGTCAACCTAACGGGTCGGGCCGATTCGCTTTCGCTGAAGGTACGTGGGAGCACGATCGAAGACCGCGCGCTTCTGGGGTATTCCATCCCCAACACGTTCGGAAGCCCGCACTTCAGCTCGCAGGCAACGGCATACACGGAAAAGACGCAGGACATTAACACGTTTACAGAAATGAGGTACGAGGTATCACTTCAGCTCACAGACCTGGTGACGCCGTTTACTACCGTGCTCTACCGCTATGCTTTCCGCAAAGTGCTGGTCTCAAACCTAAATACGCACATTGCGCCAGAAGAGATACCGCTCTTCGAGCAGCCGACTCTGGTGTCCGAGTTCGGGGTGACGTGGCTCCGGGACGCCAGAGATAATCAGGCGGATGCCAGCAAAGGAAGCTTCAATAGCGCGTCTTTCAACATCGCTAGCACCGGTGTTGGTTCAAGCGCGAGCTTTCTGCGATTTTTTTTCCAAAACTCAACCTACCATCCGATCAAACGGCGGTTCAGCTTTGCGCGTTCCGTCAGGATAGGAATACTCCAACCGTTCGCCAATACCGAATCCCTCACTTTTCCGCCGCCAACGGCGGCGCAGTGCAGCGTGACGACTGTAACGACCGGACCGACTCCGGAGATCATCCCGCTGCCGGAACGGTTCTTCGGAGGAGGAGGAACGTCACTGCGGGGATTTGCTCTGAATCAAGCAGGGCCACGTGACCCGTGCACGGGCTTCCCAGTGGGAGGCCAGGCTATGTTGATATTCAATCAAGAATTTCGCTTCCCGATGAGATTGCCGTACATCGGGACGCAACTGGGCGGGGCGATCTTCTACGATGGAGGAAATGTCTACAGCCGGCTGGATCGCATCACGTTTCGGGCCTACTCGCCAAAGCCTGTTTTCGTGTTGCAGGATCCCACCCTGCCGCCAAGCGCCACGAATCCGACGCTATGCGTTTCCAATTGTACGAATGAGCTGAATTATTTTGCGCACACAATTGGATTTGGAATCCGCTATGCAACACCGGTGGGGCCGATTCGAATTGATTTGGGATACCAGATTAACCGCCCGACGTTCGTCGTGCCGTGCATCCCCAGCACGACGGGAACTCCCGTGACTCCGCTTTGCTTTAAGGGCACACACTTGCCCAGGCTGCAGATTTTCTTCAATTTGGGGTCGACTTTCTGATGATGCGAATCTCCATATTCGGATGGTGCATGTTGTTCCTTCTTCTAGGTACAGCTTCGTTTCTGGCTCCACAGGAAGTTGTAGATCGCATCGTGGCGAGGGTGGAGAACGACATCGTTTTGTCCAGCGACGTAAAAGAGCTCAGAGAGTATCAGGAACTGGTGGACGGCAAATCCGAGAGCCAGAGCGCAATCCTGGATCGGCTGATTGATCAATGGATCGTACGCTCGGAAGCGGAACTGGCCCAATTTCCACAGCCCAATGATTCGGAAATCGACCGCGGAGTCTCGCGCGTGGTGAAGTCATTTACCTCACTCGAGCAATATGAAGCCCGAAGAAAGCAGAGTGGCCTAAGCGAACCGGAAGTTCGGGAAATTGTGGCCGCACAGCTATACCTGAGCAACTATCTGGATTCAAGATTTCGCCCTTCCGCGCGGATCGATGAAAAGGCAATCGAAAATTTCTATCAAAACAACGTGGTGCCGAGAGCAAAGGCACGCGGGCAGGAGCCCCCATCGCTGGACGCCTCTCGCGACATCATCCAGGAAGCCCTCGTGCAAAGCGACATCAACGAACAAGCGGATCGCTGGCTAAAGGAAAGCCGCGCCCGGTTACATATTGAAAAGTTTCTGGAAGATAGTGCGAAATGAAACCTAGGAAACGCCATCCGATCTGGAACTGGGTGATTCACACGCCGTGGGTGCTCACGGTCATTGCGATTTTGTCCCTGATTGGTTTCTTCGGAAGCGGCTCCGGAAATCCGATCCTGCGCCGCTGGATGGTACATGGCTTGGAGAGGGCGACAGGCGGCCGCGTGGAATTGCGCTCAATTTCCCTACAATGGCTTTCTCTGCGAGCCACCCTAAAGGGATTGGTCATCCACGGGAGCGAACCTGCGGGGACGAAACCTTTCTTTTCCGCGGGCGAGGTGCAAGCGGCGCTTCAGATCGATTCGTTCTGGGGCCGAAAAGTATCGTTGAGCGATCTGCTGATAAAGGATCCGGAAGTGCACATCCGGGTGGGCAAAGACGGCTCGACCAACGTGCCGACGCCTGCGCGTACGAGTGGTTCCAAGAAACCGGTGCGCGAGTCGCTTTTCGATCTGCGCGTGCGCCAGGTGAAGATCGAAAACGGATGGGTCCTCTACAACGAAGTCAAAATGCCGCTGACCGTGGAAGGTGGCGACATGCGGCTCGCGCTCGACGGCGGCGGGACACCCGAGAATCCACTATATCTGGGCAATCTGGAATGGCAGGCCGTGGGATTTAAAGCCAAGAAAATGGCTCCGCTGACTGCCAGCATCTCCGCGAAATTTACCATTTGGCGCGGTGGTTTTACGCTGGAGCAAGGAGTGCTGAGCGCCGCACACTCGCGCATTGACGCCCACTTGGAAATGTCCGATTTTACAAAGCCCAAGTGGAGTTTCCGTTACCGCGGCTGGGTCGAGCTGCAGGATATACGGGACACCATGCGCTCCCCGGAAACACCGACCGGGCACGTTGACGTGCGTGGAGAAGGGGTGTTTGCGGACGGCCAGTACAAGGGAACAGGCAGCTACGCGGGACGCGATATCTTTTTGAATTACACCATTTTCCATGCAGCCGGCCTTACCAGCCGGGGCAGCTACAACATCAGCAACGAGGGTCTTGTGGTACCGGACTTCCTTGCAGAGGCCTTTGGCGGAAGCGTGAAAGGCAGAGTGACACTGCGCTTCGCAGGAGTGCTGTTTCGCGCGGACACTCATATTCAGAATATGCACCTCGCGGCAGTATTCCCGGCCATCGAGCACACGGGATTTCCGATCAATGAACTCGATTGGGATGCGATTCTGAGCGGGGATACGGTCGAGACGTGGAGCAATGCCTTCCAGCACTTCGAGATGGGCGGAAAGATGGACTGGGAGCCCACGGAGACGCCAGCAGCGGGCCATTTGCCCATAACCGCGAGCTGGCAAATCCATTACCGTCAGGATTCTCGTGTCTTTGCAATTAGCGCGGGCGAATTCGAGACGCCCTCCTCCCGCGGCACGATCACTGGCGTTCTGGCACCGCACAACTCCACTCTGGACGTTCACTTCGAAACGGGCGCGCTGGAATCCTACAAAGACTTCATCGATGCGATTCGCGGAGCAAGGAAGCGCTCCGCAGACGCGATCAAGGAAATTTCCGGGAGCGCGCAATGGGACGGAAAAATTACCGGGCCCAGCGGGCGGCCCACGTTTGCCGGCCACTTCCGTGGCGAGCGTGTTCGTTATAACGGACTTGCGTTGGATTCCCTTGAGGGCGACCTGAGTTATTCTCCAACTCAGTTGACACTCTCCCGCGGCCACGCCCGGTTTGGCGCGATGGATACACAGATCGAAGGAACCCTCGCCCTGAGCGATTGGAGTTTCCTCGCGGAAAACGAGTGGGCTGCTGACGTGAATTTCGATAAAGCCCCGGTAGAAACCATCCAAAAACTGTTTAGGTGGGCGTATCCGGTGGAAGGCGTGCTGAGTGGCCAATTGCATGGGCACGGAACGCGCGCGGAACCGAGCGTCACCGGTCTCTTCGATCTCGCAGAAGGCAAAGTCTATGGCTTGGCCTTTGATCGCCTGCGAGGCCAGCTAAACCTGACGCCGGACGAAGTGCACATTGCGGACGCGGAGTTGCGGGTGTTCGCTCCCGGAAAGGAGAATCGCCGGGGCGCGGGCATAGTGACCGGGACCTTGGGCTATAGCTTCACGAACCAGAGCATCACGGCAGATCTGGTGGGAGCGTCGCTTCCCCTTGAAAATATAGAGAAATTGCAGTCGGTGCGGTTGCCGGTCTCAGGAGGAGTCACGTTTCGTCTCAAGGCCAGCGGACCGCTATCCGCGATGCAGGGCGAAGGGACATTCCGGGTGGTGGACTTTCGCGTCGGTCAGGATGTGATTGGAAGTTTTGATGGGAGCCTCAACTCCGACGGACGCATGGCGAAATTGGAACTTGGGTCGGCGATGACCACGGGAGGAATATCGGGTGAGGCCACGCTGGGGCTGGCCGATCCTTATGCGATAAGCGGAAAAATTTCGATCAAAAACATCGATCTGGATCCATTTTTGATAACCGCTCTGCACGTCAAGCAGTTCAACGGCCACGGTGTGGCCGACGGGGACATCACCGTGTCTGGCGAACTGAAACAACCAGAGAAAATCGTGGTGGACGCCACGTTTTCAAGGTTGGCTCTAAATTACGCAAACGTGCAGCTTGTAAACTCGGGACCGGTTCATTTGCGCTCTTCGAAAGAGAATCTGGAAATCGATGTGGCCACATTCAAGGGGACCGATACAAATATCTCGGTCGCAGGGGCGGTGCGGTTTGCAGGACGGGGCACACTGGGGTTGCGATTAAATGGCGCGCTCGACCTTCGCCTGCTGACGGGATTCTTGCCGAGGCTGGAGGCGAGCGGACCTGCGCAGATCAATGCTTCTCTCGAAGGAGCGTTCGATCGCCCACGCATCACTGGAAAAGTGCATATACAGAGTGCCTCCGCCCGGGTGGCCGACTTCCCGACGGGGTTGAGCAACCTCCAGGGCGATCTGACCTTTGACGCCACTCGGCTATTTTTCGACAACCTGACCGCGGAATCGGGCGGCGGCACTCTGCACATGACTGGCAGCGTCAACTACGTTGAAACTCCGCTGCGGTACGACATAACCGTACGCACGGATCGCGTGCGAATTCGATATCCCGAAGGCATGAGCTGGTTGGCCGGCGGTTCCCTGCGATTGACGGGAACGCCTACGTCGGGAGTGTTGTCGGGAAGAGTTGTCGTTGAACGGGTGACACTGTCGCAAGGTCTCGAGGTTGCCGGAGTGCTTGTATCGTCGAAAGGCAGCATTTCCGGTCCAACAACGAGTTCGCCCTTCTTGCGTAACCTGCAGTTTGATATTGCCGCTCTATCGGCGCCCGATGCACGCATGGAATGGCCGGGTGCGGAGCTGGAAGCAGAGGCAAACCTTCGCGTGCGCGGAACCTGGGAGCATCCCATTCTCTTGGGGCACATTCATATTCTCTCCGGCGACTTGACGTTCCACGGAGACAGATATCGAGTGACGCGCGGCGACATGAACTTTGCCAATCCGTTCCGGCTCGATCCGGTGCTGAACGTGGAAGCCACCACGACGATCCAACAATATGAAATCACTCTCAATTTTAACGGACCCGCGAGCAAGCTGACTCTGGCTTATAGATCTGATCCGCCGCTGCCGGCGAACGACATCATTACGCTGCTTGCACTGGGCCAGACGAGTTCCGAAGCCAGCATCAGAGGCGGGGGTACGGGTACATCACAAAGCGCCACGTCGGGTGCTTCTGCGATTCTTTCCGAAGCAGTATCAAGCCAATTGGGCGGGCGCTTGGAACGACTGTTTGGGATTACGCGGTTCCGGGTGGACCCGGGGCTGGCCGAGGTGGGCTCGACCGGCTCTTCGCAGAACGCCGCGGCGCGCGTGACGGTGGAGCAGCAGGTAACAAGAAACCTGACGATTACTTACGTTTCGAACGTGGGATCGACCCAGCAGCAGGTAATACAGGTGGAATACAACCTCGACCGGAATATATCGATTGTCGCGCTACGGGATCAAAACGGGACGTTCGGCATCGACATCAAGATCAAAAAACACTTCCAATAGGTGGGCGCGCAGCCGCCAGGTCCTTAGGGTTGCTTTGGGTCGGGCTGTTGCGCTGCTTGCTGAGTTTGTGCCTGTTGTCCGCGGCCACTTTGCTGCCAGCGGCGCGGACGGCTACCCAGGCGCGCAGATTGACTGATTCCTGGATTTTCCGCTTTCAACGCCTGCAGCGCCTCCTTAGCCGCCTTGGCGCCTGTTGCACGGCTTGCTGACTGGATTTCGCGTGCGATCTGCGGCATCTGCGCGGCAACTTTCTGCCCCACAGGAGAACCATAGAATTGCAGCAAGGTCTTAATCTCATCGTCGGTGTAGTGTTTGTCGTAGATCACGGCGAGTTGCTCGGTCAACTGGTCGACGTCAAATTTTTTCTGGTAACTCTCTACGAAAGAGGTCACAAACGCCTGGCCCTTGTCGTTATTGGGGACGGTTGCGAGCAGCTTTTCCCGGTACTGCTCACTCGAATTGTTGACTGCGTCCTGAACCTGATCGCGGGCGCCAATCAGTTCCATGAGCGAGTGAATGTCCGCAGCTTTGACGGGATCTATGGGCCCGGCTTGTCCTGGATTAACCTGGGCCTGCGCTCCTGAGCTTTCTGGCCCGGCACTGACTGGGTTTTGCGATGCCCCCTGTATGGCCAGAAAAAATGTTCCAACGTAGATAATGACGAGAGCTAAGACCGCCTTCATGACTTCCTCCGCGGCGGAAGTTCGGAGTCCTTCTGCCACTGCTCAAATTGTAGGAAATGCGGCCGTAGACCGGGGCATCTGCGCGGTACAGGCGTGCTTCTCGTTTAACTGTCCGTTCGTTCAGGAGCGGCTCGCGCGGTTCTCCGGCCTTTCTGGTACCATGCCGCGGCATGGCGGACCCAACAATTGTTGACACGGAGTCTTCCACCACCGCGGCCCATGGGGAAATCGTAGATCGCGAGGCGGGCCTCCACCGCAATCTGACGCCGCGGCAACTCTCCATGATTGCCCTCGGCGGAGCAATTGGGACAGGTCTGTTTCTGGGGAGCGCCATTTCCGTGCAACTGGCCGGACCCGGAGTGATTGTCAGCTTTTTGGCAGGAGCGGGAATTGCCCTCTGCCTGATGTGGGCGCTTGGCGAGATGACGGTGGCGCATCCTGTAGCAGGCTCTTTCGGCGTCTACGCGGAAATGTACGTTCATCCGTGGGCCGGCTTCACCATGCGCTATTCCTACTGGCTGGCGCAGGTGATCGCTACCGGCAGCGAAGTCGTGGCCGCTTCGATTTATTGCAAACATTGGTTCCCGAAAGTGCCGGCCTGGATGTGGATTGCGGGGTTTTCAGCGGCGCTGGTTTATGTGAACGCGCGCAGCGTCGCGAACTTCGGCGAATTCGAATATTGGTTCTCGATGATCAAGGTGCTGACCATCACCGCGTTCTTGATCCTCGGCGCGGCATTGCTTTTGGGAATAGGATTCCCGCGCATCGGCACGGCGAACTACACCGCACATGGAGGTTTTCTTCCTCACGGATGGCAAGGCGTCGGGCTGGGCGTGGCCATGGCGGTCTTCAGCTTTCTGGGGATCGAAATAGTGGCCGTGACCTCCGGAGAGGCAAAAGATCCGGCCACTGCGTTGCCGAAAGCCTTGCGCTGGACGCTTGGACGGCTGGGGCTCTTCTATCTCGGAGGACTCGCCATCGTTGTAGGGATCGTCCCGTGGAATCAGGTTGGGCTGGGGGAAAGCCCCTTCGTCCGCGTGTTCGAAACGGTTGGGATACCAGCGGCGGCGGGAGTGATGAATCTCGTGGTGCTTACCGCGGCGCTTTCCAGCGTCAATTGCAATTTATATTTGATGGCGCGAATGCTGTTTTCACTTTCGCGCGGCGGTTATGCTCCCGCGGCGTTGGGGCGATTGAGCAAAAAGGGCACGCCGGTCGCTGCGCTGCTCGTATCCAGTACGGGGATGTTCTCGGCAATCCTGGTCGACCACTGGTTTCATGCCTCAGCGTACGTCTACATGCTTGGTTCGGCGTTTATGGGCGGGATCTTCGTGTGGCAGATGATATTCGTCACCCACTTGGTCTTTCGACGGCGCACCGCAAACCTGGCGAAACCGCTCATGCGGTTCGCTCCGCCAGGGCCGTGGAGTTCGCTCTTAGGTCTCGTCGCGCTTACGGCCGTGCTGATCTCCACTTGGTGGGTCCCCGGCTTGCGCATCACGCTGATTGCGGGAGTTCCCTGGCTTGTGCTCATTTCGCTGTGCTACCTTGTGTGGAGAAAGTTTCGGACTCGCAAGCTTCCGGATGGAGCACTGCAAGATGGATGAACTGCTGAAATGGCGCAGCGAATTCCCGATCCTTGAAAACACGACGTATATGATCAGCAATTCGCTGGGCGCCATGCCTCGCCGCGTCTACGACGAAATGCGCGCCTACGCGGATGCGTGGGGCAATCGCGGCGTTCGCGCGTGGGAAGAGGGCTGGTGGGAGATGGCTGTCGGCGTGGGCGACAAGATCGCTCCGTTGATCGGCGCAAGGTCAGGCGAAATATCTTTGCATCAAAACGTCACCCTCATCCAGGCGGTGATTAGCTCGTGTTTTGATTTTCGCGGCCCGCGGAACAAAGTCGTGATGACCGATCTCGAGTTCCCTTCGATTCAGTATTTCTATCACGAGCAGCGCCGCAACGGCGCCCGCGTTGAACTTGTTCCCAGCAACGATCCGGTGCGCTTCGATCTCGACAAGTTTCTCACGGCCATCGATGAAAGCACGCTGCTCGTGCCGATTTCGCAAGTGCTTTTCCGGAGCGCGTACATCGTGGACGCGAAGAGGATTATCGAGAGGGCCCATCGCGTCGGCGCGCACGTCATCCTCGATCTTTTCCAGGCTGCTGGGACCATCCCCGTCGATGTCCGCGGCCTTGGCGCGGATTTCGCCGTCGGCGGCGTTCTCAAGTGGCTTTGCGGCGGCCCCGGTGTCGGGTATCTCTACGTCCGGGAAGATTTGCGCGCCAAACTTCGCCCGGCGATCGCCGGCTGGATTGCGCATCGGCGTCCGTTTGCGTTCGAGACTGGCGCCATCGACGCCCGCAAGGATTCCTTCCGGTACTTGAACGGCACGCCGCACATCCCCGCGCTTTACGCGTGCCAGCCAGGCCTCGACATCCTAAACAGGGCCGGGATTGGGCCGATTCGCCAAAAATCCATGCGCATGACGGCCCGCCTCATGGAAGCCGCCAAATCGCACGGTTGGCGTGTAAATACTCCCGATAATCCTACGGAACGCGCAGGCACCGTTTCCGTGGATTGCCCGCACGCCGCCGAGGTCTGCCGCGAATTGTTGGCGCGAGAGATTTTAGTAGATTACCGTCCGAAAGCCGGCGTGCGCCTCTCGCCGCATTTTTACAATCGTGAAGAAGAATGCGACTTAGCGATTGCTCAAATTGCGGGAATTCTCGAAACAAGGGCTTGGGAAAAACATGTTGCTGCGCTCTCGCATGCTTGAGGAGTAGGATGCCTATCTCGCGCGAGCAACAGGAACGGCGAGAGCAGGATGAAACTATTTCGCGACAGTGAAGCCGGCTCGCCCTCCCGAGGAAGCTCGGGCAAGGACGAGTTCGCTGCGCAGCGGGCGGAGATGATCGAGAAGCAGTTGCGGCGGCGCGGCGTGACGGATTCCGGCGTGCTCGCAGCCATGGATGCCGTGCGACGCGAAGCGTTCGTGCCCATGGAGCTCAGGTCGCAGGCCTATCAAGACGCGCCGCTGCCCATTGGGGAAGGCCAGACAATTTCGCAGCCGTACATCGTTGCCGCGATGACCGCCACGTTGCACCTTACTGGCAGCGAACGCGTGTTGGAAATAGGGACAGGCTGCGGCTACCAGGCCGCGATTCTTTCGCACTTGGCCAAGATCGTTTTCACCATCGAGTCGCGTTCGGAGCTGGCATCCGCAGCTGCTTCGCGGCTTGAGCGGCTTGGCTATACAAACGTTCACGTCCATTGCGGAGACGGGACGCTGGGCCTGCCGGAATTTGCTCCGTTTGACGCCATACTTGTTGCCGCCGCAGCGCCTGCCGTGCCCGAACCGCTTCGCTCTCAAATGGCAGAAGGTGGCCGCATGATTCTGCCGGTAGGCGACGCGGAAAACCAGGAATTGCGGCTCATCGAACGACTTGGAAACTCCTTTCAATCGCACACGCTGGAATTGTGTCGGTTTGTTCCCCTGGTCGGCTACCACGGATGGAAGGAACCTCCGGCGCGATGAGTTCCACAGATCCTGAGATTTCCATCGTCATACCCTCTTACAACGAAGAGTTGCGGCTCCCTGCCACACTCGAGCGGATCGCCGGCTTTTTACACGGTTTGGGCGGAGCGACGGAAATTCTGGTGGTCGATGACGGCTCGAAAGACCGCACTGCGGAAGTCGCGGAATCCTTTCGAAAGCTCATGCCGAACCTGCGCGTCATTGCCAATGGGGTGAATCGCGGCAAGGGTTTCAGCGTTCGCCATGGGATGCTCGAAGCGCGCGGCCGCGCGGTGCTCTTCACGGACGCGGACCTCTCCGCGCCCATCGAGGAAGCCCCAAAACTTCTCGAAGCTCTGAACACCTACGACGTCGCCATCGGCTCGCGCGCACTCGACCGCAGCCTCATTACTGTCCATGAATCGCGCTTCCGCGAATTCGCGGGCATCGTGTTTAACACTATTGTGCGGCTCATCCTCCGGCTTCCCTTCGTCGATACCCAGTGCGGCTTCAAGGCCTTCCGGCGTGAACGTTGCAAGATTATCTTCGAGCAGCAGCGCATCGAGCGCTTCGGGTTTGATCCCGAGCTGCTCTATCTCGCCCGGCATCACGGCTTGCGCACCGTCGAAATTCCCGTACGGTGGGGGCATTCGGCCGCAACGAAAGTGAATATGCTGCGCGACAGCATTCAGATGTTTTTGGACATTTTCACGATCCGCTGGAACTCGCTCCTGGGCCGTTATCGCCGGGTCTCTTGACGGGAATCGTTGCCTGCACTTTGTATTATAAAGTACTTGACAGGGACTCTCTTTCCTGCTAGCTTCTCTTCATGTCAGCCGTCGGTCCGCTCCGCTCCCCCAAGCCTGCGCCCATCCCCATCGACGCTCGCGCCGCCGACCATCTCAAATACATCCGCGAAACCATGGAGCGCGCCGCCGAGTTTACCGCCGTCCCCGGATGGGGCGGCGTGGCCATGGGCATCACCGCGCTTGCGGCCTCGTTTCTCGCGGCGCAACAGCCTTCCCCCCGCGCCTGGCTGGCCGTGTGGCTCGTCGAAGCCTTCGTCGCCGTGGCCATCGCCGCCCCTGCCGCTGCCACCAAGGCACACCGCGCTAATTCCGCGCTTTTCTCTGGCCCCGGCCGGAAGTTCCTGCTCAGCTTCGCTCCACCCATTATTGTCGGCGGCCTCCTAACCTTTGCTCTGTATGCCGCCGGGGCAGCCGGCGTCCTTCCGGGCGTTTGGCTGCTTCTCTACGGCACTGCTATCGTGACCGGCGGTGCGTTTTCCGTGCGCGTCGTTCCGGTGATGGGCTTCTGTCTGATGATTCTTGGGGCTGCCGCACTGTTCGCGCCGGCGGCCTGGGGCAACGCTTTCATGGCCGCCGGATTCGGCGTGGTCCAGATCGGCTTTGGAATTTGGATCGCCCGCCATCACGGGGGATAAAAGGGAATCGCATGGCTAAGTCATCGGCAGCCCACAAGGAACGATCGGAACGCATACGTGAGCGAGACGCCTCGCTCTCTGCGGTCCGCGGGTCGGCGCACGAGGCTGTTTCTCCAGATTTGGACCGCCTCATCCATGAGCGTATTCGCCTGGGGATTGTCAGCGCCCTGGCCGTGAATCGCTCTCTCACCTTCAATGAACTCAAGGCTCTTCTGAAAACAACGGACGGCAATCTCAGCGTCCACGCCCGCAAGCTCGAAGAGGCGGATTACATCGTGTGCACGAAGTCCTTTGATGGTCGGCTCCCCAAGACGGAATACCGCCTGGCCGCATCCGGCCGGCGGGCACTCGAGCGCTACTTGAATCACATGGAGGCGCTTATTCGCGCGACGCGCGAGGGCTAGAGGGATATTTTTTTGCGCTTCTACTTTGCGAAGTAGAGTAGTTTGTGTGAGTTCGGACCGGCGGCGGAGAAAGCAGCAAAATACATGCAACCTCTCACCATGCAGCACCTCGTCACCACTCGCCCTGCACCAGCTCTGGGTGCGGGACTTCACGTAGCCGTCATTACGGACGGCAACGGCCGCTGGGCTACTTCGCGCGGATTGCCTCGCTCCGCCGGGCATCGCGCAGGTGCCGAATCCGCCAGGCGTGTCATCGAAGCGGCGCCGTGCCTCGGCATTCATACTCTTACGCTGTTCGCGCTCTCCTCCGCTAATTGGAAGCGCCCCGTCGCGGAGGTCAATGCCATCCTCCGTCTTTTGCACGAATACCTGCTCGTGGAAACTTCGCACTGCGTCGAACAAGGCGTCCGGTTGAGCATCATTGGACGCCGCGACCGAATTCCTGCCACGTTGCGCCAGGCCATCGCGGATTCCGAAGCCGCCACCGCAAACGGCACGCGTCTGCATCTCCGCCTGGCCATCGACTATTCCGCACGCGAAGCAATTTTTCACGCCGCCTGTCGCTTCTATAAGGTCACCGAGCTGTCGCCGGAATCGTTTTCAGATGTCCTTGCAGAAGTTCTTCATGGAGGCTCAACGGAAGTGGATTTGCTCATCCGCACCGGCGGCGAGCAGCGACTCTCCGATTTTCTTTTGTGGGAATGCGCCTTCGCCGAATTTGTTTTTCTGTCGAAGCGCTGGCCGGACTTCACCGCCGCCGACCTCGAATCCGCTGTGCTGGAATTTGGCCGGCGCGAACGCACTCGCGGCGCCTTGCCCGATGCGATTGCGGGATAGCTGCACTCGAAAGGAGCTCAGAATATGTCAGAAGCCACGCCTCACTTTGCACCGTTCGTCGTGCTGCTTTTTCTCGGAGCTCTGTTCGTCACCGGCGTAAGCATCCTGGTACTGCTCTACGGTTCGGTGCGCCGTTCCAAGTTGATTGCCAAAATCGGCGCCGCGGGCACGCTCATCATCCTCGCGGGATATGGCCTCCTGCTCTGCGGCGTCTCGCTGGCGAGTAGTGAAAAAGTCTTGCCGGTCGGCGGATGGAAATACTTCTGCGAAATCGATTGCCACATTGGCTATTCGGTCTCGGATGTGGAGACAACCGCTGCACTTGGCCCTGAAATGCAACCAGTGTCCGCCCAGGGCCGATTTGTGATCGTTCGCGTGAAGGTCTGGTTTGACGAGCAAACCATCTCTCCGACTCGCGGCGACGGTCTTCTCACGCCCAATCCGCGTCGCGTCGTTCTCGTCGACGCCAGCGGCCGAACCTATACAAGGTCTTCCGTAGGAGAAGCGGCGCTCGCGCGCGTGAAGGGCGAGGAAATGACTCTTCGCCGGCCGCTGCGCCCCGGCCAGTCTTTCGAAAAAGACCTTGTTTTTGATGTGCCGAAACATACCTCCGGACTGCGTTTGCTGATCACCGAAGACGACCCTGAGACTCGCCTCATCATCGGGCATGAAAACAGCTTGTTGCACAAGAAAATCTATTTAAGCCTTAACGCCGCTCCAAGCATCACCTCTGAAATCAGTTCTTTAGCCCCTAACAAGTAAAGCCCCGCCGGCCTTCACGCGCCCACTGCCATGACATTTGGCCTCCTCGCGGCGTCTATATTCCAGGAGCAAGGAATGGGAACTATGGGACTTGCGCTGCGCTGGGAGGCTAGAATCTCTTCCGTGCCGCGCGAACGGGAGAGGCGAGTGGAACCTTCCGAAGACCTTAGAGGCCGCCCCAGCCAGACTGTGGCGCATGCCGCTGTGACCGCCGCAACTTCCGAGGACGCCATGCTTGCTGCACGCTGCCGGGCTGGCGATCTGGCCGGTTACGAACGACTCTATGCACTACAGGGCGCACGGATGAAAAACGTGGCGCGCAATCTCTTGGGCAACGCCATCGATGCCGAAGATGCCGTGCAGGAAACATTCCTGAAAGTACAGCGAAGCATCGCGAGCTTTCGCGGTCAATCGAGTTTTGTCACTTGGACGTACCGCATCCTCATCAACACTTGCTATGACGCGCGGCGCAGCCGGATGCGGAAAAAGGAAGTGGCAAACGACGAGAGCGAAGATTCGCCGCGGCCGGAGCCACGAGCGCCGGGGGCGCATCCCTCTCTTCGAATGGCGCTGGAGAGGGCGTTGGCGAGTTTGACCAAACATCAGCGCGACGTCTTCTTGCTTTACGAAGTCGAAGGTTTCCATCATGCGGAAATCGCCGGAATGCTGGACATCACGGAGACCGCTTCAAAGAACACACTTTTTCAGGCGAAGAGAAACCTTCGTCAGGTGCTCGAACCCCCGCGGGGGAACAGTGCCGCGGGAGCACGGTGAACGACTATGAATATTAGATGCGAAGATCGCGAACGGATTTTTGAGGACGGCACCCCCGCCGAATGGGCTGCCCTCGAAGCGCACAGCGCCAGCTGCCCGGTTTGCGCAGAAGAGCTGCGCGCCTGGAAGTCGCTCAGCACGGCCGCGCAGGAATTGCGCGACTATTCCGATACGCCTTCGCTTTGGCCGCGCATCGAGCGGGCGCTCGTCGAGCTTGAGGCCTCTAGGAAAATTCGTGAAGTGCGATGGGGTTGGCTGTCTTTCGGGCGACCTTTTTCTCTTGGGCTGCAAACCGCCGCGGCCGGCGCTTTGGTCTTGCTCTTGACCGTTTCTGCTGGTTGGATTTACTTGCACCGCCAAACTCCGCCGGTTACGCCGGGAGATCAGTCCCTTTTGAAGAGCCCTGCGCTCGCGGAAGTGGAGCATGCGCAGGCTGCTTATGAACAGGCGATCGAAAAGCTGGCCGTGCAAGCGAAACCGGAACTCGAGAAGCCCGCTACACCATTGCAGGCAAACTACCGTGAAAAGCTCCTCGTGCTGGACAGCGCCATCAACGATCTTCGCGCGCAGGCCGGAACGAATCCGTCCAATGCGCATGTTCGCCAACAACTGCTGGCGATGTATCAAGAGAAGCAGCAAACCCTGGAAGACATTTTGGAGGAAAAGCGATGAAGTTGTTCTTGCCGAAAAGGAATACTGAGATATTGCGCCGCTCGCGGATCGCGTGCCAGTTCGCGGCCGTCCTTCTCCTAACAGCGCTTCCAGTATTAGCGGCTGGAAGCCGCGCGCAGGAGGAAGTCACACGCAATTTTGAGAAGAGCTTGACGCTGGGAGCCGGGCAGTCCGTCCAGATCGAGCACAAATTTGGGGAGGTTAAGCTTCACGGCGAATCCGGACGCGAATTGAAAATCTCCGCTACTATCCGCGCGCAAGCCAGCTCGCATGACGAAGCGGAGTCCTTCGTCCAACAGATCAAAATCGAAGTGGAACAAAACAGCGAGGGCGTGCGGATTAAAACTGTCTATCCAGAGAAAAGTTGGTTCCACGTTAGCAAGCGTTCGTCCTATTCCGTAAACTATGACATTGGCATGCCGGCGGATGCGCCGCTCTACGTAAAAAACAGTTTCGGCAGCGTGACCTCTGCCGGAATTCATGCCGCTGCAGATGTGGACAACAGCTACGGGTCAATCACCATGCATGATGCAGGCCTTGCACGGCTGAACAATTCGTTCGGTAGCATTGAGCTCACGGGAGCGGCGGGGAATTCCACGGTAAATGACAACAACGGATCCGTGCAGGTTTCCGATGTGAAAGGCACGCTCGACGTGCGCAACCGCTTTGGCAGCATCACGGTGCGAAATATTCAGGGAGCACTAACCCTGACCGGAGGCAATGGGGCGGTCACGCTGTCTGACGTCGCTGCCGCAAACATCACCACCTCGTTCGGGAGTGTGGACGCCCGGAACATCCGCGGCGACTTGTCCATTCACGACAACAACGGCAATGTCGATTTTTCGACAGTGGCCGGAGGAGCTGAGATCACGAATAGCTTCGGCAATGTAACTTTCACCGACGTCAAGGGCCGCGTAAATTGCACCACCAACAACGGCCGCGTCAAAGCAAACGGGCTGACCGGAAGCTCCGTAACGATCCGCGATTCCTTCGGCAATCTCGAACTGGAAAATGTGAGCGGCAGCTTGGATGCGGAAACATCCAACGGGAAAATCACGGTCCGCGACATTCGGGGGATCGTAACGCTCAAGTCTTCGTTTGGTGCCATCGATGCGGCGAACATCCCCAAGGGCATTCGCGCGGTCACGGGGAATGGAGCCATTGTGCTCGCTGATATCGGAGCGGATGCCTACGCGAAAACCAGCTTTGGAAGCATCCTTGCGGAACGCATCAACGGCAACCTGACCGCTGAAAATAGCAACGGTTCGGTCACCGCCAGAAATGTTAAAGGTGACGCCGGCGTGAACACGTCTTTCGCCGGTGTGACGCTGGAATCCGTCGGGGGGCGCATTCGTGTAGACAATCAGAACGGTGCGATCTCCGTGACCGCCGTGCGTCCCACCAGCGGTTGCCGCGACATTTCCCTTAAGACGTCTTTCTCCTCCATCCGGGTCCACATCCCAGAAGGCGTGGGCTACAACGTTGCGGCGCGGACCTCCTTCGGCAGAGTTTCGTCCGAGTTGCCGGTGACCGCGACGGGAAACTTGGGCGGAGATTCGCTGAACGGGACAATTGGCGCAGGAGGTTGCCAGTTGCAACTGACCGACTCCAACGGAAGCATCGAAATCGCCAAGGCGCCTTGATCCTGACGAACGAGGCAGTTTGATGCGTAGACGGATTAACGCACGGAACGGCGCGCAAGATTCATGGCGAAAGCCCTCTTTAGGATGCGAGTGGCGGTTACGGTCAGGTGATATTGCGCAAGCTCGTCCTCGCCTGCAAAAGCTACGTCGGTGACATCGCTCCCGGCCCGTGGTTCTCCGCTGATGCGCTCGCACAAATAATCTACGATGACGAAATGAAAGCGGGGTTTGTGGTTTGACTCGGCCGGCGGCGCGCCGTCCTGCGGGAATATCCTGTCAAACACCTCGATGAGCTCAAGTACACCCACCTCGAGACCCGTTTCTTCGTGTAGCTCACGCACGACACCGGCTTGGAGAGACTCCCCAAGTTCAAGGGTCCCTCCGGGAATCGACCATTCGCCTCGTAGCGGTTCGCTGCCGCGGCGAACCAGCAACGCGAGGCCATTTTCAATAATCACCCCACCCACACCAACAATGGGACGTTCGGGATATTCGCGTGAAGAGGCCACTTTAGGAAATCTGCCCTTGACGGTTTACAATCGAAACAGCCGTGCATAAGAGTTGACTTAGGACAGCCCGGTATATAATACGCCATGGTGGCGGCGGCACAGTCTGTGGGGCCCCGCCCAGCGAACATTTCTACGGAGGATGGAGCCGTGATCCGCTGCCCTGAATGTTCCACCGAAATCGACGTGGATGAAGACGAAGTCGAAGAAGGCGAAATCCTGAGTTGTCCTGAGTGCGAGTCCGAGCTGGAAGTCTCGCAGACACATCCCGTGCATCTAAACCTCATCTCCGATGACGACGACGAAGAAGAGGACGAAGATGAAGAAGACGAACCGGGAGATAACGGCGACCTCCTCGAAGACGACGAGGAAGAGGAAGAAGAGGAGGACGAGGAGTAAACGGCGCCCCCCTCCCGTCCAGTATCCACTTTCCCCAGCATCGGCATCTAACTCCATAGGAGTGGACGAATGAAGAGTCCCCGGTGGCTTGTCCTCGCGGGAATGGTCGCCATATTTGCTTGCGGTTTTCCAGGCAATAGTCGGGCACAGGAGCCCGCGCCGCCTGCTACCCAGGCCGCGTCCCCCGCCGAGAGCTCCAGTTCGGCAAAGACAAAGAAACCGAGATATAGCCACGCCAACGATTTCCTGATTAGCGGTACGGTATTCGATCCCAAGGGGTATGCCTTTCCGGGAGTGCAGCTCAAGATTAGGCGCAGCATTGAGAAGAAATTCCGGTGGGGTGAAGTCACGAATTCGCGCGGCGAATTTGCTGTGCGCGTTCCGAAGGGAGCGGAGTATGAAATGGTGGTCCAAGCCAAGGGATTCCAGGATCAAACGCGCGAATTGGATGGCAAGTCCAGTCTGAGTGAAGCACGCATCGTGTTTCGTATGGAGCCTGGAGGAGGAAAGAAGAAATGAACACGCTAAAACAGCTTGTTTGTCTGGCGGCAGTCCTGGCTTTGGCGGCAGTGACGACCGTTGCTCAGGACTCAAAGCGCGAAGCGCAACTCCGCACGGTCCACGGAGTTGTGCTCGACAAATCCGAAAACCTCGTCTCGGAAAGCGTGGTTTTCCTGAAGAACACAAGGACAAACGTGGTGCGTAGCTCCTATACGGACAATTCAGGCAATTACCGCTTTAGCGGGCTCGATCCGAATGCGGACTACGAAATCCACGCGGAAAAAGAAGGCGCCAAATCATCCACCCATACCGTTTCGAGTTTTGACAGCCGTAAGGACATCACCATGAATCTTAAAATCGAGAAGAAGAAGGGTTGAGCGCTTCACCTCGCACGGTGACCTTCAGCGCCCGTGCCCCGCTATCTGAAGGGCACACGGCGGATAACTTTTGGACGGCCGTTCACGCCGCTGATTTGCGTACAGCCAAACCTTTACGAGAGATGCCTTCGGATATGCGCGTTCACTCCACGTGAAACCAATCTTCACGGTGGCGAATCTAAGTCGCAAGCCTGGCTTTCTGGAAACTCGGGCAGCCCATCCTATCTAATCTCGTTCTCCCAGGAGAGAACCGGAGTTCTGCATGGACCGCGCACTTGGGAGACCGAGCCGCCTGTTTATCCGCTACTTGATTTCGTTCTTAGTCTTTGTTCCTTCCGCTTTGGCTCAGCAGCCGCAGTCACAGCCACCCGCACCGACTCCCGGGCAGTCGCCCGCGGAGAAGCCAAAGGAGGGAAAAGACGATCAGGACAAGAAGACGCCTGATAATCAGATTGGGAAGAGCAAACTTGAGAGGGAAACCGGCACGATAAACGACCGGATTTTCGAAGTAATGCCAAATTACGGGACCGTAGAAACTTCCGAGGAAGTCCCACCCCTTTCTTCGGGACAAAAGTTCCGGCTTGCCACCGCCAGCGTCTTTGACTGGGCAGCGTATCCTTTTAACGGATTGCTGGCCTCAATAGCTCAAGCGAAAAACGACCCGAAATCGTGGGGCCAGGGCTGGGGGGCTTTTGGGAAACGCTATGGAGCATCGTTTGCCGACAATAGTATTGGCACCTATATGACCACTGCGATTTTCCCCAGTTTGCTACATGAGGATCCGCGCTATTACCAGATGGCGAAAGGAAGCTTCGCCCGCAGGGCCTTTCACGGCGTCAGTCGTCTGTTCGTCACGCGCACGGATTCAGGAAGCAATCGGTTCAACATCTCGGAAACGGCAGGCAATGCCGCGGCGGCGGCAATCTCCAATATTTACCATGCACCAGAAGACCGCACTGCCTCGCGAAACGCTTCCACATTTGTGTTTCTAATCCTCTATGATGGTCTCTCCAACGAGACGAAAGAATTTTGGCCGGATATTCGCCGCAAAGTGTTCCATAAGAACACTCCCTGAGAAGACGCGGGAGCTTGAACAGTTCGACTCAATTGCCTCCCGGCACCAGAACTCGTACTGCTTGCGGAACGACATCGATTTGCACGGGCGTAGGGCCCAGGATTTCCCCATCCCCGTGAAACAGGCAAGGCCGGTCGGTAGTGAGTTTCGCAGACTTGACCTGGACCCGCTTGACACGAGGAGTGCGCAGTTCACCGCTCTTCAACAATCGCGGTAATAACTTTAGAACTTGGTAGCTACTCAAGTCTTCGACAACTACCGCGTCGAGCCATCCGTCGTCGAGGAGTGCATCTGGCGCGAGCCAGATCCCGGCACCGTAGGTCGGAGTATTCAGGACCGCAACCAGGAGAGACCTGGCGTCGGTGGGAGGCAGGTCGCTCCCTGGAAACTCAACTTTTACTCCAATAGGGCGATAGCCCCACAAAGCTCGCAGGGCTGAGGCAATGTAGCGCGATCTGCCGGGCAAGCGGCGAAATGCTCCACTCGCGTGGCGGGCCGCTTCTGCATCTATCCCCAATCCTCCTCCGCCCAAATAAAACCGAACTCGACCGTCCGCCGTGCTCGCTCGCGCGAGATCCACTCGCTTCGTTTGCCCTCGAAGAATTGTCTTGGCGGCTGCAACCGGGTCCTCAGGCAGTTGTAGACAGCCCGCAAAATCATTCCCGCCGCCTGCTGGCAGAACCCCCAGGACAACGTCGGCGCCGTGAGCAGCATTCACCAATCCTTGAAACGTTCCGTCGCCTCCAAGTACAAACAACAGCCGTTTGCCGCTCTCAATCGCTGCACGCGCGCGCGATTCGAGATCTGCAATGCTCTCCGTGAAGATGAAATCTGCAGGAACGGATGCGGCCTCGAATACTTCTTTAACGCGCGGGACAGAGGAACGGGCGCGGCCCCCGCCAGCGGCGGGGTTCACGTACACCACTGCAGGCAGCAATGAAGAGAGCGGATTTGAGTTGGCCACTGGGTGTGCCATCCTGCCCAACCCGCCGTGCGCCTGTCAATGAAAAGGAGTGGGCGAGAGTGGCCCAATTTGCCCAACATCGCGGATGTGCCGAGCCGATGTGGTTTAAGGTACTTCCCGTAAAACAGTGCCAGACAAGTCAGCGGCAACACGAGGACGCGGGCGCTCCTGCTTAACAATAACCCCCTACCCTCCCCCTGTTTTTCGTAAGTGTTGATTCTAAAACATTTAACATTCACATAACTCTTTTAGAATGAATACAGGCGGACTATCTAGCAAGTGTTGATTTTAAAGAAGTTGTTGGCAGAAAATGGTGCAAAGTGCGGTTTGTCTGATAAGTGCGGAGAACAACGCACTTAAGCTGCAAGAGCAGTGTGCGGAAAGCAAAAGCGCCAGCAGAGATGCTGACGTCACAGAACAAAACCGCAATATTTTACAAAGCTAATGATAGGCGAAGAGTAATCATTTGTCAAGGGAAATAGGCAGGCCTTTAGGTCTAGCATTTTTCCGGGCGTTGGGTAACGGCGGAACACTTGAAAATAGGACCGCGCCGCTCGGACCGGTAGGCCGCGTGGCCTGGGGCCTCTACTTGCCATCCTCCGTAAGAGGTGCAGTCGCGGACGTGGCTAATATGGCGGTGACATTGTTTTCAGAAAGAGTGCGGTTAAACGCGGGAAGATCCTCTTCGACGAGCTTCTTGTAGTCCACGATTGTTCCCGTAAGTTGCGATTCAAGCGATTGAAGCAATTCTAGCTCTGTATCGGTCGGTGCGAAATCGGCGCCGCCTGCAACGTCACCGCCTCCCGTACCGACCTCGGCGTTGAGCCAAATCAGGTTCAGGTAAACCTTATAGGCTTCGACGTAATATTTGTCGTCGCTGTTGACTTCCGCCGGTGAAACAAGCTTGAACTCAATGGTTTGGAGTTTCTTGTCCATCTCCTCAACGGTTTTAAGTAGTTCAGCTTTGTGTTTTGTCTGAGCTTCATCCTGTGCGGGTGCAGGCTCTGGTTCCTCGAAGTCGTCCGGTTCCGCGAAAGGCGGCCTTTCCTTTTCTTTTTTCTTTGGCGGGCGGAGCATGGTTTCGATGACCTCAAGTTGCTTGCGCAACCATTCGATTTGGTTGACGGTGTCAGAAACGCGCGTGATGTCATCCCGGATTCGGAGTTGCGTTTTTACTGAGGCTTCGATTTCCCGCTCCGAGGCCGGCACACGCGGGTCGGGCAACATTGTGAAGGGCTCCGTGAAGGCATGGCCTCCGACAGTCAATCGCACGGAGTATTTGCCGGGAGCGGCGAGCGGGCCGGCCTCGGCAGGGCGGATTCCCCAGTGCGTGATGGGCCGCGAGTCCGCGTCACGGAAGCGAGGTTCCTGCCAAATGTGCGGGTTATCGGCGGACACTGTCCGGAGCGCGATGAGGCGCGGCGATTCATAATGCAGATCCCACTTCACCCGGTTAATTCCAGTGTGGGCTTTGGTTTTGAAGGTTCGAATCGCTTTGCCTTCGTCGTTCAGGATCTCAATTTGCACTGGATCTTTGGGCGCAGCCTTTAGCGAAAAATTGATCATGCCCTGCCCGCCGCGGACAAATCGATAGGTAGGACGCGGCTCGAAAAGCACCGTGGGAGCGTCGGAATGGTTCTTGGCGAGCTGTTCGAGAGGTGTGATGTCGTCAAGAATGTATAGCCCGCGGCCATAGGTGGAAACCACCAAGTCGTGAAATGTTTTCTGCACGACGGCCCAAGTCACTGGCGCGTGAGGCAGCCCGGTTTCCAACGCCGTCCAATGGCCTCCGTCATCGAGTGTGTAGTAGAGCCCGTTACCCGTGCCGGCAAACAACAGGCCGGCGCAGTTGGGGTCTTCGACGACCGAGCGCACATAGGCGAGAGGATGCTTCGGCAAATTGCCGGTAATCTGCTTCCATGATTTGCCAAAATCTGTGGTTTTGTAAATGAATGGATCGCGGTTGTCCATCAGGTGAAAATCGACCGCGACGTAAGCAGTGCCCGGATCAAAATTCGAAGGCGCAATACTGGCGACGGTTCCCCAAGAAGGCAATCCGGAAATGTTTTTGGTGACGTTTGTCCAGGTGGAAGCGCCATCTTTGGTATACCAGAGCTGGCCGTCATTCGTGCCTGCCCAGATAAGTCCTTTTTGAATTTTGGAGGGAGAGATGGCAAACACAACCTCTCCGTAAAATTGACCCAGGTTGTCTCCAACGATTCCTCCGGAAGAGACGATGTGACTGGAATCCTGGGTCGAGAGGTCCGGGCTTGTCACCTTCCAACTTTGGCCGCCGTTGGTTGTTTTAAAGATGACTTGGCAGCCGTAATAGACGACATTGTGGTCGAAAGGATCAAGAGCAAGCGGAGGGGTCCAATGGCAACGGTATTTCAGGTCATTTGGCGCTGAGTCAATCGTATGAAGGTACGGACTGACAGACCGCGCTTCTTTCGACTTCGCATCCCAGCGTGTCACTTCGTCGCCGTAGCAGGTCGCCCAAACTATATTGGGATCGGCAGGGTCGGGGATCGTAAAGCCGGATTCACAACCACCCATGTGGTGATCCCATCCCGTTTCCTGTGAATCGATCGGAACGCTGGGGCCGCGCATGTTCCCGTCGTCTTGCATGTTGCTATAGAAGTAGTAGGGGATCTGAGTGTCGACATCCACGTGATACATCTGGCCGATCGGCAATTGGACTCGGTGGAATCCTCGGCCGTGCACGGTGGTGATAATTAATCCAGCGTCGTCAGTAATCACAAATCGATCGGGATTTGCAGGATCAATCCAAATATCGTGAGTGTCTCCACCCCAGCGCACCTCTTGAAAATTCTGACCTCCGTCCAGCGATTGGTGAAATGAACTATTCGCCACCAGAACCTCGTTGTCATTTCCGGAGGAAACGGCGATTCGGATGTAGTAACCGGCCCGCCCGATCAAAGACCGCTGATAATTGACGGCCTTCCAATGCGTGCCCGCATCGTCCGATCTCCATAAAGAGCCCTGATCCTTTGTCTGAATCAAGGCGAATACGCGGTTCGAGTTTGTAGGCGCGACGGCCACATCAATCTTGCCTAGCGGTGAATGGGGCAAACCGTGCTCTTCGATGCGGGTCCACTTTGTTCCCCCGTCGCGCGAAACGTACACCCCGCTGCCCGGCCCTCCGCTGAACTCAGCCCAAGTGTGCATTTCGAGTTGCCACATTCCGGCAAAGAGCACGCGCGGATTGTGGGGGTCCATGGAGAGACCGGAACACCCAATGCTTTCTCCCGCAAAGAGAACGCGCTCCCAGTGCTGGCCGCCGTCCGTCGTGCGGTAAACGCCGCGTTCTTGCTGAGGGCCGGTGGCCCGACCAACAGCGCAGGCAAAGACAATGTCGGGATTCGACGGGTGAACGATGATGCGGCCGATGCGGCCGGTTTCCTGCAGCCCCATACTGGTCCAGGTCTTGCCTGCATCCGTGGACTTGTAAATTCCATTCCCGATCACATCGCTATCGCGAATGACCCAAGCCTCACCGGTGCCGGCCCACACGACACTCGGGTCGGACGGAGCTACGGCAAGAGCGCCAATGGCTGCAACTGGCTCCTTATCGAAAATGGGTGTCCACCGGTTGCCGCCGTCAGTCGATTTCCATACACCGCCTGAGGCGGCACCCGCGTAGTACGTGCTGGGGTCTCCGGGCACTCCCGCGACCGATGCGATCCTGTTGCCTACCTTCGGACCGACAAATCGAAACCGGAATTGGCTGCCGTCATCGGCTTCCGGTTGCTGCGCCTGCGCCGCTGACACAAAACTCAGAGCCGCCAACAGTGCGAATCCAGGCTTCCAGCTTCGGATGAGCGCCACAAGAACCTCCAGAGAAAAAAATATGGAATTCGAAGTCCCAGATGAGACGGGAGGACGCCGAACGCGCAAAGTATACATTATCCGTCGTGGTCACCGCGGTATTTACCACAACATTTCTGCCTTCCCGTTCGAAGTTCCTGGGAGTACTTGCAGTCCCCGCGAATCACCTCCGCCCGGCTGCGCCAGAGATTGAACATGATCCGCGCGACAAACTTCCGTTCAAATCTGACTCCCAGTTTGTATCGGAATTCAGGGCGATGATCCGGCCAGCCGACCCGAACGACGGACGCCAGTCGGGTGCAGTGTCAGTTCGAGATTAGAAACGTGAAACTTGTGCCTGCTTGTGCTTGCGGGAGATTGAAAGTTATCTACTTGCTCTGGCGGAAAGGGGGGATTCGAACCCCCGGTAGGAGTTTTGGCCCCTACAACGGTTTAGCAAACGGGTGATTGCGCACTGGCTTCGGCCTAAGTTGATGATAACACTAGACGCCGTTCGGCCCTCGCGCGAGGAACTCGTCGACAGAAAGGGCGCTCGGGCCGGAGAGTGCCAGCGCCAAAAGGCCAACGATGTAGAGGAGATTGATCTCATAGCCTGGAGGACTGAATAGTGGGCCGGACGCCGTCAAACCGATTGTGTTCACCGAACTGAACCCATAGCGGCCTTGCACTGTAAGAATCGCGACGACCATCGAAATAATCAGCGGGATACTCACGACTGTCACAAGCAGACCGATAATGAGAGCGGCCCCGCCGAACACTTCCAGTCCCGTGACGAGCCACGCCGTCTGAAGCGGAAACGGTACTCCCGTATGCTGAAGGAGCAACCCAAATCTTGTCGGGCCTCGATTCCACTTCGCCAAACCATGCGCGAGAAAGCCGACGCCCATAACAAGACGTAGCGGCAGCAGCGTCCAGCGGCTTGCCAGGTTCACCTTCTCGAAAAACCTGAAAACAAACACCTTGCCCCCCGAACGCGCTGATTTTGGCCAGCACCAGCTACGTGTGATTCCCGACGTTCGGGAAAGATGCAAGCCATCTGCTTTTTATAGGAGGAATTACCAAAAGACCGAAGTCGCGAAGGGTTAATGGCCACAATAAGGCTAACTGGACCCGTCGGCGAAAACTCTGCGAATTCTCTAGAAATCCGCAATCAATCCGATACCTGCCGAGAAACGATTGGCGCACGCATACAATGAAGCGATCAAAACAGTCTCCAAAATCGCCGCGTTATCCCATCCGGCCTCGCGCACGCGGTCGAAGTCCGATTTTTCGATGTCGCCCGGTTGTCTTGTGAGTTTCGCCGCAAACCGGAACAACTCCATGACCTTCGGCTCCACATCGGCGTTCGTGTAATCGAGCGCAAGCTTGCGCGAGAGCTTCTTGTCGATGCCCAGCCTTCCCAAGATCTCCAAATGAGCCGCAAGGCAATAATTCGAGAGGTTGATGCCGCTGACGACCAGCGCGATTTGTTCCTTCACAATTTTCGGAAGCGCACCTTCTTGAAACATCACGTGGGTGAACAGATTCACCTGGTCCTGCAAAAGCTGCGGCGCGTGTCCGAGCGCTTGGAAATAGTTCGGGACGAAGCCCCAGTTCTTGCTCAGAAAATCAAAGATCTCTTTGCTTTCCGGGCTGACTTTCTCCGCGGGAGTAGTAGGTAGCCACGACATAGCGATCTCCGTCGATTGAGATTAAGGCCTGCGAACTCTCAAGGCGGCAGAGCGCACTGACCTGCATATACGTGGAAAAACTGTGGAAGGATGATAACAGATAAGACGAATGCAATAACTGAAGAACTGTTGAGCTTCAGCCGGACTTCTTCCCGAGCCGGTCCCGCAGCGCCGAGTGCAGGCGACTGTGTAAATCCGCGGGCAAAGGAATAGGCTCAGAATCGCAGAGAATCTCGATGCTCTTCTTCGTCTGATCGAGAATCATTGTGCAGTCTTCACAGTGGGAGAGATGCCGCTCGAGTTCCTGCTGGATCGCGGGCTCCAGCTCTCCGTCGATGTAATTCGACAACTCGCGGATGACACCTTTGCAGTTCACTGGGGTGCCCCTTGCCGGAAGTGGCGGTTGAATTTTTCGCGAAGTTTGAGGCGCGCTCGGAGTAAACGCGACTTCACATTCGGCACCGAAATTCCCAGCGCGTCGGCGGTCTCTTGCGTCGTGAGTTCCTCAATATCCCTAAGGACCAGTATGATCCGGAATTCGGGTTCCAATTTTTCCAACACATCGGCCATCAGAGCCTGCAACTCGGCTTGTGCATACTCGCGCTCAGGGTTGGGCCGCCAGTCTTCGAGCTCCCGCGGCATCAAGTCATTGTCCCCTTCGACCGGTTCATCGAGAGAGACCTGCCCGGGCCGGCGTTTCCGCAATCGCATCAGGGCTTCGTTGGCCGCGATGCGCACCAGCCATGTGTAGAAACGGGAGTCTTGGTGAAATCCATCGAGGTGAGCGTAGGCCTTCAAGAAAGCGTCCTGCATCGCGTCTTCGGCATCTTCACGATTCCCGGTGATATTTTTGGTGAGGCGCAAGATCTTGCTTTCGTAGCGATTCACCAGCTCTTCAAACGCCGCCACGTCACCACCCTTGGCGGAGCTCACGAGCAGGTGCTCGTCTTCGCGCACGACAGACGAGGGCAGACGATGTGGATTGGCCGCACTCAAACCGCGCTATCCCCTAGACAGCCGAAACGAATGAATCTGGCCAAAACTATAGCATCGAGGGTTCGCGTGCGCCCACTGGCACCGACTTGCCCCTGTTTGGATGAGGAGGGGGCAGGCCGGGATTCAGAAATCTGGGCCATGTTTTCCCACTGCTCGCGCCCTATCTCCCGGCTTCGCCTGACTTTGCACCGCCCAGGTACCGTGCCCTCGCGCCCGAGTATATTGCCTCAAGGTCAAGCAGTGTCAGAAAGTCGATCGTTTTGAATGCCCGGTCGATCGCCGGAATCCCACAGATGCGGGCGCCGATCGAAAGATAGGCGCGAAGGAGCTTCGGTGGCCTTAGGTCACTGCGAAGCGAACCGTGTTCGTCAACCGGAAGTTCGAATGCAGGCAGAGGCACCGTTTGCAGGGACGGCTCAACCAGAAAATCCTGTAACTGAGAGTAAATCACCAAGCCCTCGCTCGGCGACTGCGATGTTAGGGACGAACATCCCACGAGATAGCGAGCGCGTCGCTCCTGTGCGTACGCGCCGATTCCGCGCCATAACAGCGTGAGCACCTCGAAGGAGCGGTGATCGCGATGAATGCACGCGCGCCCGAGCTCCACCAGCTTTCCGCGCAGTGGCTCGTACGGAGTGAAATCGAATTCCCGTGCACTGTAGTAGCCAAGATTCCGCCCCGCGGCGATCCCCGTCTGCAGGCGATACGTTCCTACGATTTGGCCGTTTCTCGTGTCTTCAATCAGCAGGTGGTCGCAAATCTCGTCGAATTCATCTCGTTCATACCCATCCCGGTAGGCCGATTCCGGCCCTTCGCCTAGTTCGAGATTGAATACGAGAAACCGCAGCCGGAACGCGCCTTCAAGATCCTCGCGTGTTTCGGCAAAACGCATCCGATAGGAACGCGCTTCGGCTTTAAGGAATGAGTTCCGATTCGGCGCAATCAGCACCGCCGGTTCTACGCTGGACGTCGCCAATCTGGTTGTCACTTCGTCCGCCACGAGGTTCCCGCTCTCGCCGGGCAAAGCCCGGAGAACTGACTCTTCGTGCGATACGCGCGGCCGCAAAAAGTGACAGAGAATCCCACGTTCTTTGTGAAACTTTTCGAGGTTTTCTCCCTCTCACTTCTGACGGCTTCCGCCGCAATTGCGACTAGCTCAAGGAGTTTCCGAATGAGTGCTGCATCAACCACGGCCATGGCCCTGCGGGAGTTTCCCCGAACGGACGAAACACCAAACCACGCAGACGAGCTGATTCGAGCGACCGAAGACGTCTTATCGCAGGGCTTGACCCTACTTTTCGAGCTGGAAGACGCGACCTACTCGAGAACCGCGGAGGCCCCGTTCCACGCCTCCATCGGTGGACACTATCGCCATGTGCTCGAACATTTTGAAAGTTTCATCAAGGGACTCCGCGCGGGCGAGATCAATTACGACGCTCGCGAACGAAATTTGCGGATGCAGAGCGAAGTTACGAACGCAAGCGTCGCCACCTGTGACATGTTGCGTGCGCTCAGGCGCTGTTCGGCGGAGACGCTGTCTCGCAACTGTAAGGTGATTAACAGCCTCGGGTATGGCTCTTCGCAGCCCGTCTCCATGGACTCCAACATCGGGCGCGAGTTGGCCTATTGCATCGGGCATGCCATTCATCACTACGCAATCATCCGACTCCTCTGCCACGAACTCGGCGTTTCTGTTCCCGCTGAATTTGGTGTGGCGCCGTCCACGCTCAAGCACCGCGCGGCAGCCGCGAGCTGACGTGTTTCCGATCTCCATTCACAGTGAAGGATCGCTCGCATTGGCGCTTGCCATCGTGCTCGGAGCGTTCGTCTCAGAAGACGGCGCAACGATTACGGCCGCAACCCTCACGGCGACGGCTACGCTTGATCCCACACTCGCATTTGTCAGCGCCTTTGCCGGTCTGTGGTTTGGCGACCTTGGCGTGTATGCCCTGGCCCGCGTCGGCGGTCCTGCCCTCTTGCGCCGAGAGTGGTTCCAAAAGTGGTTTGCTGCCCCCGTGGCCGGCTCCGCCATTGGCGTGAACGACGGGCGCTTGGGCCTCGCGGTCAGTCGATTCTTTCCCGGTACGAGGGTTCCCGCCTACCTCTCCGCAGGCTTTCGCCGCATGCCCGCGCTCGTTTTTGCTGCGATCACGGCAGTCTCCGCGTTCGTTTGGGCAATCCTCGTTTTTGCCGCGATCCGGCTCGCCCCTTCTCGCAGCGAAGCCGTCGAACGGCACGCGAGCGAAGCAGCGCTCTTGGGATTGACGCTTTTTCTCATGCTTCATGTTTGGCGCAAGTGGGGCGCGATCGCCCGCCGCAAGATCGCCGTCGCAGCCATGCTTCTCGTCAAATGGGAATTCTGGCCGGCATGGCTCTTCTACTCCCCGGTCATACTCTTTTGCCTGTGGCTCGGTCTTCGTCACCGCGGATTCGCTCTTCCGGCCATCGCCAATGTAAATCAGAAAAACGGCGGCATCATCGGCGAATCGAAGATCGCCATTCTCGAAGAACTCTTGAGGACATCGCCGGAATCGACCGCCGAGACGTATTTGATACCGCCAGGCACACCCGAGGAGAGACTTGCGAACGTTCAGAAACTCTTCGAAGAGAAGGCTCTCCGTTTTTCCTTTGTGCTCAAACCCGACGTGGCACAGCGCGGAGCCGGCTTTCGCAAAATCGAATCCTTCGAGCAGGCGAGGCAGTATCTCGCTGCCGTATCGCTTCCGCTCATTCTGCAACGCTATGCGCCTGGGCCCCAGGAAGCCGGCATCTTCTATTACCGCTTCCCACAAGAAGAGACGGGCCATATTTTCGCTATCACCCGAAAGCGATTTCCCTTCGTCGTGGGTGACGCATGCCACACCGTGAGAGAACTCATCGAACGCGATTCTCGCGCCCGTCTCATTGCGGAAACCTATCTCGAACGGTTTGCGACAAGCGCCGACGATGTCCTTCCCGCGGGAGAACGACTTCGACTCGTCGAGGCCGGCAATCATAGCCAGGGATGCATCTTTGCGGATGGCAACGACCTTCACTCCGAGAAGCTTTGCGCCGCCATCGACCGCATCAGCCGCAAACTGCCGGGCTTTTTCATTGGCCGCTACGACGTGCGCTACGAGAGCGATGAGGAGCTTCGCCTAGGCCAAGGCTTCACGATAGTGGAACTCAATGGAGCCGGGTCGGAAGCTACCAACATTTATGACGAGCGCAATACTCTCTGGTCGGCCTATGTCACGCTCTATCGCCAGTGGTCGCTCGTCTATCGTATCGGTGCCGCGAACCGCGACCGTGGTTACCGACCGCCGTCCCCTCTTGCTGTTTTTCGAGACTGGAACGTTTTCGCGCGGGAGGCGCTTCAGCTTCCCATTTCCGACTGAACGTTATGTGCACTCTTACGTTTCTCCCAAGATCAGACGGCTACTTGGCTGGAATGAATCGCGACGAGCTGCGGACTCGTCCGGTTGCGTCTCCGCCGCAAGTTCGCAAGAGCGGTGGAAGAGAGACCTTGTATCCAACCGAACCAGCCGGCGGAACGTGGATCGCTTGCAATCAGCGTGGCGTTCTGCTGGCGCTGCTCAATTGGAACGACATCGAACTCCATCACATAGGTAAAAAAACGAAAAGCCGTGGTTTCGTAATTCCAACGCTCATCGGCGGACAGAACCTCGCTGCGGTGGTATCCAGCTTCGAACGAATACCGCTTGACGGCGTCCTGCCGTTTCGATTGTTCGGCTTCTCCCCGGGCGAAACTAGCGCGGTCCTCTGGCGCTGGGATGGAATGTGGAAGAACCTGCAGGCTCTGCCATGGTCTCGCGGCCACTGGTTCTCCTCAAGCCTCTCTGACCGGGCGGCTGAGCAACAGCGGGGAGTCGCCTGCGGGGCCGCTGCCTCAGAGCCCGGCTTCGGGACGTCCGAGTCACTGCGGCTTTTACACGCTTCTCACAGCCCTGCCGCAGGTCCCTTTTCGGTTTGCGTCCACCGGCCCGACGCGGCCACCGTAAGCTACACTGAAATAATCTGCCGAGAAGAGTCGCTGCTCATGCGGTACGTGACGGGAAATCCCTGCCGCAAACCGCAACCACAAGAGATTTCTAAGAGCCTTCTCGGCCGCGACGATTCGAGCCAGGTTGCCTGAAACTTTTTGGCGCGACGACGCTCTTACACCTTGTCGCCGTTTCTACCTCTCGCATAATCGGGAGAATCCGTGAAGGACACAGGGGTTTTCATAACCGGAGCCAAGGGAGGACTCGGAACATTCGTCACACAGAAGTTCCTGGCGACCGGTGCGACCGTCATCGGCGCTTCCCGCAGCATCGCGAAAGAAGACTTTCCCGCCCCCAATTTTACCCCGCTCTCTGTTGATTTTACCCGTGCCGTCGCGGTTCGTGAGGCCATCGAATCGACTGTTGCGCGCGCAGGCAAGCTCGATGTTCTGGTGCATGTTCTCGGTGGATTCGCCGGAGGCGCCAAAGTGGAAGATACGGACGATGCCACCTGGGAGCAGATGCGCGACCTGAATCTGACCGCGGCGTTCTTCGTTCTGCGTGCCGCGATTCCACACCTGCGCAAATCGCGCCGCGGCCGCATCGTGGTCGTCGGCAGTTTGACGGCCACCGAACCCCGCGCCAGTCTTGCCGCTTACGTAACGTTTAAAGCGGCAGTTACCACGCTCGTGCGTACTGTTGCGCTCGAAAATAAAGATGCGGGACTTACGGCCAATGTCATTCTTCCCGGCACCATGGACACGCCGGCAAATCGCAAGGCCATGCCTAACGCCGACTTCAGTAAATGGCTCGACCCCGCCAAGGTCGCCGATCTCGCCTTGTGGCTTGCCGACGAAAACGCCGGGCATATCTCGGGCGCAAGCATCCCGATCGAGTAACCTTATGTACGAGCGTCTCGCCATCTGGTTCGTCTGCGCGTTCTATCTCTATTTCGGTCTCGGACTCCTGTTTGCCGTCGCGTTTGTCACAAGCGGGGTGAAACGCCTCGACCCCAATGCGAAGGGAAGCGGCGTGGTGTTTCGCCTGGTGATTCTTCCGGGATCGGCGGCGTTCTGGCCGCTCCTCCTCCGGCGCTGGATTCGCGGGGATCGCGACGTCCCCGAAGAAAGGAATCCGCACCGATGATTCAGCCTCTGCGGCGAGTCCATGCGCGGGCCTTTCTTGTGCTTGGCATTTTTCTTCCCATTCTCTTTGTTGCCGGTGTGAGATCCAGGCGAACGTCTACCGCCTCGCCGGTCGGGCAAGGACAAGCGCACACATTCGCGGCGCTCTCCGAACGCACGATTACGATTGACGGCGCGCGCGTCACCGCCAAAGTGTTTCCTGACGGCGCGAGCACTGTGATGCAAATCAGTTCCAACCCGGAACTGCTTGCTCCCGATGTCCTCGTCTATGCATCGACAAGCGAACCGAAAAACGACGTGTCCACCGATGCGGTACTGCTGGGAGCCTTTGTTTCGGGAAAAAACTATCGCTTGCCCTCCGCGAATTCCCGCTTCGTTCTTCTCTATAGCCTGCCGCGGAAGGAACTGCTCGCAACGTTCGCCGCCGGAGACGGGCGATGAGTCATGTCTATCAAGCCGTCGGTTGGAACCGGCAAAAGCGTCTCTACGATACGGTCGTTACTGTCGGAGTTCTCTTGTACGCGGGGCTTTTCTTCGGCATTGGCACCGTCCACTATCCCACGGCAACCGCTGAGACGCTGATCATACGTGGTGTCGGTTCCGCCGCATTCTTTCTTCTGCACATCGTGCTGTGTATCGGCCCCTTGTGCCGGCTGGACTCGCGTTTTCTCCCGCTGCTTTATAACCGCCGCCATCTAGGTGTCGTGACGTTTCTGCTCGGACTCATTCATGGAACGTTCGGCATCGTGCAGTTCCACAGCCTGGGCGACAAAAACCCCTTGGTCAGCCTCTTCATCTCCAATCAGGACTTTGCAAGCCTCCGCAATTTCCCTTTTCAGCAACTCGGTTTCGCCGCTCTCGTAATCTTGTTTCTGATGGCCGCAACGAGCCACGATTTCTGGCTGCGGAACCTGACGCCCCCGGTGTGGAAGAGTTTGCACATGCTCGTCTACGTGGCCTACGCGCTCTTAGTCGCACACGTAACACTGGGCGAGCTGCAGTCCGAGACGAGTCCCATTCTGGTGGTCGCCACAGGAGCGGGTCTCGTTGTTGTCGTCGCGCTGCACCTTGTTGCAGCATCACGCGAAAAACGAACCGATCAGCGGACGCTGGATTCAGCAACGGATGGCTTCGTCAAGGCGTGCGCGGTTGAAGGCATTCCGGAAAAGTGCGCCACGGTCGTCTCGGTGCATGGTGAGCGTATCGCCATTTTCAAATTCGACGGAAAAGTTTCCGCCGTGTCCAATGTCTGCCGCCATCAAAATGGACCTTTGGGTGAGGGCAAGGTCATCGATGGATGCATCACTTGTCCGTGGCACGGCTACCAATACCTCCCGGAGACCGGAGCGTCGCCTCCACCGTTTACCGAAAAGGTTTCCACTTTTCGCAGCAAGGTCCTGGACGGATGCGTGTGGGTCGATCCCAAACCTAACCCGCCCGGGACACGGGTCGAGCCCGCGAAGATTCCGAACGCTAAGGTGACGTCGTGAAGGAGTTTTACGTCGGCTATCTCCCCCAGGCGCCCCCGGCCACCCGGCGCCTCGCGCGGCTGATCGTAGGGCTTTTGTTGTTGGCGGCGGTCGGAAGCGCGATCACGATCACCGCGCTCCAGAATCCGTTTGCAGCATCCGTATTCGAATTCGGAAAGACGCGCACCTTTGCGGGAACGATCGAGGCCAGCCCGTATCCCACGCTCGTAGTCACCCGTCCAGGTAACGCGACCCCTCGCACTTCGCGCTATCTCTTGGTGGCAAAAGGCAAACACGGCGCGGACCAAGAGGTCTCGGCGTACTACCAGAAGGCCATTCGCCTGACCGGCACACTGATCTTCCGCGGAGCCCAGACCCTGATCGAAGTCGAACCTGGCTCGCTGTCTGAGGACAAGACCGCAGCCCCCCAACCCGACGTCGAGGTGAAGGACCATGGGATGTTTGAACTGGTCGGTGAGATCGTCGACAGCAAGTGCTATTCAGGCGTCATGAACCCGGGAGAAGGCAAAGTGCACCGGGATTGCGCCGTAAGGTGCCTCAGTGGTGGAATTCCTCCCGTATTTGCGGTCGCCGATTTCGAGGGTGCGCCCGCGACCTTTGTTCTCACCGATCACAACCAGAAGCTACTGCCGCGTATCTCCCTGCGCTTCGCGGCAAAGCGCGTCCGCATTCGCGGCCATGTGGTGCGAATCGGCGATTCCTTGCGCCTCGAAACCGACACCGCGGGCATTTCTGAGTTACCGTAACTCGACCTATTTTTTTCGCATCCGGGAACTCTCTCGGCGCATCCGATGGAACCAGTCTCGCGCCGCAGGAGGCCTTATCCCATGAACGATGTTTACGCGATCAACGTCGCCAAAACCGAATTCCGCGAAGCCTACAACACGGGAGACATCAACCGCCTGATGCCCACCTTCCATCCCGATGGATTTACCGACATGTCGGAAGGCGAGGCGAGCAACTACGGCTCGGAAGCAACCGCCGTGTGGCGCAAACGCCTGGCGGAGCTTTTTGCCGGCTACCACGCCAAACTCACTCCCATCATCATCAATATCGTCGTGCTGGACGGCACTGCCTACGACTATGGGTGGCACGAACTGACGCTGACTCCCAAGGCCGGCGGGGACCTCGTCCGCAAACGGTACCGCTATTTTGAACTGTGGAATAAAGACGCTAGCGGCCAATGGAAGATCGCCATGCATATGACCAACAGCGACGTTCCCGAGGAACTCAACGGATTTAAGAGCCACTGGTTCTTGAGTGAGGAAGCCTCGGCAAGGGCGTCAGCGTGACGCTTGTCTTTTTGCTGGAATTTAGATGCGGGCGAGCTACTGGTCTTTGACCTTGCTGTAGAGGCGCTTGCTGAATCCTTCGGGTACCTGATACTCGACACCATCCCCGATCAGTTTCACGATGTTCCGCGTTCCGTCCAAAATCGCGCGGCAGTGCGCGCAGCCCTTGAAGTGGGTCTCCATGCGCGAACGGAGCTCCGCGTCGACCTCCCCGTCGAGAAAATTGGAGATCTCCCGCCAAACCTCCAGGCAGCTGATTTCAATCACCGTCATTGGATACACGAGGGCCCATTAAGTTTCGCCACGGAAAACCATAGGCTACCACGGCCGGACCTTCTCATACTCGACTTTCCCGTTGCTCCAGCTCCCGTCGATACCCGGCGCGAGCGCGTCCCGCATGTGAAAGCGGGCTCGGAGCAGACGCGTCTTGACACTGGCCACGGTAATACCCAAAACCTGTGCCGTCTCCTGAATGCTTAGATGCTGGATGTCTCGTAAAATCAACACTTCCCGGTACTTTTGCGGAAGGGACTGCAAAGCCCGCTGCAGGGCCTCGCGCAGTTGCTTGCGCTGCAGCTCCTCGGAGGGAATCTCCCGCCAATCGGCAAAGTCTTTCGGGAAGGCGTCTCCGGTGTCGTCGGTCCGCGGCTCATCGATGGACTCGTACAGGTGCCGGCGGTCCTTCCGCAGCTTCAAACGGGCCTCGTTGATCGTGATTTGAATGAGCCACGTGCTGAACCGGGCCTCGCCCCGAAAGCGTGGCAACGCGCTGAAGGCCTTTAGCACAGCCTCTTGGGCTACTTCCTCGGCGTCTGCAACGTTGTTCAGTATGGACATCGCGGCCGTAAATACACCGCGCTCGCACGGTTCGACCAGAGCATAGAAGGCCTCTTTGTCTCCAGCGCAGACCCGCTGAATCAACTCAGCTTCGTTGTCGAGACTTAGCTTCGTCGTGCCCATTCCTCAGCTCGTGAACAACCCCAAGTATCGAACAATGTTTGGCCTAAATCCGACCCCGCGTCGGTGTCGAGAATCCCGGTACCCATCACGGCTTCTAGGGAGAACGTCCGAATTGCCCTATCGGATGCATCTCGGCGCGTGAGGATGCAACTATTTTCTAAATTTCGAGTCCGCTCGCTTCGTGAAAGCACACCCCCGTCGCTACCGCAAAGGCCCACAGGGGAAGGGACTTCAACTGAACTGACAATCGGCTAGCTGTGAAGGGCGCGCCAGGCCCGCAGCGTCTCCCCGACCGTCCACGCTTGGGCAATGCATCCACGGGGCGTAAAGGGGCCGTCCCCGTCCGCGATCTCACTGAGCGTTCCGAGGCCATGACAGTGGATTTGCTGCCCGAGGGGCTCGAGATAGCTCATAGCCCCCTCCCGGTCTCCGTACACCCGCAGGTGCGCGAGGACAAACGGTCCGAGCAGCCATCCCCAAACCGTGCCCTGGTGGTACACGCCGTCGCGCTGCCACGTGCTGCCGCCGTAGTGACCTTGGTAGCCCGGATCCTCGGGAGCGAGGCTGCGCAGCCCGTTCGAAGTGACGAGACGCGAAGCGCAAACGTCCACGACCGACTTTTGTTGCTCCGGTGTCAGCGGAGTTTTCGACAAGGACACCGCGAAAATCTGATTCGGCCGGAGCGAGACGTCCTGTCCGATTGCCGGAGAATCGATCACGTCGAAGCAGTATCCTCCCGCCTCGTTCCAAAACTTTTGGAAGCTGGACTCGACCATCGCCGCCATTTTCGCGAACGGTGCAGCGGATTTTCCGACCACGGGCGCGAGCGCCGCCATCGTTTCTAGCGCGTTGTACCACAGCGCGTTGATCTCGACCGGCTTTCCGATCCGGGGGGTCACCACCCAGTCCCCGACTTTTGCATCCATCCAGGTCAACTGCACGCCCGGCTCTCCCGCGTAAAGCAGGCCATCGGATTCATCCGCGTGAATCTGGTAGCGCGTGCCCTTCAAATACGAGCCAATGATTTCCCCGAGCACGGGGAAAAGCTTTGCAAGTGTGGATTTGTCGTTTGTCGCGACAAAATATTGACGGACCGCTTCGATGAACCACAACGCCGCATCCACCGTGTTGTACTCGGGTTTCCCGCCGCCGTCGGGAAAGTCGTTCGGCAGCATTCCGCCATCGACGTACTTCGCAAAAGCCAGCAGAATCTTCTTCGCAATCTCCGGCCGACCGGTCGCAAGCGTGACTCCTGGCAGGGCAATCATCGTGTCCCGGCCCCAGTCCCCGAACCAGTGATAGCCGGCAATGATCGAACGTCCGTCCGGTTCGTCGGGGAGCGAACGTGCCACGACAAACTGATCGGCGGCGAGAACCAGTTGCCGCACCCAACCTGGCGCAGTCGCGGATTCCCGGTCGGCATCGTTCCATTTCCCGAGCACCATCGCTTCGTGCTCTTCGCGTTCGGCGCGCGCGGCTGCGCCATCGAGACTTGCATCCGCCTTGGTCGAGAGCACCACCGTGATGGCCTGACCTGGCTGAAGCTCCGAGCGAAACACGGCGGCAAGTAGATGATCTTCACGATCGTCGAGCCCGCGGTATCGCTCAAGCGGCAGAGCACAGTCCCGATACCATTCGTGGCGAATCTCGCAATTCGCCCCGGAGGCGAGCAGATAAAACGGCGTCGCGGCGTCGAACGCGGTAACGCGCGCGCCGTTCGCAACCGGATCGATGGTCATACGCCAATCCCCGGCGTGCGAGCTCGCGTGAAAATCGCGGTAGTTGACGAGCGCCTTCAACTCCAGAGCGAGCGGCCGGCCCGCCCGCACGAGCGTGTACTGGAGGTAAGTCGTGTTTTCGCCCTGCCGCATCCAGACTCTTTTTTCCAGCAGAGCGTCCGCGATCGCAAAACGCCAGACGGGCACCGACCCGTCCAGGTGAAAGCTTTCGAGGTTCAAATATCCCTTCGGTTCCACAGCCCCGCTTGCCCAACGGCTCGTCCCCATCGCGTACGCTTTTTCGGCGTACTGCGCTGTCTCATCAACCTTCGCCACAAGCTGCGTGCGGCCCACCGGCGGTTTCAGCGCCGCGACCAGCAAACCGTGATAGCGGCGAGTTGCGTTCCCGCTGACCGTCCCGGACGCAAATCCTCCGATTCCGTTCGTGACAAGCCATTCCCGCTGCTCCGCGCTTTCGAGAGTGCCGCAGAGTTCGCGGCCGAAGCGCACCGAAGGCGTATACCGCCCCTGCGATCGCGGAGCTGCGGGCTGCATGAGTCGTTTTTGTGTCGTGGCCATGAGCGTTCGCCCCTTTTTCCTTGTGGTCTCCGGCATTACTTCCCGGCTGCTCCGCGCCGGTCCGGTGTCGGTGTGCCCGCCATATTCAAGTGAATGCGATAGAGCCCGGTTTGTGCGGCGAGATACAGGGTGCGGTTGTCGTCGCCGCCCCAGGCCATGTTGTGCGGATGCTCTGGTCCCGAAATCGTTCCGAGGTGCTTGCCCGCGGGCGAGAGAATCCAGAGCCCGCCGGGGCCGGAAGCGTAGACATTTCCGTTTACGTCCACTTTGAGACCATCCCACGCATCTTCTCCTGGCTCCGCGGTAGCGTCGAAAAACGTCGTCTCGTTCGTCAGCGAGCCGTCGGGTTGCACTTCGTATCGCAAAATCACTTTCCGTTTGTCGTCCCAGTTGTCCACGTACATGTACTTCTCGTCAGGGGAGAACGCGAGGCCGTTCGGGCCGGAAAGTGATTTGCTGACCAGCTTCAGCTCGCCGTTTCTGAGGCAGTACACTCCGCTGAATGGCAGCTCCTTGCGCCGGTCCTCGAAAAATTTGGGGAGGCCAAACGGTGGATCAGTGAAGTAGAGCGTTCCATCCGAGCGATATACGAGATCGTTCGGGCTGTTGAGTCTCTTGCCGTCGTAGCGGTCTGCCAAAACCGTGAGCTGCCCGTTCTTTTCAAGGCGTGTGACGCGGTGATTACCGTGCTCGTTGATGGTGAGCCGCCCTTGTCCGTCGAGCGTGAGCCCATTCGAGCCCGGCTGGCCGTATTCGCCGATGTCCATGCCGGTGTAGCCGCTGTGCGTGCGATAGATGGAAACGCCGTCGTTCTCGGACCAGCGGTAAATTACGTTGTTGTTGGGATCGCTGAACAGCAGGTAGCCGCCGTCCTCGACCCACACCGGCCCTTCTGTGAACAAAAATCCTCCCGCGAGTTTTTCGATCTTCGTTCCCGGCGCGACAATCCCGTCGAGAGCGTCGTCCTCGCGCAAGATCTTGGTTTCCACCTGCCCGATTCCGCTGCCGTTGCCGGGCTTGTAGAAATCGAGCGTCGTGGATTTCACCCAGATGAAATTCATGGGGCTTTTTGATACCGGGCCGTTGAACCCGAAAACAGCGATCTCGAATTTCTGACCTGCTTGGGCGTTCCGCGTCAGGATGACTTTGTTTGGCGCGTTCCATCCTTTCACCACCTGGCCGCCGCTCTGCCCCAGCACCGTTGGGAGTTCGCCGTTCACCCAGATTTCCGCGTAGTCGTCGATGACGATTTCAAAAGAAACCGTCGATCCCGAAACGGCAAACCCTCCGACCTTCTCCGGAAGAGTGACGTTGATGCGATACCAGTTGAAACAAACCTTGCCCCCGGCCCGGCGCGCGTCGAGCGTCGCGGGATCGAGCACCTGCCACTTCGAGTCGTCGAAGTTCGCAGTCCCGGCATGCGGTTCATAGTCGTACGTGCGAATCGGCGCACCCGAAGGCTTGAGGTCGGGACCTGGCCCTTTGGAATCGACCTCCAAAATCTTTACATCGCTGTAGCGCCACGTGCCTCGGGCAAGCTGTGTTCCTTCTTTCGTGCGCAGGTCGATCGTCGCGTCCGGTCGCCCATAGGGCGCCGATTGCGCGGCCCAATTCTGGGCGGACAGCGGCTGAACCCAAAAGAACAGGCCGGAGAGAATGGAAAGCAGCAACTGGCGAAGATTGGCCATGGCGTTCCCCTATCGCACTTTCACGACGTAGTAGAGAAACGGAGCGTTCACTTCCTTGAACCAGTGCGGCACGCCATTCGGAATGATCATCGCGTCGCCGGGAACCAGCTTGCGGGTTTCCCCACCATTGATCTCTTTGCCGCGGATTTCGTCTGCGGCGATGTTCTTGCCTTCCACCATCGTTCCGCCGGTCACGACCGTCGCCGATCCCTTCAGCACGTAGAGAATGTCGGTATCTTTCGTGTGCACTTCCACCATGCCCGGTCCTTCACGCCGGCTGGCGTGCACCATGTAGTTGCGTCCGCCGCTGCCATCGAAGAGAACCGAGCCCTTCGCGAAACCTTCATCGACGTCCTTCTTCGGGAAAAACGAAACGGGCAGGGTGCTTGCGGCCATGGCGTCGCCCGAGCCAAAGGACTTTGCGGCCTCGGCGCCCGCGATCGCGAGCTCTTCATCCTGGGCAGCGCTTGAGGCTCCGCTCACGCCCACGCCGCCGATGATTTGTCCGTCGGCAACCACCGGGATTCCGCCTTGCAGCGGAGTGAAAAAGGAATCGGGAAGCGCGGCCATCGCCGTGCGCCCCTTGTTGATGATGTCTTCGAACACCTTCGTCGGCTTTTGAAACAGCACCGCCGTGCGCGCTTTGCCAATCGAAATGTTGGCGCCGGCCGCGAAGGTCCCATCGAGCCGCGCGACCGCCATCAGGTTTCCACCGGCGTCCACGACCGCGATAACTCCGCCGGGCGCTTTGACTTCCTGCGCTTTCGCTTTGGCGGCGGCGATTACACGCTCCGCGCCATCGAGCGTCAGCGTTCTTTTTTCCGCGGTCTGGCCGTAGATGGCCGATCCGGAGAGTAACCACAGGGCGACAAACAGCACTTTTCTAAAAGTCATGACAGCACTCTCTCTTTTCTTGGAAGTTGCGGGCCGCTTGCTCTATCCGAACGACGGCCCGCACCTAGGGAAGGGGCCCGATTACATCACCGGCGAACTGAACGACGCTTCGCCGAGATTCACTTCTGCGAACGCGCACCAGATCTGCACCTTGGCCACGTTCTTGACGTACTTGGGGACGACGATTTCCTTCTTGTAGCTGGTCCCGATGAACGCCTTGGTCTTCAACTTGTCCAGGAGATAGACGTTCCCATCGGAATCGACCACCTGCCAGTGCGGGTCCGGCGTATCGGGCACAACGAAATCATCGGACAGCGTGAGCACGCTCTTGCCGTCCTTCGTGCTGTGCGTCACCGTGCCCTTGTTGGCCTTCGGTCCCTGAAACTGTGAAGACGTGTGTGAGCTCTGCGCGAAAGCGCCGGAAACGCTGAGTCCCAGTGCGGTCACGAGGAGAGCGACGACCATTACTTTCAACATGCGAGAAATATTCATTGACGATCCTCTTCTTGAGAAATTCCACGCTCGCTCTCGGTGCGGTCCGGAATCCAAATCTTGTCCGAGCCATTGCACTCGGGCCTGGTCGGTTCCGTCCCGAAAGTCCGCCGTGTGCTAGTTGGGATACGGAGTTGCGCGCAAGGTTTCAGGATTGCGCGAAAAATAATTCAATTTCGTACTGTCACTTCTGTTCACCTCCTGCATCTGACGGCGATGCACGCGCGGCGACGGAATCCCGCGTGACGGAAAACCATGGACATTCTGAAGATCGCTTGCGACGAAGTGCGGCAGGAACTCGCGAAGTATATGGAAGATGACGTACCGGCGGAGTTGCGGCAGCGCATCGAAAACCACTTTCTGACCTGCGATGGCTGCTACGCGATCTATGACGGATTGCGGAAGGTTGTGCGCTTCATCGGCGGCAACGATGTCATCGAACTGCCAGCCGGTTTCAGCCGCCGCCTCTATCAGCGCATCGTCGGCGTCCGCCAAGCTCAAACTTTCCTGAAACTTCAACCCTCTTTCCGTATCGGATGGGCATAAGCCATTCAGGCCAATTCAGTCAAAGATTCAGAGTGAAAGAGGTAGAAGATGCGTAATGGAATTATCGACGAGTGCGCGAACCGCGTGGACATGTCCACCGCGGTCAAGGTCGTGAGCTGGATCCTGCGGATTACCGCCGCGATCATTCTCCTTCAGACCTTGTACTTTAAGTTTACCGGTGCACCGGAATCGGTCTACATCTTTACCAAAGTCCACGCGGAACCGTGGGGCCGGCTCGGCTCCGGCGTCATGGAGCTCGTCGCATCCATCTTGCTTCTGACGCCTCGATACACCTGGCTGGGATCTCTGCTCGCGGCCGCTGCGACCGCCGGCGCCATCTTGAGCCATCTCACGCTGCTCGGGATCGAGGTCCAGGGCGACAAAGGGCTGCTGTTCGCGCTCGCCATCATCGTGTTCCTCGCGTCCGCAATTAACTTGTTCCTCCACCGCAAACAGATTCCGCTCGTCGGCGACAAACTCGCATGAATCCCGCGCGAGAGATTGCCGTAACTTCGACGCCTCCGCGTGCGGACGCAAGTGCTCTTCAGCCGCTGCGACTTCTCGAAACCGCTACGGATGTGCTCCTACAAGGGTTGCATCTGCTCTTTCAGCTCGATGACCGCGCCTATACGCGCGTAGCGCCCGCCCCGTACAGTGCTTCGATCGGCAGCCACTTTCGCCGTGTTCTGGATCGGCTGCAGTGTCTTGTCACGGGATTCCGTCCCGGAGAAATCGACTACGACGCTCCAGAGCGAAATGCACGCGTGGAACAGGAAGTCGTGTACGCGAGCGTGGCCTGCTGCGACCTCTTGCGTGCGTTCAAACGATTCACGAAAGACACACTGACCAAAAGCTGTGTGGTCGTCTGCAGCGGCGCGACCGAACCGCACCGGTCCTCGCACGCCGAGTCCACTATCGGCCGGGAACTCGAATACTGCATCGGCCACGCCTTACATCACTTCGACGTCATCCGCCTGATCTGTGAAGCGATGCGTATCCGCGTGCCCGAGGAATTCGGCGACGCCAATGCTGCGCGCAAGCTCCTCTCCGGCTTGGTCGCGCACTAGGACCCGTTCCAACTCAATTCAAATCCGTAAAAATTGTTCGGTGGTATATGTGACCGCCGATGTAGTCTCGTTGCTGTGAGTCAGCGAAGCCACGCCGGCGCTTTGGAGGCGGGAGTGTGTCCACCGTTTCGATCGAAGCAGGAGGTCACGATTGACGCGCCGCTCGAAACCGTGTGGTCGTTCACCATGGATCTCACGAAAATCCCGGAGTTTCACCCTCGCGTGTCGAAAGTCGATCTGATTGACGGGAAGGCCTTTCGCGAGCCGGGCGTGTCCTATCGATGCCATCTTTCCGGCGGGAAACATACCTGCGTCGAGAAAGACATTGCAATCGTGCCCTTCGAGAAGATCGTTACCGTATTGCCGGAGGACACGTTCGGCACCAGCGGAATTCTCGAGAACTACACCGTGGAGACCTTATTCCAAAAGCTCGGCAACTCCTCCACCAAGGTCCAGATCCGCCACTACTACTCCACGAAAACCCTGAAAGCCAAGCTTCTCAACTTGATCGCGAAAGGGAAACTCGCCCGCGAAACGCAAGCCATGTTGGATGCGGCCAAAGCCGCCATAGAAGCCGCATCGTCTGCACGTTAAGAGCCCCCTGAAACCGGTTTCGGGATCTGTTTGGCCAGCTCACCACGCTCTCAGATTTTCTGTCACTTCCCGCTTGCTTTCGTATCCCATCCCTCGTGACCAGCACAGAAGAAATGACGACTTCGCCGAACGATCGTAGATGGACTGCGGGAACCGCGGCCTCGCCTAAGCCCTCGACGTTTCGCCTCGCGGCGGTGACCTTCACCAAACATTGGCCCGAATATGCGATGGAAGCGGCGGAACTCGGCATCTTCATGATTTCTGCTTGCGTCTTCACTGTGCTCCTCCAGCACCCCGCATCGCCGGTCCGAACTCTGTTGCCCGATCCTTTTCTCCGCCGCGCCCTCACGGGACTCGCCATGGCGGCAACCGCCATCGCACTTATCTTCTCGCCATGGGGCAAACAATCCGGCGCGCACTTCAACCCCTCGGTAACCCTGACTTTCCTTCGACTTAAGAAAATCCAGCCCTGGGACGCGCTCTTCTACGTGCTCGCGCAGTTCACCGGTGGCGTGCTTGGCGTCCTGGTAGCCGCGCTGCTGCTCGGCAAAACCATCGCGCATCCCCAAGTGCTTTACGCCGCAACCACCCCAGTCGCCGGACCAAAGACCGCGTTTCTTGCGGAAGCGCTCATCTCGTTTTTCCTCTTCCTCACCGTCCTGATCGTTTCGAATCACAAGACCTTGAGCCGTTACACCGGCATCTTTGCGGGAAGCCTTGTCGCTCTGTACATCACGTTCGAGTCACCTCTTTCGGGAATGAGCATGAATCCCGCGAGGACTTTTGGCTCGGCGCTGCCCGCGAAACTCTTTGACGGGTTGTGGATCTACTTTCTCGCGCCTCCGATCGGCATGCTGCTCGCCGCAGAGCTGTACCTGCGCTTGCGATCCGTGAGTTCGGTGTATTGCGCGAAGTACCACCACCATAACGGGAAAAGATGCATTTTCAATTGCCGCTTCGGCGAACTCCAAAGCGAGTGAGCGGCGAAGGGACCAATGAAAGTCGAACTTTTGAAGGGAGCAACACTCTAATGACCCAGACCAAGCACTATGACGTCATCATCATCGGCACCGGGGCGGGAGGAGGAACACTCGCGCACGCACTCGCTTCGAGCGGAAAGAATATTCTTCTCATCGAACGCGGCGACTACGTGCGTCGCGAAAAGGCCAACTGGGACTCGCGCGCCGTAAACGTCGAAGGGAAATACCAGACCAAGGAAGAATGGCGCGACAAGAACGGCAAGCCCCTTCACCCACACACCAATTACTATGTCGGCGGAAACACGAAGTTTTACGGCGCGGCCCTGTTTCGTTTGCGAAAGGAAGACTTCGGTGAAATCCGCCACTTCGGCGGAATCTCTTCCGCCTGGCCCATTTCGTACGACGATCTCGAACCCTATTACCTGAAGGCCGAACGTCTCTATCACGTGCACGGCAAGCGCGGTGAAGACCCGACCGAACCGAAGGCCAGCGGTCCCTACCCGCATCCTCCGATCAGCCACGAGCCGCGTATCCAACAGCTAAGCGACGATTTCGAACGGCTTGGCCTGCGACCGTTTCACACACCGCTCGGCCTGCAAATCGATGAACAGAATCCACACGCGAGCAAGTGCATCCGCTGCGACACCTGCGATGGTTATCCGTGCCTCGTCGACGCCAAGTCCGACGCGCAAGTCCTCTGCGTTGACCCAGCACTTCGTTTTCCGAACGTCACTCTTCTAACGAACGCCTACGTCGAGCGCCTTGAGACCAGCGCCTCCGGCCGCGAGGTGACGAACATCCGGGTCAAGCGCAACGGCGCCGACGAATCCTATACCGCAGATTTCGTCGTCGTCTCCTGCGGTGCGATCAACTCGGCCGCGCTTCTCTTGCGTTCGGCAAACGACAAGCATCCCCGCGGGCTCGCCAACGGCTCGGATGTCGTCGGCCGCCACTACATGGGACACGTGAACTCGGTTCTGCTTGCTGTCTCCAAGTGCCCAAATCCGACGCTCTACCAGAAAACGCTTGCCGTGAATGATTTCTATTTCGGCTCGAAGGACTGGGAATATCCGATGGGCCACTTTTCGTTTGTCGCGAAACTCGATGGCGTCGCGCTGTCTGCCGGTGCCCCGGCCATCGCGCCCGGCTGGACCCTCGATCTGATGGCGCATCATGCGCTCAGCTTCTGGCTTACGTCGGAAGACCTGCCCGATCCCAACAATCGTGTAAAGCTCGACCGGGAAGGCCGGATCGTTCTTGAGTACGCGCCGAACAACGAAGAAGCGCACCGCCGCCTGATCGCGAAACTCAAGGACCTCATGAAGCAGCAAACCAAGTGCGGCGTTCACGGCCACGACTGCCACGAAGGGCTGTTCTCAAGGAACCTCTTCCTCGGCGACCGTATTCCGCTTGCTGGCGTCGCGCACCAGAACGGCACGATCCGTTTTGGCCACGACCCCAAAACATCCGCTCTCGACGAGAATTGCAAGGCGCACGAACTCGACAACCTCTATGTAGTCGACGGCAGCTTTTTCCCGTCGAGTGCCGCCGTCAATCCGGCGCTGACCATCATGGCCAACGCACTTCGCGTCGGCGATCACCTGCTCGGCCGGCTCGGCTCGAAGACCGTCGCGCAAGCGTCCGCCCCGCAGCCAAGAACAGCAGGAGTGACCCATGCAGTCTAGACGGCTCTTGCGATTTCTCCTTTTCGCAACGCTTCTTGCCACGGGTGCGTTTTTCGCTTCGGACCAGGCCCTTATTGCGGAAGCCCAGCAAATCCACATCCGTAGCATCGGTCCCGTCATCACGACCGTCGCCGACATGGATCGCTCGGTGGAGTTCTATTCCCGCGTACTCACATTTGAAAAAATGTCCGATACGGAAGTCGCGGGAGACGATCTGGAGCATCTCTTTGGCGTTTTTGGTTCGCGCGCCCGCATTGTGCGCATGCGTCTCGGCGGCGAGTCGATCGAGCTCGTCCAATTTCTTGCCCCGCGCGGCCGCCCCATTCCCGCCGATTCCCGGAGCAACGATCTGTGGTTTCAGCATTTCGCCGTCATCGTCAGCGACATGGGCCGTGCCTACGCGATCTTGCGCGAGAACAAAGTGGAGCACGCTTCTTCTGGTCCACAGCGGCTGCCCGACTGGAACAAGAACGCGAGCGGCATCGAAGCCTTTTATTTCAAGGACCCGGACGGGCATCCACTCGAAATCCTTTATTTTCCTCCCGGGAAAGGCGACGCCAAATGGCAGGCGAAGACCGACCGCGTGTTCCTCGGCATCGACCACACCGCGATCGCCGTCTCGAATACCGATGCCAGCCTCAAGTTCTATCGCGACCTCTTGGGATTGCGGGTGGCCGGAGAAAGCGAAAACTACGGAACCGAGCAGGAGCACCTCAACAACGTGTTTGGCGCGCGGTTGCGCATCACCGCGTTGCGCGCTCCTTCCGGACCCGGCATCGAGCTCCTCGAATATCTGAGCCCTCGCGATGGCCGGCCCTATCCCTCGGATGAACGCGCCAATGACCTCGTGCATCGCCAGACGGAACTCGAAGCGGACGCAATCGATTCCGTTGCGGCACCCTTGCGAGCTGCGGCCGTCTCCTTTGTCTCGTCCAGCCCAGCGACATTTCACGACGGAAGAATCGGATTTACTACGGGCCTAGTGATTCGGGACCCCGACGGCCACGCACTGGGCATCGTTCAACGCTAGAACCGTGAAGGAGGTTGCCGCCATGAACGCGGAAGAAAAACGTCTGGAAGAAGCGAGAACTCGCAAGGCGCACTGGAAGCGCTGGGGGCCTTACGTAAGCGATCGCGCGTGGGGCACGGTTCGCGAGGACTACAGCGCCACGGGCGAAGCCTGGGAATATTTTCCGCACGACCAGGCCCGCTCCCGCGCCTACCGTTGGAATGAGGACGGACTCGCCGCTATGTGCGACCGGCATCAGTGCGTTTGTTTCGGCCTGGCTCTCTGGAACGAAGCCGATTCCATCCTCAAGGAGCGTCTCTTCGGATTAACCGGAAACGAAGGAAACCATGGCGAAGATGTCAAGGAGTATTACTTTCATCTCGACTCGACGCCTACCCATTCCTACATGAAGTTTCTCTACAAGTATCCGCAGCGTGCGTTTCCCTATGCCGAACTCGTCGCCGAAAATCGACGCCGCTCGAAGCAGGATCCGGAGTTCGAACTCCTCGACAGCGGCGCCCTCGCCGAGGACCGCTATTTCGACATCGTCGTCGAATATGCGAAGGCAGGCGCCGACGACCTTCTGGTGCGCATCACCGCGCACAATCGCGGTCCGGAAGCCGCTCCCATTCGTCTGCTCCCCACGGTTTGGTTTCGCAATACATGGTCCTGGCAGAACGATGCGCCAAAACCTTCTCTCGCCAAGGGCGTTTCCGCCAAGAATGCCGCGGCCATCGCTCTCGATCACCCGGAACTCGGAAAACTCTGGCTGTATGCCGAGGAACCTGCCGAGTCGCTCTTTACGGAAAATGAAACGAACACCGAGCGGCTCTACGGTTATGCGGGACCGCAATTCGCCAAAGACGGTATCAACGACTACGTCGTCTCCGGGAAAGCGGACGCCGTGAATCCGGCGCAATCCGGAACCAAGGCGTCCTTTCACTACCGCCATGTCGTTCCGGCAGGCGGCAGCGTCACGGTCAAACTCCGGCTGACGAACCAGTCTTGGCCTGCGTCGAAGGATCCAGTCGGCGGGGAATTCGACAAGATTTTCGAGCAGCGCCTTCGTGAAGCGGACGAGTTCTACGCTGGCATCGCTCCCGCGTCGCTATCCGCGGATGGCCGCAACACGCTGCGCCAGGCGTTCGCCGGACTTCTCTGGTCGAAACAGTTCTACCATTACGTGCAGAAGGACTGGCTCGCCGGTGATCCCGCACAACCGGCTCCTCCCGCGTCGCGGAACTCCGGTCGCAACAGCGACTGGCCGCACGTGTACAACGCCGACGTTATTTCCATGCCGGATAAATGGGAATATCCCTGGTACGCGGCGTGGGACCTTGCATTTCATTGCGTCCCGCTCGCGCTCGTTGATCCCGATTTCGCCAAGCAGCAACTCGTGCTCTTTCTGCGCGAATGGTACATGCATCCGAACGGACAGCTCCCTGCCTACGAATGGGCGCTCGGTGACGTCAATCCTCCGGTGCATGCGTGGTCGGCGTGGCGCGTCTACAAGATCGAAAAGAAAAAGCGCGGACGCGGCGACCGTGCGTTTTTGGAACGCGTCTTTCAAAAGCTCCTGCTGAATTTTACGTGGTGGGTGAACCGCAAAGACGCCGAAGGCATGAACGTTTTCCAAGGCGGCTTTTTGGGGCTCGACAACATCGGCGTCTTCGACCGCAGCGCTCCGCTGCCCACCGGAGGCCACATCGAGCAATCTGACGGCACGGCGTGGATGGCCATGTACTCGCTCAACATGCTGGCCATCGCGCTGGAACTTGCGAGCGAAAATCCGGTGTACGAAGACGTCGCCAGCAAATTCTGGGAACACTTCCTCTATATCGCCCACGCCATGAGTCACCGAGGCGACGGCCAGGAATCGATGTGGAACTCGGAAGACGGCTTTTTCTACGATGTTCTGCACCTGCCGAACGGCGAGCGCAAACCCATGAAGGTGCGCTCGATGGTGGGTCTTATCCCGCTGTTTGCCGTGCAGACGCTCGAACCCGAACTCCTCGACCGCCTGCCCAATTTCAAGCGCAGGCTCGAATGGTTCATCGAAAACCGGCCCGACCTGACCGCCAACGTCGCGTGCATGCGCACGCCCGGCAACCGCGAACGCAGGCTCCTGTCCATCGTCGACGCCGATAAACTGCGGCACTCGCTGCGGTACATGCTGGACGAAAGCGAATTCCTGTCTCCGTACGGCATCCGTGCGTTGTCGCGATTCCATCGAGAAAACCCCTACGTTCTGCACGTCAACGGAAACGAGCACCGCGTGGACTATCAGCCGGCCGAATCGAAGACCAGCTTGTTCGGTGGAAACTCAAACTGGCGCGGCCCGATTTGGTTTCCTCTGAACTTCCTTCTCGTCGAATCGCTGCAGAAATTCCATCACTACTTCGGACAAGACTTCCAGGTGGAATTCCCGACCGGCAGTGGACAACAAATGACCTTGGCGGAAGTCGCCGGCGAGATCTCCAGGCGTCTCAATGGAATCTTTCTTCGCAACGCCTCCGGGCACCGGCCCGTCGCCGGAGAACTGGACCCCTTCCAGTCCGATCCCCACTGGAAAGACCTCGTCCTCTTCCATGAGTATTTCCACGGCGATACCGGTGCCGGAGTCGGTGCCAATCACCAGACCGGATGGACGGGACTGGTCGCAAAACTTCTGACGCAAAGCGGCGAAGCAGCATCGGCGGCCGACCCGGTCGCGGCGAGGGCAGCTACTTCATAACCACTTTTCACCAACGCTTGTTCAGAACTTCGAGGTGCGGCTGGAACCCTACGTCCAGGTACAGCCGGCGCGCTGTGCCGTTGTTCGCGAGCACTCCGATCCGCAGTTCGGTTGCGCCCGCTTGCTTCGCGTAGGTCTCGGCCCTTTCAAGGAGCTGGCGTCCGATCCCGCGCCCTCGATATGGTTCGAGCACGACAAGGTCCGTGATTAGTGCGTAGTGGCCGGGCGGGTCATCGAGCTCCGTGAACGGTTCGCGGGCGAGAACCGTCGTGAAGCCCACTACCAGGGAGTCTTCTTCGGCCATGTAGATCTGGCCGAGGGTCTCGCGACGTCGCGCGTGGATGCGCTCGCAGTACCGATCCGCCATGTCTTCGCCAGCTAGAAGAAGAGGATCGATGGCGCGTTCAGAGTCCTGAAGGACAACAACGCATCGCCGAAGCGCGGCGGCGTCGCGTTCCTGGTATTCACGGATAATCATCAGGAAATCCTTTGTCGATGGAAGGCGACCCTGCGACCGGCGGTCTTCTCAGAACCTGATCAGCAGACCGCCCGTAAAGACCACGTTGTTCTGCAGGCTGCCGCGAACGCTTTGATTCTCCCTTTCGCATTCGTTTGGACGCACCTCTCCACCTGCCGTGGGATGCATAAAAGCTCAAGGGGTTTCAGCCAAATGCAGCCCTCGACCGTGAATCTTTTGCGGAAGTCCCGAATCTCACTGCTCGTAGACAAAGCCCTGGGTGTCGGGAGAAGTGCATGACGACAGAAACGAAGACCGCGGAAGAGGCAGGCAGGTCTGAAAACATTTCCGTTTATCTCGAGAAAGCCGGAGCGCACATTTCGCGCTATGGTCTTGCCGTAATCTTGCTCCTCATCGGCGTTTTGAAATTTACCCCGGCTGAAGCCGACGGCATCCAGCCGCTCGTCTCCCACAGCCCCTTTTTGTCGTGGATGTATTTAGTTCTCGGCAAGCAGGGCGTGTCGAACGTCATCGGCACAATCGAGCTTCTCGTCGCCGCTCTCCTCGTCCTGAGGCCCTTCTCGCCGCGCGCTTCTTTTCTCGGGAGCCTCGGCGCGATCGCGACGTTTTTGTTGACTACGAGCTTCCTGTTTACGACCCCTGGCGCGTTGCAGCTCGGCCACGGAGTGCAAATTCTTGGCGATGCCGGGCAGTTCCTGATCAAGGACCTCGTCCTTCTCGGAGCATCCTTCTGGACTGCCGCCGAAGCGTGGCGAGCTTCGACGATCCGAAACAACTGGAGCGAGGCCTGAGACCCATGACGGCAGCGAGTGAAGCAAGTCTGCCCACGGCGTTAAAGATCGGCGCAAATTCGGCCGCCGCCTATCGAATGTCCTGCATGGAACTCTGGGGCGGAAATACCTCGGTTGAAACGTCGGTCGCCTTGCCCGGGCTTGCCGGATGGGTGCATTCGAAGCCTGTCGAGCCGGCTGTACAGGGAGGAGACGTTTACTATCTTTCCGTATGCTCGGCCGGATTGCTTTCACGCATTGTTCTTGCCGATGTGGCAGGCCACGGACAGGAAGTAGGCGGGGCCGCGATAACCTTACGCGATCTCTTGCGCCAACACGTCAATGCCTTCGATCAATCGGAGCTGATGCGGGGAATCAACGATTCCTTCGGAAGCGGCTCCGACGAAAGCGTTCAGTACGCCACCGCCGCCGTTCTCGGCTACTACTGCGAAACGCGCCAGCTCATCTTCGCCAACGCCGGCCATCCTCCCGTACTCTGGTACCGCGCAGCGCAGCAAACCTGGGAATGGCTGCGCGAGGAAACACCTCACGCGGAGACGGCGGTCGAGGGTCTTCCTCTCGGCCTGATTGCCGGCACCGCGTACACCCAGACAGCCGTGCGCCTGGGTCCCGGGGACCTCGTCCTTATATATACCGACGGCGTAACGGAATCGGTCAACGATGCCTCGGAGGAGCTCGGCTACAGCGGTCTTCTCACCCTCGCTCGGTCTTTACCCGTTCACGGGCCTGCACAGGTCGGGCCCGCATTGCTTGCTGCGCTGGCGCGCTTTCGCGGCGCCTCGCAACCATTTGATGACCTCAGCGTCATCGCTCTGCAGGAGTGCGACCGTCTTCTTTCTGACTGAACTGTGTGAGCATTGAGTAAAACGAAGGAGCGCAAATGATCAAGGTCAGCGTGCTTTACCCGAATGGGGCAGATAAGACATTCGATATCACTTACTACCTCGACCGCCACATGCCCTTGGTTCAGAGACTATTGGGATCAGCTTTGAAGGGCATGTCCGCGGAACATGGGATCTCCGGCGAGAAGCCGGGATCGGCTGCGCCGTACATAGCAACTGGTCATCTTCTTTTTCACTCGCTTGAAACCTATCAAGAGAGCTTCGCTCCCCACGCGCAAGAAATCATCGCGGACATCCCGAAGTACACGAACTCCGAGCCGCTCATCCAAATCGGTGAGGTCAAGTTGTAGGATCGATTTGCTCGGCGGCACTTACCGCCATTACAGCGCAACCTGAAGAACCGCAAAGAAGGCCAGTACGACGAAGAAGTAGTGTGGAAACAACGGAAGCGCAACGAGTGGCAGCAACAAGACCCTCGGCCGCAACGACGCAGTTCGGCAGCAGGAAATTAACAGCGGAACGCGAGGAGCACGCCTTTTCGGAAGTTGCCGCGATCGTCGCAAGCGAAATCATGACCACCGTTGCCGCCGTAGCAAGTAACCATTCTTCGCCCTGCCTAAGAACCACGCCTCGATCAAGACCAATCACGCGCTCCACACCGATCCCGACAGTCGCAACCCCGAGGTACATCGGAAAGTGCGCGTAGCTCCGGCGATAGGTTTCGCATCGCATTAAGTCAGATTGCCGGGAAGCTCCTGACATTCAAAGAGGTAACAGGCAAGGTGGGAGAAAGAGCGGCCTAAGACTTTGAGGTTGCCACGCGGGAAGCGGAAAGCCGCTTAGGTCTCCGCTTCTTTTTCTTTTCGAGGGCTTTAATCTCCGACAGTGGAATAGTCACAAACCGCTTCATTGCCGATTTGAACTTGTCGAATTCGGGATTAGGTTTAGAATCCATCCAAGCTGGGGTGTGGGCGTGGTGCGGAGAAAAGTCAATCGCCGAAAAGTCAGCGAAGTATATTATTGCCCAAAAAAGAGTTCAAGCCAGGTTGCGCGCCTTCCTGCAGCGCTATTTGCGGGCCGCGCCGCGGGCAGAGAGAGCAGTGTCCAAACGCTCAGGGTATCGAGATGACCGCGTCACATCGAGGCGACGTCGCAGTACACCTTGATCGCGCACTTGGCCTCGGTCAGCGTCTTGAGCAGCGTCTCGTAGTTCTCGAGTCCTTCGACCGGATGGGTCAACAGCCGCCGTAGCCATCCTGGGTACGACAGTTCGGCGTCTGCGAGGTCTTTCACGCCCGTCTCGAAGTACTCGCGATTTGCGTTCACGCTTCCGACAGCAACCTTGTTCCCCAGCACGAACCCGAGATTGATTTTGTCCGCCGGGATTTCGAGCTTGCGCTCTCCGCCCGTAACACTCACCATCACCAAAACGCCGTTCTTCGCGAGAACCTCCATCGCTTCGAACACCAACGGCGAATAGCCCGTTCCCTCGACGATGATATCGAACGGGCCGTATGTTTCGGAGGCCTCCCGCAGGGACATCGTCTTCGTGCTCACATATCGTGCTCCAACGGCTTCGACGATCGTGGAATTGAGATACGGTCCAGGAGTAAGCCCGAGGGTAACGACTTCGAGCCCCCGCAGACGGAGAAATAAAGTGGTGAGCAAACCAAGCGTGCCGGCACCCAACACCGCCGCACGCCGCGGCCGCCACACACGAAAGCGCCGTTGTACCTCGTAAGCCTGTGCGATGGCCTTCTCGGCTACGCTCGTCGGCTCCATTAACACGCCGACTTCCTTTAGACCCGAAGGCACGCGCACGATGTATTCCGGATCGTCCACGTAATATTCCGTTAGGAATCCGTGGCGCAAGTTGATGCCGCGCTCGAAGTACGTATCGTCGGTCGTCATGTCGTACGTTCCGATGGTGTCGTACAAACTCGACCCTGGCCGGCGCACGGTCGCGGCAACATAGTCGCCCGGCTTCAACTCCGTGACATTCGGACCCACCGCTTCCACACGGCCGAAACTTTCGTGGCCGAGAATCAGGAAATCGTCGCCAGCGGGCGCCGCCCCGTATTCGGCGGCGTTGATCTCTTTGTCCGTTCCGTCCACACCGACACGCAAGATTTTCACCAAGACACCGCGGCCATTCGGCACGTCGCTGACATGCGGTTTCGGTACCTCGCGCAAGTGAATCGTGTTGGGCCGGCCTGGCAGCACGGCAATCGCTTTCATCGTCTCTTTCAGGTTCAGCACTTCTTCTTGCGCGGTGCTCGCCGGGCCTTGTCCGGCCGAAATCGTTTCGGTCTTATTCATCGGTTGTCTTCCTCTTCTGGTCGTCTGCAGCCAACGGATCGGCTGCGGTGGGGGCAACCCCGCTAGGCAGTGGGACTCACTCGAAGCCACAAAGTTTCACGCTTCACCGGAATTTTGTTCCTCGCATTACGGTACATCCACGACGCTATTGAAGCCGCCCAGGCCATCCGGCGCCTTCTTTGGGTTGGCGGGATCGTCGAGCCACTTATCACTGTCGAGAAGAAACTTATAAGTGTGTCGTCCAGCGGGAAGCGTTTCGGGATGCGTTTGCCAATATCCCGGCTCTACGCACGCTGCTTCCACCGCCTCCAGCCTCCAGTCGTTCCAGCTCCCAAGAACCTGAACTCGCGAAGCGTTGTGATCGTGAAGCGAAAACACAACTCCGGCAGCTGAAACCTGCGGACAGGCCCCGCTTCCGATCTTCCTTCCGTGACGCTCGGCCAACGCAAGAGCGACCGCTTGTCCGGGCGCGACTGCCCCTGCGCCCTGCCGCGCACGATCAGCTCCCGGAACCGCATGTGCGGTTTCAATCAAAATCGAACGAACCAGCAGCGGCGAGAGGTCCGCGTTCGTTTCCAGCATGCAGGCGACGGCGCTTGCAACGAGAGGGGCCGCAAAACTCGTTCCGTCCACGTGCTGGTAGTGCGGCGTAATGAGCTTCAACTCAGCTAACCGATCTTCGACGCTGGCATCACCCTGGCCGCGCTGCTCGAAAAGCAGCTTCGCTTCCTTGGCCGCTCTCGTCCGCGGAAGAAGCGGCGCCGCTACCCAGATGCTGGGTGCCACGAACTCTGGTTTCGATACACCATTGCTGGCACTTCCATAGTTGCTGTGCCACAGCATTACGTCCTCGTCGCTGAACGTATTTTTGTCGTCGATGCCGCCAACCGTGCACGCGAACGGTGCCGTCGCTGGAGGCAGCAGCTTGCGTTCGCCATCGTTGCCCGCGGCTGCGATGACATTGATTCCATCCTCAACCAGCGAAGCGACCGCCTCGTCCACCGCGTTTCCGCTAAGTGGCCAGACCGGATCACCCGAGACCGAGAGGCTTACGACACGAATCGCGAACTCCTTTGCGTTCCGACGAACCCATCCGAGAGCCCGCGCGATGCTGTCGCCTGAAATCCCGCCGCTTGTGTCGCGTACTTGGAGGAGCACGATCTCGGCATCCGGGGCGAGTGACGAGTACAAGCCACGACTCAAAAATCCATTCCCGCAGGCCACAACACTTGTCATCGTTCCGTGCCATTGCCAGTCGCGTGCGCCGTCCCAGTCGGGCCATTCTGGAACGTCCTTCTTGCCGAAACGGATTTCAGACATTTCCTCGTGAGTTGCATCGAGCCAGGCTCGGATGCGGTTCTGCGGAGCAATGAGATCGGGATGCGGGTAGAACCCGGAATCCACTACGGCGATCGTCACACCTTTGCCGGAGAAGCGCGGATCTGCGTGCAAACGCAAGCGAGTCGGTAGAATACCGAATGCGGCTTCGGCGTCGAGCGGCCAGGCCAGTTGAACCGCTTCGTGAAGTGCTGCGTCACCCTTGGCAAGCAAAATCCGCAAGAGATCTTCTTGCACGCAAGCGGGGCAACGACCGTCGTTTCTTCTCGAGAGGGAATACCAGTGCGCCTCCGCGCGAGCCTCCGAAGTCATCGGCACGCCACAGCCCGAACATCGCGAAACGTCTTTCACCCTACACTCCCAGCGGGATGGAACGGCGGTCGCGCCGCCCACCGACACCCGCCCCGTCCCTCGTCAGATTCGCTCGTCGCGACAAAGTTTCGGCGAGCAACTCCGCGAGGAAAAACGCCGATGCGCCCCGAGAATCAACCGCTCTGCCTTATAGTCAACGTGTGAGAATTCCCGGCGAGCGATCCCCGTCTCACCCTCCGCGCGGCGTGACCGCGTTCGGAGTGTTCCTCATTTTCGGCACGACGATGGCGCTCCTCGCTGCCACGACCTTACTCTTCCCGGGCACGCCGCTCGATCGCGGCTGGAAGCTGAATCCCCGCGCCTATCAGGAACTGGCGTCCTTCGGGAAAATCGCGGGCTTCGGTTTTGCGTTGCTCGCTGTGGCGTTGGCGCTCGCGGCCGTCGATTGGTTTCGCAGACGCCTGTGGGGATGGCGACTTGCTGTTGCTCTCATTGCCGCGCAAGTCTTGGGAAATCTCGTCAACCTCTTTCGGGGACGCGTCCCAGAAGGCGCTGTCGGAATCACGATTGCTGCTGCTCTCCTGTTCTATCTTTTGAGCCCACCAATCCGCGATCTCTTTCGTCCGAAGGCCAACAACGTGGAGGGTGCAAGTTCCGCGTTTTGAGATTTCCTACCCAGTTTCGGGGCGGTGCCGCGTCACAAAGAATCGCTTGCGATGGGTTTTCGAAGTGAACGCAATCGGATAACGTATCTATAGCGCGACGTGAGTAACGAACACGAGGCCGCGCTCAAACAGGAGTCCCGCAAAGATGGAATCACGACCGGAAACCGCTGGGCGCGGATGGACCATGCCGCTCGCGCGCTGGTTTCCGCGCATACGGGAACGAGAAGAACAAGTCTTTCTCGCTCTCACGCTCGTTATCGGCGCATTGACCGGATTGGCCGTCGTCGCGTTCATCGTCGTGACCGAACGCCTCGGCATGCACCTCGCTCTTCGCGCGAGGCGGGCGAATCACGATTCGCACCGTCCTCGGAAAATTCTTTTGTACCGCGACAACACTCGCCTGCGGAATCCCGCTTGGGCCTGAAGGCCCGTCGGTGCAAGTCGGCGCCGGAATCGCTTCGGTCCTTGGCCGGCAGCTCGGCCTCAGCGCCGAACGTGTCAAAGCTTTGCTGTCGGTCGGCGCTGCCGCCGCCGTCGCCGCCGCTTTCAACACTCCGCTCGCCGCGGTCGTGTTTTCTCTCGAGGAAATCACGGGAGACCTGCACACACCGATTCTCGGTTCGGTCGTGCTGGCCTCCGCGACGGCCTAGGTCGTCCTTCGCATGCTTCTCGGCAATCACCCGCTCTTTCAGGTGCCGCAATACGAGTTGGTTCATCCCCTGGAGTTTGCCATCTATGCAGCGCTCGGCGTGATCGGCGGCATCGTTTCCGTTGTGTTTACGAAATTGCTCCTCAAAACGCGTGAATGGTTCCTGCGTCTTCCGCAAAAGACCTTCCCCTTTCAACCCGTCGCTGGTGGACTGCTCGTCGGAATCATGGCTCTGTTTGTTCCGCAAGTCCTTGGCGTCGGCTACGGATACGTCGGAGACGCTTTGAACGGCAGGATGACGCTCGGCATTATGGCGTTGCTCGTCGTGCTGAAACTTGTTGCCGTGACAACCAGCTACGGTTCTGGGAACGCCGGAGGCATTTTTGGCCCGAGTCTCTTTCTCGGTGCGATGGTCGGCGCGACGGTAGGCAGCATCGCGCATCACTGGCTCCCCGCGCACACGGCGTCGCCTGGTGCCTACGCCCTGGTCGGCATGGGAACTCTCTTTGCCGGAATAGTGCGCGCGCCGATGACTTCCGTTCTCATGATCTTCGAGACAACGCAGGACTACGCGGTCATCGTTCCGCTCATGATCTCGAACCTCGTCAGCTTGTTCATTTCCTCTCGCTTGCAGAAAGAACCGATCTACGAGGCGCTCGCCTATCAGGACGGAATCCACCTTCCGCATGGAGCATCGCGGCGGAATACGGACGCTCGTCCCGTGTCGCAACTTCTGCGGCCCGCAGAGGAAGTTCTCGATGCAAGCATGACGGTATCAGCCGCGCTCGAAACAACTGCCGGCAGCCGCTATCGCTCCTGGCCCATCCGCAATTCGCGCGGCGTCATTGCTGTCGTCAGCCGAAAAACAATCGAGAAGGCAGTTCGGCAGGAACCCGCAAAACCGCTCGGCGAGCTTTCGGATGACATAACGTTTCCGCATCTGCACGCCGATCAATCGCCCCACGTCGCGCTCGAACGCATGGGGGCTGCCGGGCTCACGCTTCTTCCGGTAGTCCGCCGCGCCGATGTCCACAAGCTCAAAGGTGTCGTGCTGATGCACGACGTCCTGAATTCCTACGGCATCGGCCCCGACCAGGACGGAACCAACAATTCGATTCAGGCCGTGGTGGCTGCCATGGTGATCAGGTCCGTGACTGCGTCGGGTCTTGATGCCAAGGGATGATGGTCCACGGGCAGAGAAACAATCTTGGATTTCATTCGCGCTGCCGTGAAGCGCTGCGTCTCGGGAGATAGCATGATGTCTTTTTCCGCGATCAGGAACCAACTCGGCTTTTCTTTCCAAGCCGGTTTGGTCATCCGCTCTCTGAGACACTTCACGGAAATGGGCTTTTGGGCTGCCGACATGAGAGCAGTCTCGGATGCCGTTGCGTCCGGCTGCAGCTGTGGAGCGCTTGCATGCGGAGATACGCGGCGAAGCACATCGCCGCCGGTCTCTCCTTCATCTGGAACGATTGCGGCGACGTAAACCAGCGCCTTCACATTGGGATTTGCGGCAGCTGCCACGGTAATTACAGCGCCTCCGTAGGAGTGCCCCGCCAATACGATGGGACCCTTCTGGCGGAGAAGCACCCTTTTCAATACAGCCACATCTTCCGTGAACGAAGTCAACGGAATCTGGGCAACGACGGGGAAGCCTTTTCTCTGCAGCTCCTCAGTGACTTTGTTCCAACTCGGACCGTCCGCCCAGGCAGCGTGCACAGGGACTACGGTTACGTCTGAATTTGCACTCGACATGGTTCTTTGTCTCCTTTCTTCGTCTCTTATCTTCTGAGCGTTTCCGTATGAGATATCGAGGCGAGATGGGGCGTGCGAGCCATTGCACGCCCCATGAAGCGCTTCGGTTAGGAATCGATCGATTTATGCGGTTGCCACTTTTGTCGTTAGCCGGCGAGCGAGAAAATCTCGAATCGCGCCCGCAATTTCGCGGTGATGCGTCTCGAGCGCGAAGTGGCCGGTTTCATAGAAACGCACTTCCGCGTTGCGGATGTCGCGTTTGAATGCCTCTGCTCCCGGTGGCAGAAAGAAAGGATCGTTTTTGCCCCACACCGCTAGCAGCGGCAGCTGCTTCGACCGGAAATATTCCTGGAATCTCGGATACAGGGCTACGTTGCTCGCGTAGTCGAGAAACAGGTCGAGCTGGATTTCGTCGTTTCCTGGGCGGGCAAGAAGTGCGGAGTCGAGCGAGTAGGCCTCAGGCGGTACCAGAGTTTCATCCTGCACCCCATGGACATACTGCCACTTGGTCGCTTCAGGCTTCAGAAAATCGCGCAAAGCAGCTCGGTTCTCGGCCGTCGGTTCCTTCCAGTATTTCTGGATGGGATTCCAGCCTTCGCTGAGGCCTTCTTCATACGCGTTTCCATTCTGAGAGATGATGGCGGTGATGCGCTCGGGATGCAGCAACGCGAGCCGCAATCCGACCGGCGCGCCGTAATCGAAAACGTAGATGGCGAAGCGCTGGAGGCCAATCGTCTGCGTGAAATTGGCGATGACTTTCGCCAAGTTCTCAAATGTGTAGCGAAACCTCTTGCGGTCGGGAGCATCGGAGAAGCCAAAACCCGGCAGGTCGGGCGCGACGACATGGTAGCTGTCGGCAAGCGCTGGAATCAGGTTGCGAAACATGTGGGATGAAGTCGGGAAGCCATGGAGCAAAAGAATCGTCGGGGCTGCTGCCGGACCCGCCTCGCGATAGAAAATCTTGTTGCCATCAACAACGGCATGTTTGTAGCTGATCATCTGAGTCTCCTTAGTTGATTTGGAGCGCGGCATAACGAGTGCCTGACCGACACCGAGCGCTTCCATAGGGTCAGATGACCTAACCGATAAAAGGTTTCATTAATGGTGTATAATTCTTGCGGAAGGTTTGGTGCATGAAGAGGGCGGCAAACAGGTCTGATTGGAAAGACGGCTTTCTTTTCCTGGGAAATGAGTTGGTCTTGGATTTCCTGAACACGCGGCCAATTCAAGACCGCAAACCCATGGAACTTCTCCCGGGCTTAGGCGCGGTCTTACGGTGGTTCCAGGCCGCTGATCTCCTCGATTCGGAACAGGTCGCCCGTCTCGAGCGTCAATGGGAAGGAACGACCGAAGCACAGAAAACGACAGAGGTCATGAAAGATCTTCGCGAACGATGGCGGGAGGAGATCCTCGCGTGGGAAGGAGGTCGCGCGATTCGCAGCCAGACGCTCGACGAACTAAACCGGGTAATGGCCATGCATCCGATGCTCACGAGACTCACCAAAAGTCGAACTGCGTATTCGACGAAGCTATGGTTTGAAGTCCGCGAGCCTGCAGATTTGCTTGCGCCTTTGGCACACAGCGCGGCGACGCTGTTTGCAACGGGCGATCGCAAACGCGTGCGTAAATGTGCCAACTGCGTGCTTCATTTCCACGACACCAGCAAGAAGGGGACCCGTCGCTGGTGCAGCATGCAGCTATGCGGAAATCGGTTTAAGGTCGCGGCGTATGCAGCTCGGCAACAGAAAGATCGATAGGACCCGATTTCCTGTAACTTTCGGAGTTGCCGCGTATCAACCAATGAGGACTCCTATGTCGAAGATAAGTCTAGTCGTTGCTGAATCATAATCTCGGCCCGAGCAGCGAAGCCGCAGGGCTGGAGAGACTGTGAAGCTTTGAACAGAGCCGACTTATGCTTCACGTCGTTGAAGCTGCTGGGCTTCTCATTCGACGGGTGACTGGACTCTGCGATTCCTGATTCTTACGCTTTGCATCACGCCGTTGCGAAAACTTCTTCACTTGCCGGAATTAATTCGCTTTCGTCGCATGTTGGGCCTGTACGCTTTTTTTTACGTTTGCTTGCACTTGTTGACTTACCTGGGGCCGGATCAAAGTTTCAGCCTCTCGGGAATGTGGGTTGATGTGGCTAAGAGGCCCTTCATCACCGTCGGATTCCTCGCCTTCGTTCTGCTGATTCCATTGGCTGTGACCTCAACTGCCGGATGGATTCGAAAATTGGGAGGGAAGCGCTCGGCGCGACTGCACCGGCTGGCTTATATGGCGGTGATCCTTGGAGTAATTCATTACGAATGGCTGGTGAAATCGAACAAGACCAGGCCCCTAATCTACGGCGCCATTCTCACCGTTCTGCTTCTCTGGCGGCTGGGCAATTTCATAAGAACATGGTCGCCGCGGCAGGCGACTTCCTCGGCACGGACGTAAGAATCATTCGCGTTCGCAGACTGAGGTAGCGGTTTTCCAATTCTTCTTGTCCTGTTTGTACTCACATCTAGTCGTTCCCTCTCAACAACTTACAATGCTCTTATTTCTGTGGAAAACCCACATTTGCACGCTATTGCGCACCCAGAGTGCACCACACCAAGAACCCCTTTTGACCCAATGCCACGGTTTCGCGGCCCGTTGCATCGCGTGTTGGGATAAATTGGGATAAAGCGGAAAATGCTGCCAGAAAGCTTCCCGTTTGAAGGTGAGACGTAAACTCCGACACAGATTGGATTTAACTATGGCGGAGAGGGGGGGATTCGAACCCCCGGTACAAGTTTTAGCTCGTACAACGGTTTAGCAAACCGCCGCATTCAGCCGCTCTGCCACCTCTCCGCGGTTTAGTGGGTGGAATTCTCGCGGTGTTCAGCGGCAGAGAAGTCCACCTTTCGAATAGCGAAAGTATAGCATCAAACCAATAAGGGCAATCGGCCAAAATGCTGCGATAGCCGCCCCTTCCTTGTAACAAAGTGCACAGGCGGACGTCATAAGAAGTAGGTCGGTAAGTTTGCGGAAGCTCGGACAGGCAGCGAGGATTTCTTCCCTTTAGGCTGGTTTGAAACTAGAATATAGAGGAGATTCGCGCCCGCTTTGCCGAAGTTAGGCCGAGTTACGCCGTCAACAGCCCTCGTGGCTGCACTGGCGGGAAGGCCATCCCGCGAAGTACGCAGTATCCTCTCGCGAAACATTTCGACCGATACGGGCGTATGTAATGTAGAGGACGGGCGAACAGCAATACAATCGTGTCCCTGCTTGGTTGGTCTGTCCCGGGCATGGTTGGGGCGGCCCTTTGAGCGTGGATTAAAGAGGATTCACATGAAGACGTGGAAGAAGGTAGTCATCGGAGCGGTCGTGGCCGGGGTGCTGATAGGGATTGTGCTCTTCAGCGTCAACCAGGCGAACAAGGGCGTAGTGACTGTACAGACGGCCAAAGTATCGAATCAAGACGATTTGGTTTCGCTGGTAACGGCCTCTGGCGAGATCAAACCGACCACTTATACAAATGTGACGGCGCAGGGATTCGGCAGAATTACGGCCATTCTTGTGAAAGAAGGCGACCATATCAAGAAGGGCGACAAGTTATTGCTACAGGAAAACGTGCAAGCGAGCGCGGACGTGCAGGCGCAGGCGGCCGCGATTCATTCCGCGGAATCCGGGGTGCGAGCGGCGGATGCGAGTTACAAAGCTGCACAGGCGGACCTCGTTTCTCAGCAGGCGAACATGGAAAAGGCCAAGCTCGATTGGGTACGCGGGCAGGGACTGTTCAAGGACGGACTGATACCGAAACAAGATTTCGATCAGCGGAAGTCCACGTATGATGGTGCTGCAGCAGCAGTGGATTCGGCTCGAGAAAAGGTACAGTCGCTGAAAGCGCAACTGGACCAAACTCGCTCGCAAGTAAATCAAAACGAGGCGATGCTGGTAAGAAGCAAGGACGTGTTGTCAAAGACCACGTATACATCGCCTATCAACGGAATCGTGAGTTACTTGCCGGAACGTGTGGGCGATTATGTCGTGCCGGGGATTCAGAATTCCAACGGCAGTTTCTTGATGACACTATCGGACATGTCCGTCGTAACTGCGGAGGTAAAGGTCGACGAGACGGACATCGTTAATGTGAAACTCGGTCAGGACGCCGACGTAACCATTGATGCCGTGCCCGGCAAGCTATTCAAGGGCAAAGTGACGGAGATCGGTTCGCAGGCGACGCTGCGAAGTTCCGGATTAGCCACAACGCAATCCACTACGAGCACTCAGGAAGCCAAGGATTTTAAGGTGGTCGTCCGACTCGACAATCCGCCGGATAATTTGCGGCCAGGCCTTTCGACGACGGCGAAGATCAAGACGGCGGAGAAAAAGAGCGTAATTGCCATCCCGATTCAAGCGCTGGCGGTCCGGACGCGGAAGGATCTCGAGGAAGCAGCCAAGAACGCAAAAGGTCAAGGCGGTTCGGGAGTTACTCTAGCAGCGCCTCCACCGGCAGCCGCCGGCGATCCCAAGAAGGAAGAAATTCAAGGCGTCTTTGTCGTTAACGGCAAAAAAGCGTTCTTCCGGCCTGTGGAAACGGGAATCACGGGCGTAACCAATATCGAAGTCACCAAGGGTTTGCAAGTCGGCGACGAGATCGTGGTAGGCAGTTACAAGGCTCTGAGAACGCTGAAGCCCGAAGCCAGCGTTAAAGTGGACAACTCCGCTCCCAAGAAACAGGACGATCAACAGAGCTAACGGATCCTAACAAGTGAGGACATTCGAATGCCCTTGGAGACGACGGCAACAGACTCATACCGCGAGGATTTGGTCAGCTCTGGTGTCGTGATCAAAACAGAGGCCCTCACCAAAGTGTACGAAATGGGCTCGGAGAAGGTTCACGCTCTCAGCGGGGTGGACGTAGAAATCCGCAAGGGCGAATACGTGGCCATCATGGGACCTTCCGGTTCAGGGAAGTCCACTCTAATGAACCTCATTGGATGCCTGGATTCTCCCAGCGCCGGAAAGTACTGGCTTGCGGGACGCCTGGTCAGCGATCTGGACGATGACGAGCTGGCATATATTCGAAATAAAGAGATTGGTTTCGTTTTTCAAACTTTCAATTTGCTGCCCCGCGCAACCGCACTCCATAACGTCGAACTTCCACTGATCTATAACGGCACGCCGGCGGAGGAGCGCATCGAAAAAGCAAAAAAAGCACTGGAACGCGTGGATTTGCTGGACCGGATGACTCATAAGCCGAACGAACTCTCCGGCGGTCAGCGACAGCGCGTAGCTATTGCCAGAGCCCTCGTCAATTCGCCGTCAATTGTCCTTGCGGATGAGCCGACTGGCAACCTCGACTCGAAGACTGGCGAAGAGATTATGGCGCTGTTTGAAAACCTCTACCGGCAGGGCAACACCATCATCTTGGTTACGCATGAGCACGACATCGCGCAGCACGCCCACCGAATCATCTTCATCCGCGATGGAAAGATCGCTTCCGACGAAGCCGTCATAAAGAAGTAGAAGACAATTCGGCTCTTTCCTTCCCCTTTTAATTGGATACTCTGACCGTGCTGGCGCTGGACCGCCAACGTGGCAGGCGTGTTTCTCCACGAGAGCACCCCAAAATAGAGAAGGTGGCATAACTATGCGAACAAGTCCAGGAGAACGGAACATCGAGAGGGAGGTTCTGCTACGGCGGGCCGCGGAGCGCTGCTCAAAATACTTGGCGGGCATTGATGAACGCCGGGTCGCCCCTGCGGGGGAGAATGTTCAGGGACTAGCAAAATTCCGCGAACCATTCCCCGCTTTGCCAAGTGACCCGATGCAGGTCCTCGAGAACCTGGATGAAATCGGCTCTCCGGCGACAGTAGCGACAACGGGCGGCCGATACTTCGGCTTTGTAATTGGCGGAGCCCTGCCCGCATCTCTGGCTGCCAATTGGCTGGCGGCTGCCTGGGATCAAAATGCGGCTTTGCGAGTCATGTCTCCCGTGGCGGCCGAACTGGAAGAGGTGGTGCTCCGTTGGGTGTGCGAAGCGCTGGGTCTGCCTGCGAATTGCGATGGCGGGCTTGTGACTTGCGCGACGACGGCGAACTTCACGGCCATCGTGGCGGCGCGCCATGCCCTTCTCGCCCGCGCAGGATGGAACGTCGAGGATGAGGGAATGTTTGGGGCGCCGCCAATCGATGTAGTGGTCGGTGATGAAGTACATGCCTCGCTTCTCAAAGCGCTGACGCTCGCTGGTTTTGGCAAAAAGCGTCTGAAGCGCGTGGAAGTTGACGGGCAAGGCCGAATGCGCGCTGACAAGTTGCCACGGCTCAGCCGGCGGACCATCCTCTGCCTGCAGGCCGGCAATGTGAACACCGGAGCGTTTGATCCAGCGGCGGAAATTTGCACGCGTGCCCATGAACAAGGAGCCTGGGTCCATGTGGACGGAGCGTTTGGTTTGTGGGCCGCCGTCTCGCCCAAGTACCGCCATCTGACCGAAGGATTCGGGCAAGCCGATTCGTGGGCCACCGACGCGCACAAGTGGCCGAATGTCAATTACGACAGCGGTATCGTGCTGGTGAAGGACGGAATGGCTCTGCGCACTTCCATGACAATGACCGCCGCTTATCTTGAGGCGGGCGCACTTCGCGAGCCGATGTACCACGGACCCGAAGCCTCTAGAAGGGCGCGCGGAGTGGAATTGTGGGCGGCACTAAAGTCCATGGGCCGGAAAGGGCTGTGCTCCCTGATTGAACGAACCTGTGAGTACGCGCAGCGATTCGCGGAGGGATTTCGCGAGGCGGGCTTCGAAGTGCTCAACGACGTTGTCATCAATCAGGTGCTGGTGTCTTTCGGTAGCGCGGAAGTCACGCAGAAAGTAATCCGCGCCGTTCAAGAGGACGGTACATGCTGGTGCGGCGGAACGGTATGGCAGGGAACGGCCGCAATGCGAGTCAGCGTTTCGTCCTGGGCGACTAGTGAAGCCGATGTCGAGCTTAGCCTGGCAACGATCTTGCGCATCGCTCGCGCTTGCCAAAGCTAATAAGCTGTTCCCGCTAACTCTGTTTCAAGTGCACATATCAGCGGCTATGCGCTGCGGGAGTGGCGTCCAAGTCGGCGAACGTCGGCGCGGGACAAAGATAAGTGCGCGACAAACGGTCATGCCACGTAAGGGCATCTTCATCCCACATGGCCCACAGAAATCCCATGAAGAATGTGCCAACGGAAAGCATGTATCCCGCGCTGCGCCACAGCATCTGCCGCGGACTAGGAGGTTCACCTGAGAAACTGACGACTTGCAAGCCGCGCAGCATCATTCCTGGGGTCGTCCCGCCAAATACGGTGAACAGAGCGAAATACTGCAAGTAGACGATAACGAATGTCGCGATACAGACAGCTGCGCTTAACTTGTTCAAGGTAAATTGTCCGCCCAGCGAACCAAAGAGCGCGAGGAAGCCTCCATACGCAAAAAGCAGGCAGCCGGCGTCGATTAATCCGGCAATTCGCCGCTCATCAATAGAAGCCACTGGGTACAAACCCGCGTGCTCCGAACGCTCTTGTTGCGGGGGAGTCTGCACGGAAGTTTGATCGACGACGGGAGGCAGCGATACGTCGATTTCCATCCGGGCTTCTTCACGCGTCGCAGCGTTTCGGCCGATGGCGATGGTGAAAGCGAAATCCTCATCTGGCGCGAGCTGAGCTTCCGCGACGGCAACACACGTGGGAAGCGGCGGATCTGACTCCGGCTCCTCGAACGGAAGGTGTGATTGAGAAAGATTAGGCGCAACCTTACGCCGTCGGGCTCGATAGGCATGGAGGCGTTGCGAGAGCTCGCCGCGCCAGGCGGAATCCGAGCCCGGCCCGGCTGCGGCCTGCCCATTGCTCCGGTCGATCCTCAGGCCATGGCTGTCTTGCACAATTGGCGGGGAACACGCCTCTTGAGAAGGGAAATCAACCTCAATAACTGAATCACAGAATTTGCAGACGCGTATGCTCGAAGGCAATACGGCGCCGCACTGCAGACATGTTTTTGTCACCGGTCGTTTTTGCGCTGCGGACGCGTCCACTCCGGTGAGGAGGGAACGAATGGAGCGTACCACGAAACGGTAAAAGTCAAGCCGAGAATGGAACGCGGATGTAGCGAATCAGGCAGGGGATGGGGCTAGCCGTTACCGCCGGCGATAGCCGGCCGTTAGGATTCCAACTGCTGGGCGAACATGTCTCTACTGAAGGCAATACGCCGTTCGAGTGTTACCGCCGCAAAGTAGGTGCATTGCCCGCGCTCCCTTTCCGTCCAGGCGCGCAGGGTAGGAATGAGGCGGGCTATCGTTGAGCGGACAAATCCCAGGAGGCCGAAGTAGGCTCCGATCGCTTGAACTCCACTGCGGTCTTCCGGGCGGTCCGGACAGAGCTGCAAGAGCTGAACGACCCGGGCAAAATCTTCGCCGCTCGCGGAGCTCTTAATGCCTGTCACGTCCTGCACCTCTGCGGAAAGCGCGTGCTTGATCGAAGCTGCTATCAGTGAGCGGCAATAAGAGACAAAAAACTGCAGCAAGAAAACCACGGAACAGACGAGAATTATCGCGGCCATCATCGGGGGATCACCGCAAGACGCGCAGGGACCAATCTTGCGTCTTCGGGCAAACGCCAGAAGGCATAAGCCCAGGCCAAAGGCAGGAATAAGCCAAAAACCTGCACCAGCGGGACAAATACCGAGCTGAGCGGCGGATATAGATTCCGGATGGCGTAGTTGGCGGCAAAGAGGCTGAAGTAAACACCAAGAGAGAGAACAAGTTGGATCAGTCGTGTGCGAGTCTCGCGAAGCTTTAGTATGGCCGCCCACAAAACATAAGTGAGAACCAATCCTACGAAATAGAGGTTTTGGGAGAGTTCGACGACGAAATGCGTGACGAGTTTCGCAGTGGATTGCTCAACTACCGCGTAGGTAAAAAGCGCGGTCCCTGCCAGAAGCAGCAGGGTTCCCATTTTCACATACCGTTCAGCATTCATTTCGCTGAACACATGCGCGTACAGAGTACTCAGCGCGAAATACAAAAAGATCGTCAAAATTGCGTCTGAATAATAGTAAAAGTATTGGTACTGCCTGGAGCTAAACCCGTACTCGGCCAGGATTTTGAAGCGCCCCAGCTCACTTACAACAGCCGTCGTCATGTACAAATTGAGGAGTAGATATCGGCGGAACGCGTGTTTCTTGAGAGCGCACACAACCACCGCGGCCTCGCAAAGGAGACCTACGAACCAAACAAAGTATGCAAACGGACCAGGCACGTTCCCGCCAATCTACGCCCCTGATCCCGCTCCGCAGAAAGGCTTCGTACAACGTCTGCGGCTGTTACGCGGCTATCAATAGGGCGTCGGTGGTGCCGGTGCTGCGCCGTTTCGGTACGGTGTCGGTGGTGCCGGCGCTGCGCCGTTTCGATACGGTGTCGGCGGTGCTGGAGCTGCGCCGTTCGCCATAATTACGGAACCGTCGCCGTGCGCCGTAACCATGGTTTTCAAGCCCATAGCCCCTACTAGGATGAGTAAAGTAAGGGTTACAACCGCGAGTTTCCTGGACATTTTGCCTCCGGGGATTGAATACACCCAGAGACACTCTATCCCTTATTACAGGGATGTCAAGTAGCTCGCGTTACGGACTTGTTCCGTATAGGTACACAACTTCCCGTCCCGTCTCTTCGCCAGGCTTTCGCCCGCCGCGACGGGGCCGTAAATTCACTACGCGAGGAGAATAGGGTTTAGGACTTCTAGGGTCAACAGTACAGTAGTACTAAGACCCTTGGGACTTAGGGACAGGTAGTCGCCCACCCAAGTCGACCACGAAAAGTCGACTGAGCTGCCAGCGCAGCGTGGGTCAAAGTTCGTGAGGCATCGCCATTCGTGCCTGTGGGAGTGCTTGACACCTTTGCGACAGACTCCGTAGCATTAAGAATTGTCTTTGTGCCGGCGTAGCTCAGTGGAAGAGCGAGGGTCTCATAATCCCTAGGCCGTGGGTTCGATTCCCCCCGCCGGCACCAATCCATCCAGGGTCCGGGCCGGACCGGATATCTTTGGTCGGGGCGCCCGGATTTGAACCGAGAACTTCCTGCGCCCAAGGCGGGAGCTCTGGCTATCTCCAAACCGTGTGAAAGCAAGGAACGCGTGGTGTCATGTAGGTGTCATGCGAATTGTGATGAATGCCGGCAAGTTGTAATGAAAACTAAAAAGAGAAGGCGAATCTGATTTAGCCCCATTTGATCAGAACTTTATGATTCCCCTCGATTTGTCTCGGCTCCGGCAAATTGTGATTAAGTTGGTTTCAAGGCTGTTAACCTAAGGGTTGCTAGTTTGAATCTAGCCCGCGGAGCCAGTCTTCCTCCTTAATTTCATGTCCTTCTGCTGCAGTTGATAACGACTCACTTTGGGGGCAACGGGGTGCAACTTCGAGCTTCTCGCTTGGATGCACAAAGCCGATTTCCACTTGTTCCGCGAGTTTCTTCCGAAACGTCGCATCCTCATTGAGCTTTCGGTAGGCGTCTGTGATGCTCCGGTTTCATCTCGTTCTGAATTTTGAGCCGGCGCGCACACTACAATGCAGAGTGAAGGAGGGCTTCGTCGAAGTGGTCGAGTTCCTGGAAACCTCGCAGCCGAATATTAACTGCGCTGGAAACCCATCAGAATCGAGGGCATGTAGCTTTCAGTCGTCGAAGGCCAGATTGCTGGCTACGGTGCGTCCGGCCGCTGCAATTCCGCAAGCGAACTGTTCACAGCCCGCATGCACCACAGGAAAATCGTTGGAGCAATGAAGAACGCTTTCGCTCTGCACTCCGAACCCTCGGGCTCCGACAGCCGCGCCACATCCGTCGGCTCCCGAGCCATTTTTGACTTCGCGCGACCTGCTTGCTTTCAGGATTTTCCGTAACCCGCGCTTCCCGACGAATTAAAAACCGCAATCCGCTCGGAATCCGGGGAATGCTAGACGGTGAGTTCACGCGCTGACAGTTGTAAATTTAACATTTATTTTATAGTCTCAACGAGGTGCACAAAGTTGATGCCGGCAATTTTGCTTGCTCCGCGGGCGGCCGCCGGCAAGATTTATGAAATCCGGTGACCTTTAGGCTTTCTTTTTGGCCCGTTTGTTGGGGTGGCCCTTGCTTGGTGAAATTGGGACTATGAAGGCAACGAATCCTCGCTCAACTACGCAGACACTCAGCCCGAAAAAATCGGACCCCATCCGGCGGCAATCTCTTTCTGCAGCCGTCGTCGAGCGCCTCCGGGAGAAAATTCTTAGCGGCGAACTGCGCGAGGGCGAGCAGCTTCGCCAGGACGCCATTGCCGCTGAATTTCAAATTAGTCGCATTCCTGTTCGTGAAGCTCTTAGCCATTTGGCTGCCGAAGGCCTCATCACCATCGTTGCCAATCGTGGCGCTGTTGTTTCTGCACTGTCACCCGACGAGATCATGCAGATGTTCGAAACACGCGCTGTTCTCGAATGCTATATGTTGCGTCAGGCCATCCCCAACATAAAGCAAGAGGACTTTCAGCGTGCGGAGGATATCTTGGTTCAGTACGAACAGTCCCTTGAGAAAAATTCCGAAGTGAAGTCCTGGGGCCAGTGGAACTGGAGTTTTCATTCCACCCTCTACGCTCCCGCCAATCGTCCTTTCATGCTCTCTTTTTTGAAGACTCTGAACATCAACTGTGACCGCTACACGCGTCTTCACCTCGTCTTCACGCGTGATCTCCACCGGGCCGGCGAGGCCCACCGCGAGCTTCTTGCGGCATGCAAGAGGAAAGATCCCGAAATAGCTGCTGCCGCATTGTGGAAACATATTACCGAGGCAGGTGAGTACCTGAAAGAATTCATCAAGCGCCATCGAGAGCAGCACTCCTGAACCGCCGGACGTCTTTCGAGTGCATTCGTGTCAGAACGCGCTGTATGAGGGAGTGGAGATCATCCAATGAGCGTAAAAGCGACACTCGGTCTCATCATCGGCAATCGAGGATTCTTTCCAGATCACCTGGCGAAGAGCGGCCGAGAAGAAATGATTCAGATTTTGGGAACGGCGGGAATTGAGGCCGTTGTACTTGGGCCCGAGCAAAGCAAGCATGGCGCGGTCGAAACGCATGAGGAAGCCAAGCGATGCGCGGCACTGTTTCGTTCGGCCAGCGATCGAATCGACGGTGTCATTGTGTCGCTTCCAAATTTTGGAGACGAGCGGGCGATCGCGGACACATTGCGTTTGGCTGGCTTGAATGTTCCGGTATTGGTGCAAGCAACGCCGGACACCACCTCAAAAATGACGATTGCGCACCGGCGTGACAGTTTTTGCGGGAAAATGTCCGCCTGCAACAACCTCTCGCAGTACCGAATTCCTTACTCCTTGACGAGCCTGCATACACTAGACCCGAAGTCCGATGCGTTTCGCCGTGATCTCGAGTGGTTCCTGGCTGTTTGCCGGGTCGTGAGAGGATTGAAGCGTTTGCGAATTGGAGCCATCGGCGCCCGGCCAGCAGCTTTCAACACTGTTCGCTATAGCGAAAAAATTCTGGAGGCCAACGGAATCTCGGTTGAAACCATTGATTTGTCAGAGGTTCTCGGCCGCATTCAGCGAATGAAGGACGACAATCCCAGCGCGCAAAAAAAGCTGGACGCCATACGGCGCTACGTTTCCACCGGAAGCGTTCCAAATTCGGCTCTACTAAAGATGGCCAAGCTGGGAGCCGTGATCGACGGCTGGATGAGGGACGCCGAAGTATCGATCAGCGCCATTCAGTGCTGGACCTCGCTCGAAGAGTACTTCGGGGTTGTACCTTGCACGATCATGAGCATGATGAGCGACGATGGGCTCTCGAGCGCATGCGAAGTGGACATCGCCGGCGTTATCGGCATGCACGCGCTGCAACTGGCGTCGCAAACGCCGAGCGCGCTTCTGGATTGGAACAATAATTACGCGGAGGATCCCGACAAGGCAGTCTGCTTCCATTGCAGCAACCTCCCGAAGCATTTCTTCAAAGACGTGCGCATGGACTTCCAGGAGATCATTGCGGGGACTGTGGGCAAGGAAAACACGTTCGGAACGTGCGTCGGAAGAGTGAAAGCCGGGCCGATGAGTTTTGCGCGATTCTCTACGGATGACCTTCATGGCGCCATGCGAGGTTACGTCGGCGAGGGGAACTTTACCGATGACCCGCTTGAAACGTTTGGTGGCGCCGGTGTTGTGCACATTCCTCACCTGCAGAAACTGCTCCGGTATATTTGCGAGCGCGGGTTCGAGCATCACGTGGCCGCGAATTTTTCCACCGTGGCCTCCGCGGTGCACGAGGCCGCGACGAGGTACCTCGGTTGGGACATGTACTGGCATCGCGTGTGAGCAGAGTCGTCGCAGGTTTGATTTCGGGATGCTGAATTTCCGGGCATTGTTCTTTGAGAAGGGACAGGGATCACGAGGAGCAAGTTCGAGGCCGGGCCGCATTGTCTTCGATATCTAGATAGGGATAATGAGTATGTGGCCATTGCAGCCAGGTAGTCCGAAATTTCATCCAGATCAAGCCGCTGACAGTTGCCACACAACTACTTTGCGAACTTACGAACGCTGAAGGAAATCGGAAGCCCTACCACGACCATGTGAACCAGTAGCCCTAGAATCAAATCCTGAAGTTTGTAAGGGCCCCTGGCGTGAAGCGCGGAAAGAGGCAAAACGACAAGATTCATTAACTCTTCCACCGCAGCGCCAAAGAACAAACCGCACACCAAAGGGTGCTCCAACATGAAACGCAGCCTGCGGCTGGCCGCGTAGTAAACAGCCGCTGCCGAACAAGCGATGAAAAAATGCAGTACAACACCCAGAACATAGGTGCCAACGCCACCATGGACCGCCTGCCGCCCCAGCAGGCCCGCGGCAATCACAAGCGGAATTTTCCATCCGAACAGAATGCACGCCTGTAGAAGGTCTAAGGCCCCGGCAATCACGCCTCCCACTGCGATTGCGAATAGAGCGTTCTTTTTCCTGGATGGCCCGCCTTCAGAATCATCACCGGTCATTCGATCTCCTCGTTTCCACCTCTGATTGTTTGCATCATCCAAGCAGCGGCCTACTTAAACAAAGATAAGTCAATCGAGTTCCCCATCGCCTGGTATCCGGCGTCGTTGGGGTGGATGTGATCGCCGCTATCCCACGCCGGGCGGATTCTTTGTGGGTTCGCCGGATCGAGCACGACCTTTTCGAAGTCAATCACTCCATCGAAGGCGTGGCTGGATCGAATCCACTGATTCAGAGCCTTGCGCTGTGCTTCCTTCTCCGCGCTGAAGATACCGGGAATCGTGGCAGCGCCGCCGAAGGGAGTCTGCGTCGCGCCAAAAATCCTCATGCCGCGGTCATGCGCCCGCTCGATGAGCTGTTTCATGCCGGCGATCAGATTTTCTACGCTGACGGCTTCCGAGACGGTTGCAAGAGGCGTGCCTGGGAGCCCAATATCCACGATGCCCTCAAGAACGATGACGTATTTGACGCCCGGCTGATCGAGCGCGTCGTGATCGAAGCGGGCCAGGCCGCTTACACCGAGTTCCCCAGCAACCGGCGGCGCATCATGAAGAATCCGATTACCTATGATTCCCGCGGTTAACACCCCGAGCGGGAGACCTCGCTGGGAGAGGCGTTTGGCGAGAGCATCGGGCCAGCGCCGATTCGCGTTGGGGGTAGAACCATCGCCGTCGACACGAGAGTCGCCAAACACGGCTATGGCTGCGGCTGAGAGCGGCGCGCTGACATCGACGCCGGCGAGAAAAATCCAGGAGGTAATGGCGCGTGGGTTTGCAATCGAAGGCGAGGAGGTAAGATCGCCCGGGCCTACATAGGAGGTTTGCTGCGGCAGGTAATGAATGCCGGCCGCGGATGTAACGTTAGGAACAAAGATGCTGATGGCGAGATCGCTTTCGGCGGGCACGGAAAGCTGAACGGGATCGCTCAGCACAAAAGCGTTCGGCGGAACCGATATCCCGGGCGCACCGCCGAAGGTTAGCACGCGATCGGAAGACGGCAGGATGGTGGAGGCGCTGGTCCGCCGGGCGAGGTGAGCAGATCCGATTTCAAGAGCCAGTTTGCCGAAGAAATTCGAGAAACGGACGCGCACAGCAGAGCCGCCAACACTCAAGTGGACGATCTCACGCAGCGTTTGGTTGTTGAATTCGAGGCTCTTTGTCTGGATGTGCGCTCCATCGGGAGGCGGAGATGGGCTTGCGCCCCAGCTAACTACCCAGTGAGCGCGCGGAGCAGGGGCCGGACCTGCGGCGGCGGTGACCGATAAGGCGAAAAACGCCACCACAAATCCTGCACAAAGTTCGCCGGCCTGCACCAACCTAGGTAAAGAGAAAACCCTTGACGAGCAATGACAGGAAGCGATGTGGCGCAGGACTTGTGCCATGGATCTCCCTCTTCCGGTAAATTGGTCATTAATCAGGTGTCGTTTGTTTCTTGTCCGCATGCTCAACTCACGACGGGCGCTACTTCGCTGCCGAATAATCCGACGGACGCATGTACACTTCGTCTACGTTATATTTCCCGTTCACCTTTTCTATAATCTCGGAGGCTTGTTTCCGATACTCTGGAAACGCCGGGTCGCCATGAAGAGCGTCCCAATTCTTTTTCGCTTCGTCCCGGTTGGGATGAGCCACGATGTAGATGAATGTGTCGGCCCAGGCAGGATTATCGTCGCCCGGCACCCAGTAGCCGAGGACATCGATAGCGTGCTTGGTTTGCAGCTTCGAAACATCACGAAAGATGGACTCGAGGGCCGGCACTTTGCCCGGCACAGTGTGATAGATCATCAGCTCGAATACACGATTACTGTCGGCGCGCACTTGGTTTCCGTGCACCAGACGTGCAGTTAGCAGCGACCCAGCAGCAAAGGAGACCAGCGCGGTCGCGCAAACAATCCATCCTTTGAAGTTATGGCGGTTGCGCCATGCCGAGGCTGGTTCATGATTCGTGTTCATGGGTTCATTCTCCGCTGGAGTGTGGCCTCTATTACAGTCAGTTGACTGACTGACAAGATACGCAAAACCGGCGGTTGCCGTCAACGCCTAAGCACCAGCCGATCGTTACCATTGCTGTCGTGCATCAGGGCAGGGTCCTGGGCGCCTTGCCATTGACGCTTGCGCCTTCAAGAACCTAACATGTAAGCTAGTCAACTGACTATTGGACGGTGTGATGCCAAAATGGAAAGCAGATAGCCGCACGAGGCTCCTGCAGGCCGCCGAGAAGGTCACGTATCGCCACGGGTTCGGCAAGACGGCGCTCGCGGACATTGCGAAGGAAGCCAGGGTTCCACTGGGCAACATCTACTACTACTTCAAGACGAAGGAGGCGATCGGCGGTGCCATTGTCGAAGTGCGCCTTTTGCGATTTAGAAGGCTGCTGCAAGAACTGAACCATGCAGAATCTCCCAAAGAGCGGCTGTGCGGATTCGTCCAGGTAAAGATTAAGAACCGCGAGGAGTTGTCGCGCAGCGGTTGTCCCGTCGGAACCCTGTGCTCCGAACTGCACAAGAACGGCGGCGCGGTTGCGAAGAAATCGACGGCATTGTTCGCGGAAGCTCTGGCTTGGATGGAAACGCAGTTCAAGGCGCTTGGCAAAGGAGACGATTCGCGCGGCCTCGCTGTGCATCTTCTGTCCGCAACTCAAGGCATATCGGTGCTGGCGCACACGTTCCACGACCCCAGGATGATCGAAATGGAAGCAGTCCGGCTCAAGGAATGGATTCGCGCGCTTTAAGCGTGCAACAAGGAAGTCACGGCGAAATGGCCATCCGCATAGATGCTATTGACGTATATAGATATTATGTGATATAGATATTTTCATGACTGAGCTTGATCCTCAGAGGTTTATTCCACTTAAAACCAATTGGTTTCACATCATGCTGTCGCTTGCGGGCGGAGAACTGCATGGATACGGAATCATGCAGGAAGTCCTGAATCGAACTACGGGGAAGGTGCGGTTGTGGCCAGCAAGCTTGTATGGATCGATCAAGAGGCTGATCGAAGCCGGACTGATTGAGGGATCCGACGAGAGGCCCACGCCGGAATTGGACGACGCGCGACGCCGCTATTACCGGCTGACGCTTTTCGGCAGGCAGGTGCTCGACGCGGAGTGTGAGCGCCTACAGGAATTGGTTCGCACCATTCGAGTGAAACAGAGCATGGTGACGGAATGAGTTTGGCATGGCGGATCTATCGCCGACTGGCGCAAGCTTTTCCGCACGAATTCAAATTGGCTTATGGCACAGAGGTGATGCATCTCGGCGAAGACGTTGTGGCAGAAATAGCCAAGAGGCATGGAGCTGCCGGGCTGATCCGGCTAATCGCGGACATCGCGGTTCGCGTACCGCTCGAATACCTGAGCGAAATGCGCGGCGATATGCGGTATGCGAAGCGAGCACTGATAAAGTCGCCTGGCTTCGCGCTGGTCGGCATCGTTTCGATGGGACTCGGAATCGGACTGACGACAAACATATACAGCTCGAAATGGGCGTTGCTATTTCGTGATCTGCCGGGAGCGGCGAATGCCAACAGGTTGGTGATGCTTCAACAGTCGGCGGACGGTGATCTCGCTTCTGTGTCCTACTACTACATCGAGCAGTATCGCGAGCAAAAGAGCCTGTTCACCGGCGTCGCTGCCTTCGAGACGAGCGTCCCATTCAATGTTACGTTCCACGGCGATCTGAATGTCAGACCCGAGCGCGTCTTTGGCCAATTGGTCTCTCCGGATTATTTTTCCGTGCTCGGCGTCCAACCCCAGCGTGGCCGAGTGCTCAGCGCTACAATTGACAAGCCCGGTGACGCACCATAAGCGTTAACTTAACGGTTGACTTGGGCCTGGTTGGCGCATATGCTGCGCGCATGGCAGGGGAGCGGAAAGACTCGCCAATCGATAATTGGGCGGTGCTGCGCTCGTTTTTGCCTGCGGGGTG
>Ga0247680_1000024_pt1 | contig 104356 bp, 91 predicted proteins | sample CNK21_metaG_FD_182803 | JGI IMG/M metagenome (GOLD analysis project Ga0247680, IMG submission 182803) | Soil microbial communities from Purdue University Martell Research Forest, Indiana, United States - CNK21 | ecosystem: Environmental > Terrestrial > Soil > Temperate forest > Bulk soil...
CTCGCACCTCGTTCCCCGCTCGAACTCTGCTTGCTTCCACCCGTGTTTCTGGATTATTACCTCGACAACTCAGGGGGATACGATGTGGGTAGGCTTCCCTATGCCGCCGCTGATTTTACTGCGGCCAATTTGTCGGATGAGAAATTCCGAGGAATGGGAATGCGCTAACTTGAAATGCGATTGCAACACAGCATATGGGACACCGCTCGAGGCCTCATTCATTCGGCGGATCAGGCGCCCCGCCGACATGCAAATGGCTCAAATCCCTTAAAGTCGCTCTGTCCTCTTCGTTCATGCCCCGCGTGAATTCAGGATCATTCAGTCGCTGGTTCCGCGCGAACTCCGGCATGTTTTGTAGCACGCGCAGCCTCTGCCGGATCGCCTGCCGTCGCTCCGTCGGCATCTGCTTCCACTTTGGCAACACGTCGGTCCTGATGTGATTCTTTTGTTGCGGCGTCAGCCTGTTCCAGGTCGCAATCCTGTCCTGCAACTCCTGCCTTTGCGCCGGCGGCATCCTGTTCATCCGGTTGTAGTTCTCAATGACTCTTTGCTTCTCCTGAGGCGGCAGATCATTGAATCTTTGCTGCGGCTGCGGCGAAATGTATGCAGACGGCGGCCGGTTCGGATTAATGTTGGGGCGCGGCACGTTATCCGGCCGATTCGGATTAGCGTTGGGACGCGGCACGTTATAGAGTCGGTTCGGATTGGCGTTGGGGCGCGGCACGTAATTCGGCCGGTTCACTCTGTTTCCTTGAGTATTGCTCGCTCCTCCATTCTGTCGCCTCTCCGCTTGGGCTCCTCTCGCCGGAATCCGCGGCTGCTGACGAGGCTGCTGCCTTTCCTGTCTACGCTCCTGGGCTCTAGGCGGCCTCTGCTGCTGCGCCTCGCTCGCGCGCCCGCGCTGCGCCGCGATGGGCGCAGCTAGCACCGCACTTAGCCCCGTCGCGAGCAAGCATCCTGCGAGTTGGAGTCGAAGTCTCATGAATTACATCGTGGAGTTCGAATTCTGATCCTGCTTCTGATTCTGGTTCTGGTCTTGATCTGGATTACTGTCACCGGTATCGTCCGGCTGCACTGGCTGCGGCAGGTCGGTCAGCGCTCCGAAATCGGAGAGCACGTCAAAGTTTTCCAGCGCTGGCAACTCCTGATTAATCTGCGCTTCGTCCGCCGCTGTCAGTGGATGTTCAGCGGGCCGCGAAGCGACCCACACGGTCGCCAGCAACAGCAGCGACGCCGCAAACGCCACGCGCGGCGAGGGCGTAAACCACGCCCACCAGCCCTGCTTCACCGGCTCCGCCGCCACCCGTGCGCGCACTCGTACGTCAAATGCCGCCGACGGCTCGATTTCGGGCAGCTCATCCAGCAATCCTGTCACCGCGCGAAACTCGTTCACGCGCAGTTGGCACGCAGCGCATCCGGCGAGATGCTTCTCCACGTCCAGACGTTCGCTCTCTTTCAAGCGCCCGTCCAGGTAGCCCACAATTTTGTGTTCCATTCGCCCACAGCTCATAACTACCTTCCTTTTCTATCCCCAGGCCTAGTTCTACTTCCCTTGCCTCGCCACGAGGGGAGCTAGTTCCACCCGCAGCGTTTCGTACGCCCGAAAGAGCAATGATTTCAGCGCACTCTCTGAACATTCGAGAATCTTTGCAATATCTCCGTAGTCCAGCTCCTGGTACTTGTGCAGGAGCACCGCTGCTCGCTGCTTTTCCGGCAGCTTATCAATCGCGTGCCGGATCATCTTCTTTCGCGCCTCTTCCACCAGGTACTGCTCGATGTTCGGGTGCTTCTCGGCGATGTCCAGCGCCTTCTCATCCCCGTCTTCCGCATCCACCGTCACCGGCGCGTCCAGTGAAATTTCCATCCGCTGATAACGGTTGTCCCGCACCGAATTCAGCGCCAAGTTTGTCGCGATCCGGAAAAGCCACGTCGTGAATTTGGCGCTCGGCACATAATCTTTCCGTGCCCGATACACTCTCAAAAACACTTCTTGCGCCAAGTCTTCCGCCTCTTCCCGCGCCCGAACCATGCGGTAGAGAAAGTTGACTAGGGGTGTCCTGTAGCGCTGGAGGAGAAGTTCGAACGACCGTTCGTCGCCCGCCTTCACGTCCAGCATCAGTTGGACGTCCGACCTGGCCATGGCCGCCACATTCTATCGAACCCCAGCAGACTCTTAAAGTTGCAAATATTTATCTGGCGTTAAGGCGAAGGTAGGGCGAATCTAAACGTGGAATAAATTCTGCATTATCAACACCGTAGCCACGCCCACAAAAACCAGCATGGCCATCCTCCAGTTCGGCTCCCGGTTCACCTCCGGCAGCAAATCCGTAGCCGCCACGTAAACCGTCACGCCTCCGGAAATCGGCAACGCGTATTTCAATTGGCTCTGCAACACGCTCGTCAGCAAAACTCCCAACAGGGTTGCTGCTCCCAGCAATCCCGCCGCAAGAATCGCGTTGCGCCGTCCCTGCCCGCTAGCAAGCACCAACGACGCCACCGTGAATCCCTCCGGCAACTTGTGCAGAAAGACCGCGACGAAAATCATCGACCCCAGCCATACCGAAACTAGAAATCCTGCCGCAATCGCCACGCCGTCGAAAAACGTGTGAATCGTCAATCCTAGCAGCACAGTGTTTCGCGCGTGATGATGGCTCACCTCTTCGCTGTGGGTCTCTTCTCCGAAATGAAAATGCGGCGCAATGGTGTGCTCAAACAAATGCACGAGGAAAAACCCGATCAGCACAAACTGCAGCGACTGCTCGCCCCCCAACTTGATCGACTCGGGAATCACATCGACAAACGCCACCGCCACCATGTACCCGGCGCCCAGCGCGAGAAAATACTGCAGGTATCGCCGCGGCCAATCCCGCCGCACCACGAAATACCCTCCGATCAAATTCCCCGCCGCGGCAACCAGCCCCAGCCCCGCCGCCAGCCCCGTCCGAAATGCTAAATCGTGTGCCATGTGCAGTGGCACAGGCTTCAGCCTGTGCGTTCGTTACCCCATCCCCGCGCCGCGCGTGATCTGTTCAGCATTCTCGTGACATTCTTCTCTGTGCTCCCTGCGAACTCTGTGTTGAAATTACCTTTTGCACGAAGCCGCACTATCCACTGTGTCTAAACAGAATCACATCCCCCTCTAAAACAATATATTCCTTCCCCTCCAGCCGCACCTGCGCCTTCTCCCGCGCGGCCGCAATGCTCCCCGCCGCCAGCAGATCGCTCCACTTCACCACTTCCGCCCGAATAAAACCCTTTTCGATATCGCTGTGAATCGCTCCCGCCGCCTTTTGCGCTGTCGAACCCTTACGAATCGTCCATGCCCGTACTTCCGGCTCTCCCGCCGTAAAAAACTGAATCAATCCCATCAAGTCATACGTCGCGCGAATCAAGCGATTCAACCCCGGCTCTTTCAATCCATACGACGCCAAAAGTTCCGCCGCTTCTTTCTCGTCCATCTCCGCAAGCTCGGCCTCGAGCCGCCCGCAAATCGCCACCACCGCCGAATTCGGCCGTTCTGCGAGCGAGCTCAACTTGTGCCGCTCCACTGCCGTATCCATCTTGTCCGCTTCGTCGTCACCCAAATTCAGCACATACAAAACCGGCCGGGCCGACAAAAACAAAAATCCCCCAATCGGTTTTTTCTCTTCCGCCGTCAACTCCAACTCCCGCAAAGGCTTCTCCGATTCCAAATGCGCCTTGCACTTTTCCAAAACCGTTTTCTCCGCCAGCAAAACCGGATCGCTCTTCTTCTTCAAATCCTTTTCGAGCCTCTCCAGCCGCCGCAAAATCTGGTCGTGATCGGAAAGAATCAATTCCAATTCCAGATTGGTCGCATCGCGCAAAGGATCAATGCTCCCTGCCGCGTGGGGCACCGACGGATCGTCAAACACGCGAATCACGTGCGCAATCGTGTCCACTTCACGCAAGGGCGCCAGCGCATCGCGGTTCTTCTCCTTCTGCATTCCGCCCAAATCCACGTACTGCACCGTCGCATACGTTATCTTCTTCGGGTTATAAAGCTTCGCCAGCTCCAACAGCCGAGGCTCCGGCACCTTCGCCACGCCAACATGCGTAGCCGACCCGCCCCCCTTTCCCTCGACGTTCGCCTTCGTCAAAATCCTAAACAGCGTCGTCTTCCCGACCTGTGGTAGTCCAATAATTCCAGTCTGCAAGTCTCACTTCCCTCCACTGCCTCTGTTCTCGCAACAGAAACTCACAATCCTAGCACACCATCGTCGCAGCCTTTGTAGGAGCACGATACATCGTGCCTCTCCTGCTCGCATGCCCTAAACTTGCCGCCCAGCTTATTTTTGTGAAACGCCCGCGCGCCTCGACCAGTCTCATCCTCCAGCATCTAAACAACATCCGATGCTTTCGAATCGAGGGCCGTCTCGTCTGGATAAGCAAATGATCCGCACACCAGAAACTTGCCGCCGCCTCGCGGTCACGCGATGACCATCACTTTCCTAGATCTCTCCGCATACATCGGCCTGACCGCCGTAGGCGCCATCACCATCAACATGCTCCTCGGCGTCATGATGGCCTTCCGCTACAGCCCCGTCCGCAATTGGCCGCATCACCGCTTCAACTATTTCCGCCTTCACAACTGGACCGGCTACATCGCCTTAGTCGTCACGATTCTCCATCCGCTCCCGCTGCTCCTCAACCGAGCGCCGAAATTCCGCCTTCTCGACATCGTCTATCCCGTCCACTCGCCGCAACAACCTCTCGAAAACACCATCGGCGCCATCGCTCTCTACATCTTCGCCCTCATGGTCATCACTTCCTACTTCCGGATTCAACTAGGCCGCCGCACCTGGAAAGCCTTCCACTTCACCATCTATCTCGGCGCCGTCGCCCTCTTCTACCACTCCCTCTTCACCGACCCCGACCTTCAGCATCACCCAGTCGACTGGTTTGACGGCGGCAAGGTCTTCGTAGAAATCTGCGCCCTCGTAATCCTCGTAACCAGCATCCTGCGTGCCCGTCACTCGCGCCAAAAGGCTCTTCATCTCAAACAAGCCTCCCGCCAAATTGCGTCCAGTTCCTCCTGAATTTCTTCAGGCGCAACACCGACGGTCAGTGGTTCTCGATTAACCAAAAATGGACGGAGCGCGGTAACTTCCGGCGAGTTTTGTTCGGGAGATGCAACGCGAAATAAAAACTGAGCTTGTAATGAGAAGCGGCGTCTTAATGCACCGCCACGTGGGGGCTAGCTAATTCGTCCAGATAATCCGGCTTGCTCTCGTCGCGCGCGAGATGCGGGTAGCGCTTCCCGCCGTGGTAGTCCACGCTGCACGTTCTGTAATAGCCGTCAATCACTACCAGCAATGAAATCGGCTCGGAGCTCTGCTTTGATCCGGCAATCGCATCGGCCAGCAAATCATGGTCGTAAACGCGCCCATTCACCCCGACAACTTTCATCCCCGAGCTGATTCCCGCTTGGAAGGCAGGGCCGCCGACGATTGAGTCGATCACCGTGCCGTCATCGCCCGTATGCAAGCCAATCGTGTAGACATCTCCCACGTCGCCGTGTCGCGTCTCGTGTTTTGGCGCCTCCTCGTTGAATAAGAATTTCCAGCCGCCATTTTCGATCCCGCCGAGCGGTGGATTCGGCGACGTCGAATTCAGGCGTTCGTGCAGAAACTTTGCCCAGTCGTACGGCGCGATGGCGTTCAGCCCGCGAACGATGTCTTCGAACTTGTAGGGCTTGATTTCCGGACCGTTGTTCGGCCCCCCATAAAACGCGTGACAGAAATCATCGATGCTTTTTCCGCCATGCGTTTGCTGATGAATGATCGTCGCCGCTTCGAGCCACATCAAGTCGCCTTCATCGTAATAATCCGTGCCGCGCCGCCAGTTCACCCATCCCCGCGCGAATCCCTCGCCCGGCACGGCTACTGCCGTGTCGAGCAGCGGACGCCACGTTCGTCCCGGCCTTCCCACGCCCAACGCGGCGGAAATATTTGCCAGATTATTGCCGTAGTCCTCGGGAGTCCACAATCCGCTGCGCGCCGCCAGCAGCGGCCCAGCAAACTCCGTAAATCCTTCGTAATCCCACAGCAAGTCGTCGCGCATCGGTGTTTCGTACTCCGGAGTGGCCAGGTCCGCGGGCCGGCGGAATTTGCCGCTCCAGGAATGCGCGTACTCGTGCGCCAGAAGGCCTCCAATTGCAAGGCCTGCTTCCGGACCGAGCAGAATTCGTTCCGGCAGCCTGCTGTCATTGCACTCGTTGTGTTCCAGTCCGAAGTGCGCCACGTGATCGCTGAGCGTCAGCAGAAAATGGTATTCGTGGTAGTGCCGCGAACCGAAAAGTTTCCCGGCTTCGGCCACCAGGTTTGTCAGTCCCTTCTGAATACCCGGACTCATATTCAGCGCCGCTTCGCTATCCGCCACCATGTCAATCTCGTGGTGAATGGGCTCGCCTGGTGGCGTCAAATCGATCGCCCGGTAATACTGCCCCGCAATCACCGGCGAATCCACCAGTCGTTCCAGGGAAAGCGGCGCGAACGAGACTTCGTTTCCCGCTTGGCTCTCGACGTGCTGCGGAGTTCCGAACTTCCAACCTTCCGGCAGCACCAGTTTTGGATGAAACATAATCTCGCTCGCCGGTCGTCCCGCTGGGTAAAACACGTTTTGGTTCCATTCAATCACGATGAGTTTGTCTGTAGACGACATCGCTGACGTCGCGAACCCGCCTCCGCTCGGCTCCAGATAGTCGAACGCCACATGCAGTTCATTGGCGCCTGCCGGAATTTCGACGTGAAACGTGAACACGTCCGAAAGATCGCGTTGCCAGGGAATCGTCGTTCCATTGGCCGTAAATTTCAGTCCCGTAACGTTGCCGATCGGCCCATCCGGTCCGTGCTCGCCCGGAATCCACTTCGGATAGTAAAGCGTCAACGGCCCCGGCTTCACCGGAATCGTTTCCTGCGTCCGTATGATCTTCAGCGGCGTCTGCGTCGCATCCACCGTAAGCGAAATGGCGCCGCTCTGTGCCGAAGCGCTCCACGCCACCGCGAAGAAAAGAGCGGCGAGCGCAATCCCCCTTCCGTGAGCGATCGCAGCCAGCGCACCTCGCACAATCACAGACCATCCCCAGCGAATCTCAAAATTCATGGCCACAACTCCCCCTCATCGTAGTGTTCACTGCATTTGCTGAGCGTCCTGCCATCAGCGCACAAAATTCCTCATCCATGCGGGGTCGAGCATATCGAATCGCCGCAGCTTTTCCTATGCCCATGTCTTGCCTCTTCGACGAAACTTGCTAATCTATTCTCCCGTTTCCAGAATGGAGCTCATGTGACCGCCGCACAGCCGACCCCACCCTTCGATCTCGCGGAAGCCATGAAATCTCTCGCCGCCCGCGATGAAAAATTGAAATTCCTGATCTCCGAAACCCAATCTTTTCAAATGGACTCCGACCACCTTCAAAGCCCCTACGAAGCTCTCCTCGAAGCCATCGCCTACCAATCCATCTCCGGCAAAGCCGCCGCTACCATTTTCGGCCGCATAAAAGCACTCAGTTCCACCGGCCGCGCTCCCACGCCGCAAGAAATGCTCAAGCTCCGCAAACAAGCCCTGCGCAAAGCCGGCCTCTCCGGCGCAAAAGTCCTCGCCATGAAAGATCTCGCCAAAAAAACAATCGAAGGCGTAGTCCCCACGCTCGAAGACGCACGAAAACTCTCCGACGAGGAACTCGTCGAACGCCTAACCTCCGTTCGCGGCATCGGCGCCTGGACCGTTGAAATGTTTTTGATTTTTCGCCTCGGCCGCCCCGACGTTCTCCCCATCCACGACCTCGGCGTACAAAAAGGCTGGTCCATCACCTACGGCAAAAAACACAAGCCCAAGCCCAAAGAACTCCTGGCCTTCGGCGAGCGCTGGCGCCCCTACCGCACCGTCGCCAGTTGGTACATGTGGCGCGCCTGCCACCGCGCCGGCAACGCCGCCATGCGCAAAATCCGCCCCGCCAAAGTTCGACGCAAGCGCATCAGCAAGCGTCTGCACAAAAAATCCCCGCGATAATCTTCTATCGGGCGTACGTGAGGCAAATGCCCGCCTGCTGGCGGGAGATGGACCACCCCCATTCCAAATTCTGATGGACAAACTCCTCACCTCTTTGCTACGATCATCGCTGGAGAATTACAGGCTGCGGCTAACTTGCCGTAGCCTTTTTTGTTTCTGGGGCTGCAGGTTTGGGTCTATGCGGACGGCTACAGAGACAGACCTCCTCCGTCTGCAGGCTCCGATTCCTACTCTAATTCCTTTAGAATCAATATTTAACAGGCGCCTGTAAATGTTGTTTCTAAAGGACTTATGGCGCAGATAAGCCCTTTAGATGCAACACTTACAAAAAACCGGGGGAGGGGTACATGGGGCAGGAGGGGTAGCGGCAGCTTTATCGCTGATCAACACACCGCCAGGCGCCTTTGTCACCGCGTCGTCGCTAGTTCGCGCACCAGGAAATACATAGCGGCGATCCCCGCCAACAAAACACCGCTCTCAAGGGAGACCGAAACGCGATGTAACCGGCTGAACTCCGCCAGCAGCGGGCTGTCCGCCACCGTACCCTGGATCGATCCCATTTGCGTCCGCAACACTGCCATTCTCGCGCTGACCGTGCACTGCGAAACCGCAGTCAGCACAATCATCAACGCCACGCAAAGCGCCGCGGGAGTCACAAAGCTGGCGAACGTTCGCGTCCGCGCCAGCCGCACAAGCAAGAACACGATACCCAGAGCGATGCCGCCAAGATGCATGCGCGTCAATGAATATCCCACCATGGCCCCGGCTTGGTCCCGGCTCGCAAGTATCCCAAACGCCCCCGGCGCCACCACAAAGCTCAGAAACACGTCGCTTCCGAGCCAAAAGCTAACGCATAGAAACTCAATTGTACGGAAGAGAGTAGACATTAGAGTTTTCCGATAGAATATCTTCAGGCGTAAAAGTAAAAATGGTGGGCGACAAAGGACTTGAACCTTTGACCTCTCCCGTGTGAGGGGAGCGCTCTAACCAACTGAGCTAGTCGCCCGTTTAGCACAGCCGCGACGCTCGGTAGCGTCATCTATTTGTAACAGGAAGGACCTGGGTTTTCAACCGATGTCCACGGCCACCTCGCAGATCGTTTCGCAACTTCAGCGCTCCATTGCTCGCGCGATCTACGGTAAGGAAGAAGCCATTCAGCTCGCGCTGATTACCCTTCTGGCTCGCGGCCATCTGCTCATTGAAGACGTGCCCGGTGTCGGCAAGACGACTCTCGCGCAAGCTCTCGCAAAATCTTTTCACTGCACCTTTCAGCGCATTCAGTTCACTTCCGACCTTTTGCCCAGCGACGTCCTCGGCGTCAGCGTCTACAACCCTGAATCGCGCGAGTTCGAGTTTCGTCCTGGCCCGATTTTCGCCAACGTCGTTCTCGCCGATGAAATCAATCGCACCACCCCGCGCACGCAGTCGGCGCTGCTCGAAGCGATGAACGAGGCGCAGGTCACGGTGGACGGAAAAACGCTGCAATTGCCGCATCCCTTTCTCGTTATCGCCACGCAAAATCCCGTCGAGCACCACGGCACCTACCCTCTGCCTGAATCGCAGCTCGACCGCTTCTTGATGCGCATTAAGATGGGCTATCCTTCGCACGAAACCGAGCGCGAGATTTTGCGCAAGCACATCCACGACGACTCGCTGGCGGCGCTCGAGCCCGTTGCTGACGTTGGCGACGTCCTCGAAATGCAGGAATCCGTCGCCCGCGTGAAGGTGGATTCGAGCCTTCACGATTACGCCCTCGAGATCGTCAATCGCACTCGCAAAACCGAGCAGCTCGCTTTAGGTGTCAGCCCTCGAGGCACGCTCATGCTCCAGCGCGCCGCTCAGGCCCGCGCCTTTCTCGATGGCCGCGATTATTGCCTGCCGGATGACTTCAAACAGCTTGCCGTTGCCGTTTTTTCGCATCGCGTCGTCGCCAACTCCCGCCACGCTTCACTGCAGAAAAAATCGGAGACGACCGAATCCGTCCTCCGGGAGATCGTCGACTCCGTTCGCGTACCTCTGTGAGCCTGTTCTCGAAAACCGCGGAACTCTGGGCCAAAGCCGATCGCACCGCAGTGCGCGCTTTTTTCGTTTCCATCGCCGCCCTGACTGTTGCTTTGCTCCTCGCGCTCTACTCCGGCGCGGCGGGCGAGATGGGCCACCTAGCTCTCGCGACTGCCGCCGGGCTCGGTGCGCTGCTGGTCGCGGCGTGGGTGGCCATCACCCTTGTCCCGGTTCTTGCCAAGCGCACTCCCCTTCGCTGGATTGGTTACAAGATGGAGTATCGGGTTTCCCGCGAAGGCTGGATCTACATTCTGGGAATCTTTTTGGTGGCCATCGCGGCGCTGAACACCGGGAACAATCTGCTCTTCCTCATACTCGCCACTCTGATTGCCATCATTTTGATGTCGGGCATTCTTTCCTCCATCACTCTCTCCGGGGTCGAGATGCGCCTGCAATTGCCCGAGCACATCTTCGCGGGCCAGCCAGTCCGCACTCTCCTCGAACTGCAAAATGAAAAGATGACGCTTCCGTCGTTTTCGCTGCGCGTGGAAGCTGTCCGTGGAAAAAACTTCTCGAATGCAGCCATGCTGGAAACACCCGTCTATTTTCCATACATTCCCAAAAACGACCGCGTGCAGCAACATCTGCCGGTGACATTTCCCCGTCGCGGTATCTACAGCCAGGAAGCCTTTCGCATCGTTACCAGATTTCCGTTTGGATTTTTGCAAAAAGCGCGGCGCATCGATTTGAAATCCGAGGCGCTGGTCTATCCTTCGGTAGAACCTACGCGGGAATTTTTCGAGATTCTCCCCGGCATGCAAGGAGCCCTCGAAAGTCTTGCCAAAGGCCGTGGACAGGATTTATATGCGCTGCGGGACTACCAGCCTCGCGACAGTTCGCGCCATGTGCATTGGAAAGCTTCCGCGCGGCTGGGCTCGTTAATGGTCCGCGAGTTCACTCGCGAGGACGATTGCCGTGTCATTCTGGTCCTGGACCCGCACATGCCCGCCAGCCTCGATGTGAAGGAAACGGAGACCCGGTTCGACCGCGCCGTAACGATGTGTGCCGCGCTGGCCTGGCATTTTTACGAAAGCAATACCGTCTTGCAATTTCGCACTGCGGGCTTTGAAACGCCACTCGTCGAAGCCGACAAAATTGTTTTCGATATCTTGGAACATCTGGCCACGGCAAAACCATGTCCCCCGGATCCCCAGCGTACGCTTCTCACGGACCTGTCCAGCTCGCCGGAGACTTTCCGTGTGATCGTCACGAGCGAATCGCGCGGCTCCATCCCCTCCGACATCTGGAACCGTTCGTGGGTCATCTTTCTCGAAGATCTGGTTGCCTGAGAGCACTCCCCTTCTTCTCGAGCGGGCTGCTGCGCCAGCTGTGCGAGAATACGCGGTGATCATGCTCAGCGGCCGCGCGCGCTCTACTTTTCGCAAGCAATTGCTGGATTGGTTTCGGCAGTTTCAGCGCGACCTGCCGTGGCGGCGCACGAAGGACCCCTACCGAATCTGGATTTCGGAGATTATGCTGCAGCAGACGCGCGTCGCCGCAGTGATCCCCTACTACGAACGATTTCTGGCGCACTTTCCCAACGTGCGCGCGCTGGCGGATGCCCCGCAAGAAGAGGTGCTGCGGCTATGGTCCGGCCTCGGCTACTACAGCCGCGCGCGCAATCTGCAAAAGGCGGCGCAACAAATCGTGGCAAAGCATGAGGGAGAATTTCCGCGCGAGGAAGCGGCCATTCTCGCGCTTCCCGGCATCGGTCGTTACACAGGTGCTGCGATTCTCAGCATCGCGTTCGGCACAAGACATGCCGTCCTCGATGGCAATGTCGCGCGCGTCCTTGCCAGGCTGGGGGCTCTTCACGGCGACTTGAGAGAATCGCGGCGCTGGCAATCGCTGCAAGAGACCGCTGATGAACTTATGGATCCGAGATCAGTTGGAGACTGGAATCAGGCGGTGATGGAGTTGGGCGCCATGGTTTGCACACCGCGCTCGCCCCAGTGTCTGCTGTGTCCAGTAGCAAAGTTCTGCCGCGCACGGCAATTGGGCAACCCCGAGTCATTTCCTGAAAAACGCAAAAAACGAGAGGCGGTTCAAATTGTTCTTGCTGCAGCGGTACTTTCCAGTCCGCGTGGCCAAACGCTTCTTCTGCCTCCACCGGAAATAAAAGGCGAAAAAAACCCTGCCGCTGACGACGTAGCCGCGTTGGTTTCACGACTTTGGCATTTCCCGACGGTCGCGGTTCGCAATGATCCATTAGAGGAACTGCGGAATTTTCTCGCGGGCTTTCTGCCTGCGAAGAATGGCGCGCTTCACTTCGAGCCTCTCGCTCGAGTCCGTCACGCCGTGACCTACCGCAACGTCACGGTTCTACCCTTCTGCATCCGCGTCGCAAAGTTACCTCGCGTTCGGGGCGCAAGAAGCCTCCATCTTGAGGATTTCTCCGCGCTGCCTGTCTCGAATCTCACCCGCAAGATCGCTCGCGCCGCGATTTCGAAAGCATCCGCGGGTTCGTAAACGTTATCGTTTCACTCTGCCTTCACCGCCGTAGCTCGCCGTAGTGCTAGGATGAAATAGTCTCCAATGGCAGCCTCTGCATCAGTAACGAGTGTCCCCGCGCTCCCCGCAGAGCGCTTCTTTCGTACTTCTCTTTTTCTCCTCTTGGCGACCGCCGTCGCCACTCTTGTTAGCACTGGAAAACTCGACCTGCTCACGCTGATAGTGGCGCCCTCGGCCGTTCTATACAAAGGAGTGCGGTGGTGGCGCCGTTGTCCTGCGGAAATTCCCCCGCGGCTCGCGACCCGTCTGGTCGTTACCTATCTGTTCGTTTTCCCGCTGGACGTATTCTTCCTCTCGCGTGCCTTTGTTTCGGGCTCGTCCAACCCCGGGCTGTACGCCGCGCTTCTCGGCGCTGTTCATTTTCTCCTGTTCGTGATGCTCATCCGTCTCTACAGCGCCACGACCGATCGCGACGCGCTTTTCTTGACGATGCTCTCGTTCGCCGCGATTCTGGCCTCCGCCGTTCTCACCATCGATACCACGTTTCTCGGCCTTTTCTTTTTGTTTCTCCTCTTTGGCGTGGCCACTTTCGTCGGTTTGGAAATGAGGCGTGGCTCGAATGGAGCGATAGCGCCGCAGATTGATGCGCAGCCTCAGCAGGAGCGCCGCCTCACCCGGGCGCTGATCCTCGCGGCACTTAGTGTCGCTCTCGGTGCCATGATCATCGGAGGCATGCTGTTTTTCTTCTTTCCGCGGTTCAGCGCTGGTTACCTGGGCCGCACCAGCCTGCGGCCGACACTGATGTCCGGCTTCAGCAACGACGTCGAGTTGGGTCAAATTGGAGAGATCAAGAAAAATTCTGAAGTTGTCATGCGTGTGCGCACGGGAAACCCGGTGGGCTATCCCGCTCTGCGCTGGCGCGGCATCGCGCTCACTGCATTTGATGGGAAACGCTGGTATACGCCCGGTCGCGAAGATCTCCCCATTCCCGCCGGACCCGGTGGTTGGATAAACATTCAGAATCGGCCCGGGGAGCAGGATCGATCGGCGACGATCCTGCGCTTTACCGTGCTGCTTCAACCAGTCGCGACCGATACGATTTTCGCCCCTGCAAACGCCATCTCCGTACGCGGAAACCTTTCCGGGGAGGGTTCCAATCAGGATTCCGGAGCGCGACACAGTTACATCCTCCGGGATAAGACAGACTCCCTCTTTAATCCTTTTCACAATTTCGGCACCCTTCGCTACGAGGGGTTTTCGCTTCTGCCCGCGGTGAATGCGGCCAGGTTGCGCGCCGCCTCCGCAGAGTACCCCGAAGAAATTCGCGCGACCTACCTCCAGCTCCCACGGCTCGATCCGCGCATTCCTGTATTGGCGAAGTTGATCACGGAACGCTCCGAGACGCCCTTTGACAAAACCATCACCGTGGAAAACTATTTGCGCAGCCGCTTCACGTACACGCTCAATCTCACCGGAAAACCCGGGAACGACGCACTGGCGCATTTCCTCTTCGAGACGCGTGCAGGCCACTGCGAGTATTTCGCTTCGGCAATGGCCATCATGCTTCGCACGCTGGGGATTCCCACGCGGGAAGTGAATGGATTCCTGCCGGGCGAGTACAACGACCTCGGAGGCGACTACATCGTTCGCGCCAGCGACGCGCACAGCTGGGTGGAAGTCTATTTTCCGGGAACAGGCTGGATGACTTTCGATCCCACGCCGCCGGGTGCCGGACCCGCCGACGGCCTCTTCTCGCGCTTGGGCAAGTACCTGGACTGGTTCGAGCTTTCCTGGAACGAATGGGTCATCAACTACGACTTCGTTCATCAAGTGCTTCTTGCGCAAAACATGCAGCGTAGTACACGCACGTGGACGGAGATTGCGAGGGCCTGGTTCCAAAACCAGCAGGACAGAGGGCGAAGATGGATGAGGTCCTGGAACGGTGGACTTCGTTTGCTCCTTCCTTTGGCCATCGCACTGTTTTTGCTGGCGCTGCGCTTCGACCTGGTTGCTTCTCTCGTGCGGCGCATGTGGCTGTCTTGGCAGCTTCGTTCGCCGGAGATCGCGCGGTCCAATCCGCAGCTTGCTTCCAGGTTCTACGGCGAACTCCTGTATTTGCTCGAGCGACGCGGCTTCGTGCGGCAGCCCACACAGACACCTTTCGAGTTCGCTGCGGCGGTTTCACAGCCCCGATTGGCGCTTGCCCTGCGCGAATTCACACAGTGTTACACGCAAGCACGATTTGGCGGCCTGCCCTGCGACTCGATTCGCCTCCGCACGCTGCTTGAGCAAATCCGCTCGTCCTTTGCTGCACACTAAGATTCCGGCTTTTTGTCTGAATTTTTGTGGTTTGTTGCCTGCCGTTGAGCCAAGTGAGTTCGGTCCCCGTCCTCTGCCGCGTGTTACAATGAAAAATTGAGAAAAGGCGCTGAATTGCTGCCTATGACTAAGGTCGGATTCGTCAGCTTGGGTTGCCCGAAGAACCTCGTCGATAGCGAGGTGATGATGGGTATTCTTACGCGCGGAGGGTACGAGCTTACGCCGCGCGCGGGTGAAGCGGAGATCCTCGTCGTCAACACGTGCAGCTTCATCGAGTCCGCGCAAAAAGAGTCCGTCGATGCGATTTTGGAGATGGCCGAGCACAAAAAATTTGGTGCGGCAAGAAAGCTCATTGTCGCCGGATGTCTTGTCGAACGATTCCGCGACCAGATTCTAGAGCAAATTCCGGAAGTGGATGCCGTGGTGGGAACCGGCGAAGTCGAGCGCATCCTCGAAGCGGTCGACGGAGATCTGCGTGTGCTACCCGCGACTCCGCCGGCGTTTCTCTATCACGACCTGACCCCGCGCGTCATCACCACACCGCACCACGCCGCGTACATTAAGATCGCCGAAGGCTGCGACCATCCCTGCACGTTTTGCATTATTCCGCAACTTCGGGGAGCATTCCGCAGCCGACGGTTTGAATCCGTCGTTCGCGAAGCGGAGAATCTTGCCGCCGCAGGCGCAAGAGAAATCACCCTCATCGGGCAGGACACCACTTCTTACGGCGAAGATCTGGGCCTTCGCGATGGCCTCGCCCAACTGCTTGAGCGACTAGCGCAGGTCGAAGACTTGCTGTGGGTTCGCTTCCTGTATGCGTATCCGAATCGCGTGACGCAGAAATTGCTGGATACGCTTGCGGCGCACCCGCGGCTCGCCAAGTACATGGACATGCCGCTGCAGCACGCCAGCCGCAGCGTTCTGGCGCGCATGAAGCGCGGCTCGCACGGCGACGCTTTCCTGAAACTACTCGAGCGCATCCGCACGACGATTCCGGGCGTCTCGCTGCGCACTTCATTTATCACGGGGTTCCCGGGCGAAACCGAAGCGGACTTTGACGAACTTTGCGATTTTGTGCGCGCCGCCAATCTGGATTGGATGGGCGTCTTTGAGTATTCCGATGTGGACAACGCCAGCAGCTACACCTTGGATGAAAAAGTCGACGCGGAAACGATTACCGATCGCCGCAACCGGCTGATGGCCATTCAGAAGAAAATTTCGCGGGAGAAGTTGCGCGCCTGGAAGGGCCGCACGGCCACGGCGCTTGTGGAAGGCCCGTCGAAAGACAATCCGCTGGTGTGGGAAGCACGCCTCGAAGGCATGGCGCCGGATATCGATGGCAAGCTCTATTTGACCGATATCGAATTGCCCAACGGCGAAACCGCCGAGTCAGGCGACGTGGTGCGCGTCGAGATTAGCAAGGCTGATGCCTACGACCTGATTGGGCGCGTCGTCGAAGTTTTGCCGCGGCACATCGGGCGCGGGATCGCTCCTGCGCCGTCCGTCCCGCACGTTCCGCCGGCCGAAAAGCTCCATCGCATAGCTACCGGAGCGCCGCTCCGCGTCTTGGGGTAAGATAACTTTCCTAAATGCTGCACGGCCGGTGTCCAGACCGCAGGCACTTGAGGTTTGTACGAGCTCAAGCCTAACGCCGGGGCAGACGGCAGCAGCGAACGGATTTCATAACTCAGAGCGAAGGGTGCAGGACCCCGATGAAACATCGCTGCCCGATTTGCAAAACGCCGACCGACTCCGAAATCAACGCGGACTTTCCTTTTTGCAGCGAGCGCTGCCGGGAGCGCGACCTGGGCAACTGGGCAAGCGAGAAGTACGTGGTGTCCGAACCGGTGTTTGATATGAGCGAGCTCGAGCCGGATAAGAATCCTGACGACCGCAAAGCGGTGGACGAAGACGAAGATTTTAAGGGGTTCCCAAAGCCCGATGACACCATCCACTGAAAACCCCGGAGGCGCGGCAGCTTCCCAAAAAAAGCCGCGGTTGGCGCTGGCCATCGCCACCGCGCTCGGCGTCGGGTACATCCCGAAAGCGCCGGGCACGTTTGGTTCGCTTGTGGGAGTTGCGACAGCGGTTCTGTCGGCAGCATTTTTTCTGCGGCCTGCATCAGTTCGAAGTTTGTTCAGTTTGCATCCGCTTAGCGATGCAGTCTTCTACGACAATCATTTTCTGGTTCCCGGCAGCGACATTCACAACTCCACGCTGGCGCTGCCGCTGGTGTGCGCCCTGGGTCTTCTCATCCTGCTCGGTGCCATCGGCGTATGGAGCGCCTCGCGAACGGCGGAATTTTCTGGGATCAAAGATCCGCAGTTCGTGGTGATTGATGAAGTCGCGGGACAGCACCTCACTTTGATACTGCCGTTGATTCCCATCGGGCTGCCGCATCTGACGGAGCACTTCGATTTTTCCGTTTATGCGATCTTTTTTACGTTAAGTCTGGCGAATTGGAAATATCTGCTGCTGGGATTCCTGCTTTTCCGGTTATTCGATATTTGGAAGCCCTTCCCGGTCCGGCAACTCGAAAGACTGCCCCGCGGCTGGGGCATCATGGCGGATGACTGGATGGCGGGCATCTACGCTGCTATTCTGTTGCGAGTCGCATTACACTTTGGTTTGCTTGGCTAGGTATGAAATTTGGCTTTGGGTCATCGGCAGAAAAGAACGGCATTCCCCGCATTGATAGAGTTGCGCCTGCAGCTGCCATTCCCGGCGGCGAGCTCGTCATTCATGGCAGCGGATTCGCTTCTCGCGCCCACCCGCGGCCTGTGGTGCGTTTTGGCGAAGCGGAAGCGAGCCTGGCCCTGGCCAGCGAACAGCGGCTGATTGCGCGAGTCCCCGAAGGCGCGAGCGGCGGCACAGTCCGCGTGTGCAGCGCCGCCAACGAAAGCCAGCCGCATCCCGTCTCCATCGGCGTGCAAATCGCGGATAATCTGCATCCCATAGCAAATCCGGCGGTCGATTCCTACGGCAACACGTACGTTACGTTTTCGGGCAACCGCGGGGAGCGCGTACCGGTTTCGCTTTATAAAATTACGGCGAACTACAGCGTAAAGCCTTTCGTGACTTCGCTGGTGAACCCCAGCGGCCTGGCGTTGGACCGCGCCGGGAATCTCTTTGTTTCTTGCCGCAACGACGGAACGATTCACCGGATTACGCCCGAGGGCCGCGCCGAGCTATGGATCGAAGGAATGGGCGTCGCCACAGGCATCGCGTTCGACCGCGCTGACAACCTATACGTGGGGGATCGCAGTGGAACGATATTTAAAATTAGCGTGAGCCGGGAAATTTTTGTTTTCGCTACGATCGAGCCATCAATCGCCGCGTATCACCTGGCGTTTCATCCGAACGGCGACCTGTATGTCACCGGGCCAACGACTTCCAGCTATGATCGCGTCTACCGCATTACGCAGGGCGGGGAGGTCACTACGTTCTTTCGCGGCCTAGGGCGTCCGCAGGGGCTGGCGTTTGATCGCGAGAGCAATCTTTACGTCGCTGCATCCTATGGAGGACGGCGCGGCATAGTTCGCATCACGCCGCAGGCCCATGCGGATGTCATCCTCAGCGGCTCCGGTCTTGTTGGCATGGCGCTGCAATCCTCGGGTCGCGCGATTCTTGCCACCACCGGCGCCCTCTTTACGCTGGACTGGGATGTCCGCGGCTTGCCACTGCTGGGATGAAGCATGAAGAGGCCACCGATCGAGATACTACGTGAAGGGCGCGCAATACTCGATCCTGTGATGAACGAGCACGGATTCTCCTTTATTGAAGGCGCTGCAGGTCGCAGCAGCGGCGGCCCATTTGCCGGGGGGGTCTATGTAAACGCAGACAGGAAGCTGGAAATTCACTATCGTTTCGCGCTGGGACTCGTGACCTACCACTTCGGAGACTCGTGTATTGACCATGAGTCCTACATGCGTGCCGTTCTCGGAGACAAGAGAGGAAACAGGTACCCGGGTTTTTCAGAAGATCCGTTGGCTGCGTTTCATGATCTCGCTTATGACTTGCAGAACTTCGCAACGGCATTTCTGGACGGAAACCCCAGACAGTTTGCACTTTACGCGGTAGCGGCGGACGAGTGGAAGAAAATCCCTGGAATCGCGAGGCTGCCGTAGCTTGAAAGCAGAAATCATTGCAGTGGGTTCGGAGCTGCTCACGCCGGACCGCCTGGACACCAATTCGCTCTTCTTGACGGAAGAGCTGAATAAAATTGGCATCGAGGTCGTAAGAAAGACGATCGTGGGCGACAACCGCGAACTGCTGAGCGAGGCGTTTCGCGACGCGCTGAATCGCGTGCCGCTGATCATCGCCTCGGGCGGACTTGGCCCGACGGAAGACGACCTCACGCGCGAAACCGTGGCCGAGCTTCTCGGCCGCAAGCTCCGCCGCAACGACGATATTCTTCGCTACATCGAAGGCCGCTTCCGCTCGCTCGGCCGCGAGATGCCTGAAGTGAATGTGCGCCAGGCGATGATTCCCGAGGGCGCGGAAATTCTGGAAAATCCGCGCGGCACGGCACCGGGCTTGTGGCTGGAGGACGCGGGGCGCTCGATTGTTCTTCTGCCGGGCCCGCCGCGGGAGTTGAAGCCGCTGTTCCGCGAACAGGTTCTCCCGCGTTTGGAGCGCCGCGCGTCCGGCGTGCGTATGTTCCACAGGGAGATTCGCGTCACAGGGCTTGGCGAATCTCTCGTCGAACAGCGCATCCTGGGCATTTACAAACGCTTTCCGGAGGTGAACACGACTGTCCTGGCCGCGCCCGGCGAGACGCAGGTCCACCTGCGCCTCTGGACGGATCACGCGGAGCACGCCAAGAAAACGCTCGACGAAATCGTGAAGGGCTTTGAGATCGCTCTGACAGACCGCATCTTCAGCCAGGATGGATCGCCGCTCGAAGAGGTGATTGCAGCCGAGCTGACGTTGCATAACGCCACGATCTCCGCGGCCGAAAGCTGCACGGGCGGCTTGCTGGCGCAGCGGCTGACGAGCATCGCGGGCAGCTCTTCTTATTTTCTCGGCGGGGTTGTGTGCTACAGCAACGAGTTGAAGACGGCATGGGCGGGCGTGCCTGCGGAATTAATTCAGGCAAAGGGCGCAGTCAGCGCGGAAGTCGCCGCGGCACTTGCCGAAGGAATCCGTCGCCGCGTAGGCAGCACGTTTGGCGTCGGCATCACGGGGATTGCGGGACCGGGCGGGGGTTCGGATGAAAAACCGGTAGGAACGGTGCATATCGCGCTCGCGCATGCGGCTGGGGTAAAAGAGCGGGGCGTGCGATTCCCCGGCGACCGCGAGTCAATTCGATGGCAGGCATCCCAGGCCGCACTGGACATGGTCCGCATCCACTTTCTCTATAACGGCAAACAACGTACAAAGCGAGCCTGAACGTGCGCCTCTTCGTCGCGCTGGAGATTCCCGCCGCCGTGCGAGACAATCTGGCGGCGCTGATGCGGGACCTCCGCAGTTTGTCGTCGCGTCTGGCGGACAAACGGCCGCGCTGGGTGCTTCTGGAGAATCTTCACGTGACGCTCAAATTCATTGGAGAAGTGGCTCCCGCCAAACTTGACGGCGTTCGGGGCGTGCTATCGGCGGTTCGCTCGAATGAACCCGTCGATTTGCGCTTCCGCGGACTCGGGTTTTTCCCCAGCGAGGACATTCCGCGTGTGCTATGGACGGGACTAGGGGCCACACCGAATTTGCCATTGCTCGCGGCAGACATAGACAGCGCGCTCGAGGCGCAAGGAATTGCGCGGGAACGGCGCGCATTCACCCCACATCTGACGCTCGCGAGGTTCGAGCCGCCAGGCCTCCACGAAAAGCTGCGCGCAGCCATCTTACAGAACGGCGAGCGCGAGTTCGGTTCCTTTCAAGCACGCGAATTCCATCTCGTCGAAAGCAAACTGAAGCCTTCGGGCGCCGCGTACACTACCCTTGCAACTTTTCCCTTCACGAGGGAGGAGTAGCGCTCGATGGCCGAGCTGAACGAAACTCTGATCTCGATTCCCCCGACCGCCTATCTTCTTGGCTCGATCCCCTTCGGGCTGCTGCTGGGCAAACTTTTTGGCGCGGCTGATATCCGCAGGATGGGCAGCGGCAATATCGGCGCAACCAACGTCGCGCGCGTCGCCGGGCCGCTCGCGGGGATCCTGACGCTCCTGCTGGACGCCGGCAAAGGCGCATTTGCCGTCTTTCTGGCAGCGCGGTTCTCACACGAAAGCGCGACTTGGATGATGATCGCCGCCCTTTGCGTTCTCGTGGGACATTGTTTCCCGATCTGGCTGGGATTCCGTGGAGGTAAAGGCGTGGCCACGGCTGCGGGCGCTTTTCTGGTGTTGTGCCCGACCGCGTTTCTCGGCGCCGTAATTCTATTTGTACTCGTCGTGATTTACTGGCGCTTTGTGTCGCTCGGCTCGATCTCCGCCGCAGCCGCGATGCCTCTGTTGATTTATCTCTTCTGGGCGCCGCACCACGCCCCGCCATACGCGGTCACGTTTGGCTCGCTGGCCGCGGCATTGCTGATCGTCTACAAGCACGACACGAATATTCAGCGGCTGGTGCAAGGCGACGAGCCAAGATTCTCGTTCCGCAAAAACAAAGAGAACACGCCGTGAGGCGCATCGCCATACTTGGCGGCGGTAGCTGGGGTACGGCGCTTGCCGTTGTTCTCTCCCGAACGCATCGGGCGCACGAGATCGCTCTTTGGGTTCGCGACGCCGCGCTGGCCGAATCCATACGTCATACGCGCGAGAATAAGTTGTATCTGCCGGGGCACAAACTTCCCGAAACAGTCCAAGTCACGCATGAAATTGGGCAAGCCCTTGTGGACGCCGGAATTATCCTGGGCGCCGTGCCGTCGGCGCATGCGCGCGAAGTCTATTCCGCGGCCCGGCATCACGCCGCAGAGAGCGCGGCAGTCGTCACCGCCACGAAGGGGCTGGAACCCACGACCCACAAGCGCATGAGCGAAGTCATTACCCAAGTCCTGCCGCCGGAATTAGCGCGGCGTATCGCGATTCTTTCTGGACCGTCGTTCGCAACGGAAGCGGCGGCCGGCCAGCCCACGGCAGTTGTTCTCGCATCGAGCGACATCGCTCTCGCGAATGAACTTCAGGAGGAATTCGCCGCGCCGAATTTTCGCTTATACACCAACAACGACGTGCTCGGCGTCGAGCTCGCCGGTGCGATGAAAAATGTCATCGCGATTGCGGCGGGCGCTTGCCAGGGCATCGGACTTGGCTCGAATCCGCTGGCCGCGTTGATCACGCGCGGCCTCGCGGAGATGACGCGTCTCGCCATAACCCTGGGCGCCCGCCCGGAGACGCTCAGTGGTCTCGCAGGTCTCGGCGACCTGGTGCTGACCTGCACAGGTGCGCTTAGCCGCAATCGCCACGTCGGCATTGAGCTGGGCAAGGACCGTAAGCTGGCGGATATCCTGGAAGGCATGAAAATGGTTGCCGAAGGCGTGGGAACTGCGGGAGCCCTGCTAGCACTGGCCCGCGAGGCCGGAATAGAACTACCTATCACAGAGCAAGTTGACGCCATCCTGCACCATGGGAGATCGCCCCGCGATGCCATCCGGAGCATCATGGAGCGCCCCCTTAAGCGAGAATAAAACGGCTGAAATAGTAACCTTTTCGAGAATCTGCCGCTTCTTCCACTAGTACCAAGGTTCCAGTTGCAGATGCGCGACGCCGCGGCAATCGCGGCCCCCGTTGCGCCGGCTATTGCCCTAAAATTGAGACTTGTGATGTCAGAACCCGGCTCATCCATGTGGCAGCGCCTGCGCAAGGGACGTGTGCGCATTTTGTGGCTCGTCCTGGGCGCGCTGCTGCTCGTCAGCGTCCTGCCCTTAGGGCTTTACCACCGGCAAGTGCTGCAGCTTAGCCAGGACAAGCTGGTGGACACCGAACGCGTACAACAGTCCGACCTGACGCGGTCCCTGGCCCAGGAAATTCAGCTTTTCGAGGCCAATCAAACCCAGCAGCTCTTCAGCGAGCGCCAGATTCTGACTTTGACGGGACTGATTGACAATGTGGAAGACCCAGCCTCCGAGCCCAAGGTCACACGGCTCCTCGAAGACTTTGTCGAAAGCAATCGCGACACATTTGTGTATCTGACCGCGGTAGATAAAACCGGCAAAGGCACCAAAGCTTCTCAGGGTAACTTCCAGGCGGAACAGGATCCCTTCGTCGCCAAAGCGCTGCAGCGTGCGTTTGTGACCTGCATGCAATCCGAAGAGTTGCACACCGTTAAGTTTCGCAGCGATCCGCTGGCGCTCGCGCCGAACAACCAGCCGGCCTATGTGGTGGCCGTGCCACTCACGGATTTGCACGACAATTTTACAGGTATGCTGGCGGCCGTCGTTTCCCTCGAGCCCATATCGCACCGCTTGAGAGACGCCAGCGTGCGACACCGCACGGTATTCGTGGTGGACCACTCCGGGCACATCGTCGCCCATCCCGACACCAAAAATTTCGTGCCCGGCGCCGAAGCCAGCGGAAAGCTCGTCGACCAGATTCGCGCGCTGCCACAGGATCTCCGCAATACGGAGACGATTCGCTTTGTGGAAGGCGGGCCCAAGCATCCCGTCGAAATGATTGGGACTTACAGCACTCTGCCCGAAGTCAACTGGGCGGTTGTCGCCGAGCGCAGCCTGGACCAGGCGCGTGCCGACGCCGGCGTGACGGAACTTAACCAACAGGCACTGGCCTTCGTCACGGTGGTGGTTCTCGTAGCCATCCTCTTCGGCTACTTTTTTGCCGTTGGCATCAGCGAGCCGATTCGCGGTCTCGCCGCTTCCACGCGCGCCATCAGCCGCGGCGAATTCCATCAACGCTCGCCGGTCCGGGGCGCCACGGAAATCAGTGAGCTTGCCGAAAACTTTAACAAAATGGCCAGCGACATTGAGGAGTACATTGAAAAGCTGAAGGAAGCCGCGGAAGAAAACCGCGAGCTCTTTATCGGCTCGATTCGCATGCTCGCCGCGGCCATCGACGAAAAGGATCCGTACACGCGCGGTCACTCCGGACGCGTGGCGAAATATTCAACGCTGATCGGGCGGGAGCTTGGGCTTTCTCCCGAAGAGCTGGACAAGCTGCGCGTTGCGGCCCTGCTCCATGACGTGGGTAAAATCGGAGTCGAAGACCGCGTCCTGAAAAAGCCGGGCGCTCTGACGCCGGAAGAATTTGATTTGATGAAGCAGCACACCGTGAAGGGTGCGAACATCATGCGCCCGGTTTCGCAATTGAAAGAAATGTTGCCGGGCATCGAGCTGCATCACGAACATATCGATGGCCGCGGTTATCCGTACGGCTTGCAGGGCCTGCAAATTCCGATGATGGCGCGCATCATCGGCGTGGCGGACACTCTCGATGCCATGACCACGAATCGCCCTTATCAGTCCGCCATGGATATCGATTTCGCGCTGAGCCGCATCAAGTCTCTGACTGGCTCCAAGTTTGACGCTGTCGTGGTCACCGCTCTCGAATCCGCCATCAACGCCGGAAAGCTCCGCCTAAGCGCCGTCGAAGTTACCGTTTAACGCCCCACAATTCCCGAGTCTCGGTCTGAGGAGCTCGTTAGCGGAGCCGCAGGCTCACTTCGGGTGCTTCTGCTACAATTTCAGGTTGCGCTGCATGCAAAGCGCTCTACTGCATGATTTCGCTATTTGGCAAACCGGAAAAAGTCGAACCGTCGCTGCTCGAACGGCTTAAAGCCTCAGTCAGCAAGACGAAGGCGGCCCTATCCGAGTCTGTAGAAAATATTTTCCTCGGTGAACGCAAGATTGACCCCGCGATTCTTAAGAAGCTCGAAACCGCGCTGCTTTCCGCCGACTTGGGCGTGAAACCGACACGCGAGATCCTGGATTCCGTACGGGAGAAGCTGGACCGGAACGCGCTCTCCGATGCCAGCCAGCTTAAGCGCGAGATCAAGTCTCACATCATTCGCATCCTTGCCATGAGTGAAGGCAATGTTGGCGATACTGCGGCCGGCAGCACAGCGAACTCTGACGGCAAAACGCTTGCCACCTCACCCAACGGCAGCGGCCCACGCGTCATTTTTATCGTTGGCGTGAACGGCGCCGGCAAAACCACAAGTATCGGCAAACTCGCGAATCGCCTGCGGAAGGAAGGCCTCAGCGTTGTGCTATGCGCTGCCGATACTTTTCGCGCTGCGGCGGTCGAGCAGCTCGAAATCTGGGCGCAGCGCAACGGCATTGACGTGATCAAACAAAAGTCCGGCGCTGATCCGGCCGCTGTCGTCTTCGATGCGGTCACTGCGGCCAAAGCGCGCGGCGCCGACGCCGTGATTGTGGACACCGCGGGCCGCCTTCATACGAAATCCAATCTGATGGCGGAGCTGGAAAAAATGAAGCGTACAGCGGCGAAAGTTATTCCTGGCGCACCCCACGATGTGTTGCTTGTGCTCGACGCTACCACGGGCCAGAACGGCCTTGCTCAGGCGCGCGAGTTTACGTCGGCTGTTACCGTCACAGGCATCATTCTCACGAAGCTCGATGGCACGGCCAAAGGCGGCATCGTAGTTGCGATCGCGCGCGAACTCGCTTTGCCCATCCGATTCGTGGGCACCGGCGAGCAAATCAACGACATGGTACCCTTCGACGCGGAAACCTACGCGAACTCTCTTTTCGATTAAACCTTCTGACTAAATCATGGACGCTCACGCCACTCGCTTCATGGAACATGCTCTGGAGTTGGCCCGCAAAGGCATCGGCCTGGCGAGTCCCAATCCCACCGTGGGCTGCATCCTCGTGCACCAAGGACAAATTGTAGGCGAAGGATTTCACGAATACGAAAAGCGTGATCACGCGGAAATCGTCGCGCTGAAATCCGCCGGAGGAAAAGCGCGCGGCTCAACGATGTACGTCACGCTGGAACCGTGCAATCACACCGGCCGCACCGGACCTTGCACCGAAGCAATCATCGCGGCGGGCGTTCAACGCGTTGTTGCGGCGACGGAAGACCCCAATCCCATCAACTCCAGCCGCGGCTTCGATCGGCTGCGAACTGCCGGAATCGAAGTCGAACCAGGCGTATGCGAAGAAGAAGCTCGCCGTCTGAACGAAGCATTCGCTTGCTGGATACGCACCGGCAAGCCGCTCGTCACATTAAAGTCCGCGCTCACGCTCGATGGCCAACTCGCACTTCCCCGCGAGCGGCGCACCTTGCACAAGAGGCTGAGCAAAGAGAAACGGGCGAACTGGATCAGCTCGGAAGAATCCCGCGCGGAAGTCCACAGAATGCGCCACGCGGCGGATGCTCTTCTGACCGGTATCGGCACGATCAAGATTGACGACCCGCTTCTGACGGATCGCAGTGGATTACCGCGGCGGCGGCCGCTATTACGAGTTGTTCTGGATTGGGGGCTGACGATCTCGCCGCATACCCGGATTGTGCAGTCGGTGAAGAATGATCTTCTCGTCATTTCGCAACAGAATGCCCATACGCGGAGAGTTCGAGCTCTGGAAAAAGCTGGCGTCGAGGTCGTCCGGGGAGTTTCGCGGATGGGACGGATCGATCTTGGAGCCGTTCTCGCCGAACTCGGCCGCCGAGAGATTCTCAGCGTCCTTCTCGAAGCTGGCCCCACGCTGAATGGCGCGGCCCTCGCGGCGGGAATCGTTCACAAATTGTTTCTCTTTTACGCGCCGAAAATAGCAGGCGAAACGCGCGTCCCCTTCGCCATCGCGCCGAATCTGAACCTCCCGCCACTGCAAAGAATTCGCACGCACGCGTTCGGCCCGGACGTCGCCATCGAAGGATACCTGGAAAGCGTATACCGCTAGGTTTGGAGTGCGGCAGCCTTGCTGCCGCGTTTGCGGCGTCACCTCAGCGTGGACCCCGAAGGCGAGAGCCCGGTGCCCGCGCTCCACGGCTCCGTGTCACTCGCTGGCGCGAAGTACCGCCGCGCCTTCGATCGCGTCGTTCTTCAACGCATTCAACGCGCGATTGGCTTCACTGAGCGGAAAAACCCGCGTGTGCATGCGAACCGGAATTTCCGCCGCAACACGCAAAAAATCCACGCCATCCTTCCGTGTATTATTCGCCACGCTACGAATCATCCGCTCCTGATAAAGCAAATCGTAGCTGAACGACGGAATCGGGCTCATGTGAATTCCGCCGAGCACCAGCACGCCGCCTTTGCGCAACGCGGCAAGCGCCGCGGGCACAATTTCTCCCGCCGGCGCGAAGACAATCGCGGCATCCAGCTTTTCTGGAGGCGCATCGAATGTTCCGCCGACCCACGCCGCGCCCAGCTCGAGCGCCAATTTCTGGTGCCGCGCGTCACGCGTCGAGGCATACACCTTCACGTTCCAATGCCTCGCCACCTGAATCGCTACGTGCGCCGCTGCGCCAAAACCATAAAATCCCAGCCGCCCGCCTGGTTTGATTCCCGAAAGGCGTAAGCAGCGGAATCCGATAATGCCGGCGCAGAGCAATGGCGCGGCTTGCTCGTCAGAAAATCCTTCGGGAATTGCGTAAACGAAATCTTCTGGCGCGACGACGTATTCCGCGTAGCCGCCGTCGACGCTGTAGCCGGTGTACGACGGATTGTCGCAAAGATTTTCCTCACCACGACGGCAATACTCGCACACGCCATCCGTGTGGTGCAGCCACGCAACGCCGACGCGCGCGCCGAGTGCAAAACGCCGCGAGTCTTGTCCCTGTTTTTCGACGACGCCGACAACCTGATGTCCTGGGATGAGCGGCGATATTCGCGGCGGCAATTCGCCTTCGATGACGTGCAAATCCGTGCGGCACACCCCGCAGGCGCGCACGCGAACTAGAACTTCGCCCGCGCTAGGCTTTGGCACCGGCACATCTGTAAGTTGCAGTGGATTCGTTTCAATCCGCGCTGGAGCGTTGAGCAAGCAGGCTTTCATGATGCGCCCTCAAGTGCATTCGTGATGCATTCCGCCTTAGTGTAGTGCTTTCTGCTTGTGCCACGAAATGCTGTACACTCGGAAAGAACTGGATGTGAATCCGCCGGACTGAGGAGAGCGGGAAAACTTTGTTTACCGGAATCATCGAACATCTCGGGACCATCGAGGCTCTTGACCTGGCGACTGGCGGCGGCCGCGTCACAATCCACGCGCCTGGCGTCGTGCCAAATCTCGCCGTTTCCGATAGTATCGCGGTGAACGGGTGCTGCCTCACTATAGTGGCGCTCGGCAAAGAAAGCTTCTCCGCCGACCTTTCCGGCGAAACCATCGAAAAAACATCCTTCGGTGCAAAAGATCGCGGAATGAGAAAGGGCTCGCGCGTGAATTTAGAGCGGCCTCTCACAGCGGGCAAAGAATTTGGTGGCCACTTCGTCCAGGGGCATGTCGACACGGTGGGCCGGGTGAGTCGCCTGGCGCCTGAAGGAGAAAATTGGTGGTTGGGTGTGGAAGTTCCCCGGGAGTTTGCGTGCTACATCGTGCCGAAAGGTTCGATCACCGTCGACGGCATCAGCCTTACCGTCGCGCGGTGGAGCAACATGACGCGTATCGCGGAAATCGCGGTAATCCCTTACACCTGCGAGCACACCAATCTTCGCGACCGCAGACCCGGCGACGCTGTAAATCTCGAAGGCGACGTTCTAGGCAAGTATGTCGAGCGCTATCTCGAAACGCGGAGTGTCGCCTCCGCTCCTTCGATCACGATGTCTCGTTTGCTGGAGGAAGGCTTCTGACCTTTTCGGAGACGCTCATGCCCGCCCTCACCGGAGTAGTTGAGACAGCGATTTACGTCGAAGATATCGACCGCGCGTCGAAATTTTATGAAGAAGTTCTAGAGCTCCGAAGAATAGCGGGTGACGACCGATTTCGTGCCTACAGCGTCGCCGATCGCGACGTGCTGCTGCTGTTCAAGCGCGGCGCTACCGCCCAACCAGTTCAGACTCCATCTGGCGTCATTCCGCCGCACGACGGCACTGGACAGAATCACTTCGCCTTGGCCATTCCCGCGGCGGAATTGCCTGCCTGGGAAGAGCAGTTGACCGATCATCGCGTTGCCTTGGAGAGCCGCGTGAAGTGGCCGCGCGGCGGCACTAGCATTTATTTCCGCGATCCTGACGGTAATCTTCTTGAGCTCGCCACGCCCGGAATGTGGCCGGTTTATTGATTTGAAGTTTTCGGCCGGTTCAGCTCAGCGCCTCCCGCGCTTTTGCGCGCGCGCCGCGCCAATAAAGGAACAGGCCGATAAAGATGGTGGCCACGGTTCCGATAACCAGCTTCAGTTCAAACCCAAGTTTGTTCGCCGAATCTCCCGGAGGAACCAGCGAAACGAAAATGCCGATTAGCACAATGAGAAAGCCAGTGCCGGAAACGGCCCACACCCCCGCTTTTCCGCCCGGGATCAGAATTGCCTCTGAATTCTGCGTGCGATCCTTGCGTGAAAAAAGCCGAATGGCTGCTGCAAACATATAGAGAAATGGAATGAAGTAAAGAATGTTTGTCGCGCTGACAAGAAAGTCGTACGCGCCCCGCGTGGACTCGTTGATCTGGCTGATCAATAGAATCGCGCACGAGAGCCCCGCCTGCACAAGAATCGAAACGTAAGGCGTCTTCCAGCGCGGATGTATTTTGCCAAACGCTTCCGGCAAGTAGCGGTCGATTCCCACGACGAACGGTACGCGTGCGATTCCTGCCACCGTACTTCCTACGCCGCCCGCGTTGCCAAGGGTCACGACAATCGCCGCTACGATCCCCAAAAATCCAATTCGTAAAGCGATCGATCCCACGGTGATCGCGTGAAACACACCGCTGGTATTCGAAACGTCCGCCGCGGGCACGAGCACCAGCACGGCCACAGTCGCCAGGATGTACATCGCCGCAATCAAACCCGCGGCTGCATAGAGCGCGCGCGGCAAAGTCCGGCGCGGGTTGCGGACTTCCTGGCTCATCGCGGAAACCAGTTCCAGCCCGCTGAAGGCGAAGGCAATCTGCGACCAGAAATTCACGGTGTCCCAGTTCCACGTCGGCAAAATGTTATGCCACGTGAATTGCGTCACAGCGCCATGCTTCATCGCGATGATCGCCGCGACGCCCACAACCGCCATCAGCGGCAAGTACGTGGACACCCCGCCCACGTTCTGCAGCCACTTGCCGATGTTCAAACCAATGATGTTCAGCCCTACGGCCACGATCAGGTATCCAACGGAAAGGAGGAGCAAAAAGGTGCGGTCGTGCTCCAGCGTTGCGCCTCGTCCGCCCACGATGTATGCGCTCATCGCCGCGCTGGCGAGCAACAGGCCGGGAAAATAAAAAACGGTGTAAGCCCAATAATTCCACCCGGCGATGAAACCGTGAAAGTCGCCGAAGGCTTCTTTCGTCCAGACATAAAGTCCGCCCTCTTCCGGAAAACGAGACGAGAGCTCGTTAATCACCATCGCGGAGGGAATAAAAAACAAGACCGCGGCGATGACCCACAAGCTGATCGACGATGTCCCGTTATGCGCGGCGGCGGCAACCCATCGCGGGCCCAAGACGGTAGCAATGTTGAACAGCAATACATCCCAAAAACCCATGGCCTTGGGCAATTGTTTGATTGGATCGGCAGCGACCCCGGCCGCCTGGCTCACAGGGTCACATCCAGAGCGGGGATCAAAGCATCCTGCATGCGGAAGTTGTGGAGAAACGGATCTTTCGAGTTTTCAAAATCGTCCCAGGGCCCGAAAAACGCCACGCGCCCGTCCTGAAGAAATACCACGGTATCGGCAAGCTTTTTCGCGAGGTGCGTGTCGTGCGTCACCACAATCGATGTGCGGTGAAACGCGTCCTTCAGCCGGAGAATCAGGTCGCCCATGTGCCCCGCCATGATGGGGTCCACCATGGTTGTAGGCTCGTCAAACAAAATGGCGTCGGGATTTTGCGCAAACGCCCGAGCCATCGCTACTGCACGACGCATGCCAGTCGATAGTTCGCCCGGCAGTTTGTCGAGCACCTCTTCCACTTCCAGCATTTTCGCGAGTTTGTCTACATATGCGTCGACGTCTTCGTATTCGAGTCCCGGCTGTTTTTCCAACGGAAATGCGATGTTCTCGGCGACAGTAAGCGAATCAAACAGCGCGCCAGACTGAAACACCATGGTCACCTTGCGGCGCACCTCTTCGAATTGCTGCTCGCTAAAATTCGTCACATCTTCGCCGTCCACAAAGATGCGCCCGGAATCCGCTTTCATAAAACCCATGATGTGCTTCAGCGAAACAGACTTGCCCACGCCGCTGCGTCCCATGATCACGCAGGTCTCGGCGCGCTTCACCGTGAAGCTGACGTTTTTCAGCACCTCGTTTTCGTCAAAGGACTTGCATACCTCACGAAACTCGAAGAAGTTCTCCGCGTGTGGCTCGCCGCTATTTTTTGTTGCCATAAAATCCGTCATCGTCTTCGTCCGTCCATCCCTGCACAAGTTGCCTCTGCATTCACTTGCCCGGCATCGGCTATCGCTGTTCCGCTTGCACAATCCGTCGTGCTTCTTCGAAGTCCGCCGCCGTATTCATGTTCCAGAAGAGCCGTCCAGCGCTATCAAATCGTTTCCAGTCCTGCTCGTCAAGAACTTCCGACTTCAACTTTCCTATCGCCGCAGTAACTTTGCGCACGCCTTTCTCGAACTGATCCTCGATAGCTGCGCGCGCGTCCGTCTGCCAAACCGCACACAGCGGCTCAGGTCCTTGCGAAGAATGAGGAAGGACCACCTGGGCAGAGCTTTCCGCCGCTCGCTTCGCCAGAAACGTCATCCAGTCCGCGGTTAAGAACGGCAGGTCGCAGCTCAAGATCAAGTTCCACACACAACCTGGCTCGGTGTTCTGTGTGTGCAGCAAAGCGGTCACGATTCCGCCTAAGGGTCCTTCGCCCGGCCAGCGATCCTCCACAACTTTCGCTCCGAACTCAGCATATTTTCCGGGCGCCGCAACGACCTTCACTTCCTTTGTGACTCCCCGCATCAATTCAATTATTCGCGCCAGCATGGGCTTTCCCGCAAACTCAGCAAGCGCTTTATCGCTTCCAAATCGCGTGCTGCCGCCTCCCGCGAGCACATACCCCGCAATTTTATGAGCGATGGTGGAACCTGCGTCACGAATCACAAGTCACCAGTCACGACTCACTCTCTTCGAGCGGTTCTCGCCCCGGCCGGCGGATTCCCAGCTCCCGGAGTTTTTCTTGCAAGCTTTGCCGGTGCAATCCAATCGTCGCCGCCGTCCGCGAAACATTCCAACGATGATCCATAAGCTGTTTTGTAATGTAGGCCACTTCAAATTTCCGCTTGGCTTCGCGAAAATCTTTTTCATCAAATCCATTCTCGTTCGAACCGTCGCATTTCTTGTGGAGCGCAGTTTCCCCGCTCACCACTTCCTGCGGCAAATCCTCCACGCCGATCTCTTCGCCCCGGCACAGCACTAGACTGCGTTCCAGTGCATTCTTTAGCTCACGTACATTTCCCGGCCAGTCGTAGCGTTCGATGGCCGCGGCGGCTTCGCGTGTGAGCCGTGCCGTACGCCCAAGGCGAATGGCGTGCATTTGCAAAAACGCTTCCGCCAACACTGGAATATCCGCTTTATGCGCGCGCACTGGCGGCAGCTCGATGGTCACCACACGCAGCCGGTAATACAAATCCTCACGAAATCTTCCAGCGCGAATTTCCGCTGCAAGATCTCGGTGCGTTGCACTGATCACCCGCACATCCACAGGGATCGGCTGCGTCCCGCCAAGCCGCTCGATGGTGCGATTTTCCAGCACGCGAAGCACTTTGGCTTGTGTCACCGGATTCATGTCGCCGATCTCATCGAGAAACAGCGTCCCGCCCGACGCCAATTCGAACTTTCCCTTCTTCTGCTGGGCCGCGCCTGTAAACGCTCCACGCTCATATCCAAACAACTCCGATTCAATCAAAGTCTCCGGCAGCGCCGCGCAATTCACGGCCACAAACGCCATCCCTGCCCGCGGCGAGCGCGCGTGAATCTCCTGCGCCATCAAATCTTTTCCCGTCCCACTCTCGCCGAGAATCAGCACGGTCGAATCCGCCGCTGCCACGCGATCCGCCATTTCAAACGCTCGCCGCATTTCCGCCGTCCGGCCAATCATCTGGCCGAATTGGCCCTCCGTCGCCATCCGCCGCCGCAACGAATCATTTTCTTTTTCCAGTGACGCGAGCTTCAACAGATTCGCCACGCGCTGTCGCAGCTCTTCCAGTTCGAATCCCTTCACCAGATAATCGGCCGCGCCAAGCTGCAACGCTTCCACCGCTGTCTTAGCGGTATCCAGCGCCGAAACCATCAGCACCGGCAATTCGCTTCCCTGCTTGCGCATCCAGCGCAGAAAATCCAGCCCACTCTGTCCGGGCAACACCACGTCCAATAGCACAAGATCAGGCTTTTCCGTATTCAAGGCCTCCCGCGCCGCTTCCGCCGTATCTGCTTCCGCGATCCGGTATTTCGCTTCCAGCGCCCGCCGCAATCCGTACCGCGCCGCCGGCTCGTCATCGACAATTAATATCGTTTTCATGTTTTTTCCTTGCTTATTTACTCCGCTACTGCTTCTCTTCCTTCACCGGCATCGTCACTTTAAACCGCGTCCCTTTGGCGTCCTTTACCGGGCTATCCCAATCCAGAGATCCGCCAAACTCCGCAACGCGCCTGGCGACAATAGCCAGGCCGAGTCCCGTGCCCTGCGTTTTCGTCGTAAAAAAAGGCTGCAAAATTCTTTCCCGCGCGTTTTCCGGAATTCCCGGGCCATCATCTTCCACCGAGAACAAAAATCCCTCGCCATTCACATTCCCGCTCACTTTCACATGCCCACCGCGTGAAGTCGCTTCCAACGCATTCACAACGAGATTCGACAAAATTTCGCTCACTGCTTCCGAACTTGCCGAAAGCCTCGCTCCCTCTGTCTCGACATCGACCGCGAGCCCGACGCCGCGACGCTCGGCCTCGTGCCGCAATACTCCGATGACTTCGTCTGCTATGGTTCGCGCATCGCATGTCGCCGCGACAGCACCGCCGCGCACCGCCGGCCGGCTGAACTGCAACAACTGGTTCAGCTTTGCGGACAGCCGCGATACTTCCTCCAGCACCATCTTTGTTTCGCCGCGAATTGATTTCGGCAACTCCGGATTTTCCAGCTGCACCTGCAAAATCGTCTTGATCGACCCCAGCGGGTTTTTCAAGTTGTGCGAAATGCTCGCCGCCATCTGCCCAAGAACGGCCAGCCGTTCCCGCTCCGCCAGCTCCCGTTCCAACCGCAGCTTCTCCTCGATCAACCGGCACAAATCCAGCGCCCCCGGCAACTGTTCACACAAAAACTCCAGCGCCGCTCGCGTTTCGCCGGAAATGGCCGCCCCATGTGGCTCCGCGCGCAACACTCCTATCAGCCCATGCTTTTGCTGAATGCGGAAATACTGGTCTGCGTTCGGGGCCGGCGCTCGCTCCGCTACCTCCATAGGACTCAAGAGGTCAGGCCGTATTTCCGCTTGGGACGGATCGAGTAGAGTCAATTTTGCCTTGGCAAGTTCGAATTGTTCCCGGGTCCGCCGCTCGATGAATATCACTAGTTCCTTGAGGTTCCCCTGCCGCGCTTCTTGCTGGATCTCCGCGGTCAGCCTTTGCACCCGGTCCATTTCTCGGTGCGCCGTCTCTCGCAATCTTCTCCCCAGCAAGTGCTGCAGCGGCTCAAAGAAAACTACCGGCAAGAACAGAAGTATGGCCGCCGACGCCTCCGGCGGCAGGTAAGGCTCCAACCACAGGCTCACGCGACGGATCAGGCTCAGATACAAGACCGCTAGGAAGGTTGCAAATACGGCGTAAATAAGATTTTGCTGGCGCCCAATCTGCAAAAAGTTAAATCTCTGAACATTTCGAATCAGCATCGCCAGCGGAAACAGAGCGAGACACATCGCGAGAGCGATACACCCCGATAGGCTTTCCTCGATTCCCGCTCCCCATCGGCCCACAACCAAGTGAATCGCCAGTAGGCAGACCGCCATCCCTGCCAGGACAAACTGTAAGACATGGTGGAACCTAGCCTGGTCTTTTTCAGGCGCTGCCTCCGCGAATCGCCATTGCCAGCCCGCCCCAATCAACAGCGCGGCAATCAGCCAGACCTGAAAGAACCATCCAAGTCGATTGCTGGGCAAGATAAAATCAGCTCCACCCCGCAACCGCAGCCCGTTAACCAATAACGGGAACAGGATGATCGCTGGCGAGTAGGCCAATCCCAGCCACAGCCCTTTTTGCTTTCCCGGAGAAAGTAACTCGCGAATCTGTGCGTACTCGGCATGCAAATGCACAAGGAGCGAGGGCACAAACCAAAGCCCCAAGCACAACACGGTCCAGCAAAAAACGGAGAGCGCCGGGGGGATCGCCGTGTAGTAAAGCTGCGCATTCAGCGCCAGAAGCGACGCCCCGAAAAAGAACACCAGCGCCAAGCACAAAAAAAAGAAAATGCGCTCGAAATTTCTCTGGCGCCGGTGGCCGAGAATCACCACAATCCAGAAAAAGGGCAGCAGCGTCCCCGCCGTCAATACAATCAGCCGAAAGTAGATGGCGTAATGCAAGTAGCGACACCTTCGCGATTCTATCCCTCGAAAGCTAGCACGGCAATCACCAAGTGTCGTATTTTTCTTGCACCAACTAAGCGATTGACAATAAATGACTTATTTGTGGCAAAGAATCGTATGGAAATCCACTCAACTGCCTGAGAAATGCTTGACATGCAAGGAGTTTCTGCTATATTAGCAGTCGGCTATGAGGAGTGCTAATTTTCCTTCCGTACTCCCAGCCTCTGTTCAAACCGTAAGATCACCTATGGAGGTTCTTCCAAGATGGCAGTGAATCTGACCCCGCTACACGACCGTGTCATCGTGAAGCGCATTGAAGAAAAAGAAAGCGTCAAGGGAGGCATCATTATCCCTGACTCCGCAAAAGAAAAGCCCATGGAGGGTGAAGTAATCGCCGTCGGCGCCGGCAAGCGCGAGAAGGGCGAACTGATCCCTCTTGATGTGAAAGCAGGCGACCGCGTTCTGTTCGGCAAGTACAGCGGCACGGAAATCAAACTCGACGACGAAGAGTTCCTTATCCTTCGCGAAGAAGAGATTCTGGCCAAGCTCAGCGGCGCAGCCAAAGCCGCCAGGAAGTAAGCAGTTGTTGTGCTGGGCTTTAGCCCAGCGGGCGTTGCCCTTGTAGTGGCCGGTCTTTAGACCGGCGCAGTTCTCTTCAAGATTTCGTAGTGAGCAGAACCAGTTCGCAGAAAGCTGATCAGGAGGAAATACCAGTATGGCGAAGCAGATTGTAACAGGTGAGAATTCCCGCCAGGCGATTCTACGTGGCGTGAACGTCCTCGCCGACGCAGTGAAGATCACCCTCGGCCCCAAGGGCCGCAACGCAGTGATCGAAAAGAAGTTCGGCGCGCCGATCATCACCAAGGACGGCGTGACCGTGGCCAAGGAAATCGAGCTGCCGGATCCCCTCGAGAACATGGGCGCGCAGATGGTTCGTGAGGTCGCCTCGAAGACGTCTGACGTCGCTGGCGACGGCACCACCACCGCAACCGTGCTCGCGCAGGCTATCTTTCGCGAGGGCGTCAAGACTGTCGCCGCAGGCGCCAGCCCCACCGCTCTCAAGCGCGGCATTGAGCGCGCCGTGGAAGTGGCTGTCGAAGAGATCAAGAAACTCCACAAGGACGTTAAGGGCGACATGATCGCCCAGGTTGGCACCATTTCCGCCAACAACGACAAGCAGATCGGCGGCATCATCGCCGAAGCGATGAAGAAAGTTGGCAAGGATGGCGTCATCACCGTCGAAGAATCCAAGACGATGGAGACGACCCTCGAAGTAGTCGAAGGCATGCAGTTTGACCGCGGCTACCTCTCGCCTTACTTCATCACCGACCCCGATCGCATGGAATGCGTCCTCGAAGACGTTCGCATCCTCATCCACGAGAAGAAAATCAGCTCGATGAAGGACCTGCTCCCGTTGCTCGAGCAGACCGCCAAGATGGGCAAGCCCCTCTTGATCATCGCTGAGGACATCGAAGGCGAAGCGCTGGCGACCCTGGTCGTCAACAAACTCCGCGGCACGTTGCAGTGCGCCGCCGTCAAGGCCCCCGGCTTTGGCGACCGCCGCAAGGCCATGCTCGAAGACATCGCCACCCTCACCGGCGGCAAGGCCATCACCGAAGACCTCGGCATCAAGCTCGAAAACGTGAAGCTCGAGGACCTCGGCCGCGCCAAGAAAGTCACCATTGACAAGGACAACTCCACGATCATCGAAGGCGCCGGCAAGTCCGCGGACATCGAAGGCCGTGTGAAGCAGATCCGCTCGCAGGTCGAAAACACCACCAGCGACTATGACAAGGAAAAGCTCCAGGAACGCCTTGCCAAGCTCGTCGGCGGCGTTGCCGTCATTAAAGTCGGCGCGGCCACGGAAACCGAACTCAAGGAAAAGAAGGCGCGTGTCGAAGACGCTATGCACGCCACCCGCGCGGCTGTCGAGGAAGGTATCGTCCCCGGCGGCGGCTCGGCGTTGCTCCGTTGCATCGCGGCTATCGAGAAGCTCAAGCTCCACGATGACGAAGCCGTTGGCGCAGGCATCGTGCGGCGCGCTCTCGAAGAGCCTTCCCGCCAGATCGCTCTCAACGCCGGCCATGAAGGCGCCGTTGTGATCGGCAAAATCCGCGAGTCCAAGGAAGAAAACTTCGGCTTCAACGCCGAGACCGGCGAGTACGGCGACATGGTCAAGATGGGCGTCATCGACCCGGCCAAGGTCACCCGCCTTGCCCTTCAGAACGCAGCCTCGATCGCGGGCCTCATGCTCACGACCGAAGCCCTGGTCGCTGAAATCAAGGAAGAAAAGGCTGCGGCGGCTGGTGGCGGCGGCGCCCCCGGCGCAGGCGGCATGGGCGGCATGTACTAAACACAATGGCACAGGTTTCAGCCTGTGCTCCGGGTCGGCTTTACCAGCTCGCCCCAAACCTCAATCCAAAGGGCGTCCTTGGTGCAAACCAGGACGCCCTTTTTGTTTGCCGACAAGTCGTGGATCACGAGCTACGCAGTTTCGTCCTGAGAGTTTAAGATATTTCCGGCCGAGGTAGCGCGCCATGCTGGACAGCGTCCAAGAAGCAATAGAAGCCGCCGAAAAAATTCTTCCAGGGGAAGTCGCGCCGGCTGGGCAAAAAGATCCGCGATGGCAGGCAATCATGCTCATCGAAGACTTCGTTGAAGATGAGCCCGAGGCAATCCTACCTTTTGTTTTGAAATGGGGAGTTCACGAAGTAGAGGACTTACGATGGGCAATTGCGTGTCTGCTTTTAGAACATCTTTTGGAATTTCATTTTGAATTGATTTTTCCACGTGTCCGGGAGGCAGCCATCGCAAACCCCATATTTGCCGACACTTTTCTCAAGACTTGGAAACTCGGTCAAGCAAAGAAAGAACCGAATTCAAACTTGTTTGACGTCTTGCGTTCAAAACTAAAGCCGCGATCATAGGCCTTCGATTCTCACGCTTCCTTGCCTCTCGAACCGCCCTTCGCTACACTCTTCCCGCCTCGCACTGCCGACTCTTTCAGGGGAGAGTCAACCACCATGAACGGACTTTTGCAGCGGATTCTTCCGCGGGAACAAGGTTTCTTCGACCTTTTTGCACAGCAAGCCGAGAATATCCACGATGGCGCCGAAGCGCTTGTCAAAATGCTCTCGCATTACACCGGCGTACCCGAACAGGTCCAGAGCATCAAGGCTATCGAGCACGAAGGCGACGAAATCGCCCACAACCTCCTCACCAAGCTCAACCAGACCTTCATCACGCCCTTCGATCGCGAGGATATCCACGAGCTTTGCAGCCAGCTTGATGACGTCATCGACCTCATCGACGCCGCCGCCAGCCGCTTTGTCCTTTACCGCGTCGACTCCATCCGCGAGGGCACCGTGGACCTTGTCAAGGTTCTCGTCTCCGCCACCGCGGAAGTCACCGCCGCCGTGAAAGCCCTCGGCGCTCCCGAAAAGGCTCTCAAACACTGCATCGAGATCAACCGCTACGAGAACGAAAGCGACCGCCTCTGCCGCACCCTCATCGCGCAGCTTTTCGACGAAGAAAAAGACTCCGTCCAGATCATCAAGTGGAAAGAAATCTTCGAAGTTATCGAAACCGCCGTGGATAAATGCGAAGACGTCGCCAACGTCATCGAAGGCGTCATTATCAAAAGCGCTTGATTCGCCGATGACCAGCTTTCATCTCTTAATCGCCGTAATTGTCCTAACGCTGGCCTTCGAATTTTCCAACGGCTGGCATGATGCCGCCAATTCCATCGCCACGGTCGTCTCGACCAGAGTCCTCACGCCGTTCCGCGCTGTCATCTGGGCTTCTTTCTGGAATTTCGTCGCCGCCTTCATTTTTGGGACGGCCGTGGCCACCACCATCGGCAAAGGCATGATTCACATCGAGCTGATTAATCAGCAAGTCCTTCTTTCCGGCCTCCTTGGCGCGATTTCCTGGAACCTGATCACCCTCACGTTGGGCCTTCCAACTAGTTCTTCCCACGCGCTCATCGGCGGCTACGGCGGCGCCGCTGTCGCCTATGCGGGTTTCAAAGCGTTGATTCTCAGTGGTTGGGTCAAGCCGGTGATCTTTCTCTTCCTCTCGCCGTTTATCGGAATGATCCTCGCGATTATTTTGACGGTCATCACTAGCTGGATTGTTCGGCGCCAGCGCCCCCAGAAAGTCGACCGGTGGTTCCGCCGCTTGCAGTTGCTCTCCGCGGCACTCTTCAGCCTCGGACATGGCACGAATGACTCGCAGAAAGGCATGGGCCTCATCACCACGGCGCTCGTTGCCGGCGGCCTTTTGAAATCCTTCGCCGTGCCCTACTGGGTGATTATCTGCTGCTACCTCGCCATGGCCGGCGGCACAATGGCCGGCGGCTGGCGCATCATCAAGACCATGGGCCAGCGCATCACGAAACTCACGCCATTCGGCGGATTTGCGGCCGAAACTGCGGGCGGACTAACTCTCATCGCGAATGCCGTCTTCGGCATTCCCGTCAGCACCACCCACACCATCACCGGGGCCATCGTCGGCGTAGGAGCCTCCCGCCGCCTTTCCGCCGTCCGTTGGGGAGTAACTCGCCGTATCGTCTGGGCCTGGGTTCTCACCATCCCCGGTGCCGCTCTTATCGGGGCCGCTGTGTTTCATCTCCTTGCGCCGCTCCTGCGCTAGCATCACGCCAGCAGTGGGCGGCCATGCATCCGGCGCAGCTAAACCCCGAAAGTCACTTCCCAACTCCTGCAGTTACCCCTGCTTCTAAGAAATTCTCTTGGCGTTCAGGCCTGGCTTTTGATACACAATCTCCTTCACGTTATTGGAGGTTCACATGGGTACAAATACCCCCTTGGCGCTCGGCAGTTCGCGCGAGTTGAATCTCGAGCTCCTGATCATGCGCCTCGCTTGTTCGCTGCCTTTCCTGTATCACGGCAGCGCCATTTTATTCGGCGCTTTCGGCGGCCCTGGCCCCACTGGCTTTGCGGCCTTCATGCACGCCCCTGCAATCGTGGGCTACCTCGTGGGATTGGCGCAGTTCGCCGGAGGCATTGCAATACTGACCGGCGCCTTGCTCCGCATTGGTGCGGTCTGCATTATCATCGTCATGCTCGGCGCCATCTTTCTCGTTCATCTTCCGCACGGTTTCGACGTTAATCATGGCGGAATGGAGTTCGCCCTCACCCAGTTGCTGATCGCCTTCGGCTTGTTGCTCGCAGGCCCGGGCAAGTATTCTTTCGCCTCCGTTCTGCCTGCCCCGCTACGAAAGTTATAGGAGGCCGCATACCCAACCGCCCTGGCCCCGCTTCAGGCTGCCTGTCGATCCGTGTTCTGGGCAATGCCTGAGTCTTGAGGAACCGGCTTCGCGTCCCTAAACTGCGTTGTCCAGAAGTTCAGGCTTGCAGCTGAATGGCCCGTTAGGGCAAGAGGAAACACCTGCCCGTTATTTGGACTTCGTGCCAGTTTCCTCTGCGTGTGCCCGGTTGTAAATTGAAGCTGCCCAAGTCCGAAGGTGAGGACATGAGTGCCTTCAGCGATTTGCTCCAAAACAATTGGTATGCCGCCGCAAGCCTGTTGATTCAAGTTGCATTCTTACTCGCGGGTGTGTGGTTTGCTCGCAATCTGCTAAGAGGAATGAGAGCCTCCCAGGAGCAGTTTGGGGCACTTCTAAAGCTTTCCATTACAGGGGTGGCTGGCGAGCGAGACTCCTCCGTCGCCGGCGCCAAGCGATCCTTGGCGGAGGCTAGCCCATATTGGCTCGTGCCGTCGGAAGTCGTGCCACCCGCCGCCCCCGAGCCCGTAGAGCGTCGCCCGAGTCGCTTCACACTTGCTTGCCACAGCGTAGTTCTCTGGCTGCAAACGCCAATGAGCGGCGCAGAGGTCTCCCCCTGGCGTCGAGTCGTTACTTGGCTGCAAGCCCCCGCCGGGCACTGAACTGGCCCATATCGATAGGGCGTACGGAAGCAGCTATTCTAAGCCTCGGCGCACACCCCGTTTCGCGGTGGAGCCGCGCCTACCTGAGATTCATTCCGCATTCTGTGCAAAAAGGCTAGTATCCTTTCCGCAACTCGGTACCCTCGGTCTATTGCGCGGTGCAAACCACCTGCGCATCCTAATATGACACCAGAAGACTTTGGATCGTTGGCGTAAGCAGCCCAAATTGAGAGACACCTGAAGGCACAGCCATGGCTTTGCTCAATCGTAAGGACTTGGAGCACCTCGAACGGCGCGAATTGCAGCTCACTTTGCTTTCCGCCGTGTTTGTCTTGGTGCAAGCGGCTGGCTTGGCCGTCCTCATGTACCCCTTGGTGTTCGTGCGTGTCGACAACGGGAACAAATGGACGCTGCGCGTAGCTTATTTCGGTTTCTGTGTTCTGACGCTGCTGTTTGTTGGCTACCTCCTGGACCGGCAGCGCCTGGTTCGCAAGTTGAAACAAGACTTGCTCGAGCAGTTGGAACGCAACGTCCAGATTCGCCAGCAGGCCAGCGTCGACATACTGCAATCGATGCCAGGGCAAGACCATTTTTGGGATCGCTTGGCGATGGAACATCGCAGAGCTATGACCATGCATAAAACCCTCTCTCTCCTGCTTGTCCAGTCCAAGCGGGGCGCCAGCGCGGGAAATGCGGAAAAAAACGCAGCCGCGGCGGGCGATGCAGCCAAAGCCATGTCTCGCAAGCTTCGGCCCACGGATTCGCTTTACAATCTCTCACCCGACATCTTCGCCGTCGTCCTGCCCGAATCCGATACGCTAAACGCAAAGCAAGTGGCTGCGCGTCTCCAGGAAGAGCTGCGAGCTGTCCGCGCCACGCATGGCATTACATTTGAAATATCCGTCCACAATTATCCTGAGCACGTACGAAGCTCTCACGAGATGGAAGACATCGTGAAATCGCTCCTGCCCGATGCGCAAAAGAGCGAGCTGCCCGTTCCCGCAGGTGCCATCTAGCCGCTCAAAACCTTCCCTTGCCAACCTTTTGAAAGAAGAGGAGTTAACCGAACACCTTTTCCGCTTGACAAAAAGTAATCACTCGCGTATAGTTATTTATAGCTAATATTGCGAGCCGAATTCCGTCGCGCCAGCATCCTGCTGGCGTTCTTGCTTTCTGTTGCTCAGCAACGTAACCCCTGGATCCGTTCTCTGCCACAGCCATGGAAATCGCCCTTTACGGAAACGCACTGGACACCTGCTTCTTCCAGCCAAATCGTTGCCCCTTCTTTCCTTGGCCACTAACCCATTTAAAATCCGCACTTACGAAAAGCGCGCCTGCAACTCCCGTAGAATCAACACTTCCAAAACACAGCACTTAAAACCCTTTAGAATCCGCACTTACGAAAAAACCGGGAGGGGGGTAGACAGCACCTGCCCCGAACACCTGCCTAAAGGAGGGTTCACCAGTCACGAGTCTCAAGTCAGTCTCTGCGACTTGAATGGCTTTAGTTTCATCAAATTCGGTAAACTAATCCCGTAGATGCCAGTGGGGCAGACTTTAGTCTGTCGCCTCCGAGCAATCTTCTGTACTTGAGAATCCAATGACCAGCAACGAATCCTATTTCTCCACCGTCGAAGAAGCGGTCGAAGAGATTCGCCAGGGCCGCATGATCGTCCTGGTGGACGATGAAGACCGCGAAAACGAAGGCGACCTCACCATGGCCGCCGAGAAAATCACGCCCGAAGCCATCAACTTCATGGCCAAGTTCGGCCGCGGCCTGATCTGTCTCGCGCTCACCGAGCAACGCTGCGAAGATCTCCATCTCCCCCTGATGTCGCCCATTAACACGTCAGTGCATGGCACTGCCTTCTGCGAAGCCATCGACGGCCGCCTCGGCGTCACCACCGGTATCAGCGCCTCGGACCGCGCCATCACTATCCTCACCGCCATTGACGAAAAAACCCGCCCCCAGGACCTTGCTCGCCCCGGGCACATCTTTCCGCTTCGCGCCCGCAACGGCGGCGTCCTCGTGCGCGCTGGCCAAACCGAAGCCAGCGTGGATCTCTCCCGCATCGCCGGCCTCAACGCCTCCGGGGTGATCTGCGAAATCATGAACGAAGACGGCACCATGGCCCGCGTGCCGCAGCTCCACGAATTCTGCAAGCAACACAATCTAAAAATTCTGACCGTCGCGGATCTCATCCGTTATCGCATGCAACACGAGCGTTACGTCCGCCGCGTCGCGGAAGCAGTTCTGCCTACGCGCTTCGGCGACTTCCGCATGATCGCCTACGCCAGCGACGTCGATCACGATCAGCACATCGCTCTAGTGCGCGGCGACCTCGAAGGGGACACACCCGCTCTCGTCCGCGTGCACTCGCATTGTCTGACTGGCGATGTCTTCGGATCGACTACTTGCGATTGCAACGAGCTTGTTTCCCAGTCGCTCGCGGCAATCGCTAAAGAGGACCGCGGCGTTTTCCTCTATCTCCATCACACCGGCCGCGGTTTCAGTGTCGATGCGCCTGAGTCCACTGGCGTCTTGCCCCAAATTCATGTTCACAAACGCGGCCAGCTCGACCGCGAGCCCGCCCGCCAGCGCATGGTCCAGCACGAGAGCGGCATCGGCGCGCAAATCTTGATCGACCTCGGCCTCAAAGATATCCGCGTCCTAACCAATCACCCCAAAAAGGTAGTCGCCCTCGAAGGCTACGGCATCCGCATCGCCGACCAGGTCCCTCTCCGCATCGAACAGCCCAAACCCACCCACCAAGTAATCTAGAGCGCCTGCACCTTCGCCGCGGGATGGAAACAGGCAGAGCTTGCCTCTCACGAGCTTCTAAAACGGAGACTGCCTTAGGTGGTGCTATGAACTACTTCCGGAAGGAGGAGTTTTCGGTGGGGCGGCTGCCGGCTTCGGCTGTGGTGGATGCGCGATTCTCTGTTGCGCGGACTTTCCCGCGACGAGATATTTGCGTATTTTTTCGAGGCGCTTCGGACCAATGCCCTTGATGGCCCGCAAATCATCCACGCTCTTGAACGGCCCGTACGACCTGCGCATCTGCAGAATCTTCTCCGCCGTTACTGGGCCGATCCCCGGCACCTGCTGCAGCTCTTCTGACGTGGCGGTATTCAAGTTAATCGGCGAGGCCGGCGGTTTCTTGTTCGCAGCAAGAACCGCTGGAATCGCGCAAAGCACAATGCAAACGAGGGAGAGCCCTGCAATAGACCGCCACACCATAACGGCATGATAATGCAACAATTATTTTCTTAAATCAATAATTATGACGGAGGCCCAAGCTAGCTCAGCGTCTTGCCTTGGGCATCGAAGACTTCGACTTCGCCAAACAATGCAGCTTGTGATTCGATTTGCGCGCGGTCGCCCACCACAACGATTTGCATGTTCACCGAATCGAGGTATTTGCGCGCCGTTTCGAGCAACTCCCCCGGCGTCAGCGCCCGCACTTTCGCTCGATACGTCTCGAGATAATCTTCCGGCAACTCGTTAAGCGCTACCACGGCGACCTGCGAAAGCAGCCCATTTTGCGTCGCGAGTCCCATGGAAAACACGCCGCTTAAATAATTCTGCGCGTCGGCCAACTCGCTTTCCGGAACCGGCACGGAACGCAGCTTGTCCATCTCATAGAAGATTTCTGTAAGTGAGGCTGCAACCACGTCATTGCGCACCGCGGCCGAAACCGAAAAGTAGCCGTGCTGACGGAACGCGTTGACACCGCTTCGCGGACTGTACGTGTAGCCTTTGTCCTCGCGAATGTTCATGACCAGCCGTGAATTGAACGCGCCCCCGTACAAACTATTCGTCAGCCCGAGCTTCACCCAGTCAGGATGCTTCCGCGTGATCGCGTGGCACCCCGCGAGAATTTGCGTCTGCACCGCGCCGGGCAGATGCACGAGATAGACACGCCGCCCGCGCGGATTTGCCGGCGCCGCGGACGGTTTTGTCTCGGGCTTGTTCCCCTGCCACGCGCCGAACACTTTTTCAACGCTTTTCAACATTGCGTCCGGCTGAAAATCGCCGACGAGCAGCAGCAACCCGTTCTCTGGTGTGTAGAAGTCGCGGTATACGCTTAACAAACCTTCGCGCTTGTACGCCGCAACCTGCTCTTCGCTCGGCGAAACCTGCCCATAAGGGTGAGCGCCAAACAACACTTTGCGAAGCCGCTCGCTGGCCAGGAATCCCGGCTGCGTCCGCTCCAGCTTGACCTCCTCTAGCTTTTGCCGCCGCTCGCGCTCAAATTCGGCTTCGGGAAACGCCGCCAGTCGCGCCAATTCGTCGACCATCCCAAGCAGCGGCTCGGCGAAATCAGAAAGTCCGGCAAAAGAAATTGCGCTCGTATCGGCGCCCGCACTCGAGGAAAGGTCCGCGCCGATCCGCCGCAGATCTTCTTCGATCTGCCGGCTCGCGCGCTTGGCCGTGCCGGTTCGTACCACGGTGGCCGTCATTTCCGCTAGCCCGGTTCCGCGATCGATCGCCGCCGCATTTCCGGAACGGAAAAACAGCTCGCCGTGAAATTTCGGAATCGTATGCGATTCCACGAGAATTACTTCCAATCCATTTGACAGCCGGGCTCGCTGCCGCTTCGGCCAAGTCACTTGGCGCTCGGGAGCCAAAGCCGGCACCCCGTTATTCACTTCGACCGCGCGCGTCGCCATTACGCAGCCTCCTTGACGCCGGCTGCCACGGGGCGCCGGAACACGATCGCGCGCTTTTCCTTACGCAAGTACTTGTTCGCAGCTACTAGAATTTCGTCCCGCTTCACGGAAAGAAAACCGTCGAGCACTGTATTTACGAGTTGAGGTTCGCCATCAAACAGCGTGAAACACGCAAGCAGATGCATCAAACCATACCGCGGCATGCCGCCGTGGCCGCTCTCGAGAAGCGAGAAATAGTCCGATTGCCATTTCACTTTTAGTTGCGAGAGTTCGTCTTCGCTGATGCCATTCTCCTGAATTTCGCGAATCACTTCATCAAACGCCGCGAGCGCCTGTTCGCTTGAATACTCCGGCTTGTGCAAAATCCGCGTGACCATTTGCGTCGGCCCGTTGTATCCGAAAATATCTTCGATTCCTCCGTCGAGCTCGACGGCCACTTGTTTCTCCAATACCAGTTCGCGATATAGCTTCCCCGCGCGTCCGCCGTGCAGCGCCTGATCGAGCAGCGCCATCGCGCACCAATCGGTGGTCCGCCGTTTCGGCACAACGTATCCGATGGCCATCGCAGGCAACGTTCCGAATTTCTCTTTCACCTCTCCACGCCGCTCTTCGTCCTGTTCCGGCTCGGCCGGATCCGCAAAAGGAGGCGGCGCGCCAGCGGGAATATCGGCAAACAGTTTCTTCGCCAGAGCAAATCCCTCTTCCGGTTTTACGTCGCCGAGCATGAGCAATACGGCGTTGTTAGGCACGTAGTAGGTCTTGAAGAAAGCCTGCACGTCAGCGAGGTCCGCCGCATCCAGGTCGGCAAAATCTCCGTAAAAATTGTGCGAGTTCGCCCAGTTCCGAAATGCCACAGGCGGCAAGTCCAGCCAGGGAAAGCCGCCGTACGGCTGGTTCAGGACGTTCACGCGCACTTCTTCTTTCACCACGTCGCGCTGGTTGCGCAAGTTCTCATCGTCGACTTTCAGCGCCCGCATGCGGTCTGCTTCGAGCCACAAGACTCTTTCAAGGGCGTTCGACGGTACGGCCTCGTAATAATTCGTCACGTCATAATGCGTGGATCCGTTAAGTACGCCCCCGCTCGAATTAATTAGTTTGATATGCTGCATTTTCGGTGCGTTCGCCGAGCCTTGGAACATCATGTGCTCGAAGAGATGCGCGAAGCCGCTCCGCCCGCGCGGCTCGAGGCGAAATCCAATTTTGTAATACACACCCACAGTCACCACCGGCGCAGCCGTGTCCGGCGCAATCACCACTTTCAGTCCGTTTGCCAGCGTCGTGCTTTCGATCGCAATTTGCAGTCGCTTCACGCTTTTCCCCCTGTCGCTTTCACTCTTGCTTTCTTGTCAGCAGAAACTTTTTCCAACTCCGCGAGCATCGCTGCGGAATCCTGCGCCAGAACCAGCGCTGCCAAGCGATTCACAGATTCATAAGCCTGCACGAATTCCGCAGGCCAGTCATTCATCGCCTCCATATGCGCCGCCACGACGCCATAATCTCCTCGCGAGAGCGGTCCGGTCCATGCCGAGCGCGGCCCCAGGCGTTCGAAGTTCTCCAGCACCTGCCGGGTAAGAGGCAGAAGCGCCCGCACCGCCTCGCGCCGTTTCATTCCAGCCGCGGTCATTAGGCGTGTGGCCGCTTCCATCAAGGCGAGCACATCTCCCGCAGCCAATGCACCGGCGGCATGATAGAGAGGCTTTTTCGAGCCCTCAATGTGCACGGGAGTTGCACCCAGCTCACGCACCATCTGCCTGATGATGCGCACCGCGGCAGTGTCGCCTTCGATCGCAAATACTTTTCCTTCAAGGGGTGGAACTCCCACTCCGCTGAACGTCTGCAGCGGATGCATCGACCCTACGGCTGCCCCGCATTGTCTCACCGGATGGAGAACGTCGGAGCTCAGCGCTCCGCTCGTGTGAAGAACTATCTTACCTTGCAGTTCTTCCGCGCCGATGCGCGCCAGTTCCTGGGCGACGCCCGCGACGCTGCGGTCCGGCGTGGTAATCAGGATCACTTGCGCGGCAAGCACTTGACGCGTGAGAAAGGCGTGCGCGCGGCCCGCGCCGATGGAGCGCACGGCTTTGCGCGCGCCCGGCTCGGTGCTGCATACCACAGCGCCGATTTTCCATCCTAACTCGCGCAAGCGCCGTCCCAAAGCACGGCCCACGCGCCCTGCGCCGATGATGGAAAGTGTCCCTCCCATTACATGTTAGGATAACCTGAGGCCGTCACTAGATACCAACCTTCATGCACCTCTTTGGGCTCGCTCTTTTCACTCTGGTTGCTGCCTTCTGGGTGTTCCACGGCATCCGTGTCGCCTATGGCGCGACAAGAATTCCTTGGCTCAAATATTTCGAACCAGCGCAAGATGCCGCATGCCCAAGCGTCTCGCTAATTTTTGCAGCGAGGGATGAAGAAGAAAAACTCCCCGCGGCACTGGCGACTCTCGCCAGGTTCGACTATCCGAATTTGGAAATAATCGCCGTCGATGATCGCTCGATGGACAAGACCGGCCGCATTCTCGACGAATTTGCGGCGGATCATCCCCGGTTTCGCGCAGCGCACATCTCCGAGCTACCGAATGGCTGGCTCGGAAAAACGCACGCGCTGCAGAAAGGGTATGAATCTTCGGGCAGTGAGTGGCTCTTGTTCACCGATGCAGACGTGCGATTTCAGTCCGATGTGCTTCGCCGAGCGATCACCCTGGCTCAGCAATATAGTCTCGATCACCTCTCGCTGCTGTGCAACGTAGAGATGCACGGCTTCTGGGAGAAAACGCTGATTACCTTTTTTGCGCTTGCGTTTCACCTGACGACGGACGCCTATCGCGTGAGCGATCCAAATTCGCGAGCTTACGTAGGCGTGGGAGCGTTCCAACTGCTCCGGCGCAGTACTTACGAAGCGATCGGGACACACCGGCGCCTTGCTATGGAAGTGGTGGACGACATGAAGCTGGGGAAGCTGGTGAAGCAGTGCGGCTTCCACTCGGGGGTGGCAATCGCGCAGGAATACGTGACAGTGCGCTGGCAAGAGGGGGCGGGAAGTGTGATTCGCGGGGTGACAAAAAATTTCTTCGCGGCGTTCGGCTACAGCGTTGCCTTTGCGTCAGTGGCCATCGCCGGGATATTGCTGCTAAACGCGGTTCCCTTTTTTGCTGTTGTTGCTGCGCATGGATGGATTCGCGTCTGTTCGGCGATCGCAGTAGTTGTGGCGCTCTTTGTGCATGGCACCGTAGCCGCGGTAACCAAGGTCTCCCCTCTTTACGCGCTGACGCACCCGATCGGCGCTGTACTTCTTTCGTATATGATAGCGCGCTCCGTGGCAGTGACGCTCTGGCACGGGGGTGTTACGTGGCGCGGCACATTTTATCCATTAAGCGAATTGAAGCGCGGCGTTGTTTAGCGGCCCGGCTGGGGAGCAAGACTCAGCCAGCTGCTTCGGCTGCGGGGGCCGGCTCGATCGAGAATAAACCGGCTATGTCCTTTTGTTTTAGGGAACGGATGCGGTCGCGCAATTGCGCGGCGCGTTCGAATTCGAACTTTTTCGCGGCTTCGCGCATTTGCGCTTCAAGCTGTTGCAACATCTCCGCCAACTGCTTTTCATTTTTGATGTTCGCTGCCGCGGTATCAAGTTCCGTATCGTCCGCTGGAACGGTCACATAATCGGCCTCGACGATCCTTGCCAAATCCATATCCACGGACTTGATGATGGACATAGGGGTGATATTGTTTTCCTTGTTGTACTCAAGCTGCTTCGTGCGCCGGCGATTTGTTTCGTCAATCGCCTGATTCATCGAGCCGGTGCGGCGGTCGGCGTACAAAATCGCGCGGCCTTCTATATGCCGCGCGCAACGCCCCATGGTTTGAATCAAGGATGTGGCACTGCGCAGATAGCCTTCTTTGTCCGCATCCAAGATCGCCACCATCGAAACTTCCGGCAAGTCCAGTCCTTCGCGCAACAGGTTTATGCCGATCAAGGCATCAAATTCGCCGCGGCGCAAATCGCGCAAGATTTTGATGCGGTCGAGCGTCTCGACTTCGGAATGCAGGTAGCGGCAGCGCACGCCCACCTCCGTGAAATACTCGGACAAATCCTCGGCCATGCGCTTGGTGAGCGTTGTTACCAGAACGCGCTCATTTTTTCCCGCGCGAATGCGAATTTCCTCGAGCAAGTCGTCCACTTGGCCCTTCACCGGACGAATCTCCACTTGAGGATCGACCAAACCTGTCGGGCGGATGACCTGCTCGACCACCACTCCGCCGGACTTCGTGAGTTCGTAGGGTCCGGGCGTTGCGGAAACGTAAATGACCTGATTCATGCGGTGCTCGAATTCTTCGAAGGTAAGCGGCCGGTTGTCCAGCGCGGAGGGCATGCGAAATCCGTAGTCGACCAGCGTTTGTTTTCGGGCACGGTCTCCGTTGAACATGCCGCGCACCTGGCCGACCGTTTGATGCGACTCGTCGATGAACATCAGGAAATCCTGCGGCACATAATCGAGCAGAGTAGGAGGAGCTTCACCGGGCAAACGTCCGCTGAGGTGCCGTGAATAATTCTCGACGCCATGGCAGTAGCCGATGGTGCGCATCATTTCGATGTCAAACATGGTGCGCTGGACGACGCGCTGAGCCTCGACGAACTTTCCCTGCTTCTCCAGCTCTTTTTTCCACCACCACAGCTCTTCCTGAATCGTGACGATAGCGCGGTCGCGTTGTTCCTGGGGCATGACGTAATGATTTTTCGGATAGATGGGAACGCGCATCAGATCCTCGGCTCCGGCTCGCACTTCGCCCGTCAGAGGATCGATTTGCCTCAGCTTGTCGATTGTCTCGCCCCACATTTCGATGCGGTATGCATAGTCGTCGTAGGTCGGATAGATTTCGATCATGTCTCCGCGCACGCGAAAGGTGCCGCGGCGCAAGTCTTCGCCGCGTTCGAACTGAATGTCCACGAGGCGGCGCAGAAGCGCTTCGCGCGAGGTGTGCTGCCCTTTTTCGAGCATGACCAGCATGCCGTAATAGGCTTCCGGCGAGCCCAAGCCATAGATGCAGGAGACGGAGGCGACGATGATGACGTCACGGCGTTCGAACAGCGAGCGCGTGGCGCTCATGCGGAGCTTGTCCAGTTCGTCGTTGATGGTCGCTTCTTTGTCGATGTAAATGTCGGCGGAGGGAACGTAAGCCTCGGGCTGGTAAAAATCGTAATAGCTGACGAAATATTCGACTGCGTTTTCCGGGAAAAAGGATTTGAACTCGTGATAAAGCTGCGCGGCGAGAGTTTTGTTATGAGCCAGGACCAAGGCGGGCCGATTGAAAGCTTCGATAAGCTTGGCAACCGTGAAGGTCTTGCCAGAACCAGTGACGCCGAGGAGCACCTGGTGTTTCTCGCCGCCATCGATGCCACGAGAAAGCTGTTCGATGGCGGCAGGCTGGTCTCCGCGTGGCTGATAGTTGCTGCGCAGCTTAAAGTTCATCGAAGGGATCTCCCGGGACGAATTCCGGCCACTGCCGAAACCTACATTATACTCCACGATGCAAATCGGCGCGGCTGCCGCGACGGCGTGCTGGAATCAAGGATGGCTGGCAGGCGCGGTCGCTAGCAGCAACACTTGCGCGTGGCTTTCCGCGTCGATCGTGTAATGAACGCGATTCGAACCATCCGTTTTGGCAACAATCACGCTCATCGATTGATTCGCATCTTCCGTGGAGCGCACTACAAGTCCGGTTTTGAGGGAGAAGTAACTGATAATCTGATTCTTGCCCCAGGCAGATCCCATGGTGCGCAGATCATGCAACTTGTAGTCCTCCGGGGTAGCGTCCTTTTGGGACGATTTCTGTTTCAGGATAGCGGTTGTCAAAATCACGGCGCATTCTTCCTGTGGCTGTTCTCTTACAATGGGATCCCCTCCCGGTGTCAGGTTCAGAGCGCTGCAGGGGGAATCGTTGACATATTCCGATTCTTTTTCCCAAGAGAGCCCGCTTAGCAGAGCAGTGGTGATGGGCTCTTCCGCCTTCCACTTTTCTCCCAGTTTCACGCCTTTCTCTGGAAGTGCAGCCCCGCCGCCAAAGCGATCCACCCATTCCTGCCATGCGGATTGCTCGTCCGGGGAAAGTCTTTCCAGCCCTTCCACATCCGTCACTTGGCCATCGCTATGAAGTGTGAGTTCGACGGTTTTGTTGCGCTTTCCTGATTTACCCGAATCGTTTGAGGCCTCACTTGTGTTAGCCGTCGTGGCCGGATTCGGCGCAAGGGTAGAAGACGCAGCCGCATCTGGCTCGATGATTCGCGTACGTAGCCGAGCCAAGGACTTTCCGGCATCGATGCGTAAATCTTCGACATCGACTTGCAAAAAAATATTTGCGTTAGTTGGTCCGCCCGTGGGGGCCATGGGAGCGGCAACAGTGCTTTCCGTGGTCGTGCTGGTGGCCGCGCGGTAGCCGATCTGATAGCGGATAATCTGACCCACGCTCAATTTTGGAAAAAGGATGACGCGGCCGGCGTTGTCACGCGCCTCGCCCGGCACCGCCAGCAGCATGAGGCAGCAGCCCAGCCATCGCGAACATTTACTCATGACGGGCATTCATGGCAGGTGTCCCTGCCGGCATCATTTCTCCGGCATTTTGAAATGCTTGTCGAAGAAGTCGCTCGAGGCATGGTACGCGGCCAGCCATGTGCGATGCATAAGAAAGTCGTGAATTTCATCCGGAAAGACCAATTGTTCGAAAGAAACTCCCTGCTTGCGCAGCGCCTCGGCGAGATCGACGGTTTCCGCAAACGGAACGTTGCGGTCGTCGTCGCCCTGAATCAAGAGGACGGGAGAGCGCCAAGTGGTTATGGAAGAAAGCGGAGAGGATTGCCACGCCAGTCTGGCGAAGTCTGCCCGTTCCCCGGGCTTGTAGGACGAAGCGAAAGTGGGAATCTCGGTGTTCCAGTCGTGGACGCCGTGCATATCGACACCGGCAGCGAAGAGGTCCGAAGCGCGAGCGAGGCCGAGGGCCGTCAAGTAGCCGCCATAGCTGCCGCCCCACAGCCCGATGCGTGCAGGATCCACATCGGAACGCGAGCGGAGATATAGTCCCGCGCCTTCGACATCATTGAATTCGCTGGCACCGGCCGCGCCGTAGTTGAGCGCTTCGCGAAAGTCAAGACCGTAGCCGATGCCGCTGCGATAGTTCACGGCAAGAACAATGTAGCCGCGGCTGGCGAGGTACTGATTCATCGCGTAAGCATTGCTGTAGTAGAGCATGTAGTGCCAGCCGAGCAGCATCTGGCGGCGCGATCCACCGTGGAAAAAGACGAGAGCGGGATGACGTGCTCCATCGCCGGCGTTGTGCGGAAGAAAGAGCTGGCCATGAATCTGCATGCCATCTACCGAAGAGAGAATCACTTGTTGGGGCGTGACCATGGCGCTCGCGGGGAAATCCGCGGGCAGCGATTCCGGGGCGAGATCGCGAATTTCTCCTTTGCCGGCGACGAGCGCGGGACGCATGGTCGTGTGGGCGTCGGAACGCAGCACCATAACCGTTTTATCATCGCTCGAGAGCACGGGCGCGGTCTCGATTCCCGTGCCGGCGGTTAACGCCTCGGGATGGTCGCTATTGGGGGAGACTTTCCAAACATGGCGCCGATCAATATCATCCTGATTCGAGGAGTAGACAATTTCCTGACCATTTGCGCCGGCCGAGACGTCTTCCACCTCGAAGTTTCCGGGGGTGAGCAGTTTCGGCGCGCCGCCACCGGTGGGAATGGAGTACAAGTGAATCCAGCCTCCGCGCTCCCACGGAAAAACAATGCGATCACCGGCGGCCCAGATCAACTGATTCTGCGCGACCACTTCGTGGAAGACGCTGCCGCTGCCGGCATCGGCGTGCCAAAGCTCCTGACCATTGCCTGTGGAGGCGTCGGCAATTCGAATAGACCAGGGCTGGCCTTCGCGGCGGGGGCTGAAAGGGAGATTTCCTTTCGCCACGGCGATTCGGACGAAGGCAATTCTACGGCTGTCCGGCGACCAGGCGGCCTCGATATCGGTGTCCACGCTGGGATCGAGATATGTGATCGACTTGGTGGTGGTGTCGAAGACACCGATAAAGCCGTGGTCGCCGCGCCGGCTCGTAAATGCCAGCTTCGACCCATCGGGCGACCACCGCAACCCGCTTTCGCTACCGTTGGCGTGAATTAACTGTTCGGGTTTCTCGCTGCCATCCAGCTTTGCGAGCCATACTTGCGTCTTCAAGAGGAAAGCAACGTTGCCTCCCTTTGGCGACACCGCGGGCGAGTGGCCTTCCCCTAGTTTTTTCGGTGCACCGCCGTGCAGCGAAACGGCCCAGATATCCTGCTCAACGCCCTGCGGCGAACTCCGCGGATTCGGATACGCGGCATTCGGAAACTCGAGGTCGCCGCCCCGCGTATAAACAATAGTTTCGGCATCCGGCGCCCAGCTGATCTCGCCGAGATCCTGGCCGTCGTCTTCCTTGTACGCCGTGATTTGACGCGCCTTGTAAGTTCCATTCGCGCCGGGCTCGGCAATCCAGAGATTGCGCGCACCCTGCGCGTTGAAGACCCACGCGACGCGGCCTTTGGCGGGCGCCGAGGTCAGCTCTGTTGGAAAAGGAGCGCTAAGAAACTGTTCGAGCGCCGGCGATTTTTGTGCGTTCGTCGCCGGAGGAATCATCAACGAAGCAAGGAACACGAGCCGCACATAGCATTTCATCAATAGCCTCCAACGAGTATGAGATATTGAGGTCAAATTAAATTCTCTGAAAATCAATCCGCGGGCTGTCGCGCGGCCACCTTTTCAACCGAGACGCGAGGCCCATCGAGCGGCCCAGCTATTTTCAAAACGCGGCCGGAATCGTTCACTCGCGTGGTGCGGCCGCGCCGTTTTCCCGCGACCAAAGTCTCAAGCGTCAGATCCGCGTCACGCGCGAAACTCACCTTGCCCTGCAGCGAAGTTTGCTCGAGGCCGGACTCCAGCTTCAGGCTATCGACGGTCACCACACGGTTGCGCATCGTAAACGTCCCTTCGCCGGTTGTCCATCGCGACGTGCCGGTATGTGGAGCTCCATCGGCCACACTTGCGCTTACGTCCCAGCCTCGAAACTGCACGCTGTTGAGCTGTAATTCGCCTCTTCCAGCCAGCGTTTGCAATAGCTCGTCGCGGCCGACGCCTTCCGTAACGACGTGCAAGGTGCCGGACGCCAAGCCCGCCAGGCGATCCGTGAACTGGCCAGAGGCTGGGATTTCCGCGAGATTCACGCGATCGAGGTTCGCCGTCAGATCATACTTCGGACGAGGTGCAAACGAGGCGTTCAACTGAGCATGCACCGTGCCACCTGCCCACTGCGCATCCGCCTCGCGCACGTCGAGTTGCAGATCACGCAAAGTTCCCACTGCACGGACACCCGCAAAGCTTAGCTTTTCGATTGTCAATTGTCCGATACTCAAATCGCCTTCCGCGTTCATTTGCCGGACGAGATCACTTGCAGCAGGACTGGGGGATGATCCGCCGAGCAATGAGGAGAGCAGCCGCTGCAACCAGTTGGGCCGCGCGCGCGGACCGACCCAACGGTCAAGCTCAGCGGCGTTCATCCGATCTGTGGTTAAATGAAAATTCCATCTTGGGCCATCTTCGCCATCAGCAAGTTTCCTCTCGCTGATTGAGCCTGACCAACTGCCGCCAAATCCATTCACCTTCGTCACGTCGGCGACGCGCAAGCCTTCATGCCAGTTCAGCGTGCTCTCTTGCACCGCGAGAGGCTGGTTCAGACCCGCAACGGCAAGTTTCGCTTTATGGAAAAGAATTCTGCCGTTCCAATGGCCGTTATAAGAATTCTGCCAATCCCAGCGCAGGACCGCGAGCGCATTTCCGGCGAGTTCCCATCCGTGATTCAACGGCCGCCCGAACGCTGCGGCGGCCTGGAGCGCTTCTTCGACTTTCTCCACGTGGCCTTCGATGCTGATACTTCCAGTGTGCGCGCTCAAATCTTGAAAGAAGGTAACGTCCGCGGCATTCTCCATCAAAGTTGCCATTCGCCGTTTCTTGGGCGCGAGGACATCTCGTGCCGTGCCGCCAAAAGCGATCCGTACCGGCTCGGAAACCAGCGTGCTTCGCTCGCGTTCGAGGCGCACCGACCCGATGCGCACGGGGTCCTTTAGGCCCGGCACTCGCAGGATCCCGCCGTTACTCGAAAATCCTGCCCGTTCGATCTCCAGCGGCCAGCCCCGAATCGTCATCGCACCGGTGAAGAATTGTGCAGCGGAAACTCGATCGTCCACACCCGGGTGAAAGGCCCGATACCACGCGAGAAGGTCCGTCGCTTGAATACCGGCGGAATCCACATGGGCGTCGAAGCCCGGCGCCGGCCCCGTGACGTAATTTGCTTCGCCCCGCAGATTCGAACGCGGCCCTTCGATCGTCACTTCTTCCGCGCGCACGATTCCCGCGGCTACATCCCAGAGTCCCTTGACGCCAAATCTCAGCCGAGGATTGTCGTTGCGCTCGCCCAAATCCCAGCGATGGATTTGCGCCGCGAGAGCTTCCACGGAAAAAGTCCACTGTCCAGGCGGCGTTACCACGCTGGCGCCTGGGTCGGATGTGCCGCTCTTCAGCGATCCGTTCAGAGTGAACACGCCCCGCATGCCGTAATCGCGTCCGCGGAACAGCCGGAACAAGTCTGCGAGCGAGACTTCCTGCCAGTGCACGGTGATCTGCGCGGGCTGAAGTCGTGCCGAAGTTCCTGCGATATCTCCTTGTACCCTCACGGTTCCCGCCGATTGGAGCACCACGCCGCTGCGCCATGGTTGCGCCTCCAGGCGCAGTTGCCAGCGACCTGGCGAAACCTGGTCCACGCTTCCCGAGACTTCCGTAAGTGCGAACGGAAGCTTCTCATCGAGGTTCTTGAAATTGACCCGGCCCGCATCAAATTTGATTTTTAACAAGCGATTCACGGGCGCGATCGCGGGCGGCGGGCCGTAGACACTGGAGGCCGCGTCCGAGCCCTCCTTCGCAGGAGGCAGCCACTGTTCCAAGTTCCATCGTCCCTGGCTGTTGCGCACGAGGATCAGGCTCGGTCTGGTGAGCGAAAGTGTTCCAAACTCAAAATGTCCCCGGAGCAGCCCCGTCCAACGCAACCGCGCGGACAGGGCGTCCGCGCGCAAAAAATATTCGTATCCGAACGCGGGGTTTTCGCCCACTGTCACTTGCTCCGCATCCAGCTGAGGCGCAGGCAGCAGTTGTACCGAGAAATTTCTCACCTCGACCGGCCGTCCAAAGGCCGTCTCCAGTTGTGAGGTCAGGTACGCGCGCATGCGGTGCGTGCGAACCAGCAGCGACACGCAAATCTGCAGGGCCACAAGCAGCACGACGATCGTGAGCGCCGGATTCCACAACTTGCGCATCCTTTTCATGTTGTTCGGAAGTTTCGCAAACTGGCTTGCAAATGAAAAGCTAAGGAAGGAACAGCTCCGCTCCGCCCCGCTTTCCCTTTGCTCCAAAGTGCTGCTTCGCTGCAGCGTCTTCAGAATAGTCTGTCCGTTTCAATGCACCGTGTGCAGCATGCGGCTCCAGCGCGTCCGAGCCGGAAGATGAGCAAGCGTCTCGAAAACGCCTTCCAGCCGCTGAAGGAAAGTGGTTTGCGTGTAGTCATTGCTGGTGGCGTCCACCGACCAATAAATCAAAAACGGACGCCCCATGATCGCACTACGATCCACGAATCCCCAGTAACGGCTGTCCGAGCTGCGGTCCCGGTTATCGCCCATGGCAAATATTTTGCCGGGCGGCACGACCAGCTCGTCCCCTTGCATGTAACGGCGAAGCTCGTTTCTCCACCCGGATTCCTGCACCACTTGCGGCGAGATCATCTGATCTTTTCCAGGTGGGAACGAATAGTTGAAGTTGTCATACGGCGCCGTGGCGTCGTGGACGACGTACGGCTCGTACAGCGGCTTCCCGTTAACGTACATCTGCTGGTCCACCAGTTTCAGCCGGTCACCCGGCAGGCCGATGATGCGTTTCACAAAATGCTGGTGGTCCGCATACGGATATTTAAAAACTATGATGTCGCCGTGTTCCAGCCCGCGGTAAGGAAGCACTTTCTCGTACCACGCTCCGCTGCCGCCGAAAATGAATTTGTTGACGAGCAGGTGGTCCCCAATCAACAGAGTTCCTTCCATCGACGCGGAGGGTATTTTGAACGCTTGAACGATAAAGCTGGTTCCGAACAGCGCAAGAAGCACAGTCACCAGCAGCGATTCCAAGTACTCGGAAATCGTCGTAGTGTCGTCGTGATGTTCTTCTTGCTTGTGCTCTGCCGGCGCCGCCGATACCACAGGCTCTTCGACTTTCAGCGCAGTTTCCTCTGGCATTCGTCCTCAGCCTTTCCGCTTCACCCGCAGGTCATATTCGTTCCAGGAGATCCATCGCGGTCTGCGCCGCCCGCTGCTCCGCTTCTTTCTTTGTACTGCCTTCGCCGGTGGCCATGCGTTCTCCGTCGATCCAAACTTCCACCTGGAACATTTTCTGATGGTCTGGCCCACTTTCGCCGGACAGCCGGTATTCGGCGGGCGGCTTTCCGTTCCCCTGCAAAAATTCCTGCAGAGCGGATTTGCGGTCGGAATCCGCAATTCGCACGCCGCGCTCTTCGAGGGCTTGTTCGAAGAGCAGCCGCTTGAGCATCGCCCGCGTGGAGCCCAAGCCAGCATCCAGGTAAACCGCCGCGACCACCGCTTCAAAAGCATCTGCAAGAAGCGCGGGCTTCTCGCGGCCACCGGTTTTTTCTTCCCCACGTCCCAGGCGTAAATGCTCTCCCAGCCCTATTCGCCTCGCCGCATCTTCGAGGGAATGCGCATTTACGAGTCCGGCCCGGCTCTTGGAGAGCTGGCCTTCGCTCCATTCGGGAAATGATTCCAGAAGGTATTCTCGCGCCAGCAATTCCAGAACGGCGTCGCCCAGAAATTCCAGACGTTCATTGTCTTGGATGGCCGCCGCATCCGCTGCATTGCCCGAGCATTCGGCGCGCTTCTCCGGAACCGCAGAGCTGTGCGTCAAAGCGCGCTCGAGAAGGTCTGGGTCTCTGAACCGGTAGCCGAGACGGTCCTCAAGTTGTCCTTCGTCGCCTTGTGTCATTTCCTTTGGCGGTGCGCACAGCGCCGGCGGCGATTATTTCGGTGCGCTCAGCTGCGTGGCGCCCAATTTCTTAGCCTGTTCAGCGCCGCTCTTGCATGTCGGCTGTAAACTGCCGGGTGCTGAGGCGCACTTGGTGAAGGCCGCAACGGCGGCGTCGAAATGAGAAGTTTTTTCCTCCGCAATCGCCAGAACGTAATAGTTCACGGGATCAATTTCAGGACTAGGATCAACCTTCGTGGCCTCCTCGAATTCTGGAATCGCCTCGTCGAATTTGCCACGCCGGAAATAGACGAGACCGAGCCCGCTATGAGCCATCGCGAGAGTCTGGTTTTTTGCCAACGTGAATTGCGTGTCGGTCAGCCCTTCCGGCTTGGGAACCGTGGGAGTGAGCTCAATCGCCGACTTCGAGAATTTTTCTGCCTTATCCAGTTGGACCGCCGCGTTCGGCATGCTCGCGCTCCACGCGCGAGGAAGCGTCTGCCCAAGGATCGCCAGCGTCTGAACGTCGTTCGGCGCGATGGCCACATCCTTCTCGCCAGCGTCCTGCATCTTTTGAATTTCATTGGCCTGCAGATAGAGCTTAACGAGAGTCGAATATACCGGCGCGAGATACCGGCTCTGCGGATATTTCTGCACAAATTCTTCGCCTGCCGGAGTCTTCTTGCCGGAGTCCGTCAGCGGTATGGCTTCGAATGCTTTGTATGCCGCGTCTTCTTCGGCGTTTACCGGAGGCGCCGGCGTATCAAGCGTCAGCGTGTCCGCTTTGTCTTTAGCAGCTGGCTGCTGGGCAGGCGGCGAAGTTTGTCCGCTTTGGCCAGACTGGCCGCTCTGACCGCTCTGCGCGCTTTGGGCGGCTGCCCCCGCGCAAAAAATCAACATCAATCCTGCAAATGTCCCCATCGCTATCCACAACCGCCACGTCCGCTTCATTTCCAGCCTCCTGTTTGGTTCTTCAAGTGTTCGCTCGAGACCGGGGCTCGAGCTTGCCGTACTATCTCGAAACTTCCTTCGCTTCCCTTCTCGACGACTAAGGCCGTTCAACCGGCTTTTCGAGATTCACAACTTCCAGCCCTTTTTGCGCTGCTTGCTTGGCCTGCTCCGGTCCTCCCAGCACGGCCAGCGCCGCTTGAAACTCGCTCTTGGCGAGAACCTGTTGTCCTTCATCATCATAGACTCTCCCAAGGTAAACGTGCGACCACGCCAGTACCATGGGGTCCTGCGTCGCCGCGTGCTCTCCCTTCGTCAACCTGCCGAAAACTTCTTTTGCGCCTGGACCGTCATGCTCCAGCAGCGCCACCAATCCCAACCCGTACCACGCGCGAATCTGGTCCGGATATCTTGTAAGTACTTTCTGAAAGGATGCCTTTGCCGCCCGCGGATTTTTCTCCGCGATCTGCCGTTCGCCATCTGTCAGCGCCGCAATCGCTTCCGCATCGTTTGGCACGGTCGTGGGCGCCATCTTGTGCCGCGTTACTGCTTCGCTGGCAGCGTCGTCAGCGCTGTCCCCTCGATCCGCCGAGGCAAATTTGATTCCAGCAATCCGCTTGGCCTCCGTCGCAAGATTGATCCCCCTTACCAGGTCCGGGAAATAGATAGCCATGGACGGTTCGGAGCTCTCGTATTTCGCAAGCCCCTCAAAGATCGGCCTTACTAGAACATAGCCGTCCGCGTCATCGCGGTCCATCGCCGCTTCTCTTTCACCCGGCGAAATTCTCTTCAACTTAAGCTCCACCGCGCGCACCAAACATTCGGCGAAATAAGACGCAAAATCTTCATGCAGGTCGGGCGACAACCGGGGCGCAAGAGCGGCTTTGTCATAGAGCGGACGTTTCGCCGCGAGCACATGCGGATATTGCTGCGGGAGCGGATCAAGCAGGAAATGCAAAAAGGCGTGCCGCACAATGTCGGTTGGGATGTCATCCGCGCCGCTCAATACGATGGAGTAGTGCTCACCGGCGTTGCGAACGTTCGTGATCCGCCCTACCAGAGGCTCCAGAATGACCGTAAAGGTTCTCGGCGTCGTGGCATCCTGGAGGTGCCTCAGATAACCTGTCGCCATGAAAACAATCTGTGAAACCGGGTCGTGCACCTTTTCAATCTCCCGGTTATAAATGGGCTGCAGATCCCTCCATAGCCGTCCGATATTTTGTTCCGCATAATAATTGGAAAGGATTTCGCTGAAGCCCTGAAGCGCCAGCACCTCGATCGGCTGGTCGTCACGGCTCATGGTTATCCGGAACATAGGCGCGGGCCCGGACAGAAGCCCGAACCAGATGTACCGAGAGAGCGTGGCTCCTGAATCGGGCAACTCATGTTCCTTGTAGAATTTCCTGACTTCTTCCACCGCGGGCCCTTGCTGATGCTGCATCTGCTCGCGCAGACGAGCACGCAGGGGATGCCAGTTCTCCGCGCTGACATTTGCCTCGAACCCAGCCGCTAGCAGCGCGCACATGGTCGTGAACATCGCTTCGCTGCCGTCCACCGTAACGTTAGTAACGGGCGCGGGGTGGCGCGGCCCCGGAGGTAAAGGCACCTGTGTGCTCGAGGTCAGCGGCCCGAGAAATAGAACCGCTATCGCGCACAACACCGCCGTCATCGCTCGCCGAACTTGTTTTGTCATGAACTTTGCCGCGGCTCTCGCTTGAGCCCGTTTCTTCCTAAATCGCTTTCTCCATCTTTCAGGCTGAACGGACCCTCGCGTCTATCTCAACTTTCTTCGCCAACATCCCCTGGGGCGCTCACTCTCCTGTGGCGACCCTCCAGCATCCTGTCAATTTACAAGCGCGTTTCCCATCCGTCAAGGAATCGCAAACCTGTTCGCCTCGCGGCGCATCCAACTCTTGCAACTCCTGAAAGCATCTGCTAACAGTGAGGATGCGTTCACACCTGCCGCGGGATGGCTCGAACCTATGCGTTCCCTCGCTACGAATAAATGGGCACTAATCCTTGGTGTCTGCGTGCTGTCTGGATTGATGCCCCCGGCTCTGGACGCCCAACCAGTACCCAAAGTTGTCGCGGGCCAGACCCAACAATCTTCGGCTCAGGCGCCTGCCGGCGAACCTCCCGCCGATTCCTTTCCGTCCGGAAAACTTCGCATATCTCAGGAAGTTCAACTGACCGGGGATTCCTCCTGGCTCGACACCGGCATCGATGTGCAAGCGGGCGAGCACGTCGTTGCCACCGCCACCGGATCGTTGCGCTACGTCGGCCAGCAAGCCGACACCTCCCCTAGTGGCATCGCTCGTGGCTTCAAGGATCTTCTCCGAACTCTTCCCTTCAATGAAGCCGGACGCGGGGCTGTCATCGGCCGCATCGGCGAGGCAGCCACCTCTCAACCATTTCTCATCGGCCCCAAACGCGATCTCGTCTCGCCTATCTCCGGCCGCCTGTCGGTCGGCATCAATCAACTTAGCAGCGACCCGGGGGATGGTACGTACACGGTGCGTGTCGAGATTTACGCCGCCGATGCGAATTCCATTCTCTACACGGCCAAAACGGTGGCTTCCATCCGTGGCGTCGACAGTCACCTCTTTTCCAAAATCCCACGCCGCATTTCCGATAAAGCCGGTGACCCCGGCGACATGGTCAACTTCCTGATCATAGGCTCTCAGGCCTCGATGGAAAAAGTCTTCACGGCCGCGCGGTGGGTCAAAGTCGACGCCAATGTCACCGACGCGCTTCTTCACGGCCTCCTCGAAAGCATGTCCAAGGAATCCTACCTTACCATGCCCATGAGCCCGCTCTACCTCTTCGGCCGCCAGCAGGATTACGGCTGGGCCCACGCCGAACCGATTTCTGTTGTCGCCTCGCGCAATCACTTGCGTATTTGGAAAGCGCCCTTCGAAGTTAACGGCCAGACGATGTGGGTCGGCGCCGCCACTCACGACGTCGGCTTCGAAAGAGACCAGCGCAATAATGGAATCACTCACAAAATCGATCCCAATGTCGACCTTGAGCGCGACTATGTCGAAAAGACGCTTACTTCCACGGGGCTCGTCGACGAAGTTACTCACGTGCTCCCCGCAAACTCCATGCAAGAAGGCAAAACCGCCACCGGCGGCAGCTTCCATTCCAACGGGCAGGTCCTCGTTTTGAAACTCGGTGAATCTCCTCGGAAGCAGTGAGAAAATCCGCAATAGCGACGACTCCCCGAGAGTGAGAAGACTTGGCGCACCCTATCCATGTATTCAGAGCGTGCCAAGGCCCTTAGAGCGCCAGAACGACGCACGAGACGAGCTTCGAAGTTTTGGAGTATGATGGCATCCGCTGGGTACCAGCCGCTCGGCTCGTCACTTTTGACCGGAGCACATCATGCCCGTGACCAAACCCCAGAATGAAGCAGCCCGCCTCGCGGCTCTTCAGCGATACGCCATCCTCGATACCGATCCGGAACAATCTTTCGACGATCTAACTCAGCTGGCTTCCTTCATCTGCAAAACTCCCATCGCCATGATCTCCCTCATCGACGGTGACCGCCAGTGGTTCAAGTCCCGCGTCGGCGTCGCGGTTTCCGAAACGCCACGCGAGGTCGCTTTTTGTTCCAGCACGATTCTCCAGCCGGACATCTTGGTGGTTCCAGACGCGCTCCAGGACGAACGCTTTCGCAACAATCCCTTCGTGGTGGCGGAACCCCACATCCGCTTTTACGCCGGAGCGCCGCTCATCAACGAGGAGGGCTATGCACTTGGCACGATTTGCGTAGTTGACCAGACTCCTCGCGAAATGACACATGAAGAACGGGACACTCTCAAGGCCTTGAGCCGCCTCGTCCTGGCCCAGATGGAATTCCGCCGCAATCTGATCCTTTTGAAAGCAGCCCTGAGCGACCGCACGAAGGAAGAGCACGAGCGCGAACAAGAGCTCCTCAAAGTGCAGGCAACCCTGATGCGCGTCCTCGGCCTGCGCAACTCCGCCTCGGCCAGATAATCCCGCCGAGCTGCCCACTAATAACGTAAATAACGTATTTAGGATTATCCTGCGATTCCTGGCGTATGCGCGTGATCCTTTTGTTTTCTGACTGTTTCTCTAACGGTTAGGCAGCCCCTACCGCGCGCCGCAGCACTTCCCGCGAAATATTGGCTCCACTCACAACCAGTACCACGTTTTCTACGAAGTTCGCACTTCCACCTAACAGCGCCGCCGTACTTGCTGCGCCCGCTGGCTCCGCCAGCACATGTTCCTCGATGAGAAGCGTCTCAATCGCGCGCAACATTTGCTCCTCGCTCACCAGCACCACCTCATCCACGAGGCTCCTGATGTCGCGCACGTTCCCAACCTCCGGTGTTCGCGTCGCCAATCCATCTGCGATTGTGTCGCACGTCTTCGTCCTTACTACCCTGTTTTCTTTCCACGACCGGAAATATGCAGGCGCCTGTTCTGCCTGCACGCCGATGATCTTCACGCGCGGCGCAAGCTGTTTCGCCGCTGCGGCAATCCCGCGAATCAATGCCGTATCGCCCATCGGCACGATAATTGCGCCGACCTCGGGAACCTGCTCCAAAATTTCGCATCCAATCGTCCCTGGCCCCGCCGGCAAATTCGCATCCGTCGCATCATTCAAAAAATATACGCCCGGCCGCTTCGCATACTCCGCGGCCAATTCGAACGCCGCCGCTAAATCCCCTCCTCCGCTTTCGATAATCTCGGCTCCCAGCGCCGCGATTCGCCCGCGTTTCACGGGATTGCACCCCGCGGGAAGATATATCCGCGCCTTCACCCCAAGCAATTTCGCGGCATACGCCACCGCCGCTCCATGATTCCCCGTGCTGGATGCAATCACTTCTTCGACAGCGCCCTTTTTTAACCTCATCGCCAGCGCGTACAAAGCCCCACGCACCTTGAACGACGCTGTCGGCAGCTCCGTCTCCAATTTCAAATAAACGCGCTTCCCCGTCCGCTCGCTCAAAAACGGCGCCGCCACCAGCCGCGTCGCACCAAAATGTTTCGCAAGAAACGCTCGAGCGTTGCGAATCGCCTCGAGACTCGGCTCGATCGACAGTTTCGCGGCGCTGATTTCCGAGTTCATTCTTTCATCACCCTCATCCTCGATCGCGTTCTTGGAGTATACCCCGAGCGACCAAACTCGATTCCATAACAGCACTTCCTCAGGAATGCATTATTTTTTGTTTGGGGTGGATCTTTGGAGAGTCTATTCTTCTGATCCGCGTGTCGGGGTAAGCGCGCTTTGGCTCTCTCCCACCGAGCTCGCGGTTGCGTCAGCGCTAGCGATCCTGCTTGCTCTCCAGCAGAACGTTCAGAAGGCCTGCGAGTTGCGCTTCCTGCCGCAGAACTGCCGGTTGATGTTCGGCGGCGCCATCGCTGTTCGTGAGTTGCGCCAGGGTCGCTGCCAGATTCTTGACAGCCACGTCGTGCGGTACGTACGCGCGATCCGCGGGCGTGACAGCTTCCCAGCCCGATTCCGTTCGCCGCAATTCCCATCGAACTTTTTCGTGCCGCTGCTTCACTTGCGCTGCGCCGCCGCCGATCGTCACTTTCGAATCAACCACGAGCCGCGCCCAGCCATGCTCGCGCTTGACGTCCACCCGATCCACATGGAATTGCTCGACGATTACCACGGGCATCTGCGCTTTCATTGGGTCGGCGCTCCGCAATACTCTCCCGTACGCATCGCTCATCTCGGAGATTCCTTCCTCAACTTCCTCGCGCGTCGGAGGCTTGTTTCCTGTGGCGATCACTACGCTTGCAGGCATTTCGAACGCCGCCTGTGCCTTCTCCATGATCGGCGACACAGGCGGTGCAGGGGGGCCATAAATCACGTCAGTCTTCTCAGAAGCCGTTTCCGGCGGCCGGTTCGAGGGGTCAAAACCTGCCGTGGTTCGTTCCTCGACAACTGTGTCCACGCTACGCCGCCTATGGCTATCCGAATTCCTGGAAGCGCCAGCAGTATTCGCCGAGCGTAAAACCCCGCTCCTCTCCACTTTGTACCGGTAAAATCGCGGTCTACCCCTCGACCTCCAATAAGGTGCCTCGTAATCCTGTGCCTCCAATCCCGTTCTCACCAGACTGTAAAAACTGTGTTGCAGCGGATCGACAACGATTCCCACATGCCCTCGCCACGCGATTAAGTCGCCTGCGTGCGGGTACTTGACTCGCTCAAAATTTTCGTTGCCGGCATAGATTTCGAAAGAACTCGCGTATGGATACTCAAAGCCTGCATTCGCGTAAATCTGATGAACAAGGTGCGAGCAGTCCCGCATCCCCGCCGTCGGCTGATCCTCTTGCCAGGCCACATTCACGATCGATCGGCCTTCCTCAATGGTCAACAACCGTCGGCCCGACTCAGACTCATGAACCGGCACCGCGATCTGCGCCCTCGCGGACGCAACTCCAACCAGGCACACACATAATGCACACGTGCACGCCTTCGCGAAAACACTAACGAACCCGCGCGCCACACGCCGTTTGAATGTCGTCCGCACGCCACTCATCGAAACCCACCTCCAGCAAGCTCAGGGAACGCCTTCAGGTAAAAGGTTCCCCTCTTACTAGAGAACATTCAGGACTGGGGCGGGCAATGGGACTTGTCGTGGGCGTACTTGGCCGGACGGCCAGTAGCCGAGAACCTGCAAGAACAGGCTGGTCTTTAGCTTGGATGCGGGACGCAAACGATTAGTCCCCCTCAGGAACATCCACTAAGCTCACGCCGGTATGCGTTGCGTAACGGAGAATTTCAGAAGGGTCCCGCGTCGCGGGAGCGAGGCCGATATGTCTGAATTAAAGATGCAGTTAGTGGCTCGCGGTAGCGGCGGCTGCATCTGTTTTTCGCGAATTGTTCCAAAGCTGAATGTAAGGCTCCAAATCCTTCATCATTTTTTGAAACTGTGCGAGGTCCAGCGATTGCGCGCCGTCGCTGATCGCTTTTTCCGGTGCGGGATGCACTTCCACGATCAGGCCATCGGCTCCAATCGCAACTCCGGCCCGCGAAACCGCGGGCACCAAGCTGCGCTTCCCTGTTGCGTGGCTCGGATCCAGAATCACGGGAAGATGCGTCAGTTCGTTCAGCGCGGGAATCGCCGCGATGTCGCACGTGTTTCGCGTTTCCGTTTCAAACGTGCGAATTCCCCGCTCGCATAAAATCACGTCCGAATTTCCATGCGCCACGATATATTCCGCGGACATCAGCAACTCCTTGATCGTTCCGCTCATGCCCCGCTTCAAAAGCACCGGCCGCCCGCACTTTCCTAGCGCCTTGAGCAGCATGAAATTCTGCATATTCCGCGCGCCCACTTGCATTATGTCCGCGTAATTTGCGATCAAATCCACGTCGCGGTCACTCATCACTTCCGTGATAATCGCCAGTCCCGTGGCCTTTTTTGCTTTTTGAAGTAATTTCAGCCCTTCTTCTTCCATGCCTTGAAAATCGTACGGCGAAGTCCGCGGCTTGAACGCGCCGCCACGCAGAATTTTCGCGCCCGCTGCGGCCACTCCTTCCGCCGCACGCATGATCTGCGCTTCCGACTCCACCGAACACGGCCCCGCCATTACTACAAATTCGTCTCCGCCGATTTCGGTGCCGTTCACGCGCACGCGCGTCCTCCCGGAGCGAAATTGCTTGCTCACGAATTTGTACGGCGCGGAAATGCGCACCACTTTCTCCACCTGTGGCATGGACTCCACGGACTCCATGCATGCCGTCACGTCCCCCACTCCTACGACGCCGATCACCACGCGCTCTTCTCCTTCGATCGAATGCACCTTGTAGCCGAAGTGTTCCACCTGCTTGCGCACTTCATCGATCTCCTGACGCGTGGCGTGCAGCTTTATCGAAATAATCATGACATTTCCCTTTCGCTTCCATTTTTGATTCCTGAATTTTCATTGCCAAGATTCTGCAAAGTCCTCGTGGCAAATTTCCTCAACAAGCCCGCCCCAAAATAAAAAACCCACTCGGTGCGAGTGGGTCGAAGCTTTCTTTCGCTGCTGCTAATTACAGAATCGCCCCTCGCTCCCTATGTGGGTGGGTACCAAAAACGAAACCAATACGAGTAAGCGCCGCGTTTCATGGGCATATTGTATTTCGAATCGCCTCCCTGAAACAACCGGTTCTTTTCATCCCTGCTCTCGGACGCGGATTCATCGGCCGACGGGCCCAGCCACGGCAAGTTGACACGGATTGGATGGCTTCCTCTCTAATTAAGCAGCACGGCGATGCGGTACCGCGTGAAACCCGACGGAGCGTTATCGTGGCACGCGCCCACGGACGCTTTCCGATAAGTTCCATTCTTGAGATTCCGCATCAGGGGCTCGGGCAGTTTGCTGAGATCGGTGGCTTCAAATCGCATGACGTATAGCGCGGACGTGCCTCCGAGGCCACGGTTCATACCGCATGCCTTGCGTGCCTCCTCCGATGCATCTGCTCTCATCAATCCAGTTCGCCTCAATAATGAAATCACTTTTTCTTCCTGCTGCTGCAAACTCAAGTCCGCGATGGGCCGCGAAAAATCCTGAACCGCAAAAAGTCCGTCGCTTACCCTTACGGTCGCTATGCCTACCGCACTAACCTCCGCGTTGAGAATGTTCTTCCGGTGGCCAGGCGAGTGCATCCATCCCTCATGAATACTGTCCGGAGTGGGGCCCACGGCCACGTTCTCTGCGATCAGGGAGAATTTCGCTCCGTTCTGAGCGGCGCGTTCTTCCAGTGGCAGCTCACCCGGATACTGATGAGAGAGCTGATACTGTTGCGCCATGAGGAGCGCGTGCTGGCGGGCGGCCGTGGCCAAGGCATTGTCCCACTTGAGCGGCTGCAGTCCTGCTGCGGCACGTTCGCGGTTGGCATCGTCAAGAAGAAGTTTCTCCTCGGCCGACGGCTGCGATGAGCGCGGCGGGCGATCCTGAGAATGCGTCAAAGAAAGGGAAAAAAAACAGCAGAGCAGGCTACCGACGGTTGCGGTTCGGACTAAGCGGCAACTCTTCATCGAGCATTAGCCGCGGACACGGACGGCGCTGAAGCTGAGGATGACATGCCCGCCGGAAGTAGGCCTTCCAAAGCTCATCATCGGACGGAAACGCGAAAAAAGCAGCATCTGGTCGAGCTGATGGCGCAATTCGGGACTAGTGGGACCGGAAAGAATCTGGTAGTCAGCCATCTGGCCGTGAGCGTCAACGGTGACATCAACCATAAGACCATGCGGCAGAGAGAGCTCAAGTTCGTGCTGCTCGAGCGCCCAGGCTTGCGGGTAATCGGACAACGATAGGAGTTCGGGTTGGCGAAGAATATTGAGCGGCACGTCATTGGATACCGCGCGCACAGTAATGCCCGGCACCATCAATTGAAGAACAAGAACGAAAATCACGATCGCGGAAAAAACTCCACCGGTGGCCGGAACGGAAAGCGGGCGAAAAACGTTGTCGAGCAGAATTTCCGCGCGGTCGCGCATTTTTCGCACTAGACTGGACCAATCTCGCGAGTGCTCCGCCTGGGCCGCAGCCACCTTGATGCGCACAGCCAGATCGGCGGGCGGGACGTTTTTCGGCATGCGCGAGAGCAAAACCGAAAGCTTGCGGAAACGCTCCAACTCCGCGCGGCAAACGGTGCATCCGTTCAAGTGCTCGCCAATCTGTGCGCGCTCCGCAATGGACGCCGTTCCGGTGATTGCGTCGTCGAGATAGCCCGCCAGGTTTGTCCGTACCGTGGTGCACTTCATGGAAGCCCCTCCCCTGCGTCGCTTGCCCGTAGGGAATTACCTTGCGAAGAATCATGGATGCGCCGCGCCGCGGAACAGGCGTCGCCGAAGGGCGACGGCCGCGGCTCGGCCACAGCACCATGTCCGTTGCCGTACGCTTGGCCGTGAGAAAAAGTACGCGATTCGTGCTCACCCAGGAGCGGCTCGAGAACTTGCCGGAGGGAGCGACGCCCGCGAAGAATGCGAGACTTCACCGTGCCAACGCTGCACTCGAGAACTTCGGCGACCTCCTCGTAACTCAAACCTTCGAGGTCTCTCAGGATGACGGCAGTGCGAAACACGTCTGGAACTTCCTGCAATGCCTGCTGCACGGCAACTTGAATTTCTCGCGAAGCAAGCTGCTCAAAAGGAGTTGCGCCGAGATCTTCAATTTCGATCGAGGTGTGGCCCTCTTGCGCTTCGGCATCGATCGAAACATTTTTCTGCAGATGACGCTTAAACCAGCGCTTGTGATTGAGCGCTTCGCGAATGGCAATGCGGTAGAGCCAGGTTTTCAAAGAGCTGCCTTGCCGGAACTTGCGAATCCCACGGAAGGCCTTCAAAAAAACTTCCTGCGAGCCATCGGCAGCGTCCGAGCTATCGCCGAGCATGCTCAGAATTAGGTTATAGACCGGCGCGTGGTAGTGGGTGACGAGCCAGTCGAATGCCATTTCCGAGCCTGCTTGCAGCTCAGAGACGAGTTCGGCTTCATCGCGGCCCCAAGAAAGGGCGCTGGCCCATTCGGACACTGCCGGCCTTTCCGGCCCAATTAAATTGCTTGGGCCACCCTGCTATCAGGTCCATCGTTAGAACGCCACGTTAGAACGCCACGTTAGAACGCCACGTTAGAACGCCACGTTAGAACGCCACGTTAGAACGTTGGACCCGGGCCTTCTTGCAAGTACGATCCCGATCTCGCCGGGAGCGACTTGCGACCGGGCACGGCAGTCTGCGGATGCCGAACCCGATGTCCGCTCTCACTTCCTTAGACACCAGAAGAGACGGATATGTTTCTCGTGCCGTGGCGTTGGCGGCAACAAGTGTAATTCTGGCACTTTGCGAGTCGTGGCGCAACGGTACAGGAGAACCACTGAGGGTGATGGGTGCATGCTTGGCTGCAGTTGGATGGATTGACCATGGCGTTCTGCGCACGTAGAATGGTGCTGCACGTAAAACCGTGCTCAGGCGGCGGAACGATGAAATCGAACGTTACCTTGAAACTGGACGCGGACCTTTTGAAGGCAGCGCGCGTGTTGGCGGCGGAGCAAGGGACTTCCATCAGCCGCATGCTTGCCGACAAGCTTGAAGAACTGGTGCGGGAACGCGCGGGATATGACCGCGCGCGGAAGCGGGCGTTGGCGCGACTTCGCGTTGGGATAGATCTGGGCTGGACGCGGCCTGATTCGCGGGACGAACTACATGAGCGATAAGTATTTTCTGGATACAAATATTCTGCTGTGCGCGCACGACCTGAAGCAAGGAGCGAGGTACGAGCGGGCGCGGGCCCTGGTGCAAGAATTGTGGGAGAGCGAAAACGGAGTGTTGAGTACACAAGTCCTCCAGGAACTTGGCGTTTGTCTGCGGCGCAAAGTTGCTCGTCCGTTGTCGGCGGAGGGTACGCGCAAGGTGATTCAAGATTATTCGAGCTGGGAAATCGTGGTGAACACCTCGGAATCGGTGCTTATGGCGTTGGACATAGAGGGGCGCTACAACATTTCGTTCTGGGATGCGCTGATTGTGCAGGCGGCGGGGAGTTGCGGGGCCGAAGTGCTCTACTCCGAAGATTTGGCAGACGGCCATAGCTATGGTGACGTGCGCGTGATTAACCCGTTGAAGTGAAGGAAGCAACAGCCGCAACGTCAAAACCCGCACCCTCGAAAACCCCAATGGACGTGGCACCGAGCGACTCGGTGGGGGCAGGCCGCCTAATCAGGTGGCGCACCTTTGTGTTTCGTTTTTCAAATGGTGCGGCTTTTGGCGTCGCTTATTTCTTGTTTGTCATTCGCCTCAGCGCGCGGTGGAGAGGCCGGGGGGCAGCGGGGGATACGCAGTGGCGAGCAGGAAGACAGGAGTTAAAGGATGATGTAGCGGCGCAGCACGCGCTTTCGTCATTCTGCTGCGAAATGAGTTGTAAAGCGTAGAATGAAGTTGTCTTCGGGCTAGGAAGGAGACTCCAAATGAATCCGGATCAAACGCAACGGCTGCAGTGGATGGCGCTTACTGTCTTGGGAATCGTCGCAGGCCTTGCATTAGCGCTTCCCCTGGGCGCGCCGATTTTTGCGGTGCTTGGCGCGATGGCGGGAACGCCGATTGTTTTGGGCATCGTGGGATTAAGCCTCGGGACGGCGCAATGGCCGGTCATTCGCCGGCATGTTTCGTCATCCACGTGGTGGGTGGTTGGCAGCGCGGTGGGAATGGCGGTGGGACTTACGCTCGGAGTGATGCTCGTGGAACAAATCGGGCGCGCCATCATCGGCGGGCCGATCAATTTTCGGATGCTTGGAGTTCCCGCGCGCGCGGCCAGCTTTGGAACGATTGGGCTGCTTGGTGGCGCAGGCGTGGGGTTCGCGCAGTGGCTCGTGCTGCGGCGGCAGGCTGCGAACTGTGGTCGGTGGGTTCACGTCAACGCGCTAAGTCTTGGAGCTGGGCTTGCGTGCGGATCGCTGCTCGCCGATGTGCTCGTCCTGAGAACCGGCTCACTGGCAAGCACCGCCGTGTTGCTCTTGATTGGCAGCGGCGTTGCGGGCGTGTGCACGGCCAAGGCGCTCGCCGGAATGTTCACCCGACAGTCTGAGCAGGTTTCGGCAACGCGCCGATAGTCGAACTGCGGATCGCCATGGTTTGCTCGGCCGCGTGATGGCGCAGTAGCGAGAAAATCTGCGGAACGAGCGTAGCGACGACGCCAGCGAGAACTGTTAACTGGCTGCATGATTGACGGTGTATACGATTGCTAGATGGAGCGGCGGTGGCGCGGAAAGACTCGACAGCGGGCCGCTTCCGAAGATAAAGATAGTGTGCACGATCACACGTCCAATCCAGAAGACCTTCGCACGAGGACCGGGGAGTTGCTGCCACTATGTCCACGCTGTCAGAGCTCGAATTCCTGCTCGTATCCAATGATTACGCGACGCTCACCGCAGTTTCCGGCGGCGTGAAAAAATACCGGGCAAAATTTGCTCTGGTGCCAACGTCGGAAGCGGCACGGGATTACCTGGAGCGGAAGAAAATCGACGGGGTATTTGTGGATATGCAGCTTCCCGGCACGTTGGAACTGATCGAGGGAGTTCGAAAAGGAGCATCGAACGCGAAGGCGGCGATCTTCGCTTGTGTCGAGAACGCGCGGCAGTCCACCGCCACGCTTAACGCCGGGGCGAACTTTCTGCTGCGGAAGCCGCTGAGCGTGGACGGCGTGGAGCTGCACATCACCATTGCGAAGGAGATCATGCTGCGAGAGAGGCGGCGGTATTTCCGCCACCCGGTCAACCTGCCCGTGACGCTGAAGGCTGGAGAAGCGGAGCAGCATGCACGGATCGTCAATTTGAGCGAAGGGGGCATGGCGGTTCGCGGGGTTAAGGCCCTGAAGCAAACAACGGGGATAGAGTTCTGGTTTGCGTTGGCGCTTGGCGCGGAGATCAGCGGGAAGGGACTGGTGGCCTGGACGAGCTCGGAAGGGATGGCGGGAATCTTGATCCACACTCTGCAAGGAATGGGCCGCGGACATCTCGATGCTTGGCTGACAGCACGCGAACAGCTTTTGCCCATGACCGACAACAGCAAGGGTTAGCAGTAGGATTCCAAAATGGCACTGTGGCCGGAACTGCCTGGGATTGACACAGGGGATTGCCTAAATTGGAAAGCAGGAATTAGTTAGGTTCCGGTCGGCTCGAAACCTCTAGTAATATAGGAATTTGCGGCGAAATAGGGTAGCGTTTGGGCGTAGGGATTTGCCCAAAACGGGACGCTTTTCGTGTATTCGAGTGGTTTTTGGTGCACACCCCCCAGATTTATCCTGGGGAGGCGGAGAATGCGCAATGACGCGTTCGGATGAGCTCAAGAATCTGGCGACGTTGGCGATCCTGGCCACGGTGTACTTTGTTGCCGGGAAGCTGGGGCTGCAACTGGCGTATGTAAACGCCAGCGCGACGGCGGTTTGGCCGTGTACGGGGATAGCGATCGCGGCGTTGCTTGTGTATGGCTACAAAGTTTGGCCGGGCATTCTGGTTGGCGCGTTCCTGGTGAATTTGACGACGATGGGCACAGTGGAGACGTCCATCGGAATCGCGATTGGAAACACGCTGGAAGGCTTGGCGGGATGCTATTTGGTCAACCGCTTCGCGCGTGGAAAAGAGGCGTTTGCCAGGGCGCAGGATATTTTTAAGTTTGCGCTGCTGGCGGGCATGGCGGCGACAATGGTGAGCGCGACGATTGGGGTCACGACGCTGGCCCTGGGCGGCTTCGCGGATTGGTCATCGTTCAGATCGGTCTGGAGCACGTGGTGGCTGGGGGACGCGGTCGGGGCGGTAGTCGTAACGCCGTTGTTGCTGCTGTGGTGGGAGAACCCTCGCGTGAGATGGACGCGCGAGCAAATTTCGGAGTTGACTCTCTTGTTCTTGGGACTTTCCTCGACTGGCTGGGTCGTCTTCGGCAAGCCATTCCACTCGGAACTGAAGAATTATCCTTTGGAGTATTTGTGCATTCCCTTTCTGATCTGGGCGGCGTATCGATTTGGGCGCCGCAAGGCAGCGACGGCAATCTGTGCGCTGTCGGGGATTGCGGCGTGGGGCACGATGCATGGGTATGGACCATTCGCCAGGGAATCGCAGAACACATCGCTGCTGCTGATGCAGGTCTTCATGGGGATTGTGGCCATCACGACGCTGGCTTTGGCTGCGGAAGTCACTGAGCACCGGCGAGCCGAGGAACGCGTTAGGAACTTGGCGGTCAGTGATCCGCTGACCGGGCTTGCGAACTACCGCCAACTCGTGGAAGCGCTGGAGTTGGAGATAAAGCGATTTGGGAGAACCGAGCGGCCGTTTGTAGTTTTGCTGCTGGATCTGGACGGACTTAAGAGAATTAACGACGCGCATGGCCACCTGACGGGCAGCCGGGCGTTGTGCCGGCTGGCGGATATGCTCCGTTTGTATTCGCGTGAGATGGATACAGCGGCGCGGTACGGCGGCGACGAGTTTGTGCTGATCTTGCCGGAGACAGACGCGGAAGCGGCGCGGTTGGTGGCGCAGAGAATTTCAAAGCGTTTGGCGGAAGATGGAGAAATACCGCAGATTTCGGTGAGCATCGGGACTGCCGTCTATCCGGAGGACGGAGAAACAGTGAACGAGATTTTGGGCGCGGCGGATCGTGACTTGTACCGCGAAAAAAATATTCCAAAGAAGAGAACGCTGCTGCCGAGCTGAACTTCCGTGTTTCCCATTTACCTTCCGTTCCGAAGTTGAGCTAGTGAAGTGGCCCAGTGAGTGGTGACTCGTGACTGTTGACTCGTGCAAAACGTGCCGAGAGCTGCGATGAGGCTTCAAAGTTCGCCGCAATTCTTCCGTCTCAATTCAAATTTGTTTCGAAAAAATGGTAGGCGAGGTTGGCTGTTTGCGTATGGATTTCATCGCGGAGGATGCCTGCCCTGTCGAGGCAGAGCTTGGGTTGCGTTCGGCGTCCGAGCTCCGCGCAAGTGGCGAGAAAGGTGTAGTGGCCCACTTCCTGAATGATAGTGAGCTGCGCGCTCGGGATGTGGGCGGCGAAGAACTTGGCGCTGGATTCAATAGGGACGACTTCATCGGCTGAGCCGGCGACGATTTGCGCGGGAATGGAGATTTTTGCAAGTGAGTCAGGATCGAAAGCAGGCCCCAGAGCAGGGGCGATGGCAAAAATGGCGCGGATGCGCGGATCGCGGTGAGACTTGGCGCTTTCGAGGAGCGCGGCTTGTATCGCGGTGTCCGTTTTGGCGAGAGCAGTGCCTTTAGCGAGTAGGCCGGGGTACTCAAGCGTATCGGCGCACGCGCCATCGGCTTTGGGTGATTTGCAGAAATCCTGATAGCGAGAGAGTTCCGCGATACCACCGGCTAGCTCGAGGACCGTGAGACCGCCCAGCGAGAAACCGGCCGCGCCGATGCGATGGGGATCGATGTGTGGGCCAAAGGTGGAATCGCCGAGCATTAGGTTGATGACGGCGCTGAGATCGCGGGCACGCTGGCCCCAAAGAATGGCTCCCGGAATTGTGTAATCTTCGAGAGCATTGTTGCCGGGATGATTTACGGCGGCTGCGATGAAACCGTGCGAGGCCAGCGCGTAGCCAAGCCAGGCCATCATGATAGAAGAGCCGCCGATGCCGTGAGAGAGCAAGATCAGCGGAAACTTTTCGGGAGCTGCGATGAGGGGAGCGCCGGGAGCGGCTTTTCCGGCCCTGCCAAATGGGTTATCGGGGGAGCCGATCCATTGCGTCTGCTCGACCGCTGTGGGCTCGGCGGGGTACCAGATATCGGTGACCAGGGCGTGAGTTTTTGCGCCGCGCCAGTCGTACGGTTCGGGAGGCGTGAAGTGGCGATTCATCACTCCGACCTTGTAGCTGATGGTCTTTGGGGAGCGGGCTTCGGCGGTGGATACAAATGCGACAGATGCAGCGAAGTAGAGAGCGAAGATGAATGCGCGCGTACGGTTCATGTGGTTTCCGGAGTCACGGAATATCGGGAACACTTTAGACGATTTGCAGTAGATTTTGCGAGCGGTTAGGTCCCGCAACGAGTCGGAGATCGCTTCCCACAACCCCGTTTGTGGCCAACCTCCGGATAGCCGACCGCCCGGGAGTCGGTCCTACTGTGGTTTGCGTTTCGGCGGCTTGCCAATCGCGAGCAGGAAGATGGCACTCTTGTCCTTTGCATGCGGTGAAAAGAATTTAATTACATCATCGTCGAAGAAGGTCAGCCCGGTCGCACCCAGGTGCTGGGCATACACAGCCAAGTAGACTTTGCCGCCGATGGCACCCGCCTCTAGCTGGATGGCCCGGTAACCGCGGTTCCCGTATCGCTCCAGGATGCGGTTTAAATCGGCCAGAAAGAAGATGTCCACGCAGGCGTCCGCCGGCAGCTCCTGCTCAAGTCCAAGGCGGTAGGCCTCGGCGCGGAATTCCCCCTCCTTCAAAAGCTCCAGGGTGTTGTGCTCACGCCCGAAGAAGTATGCACCCGGCTTGAGCCCCTCGACTGAATGCACGATCAGGTAAAGATCATTAAGCTGCGCGCCGGGAGGCTCAAGGAAGTCAGCCGGAAGACCTCGCGTGGCGTAGTCGAAGATCGTAGAAAGTTGTGCCAGCGTAATGGAAGCCGCCTTATCAAACGTTCGGGTAGAGCCGCGGCGCAGGATTACCTGCTCGGTCGTGTCCTTCGGTTGTTCTTCTTCCGGCAGGCGCGGGAGGCGAACTACCTCGCCCGCCAGGGCGGAAAATGGAGGGACTGGTGGCTTGCAGCGCCACTGATTTACTTCCTCTACGGAGTCAAGTGAAGACGCATCGTGCATCTCAAGCATGGCAGGATATTCGACCTCGTGCTGTGAAAGCGGGATCGTCTCCAGGCCTAGCGCTGGAACTTCTACCGGTTCCGGCAGCGAACTCTCCGATGTGTGCCCGATCGGTACGAGGCACAAGGAAATCTCACGCCGCGTATCCAGATCGAGCAGGCGGTTCACCTCGGCGTCCACGAATCCGAGCACGATCTCCGCCGGCAGCCCCGAAGCCGCAGAAACGGCCAGCATATTTGCCAGCAGGGTGCCGTTGTCCCAACCGAAATGGCGATAGGTGCGCGCCTGGTACTTCCAGGCGTTTCGCCAGTACGTTCCGGTGCAGATGATCGTGGCGGGGGCGTGAGCCACCGCGAGTTCCATCGCCGTCGCCTGAGCCAGGTTTCCGCGAAAATTACCCTTTCGCAGAAGCCGTAGCGATACATCCGCCGGATTGAAGTGATACACGCCAGCATCCAAGCCCGGGAGATCACCAGTCACGACATACAGTTCGATCTCGTAGAGGGCTCCGGTGCAAGCTGCGGCGCGAAAGAAGATTTCTCCACCCGGATATGCACGCTGTTTGGTAATCCCTGCCGAGAAATAGAGGAGGCGCGCCAGATCCTCAACGCCAGGGACCGAAACAGCCCGCGACGAAGGCACTGGTTCTGAGATTGCGGAGAGCGCGGCCACCCCTGTTTGCGGCACGTCCCGCGGCAGTGGAAGAGGCTCTATCTTTGGGTAGATTTTGAAAGGCAACGGACGATTCGCCCAGTCCAGGAAGGGAGGATGGTTACGAACACTCCAGTAGGAGTGCTTCGTGCCGTCGTGATACTTCCAAGCTGCCTGGATTTCACGGTTGTTCATCGGCTGCTACGCCAGACTAGCACCTGCCGGGACCACGAGCGCAATGAGCTTGTGACCGAAGATTGTGCCTGGATCCCGGGCCAGCCCGAACTTATCCAGAAGTCGGCTAGTAGGAAGTGATCTCCGCGCCTGCCGCCAATTCTGGAAGGATTACGGGCTAACCGGAAGTTAATCCGGGTTCGAAGTCCGGTTCGCGGACAACATCACCACTGATCTCCCCGAACCCCGTTTCCGGGGATGTATCGATCAAGAAGCCGGAGTTCGCAGGATAACTTCAAGTTAGCGTCACCGCTGCCCAACGCGCCCTGCAGCAAACCTGAATGTGATAAAATCCGCCAAATCACCATGCTCCTTGAGGGGAACTTATCGTGAATCCAAACAAAGCGTTGTGGGAAAAAGGCGACTTTACGGAGATTGCCGCCTTCATGCGTGAATCTGGAGAAGAAGTCGTGAATTCGATCAGGATAACGCTGCCGCTGAGGGCCTTGGACCTCGGCTGCGGCGACGGCACCACGGCGATGCCGCTGGCCCTTTTGGGGGCCGAAGTAACTGGAATCGACATCGCCAGGAACCTCGTGGAAGCCGGAAACAAGCGAGCCGCGGAAGCAGGTCTCGACCGTTTGAAGTTTCGTGAAGGAGATGCGTGCAACCTGGACGGGGTTGCAGACCATTCATTTGATTTGACCCTCTCCGTGTTCGGCGCCATGTTCGCACCCAAGCCCTTCGATGTCGCCAAGGAGATGGTCCGAGTCACAAAACCAGGAGGCCGCATCGTGATGGGCAACTGGATCCCCAACGATCCGACATTCGTGTCCCAGCTCCTCAAAGTCAGCTCGGCGTTCACGCCTCCGCCTCCGGAAGGCTTTGTTAGCCCGATGACGTGGGGAGTCGATACTCAGGTGGTCGAACGCTTTGGCCAGGCCGGAGTGCCCCGGGAGAAAATCTCCATGGTCAAGGATACGTTCCATTTCAAATCGCCAGATAAAAGCCCGGCACACTTCATCGACCTATTCAGGCGATTCTATGGCCCGACCATGAACGCTTACGATGCCGCCGAAAAGAACGGAAAAGTGGAGGAACTCCACCGCCAGCTTGTGGAACTGGCGAAAACGCAGAACCAGAGCAAGAACGGTGGCACTTCCATTCCTGCCACATTCCTAAGAGTTTCAGTTTCCGTTTGACGTTCGATTCTGACACTAGATGCCCTCCGTCGACCCTTTGAACTCGCAGCCGTAACCGGAAATGTGGGTACTAGCGAACTGGTGGAAGATGCGAGTTGTTAGGAGACTGGGATTGGGCTAGCCTCCGGTGACGTGTTTATCGGCAACGGGCGTGGTACGTCAAAATCAAAGCACGTGATCAAGCTGGAGGCACAATGATTCGAGAACGGGCGCTGAAAGTCGTGCTGGTGCTTGTCGGATGGCTTTTTGTAGCTGCGATTTATCCGGTGTGGATGGCTTTATGGCATCCGGGTCCGTCGGATGATACGGGCGATACGATGATGATGAGCCTGTACTTCACGCTGGGGGTTTTCCTGCTGATGGCCGCGCGCAAGCCGGCGGCGCATCGGAGCCTGATCGCGTTTGCGGCATGGTCGAGTTTCGCTCATGCGGTGGTGATGTCGGCGCTGGGATTCTATATCCCGAGTGAAAAGACCGGATTTTTGATCGGTTCCGCCGTGCTCGTGGTGATTGGGGTGGCGCTGCTCGCGCTGGTACCTGCAAAGCAGTCCGTTGAGCGCGTATCGGCAGCCGGTGCGTAGGCTCTTTGTATTCGTGACCGTGGTGTTGGAGGTGACGACGGAGACAGACTGAACTCTGTCCCACCAGCTGGTTAACCATTAACACCCCCCTCCCCTGGTTTTTCATAAGTGTTGATTCTAAAGAATTTAAGTTTTCTGTAAGTCTATTAAAATCAACACTTGTGGGCAGTTGCGTAGACGTTGATTCTAAATAACTTGCTTGCGCCAATTGCCCTACAATTGTGCAAAATGCCCGTGTGTTTCGTAAGTATTGCGAATAAAAGAGTTAAGGCGAAGAACTGCTCCAGAAAGCAAAAACGCCAGCGAGAAGCTGGCGCCACTGGGAGGAGACCCAATAATCTACGAAAAACAGTGTAAGCCAGAAGTCACTATTTGTCAATAGCGAAGTTCGATATACAACCTCTTGCGGTTGGCGATGATGCTTTCACTGTGGTTGCAGCGAGATCTAAACACGCACTGGCAAAACCCGCACTTGGAGCTGCAGTGGCGTACTCGAACATGTCTGGGTCTGGTTACCGGGCTAGTCGGCACTCGTGGATGAAAGTTGTATCGACTTCGCCTTGTAGGCATTTGTGAAGCGGACTCGGACTAGCCAGAAAGTCAGCAAAATCAGTGGAAGTACGGAGAGAATTAAATACAAGGTTGTGCTGAATAAAGCCGGGGATAGATGTTGCCCCAGCCCCACAGTCGAAAGCAATCTCAGTGGGCGGTTTGAGGGTCCCAGGAAAAAAGACCCTGCTGCGATGAATAGCCCAAAGCACATACGCCAGAGATGCCGGGCGATGCGCTTTGCTCCAAAAAGGCCGCCGCCCAACAACATGCGCACGTCCCCCGCGGCTGCCAGCAGCATGACCGAACCCATGAAAAAGGTCATCCCGACGGGGACTCCGCCTTGTGAGCTCGCTCCGCTGCGCACAACTTTAATGCCAACCATCCAAGTGAGAATACCGAGGGCCAAAGGAATCAGGAGCACGACCCAATCCAAACGGCTCGTTTCCCCGTCTCTGCGCCTGGCGGTTAGCCAGGCCGTTCCGATGAGATAGAAGGTTAGAATCCCGCCGCTGATGTTGTTTGGTTGATGCCGAGTGATGGCAAGGTACACGGCGAAAACGGCCATGGTGAGCATGGATGCGACAAAGACCTTTCCCGCCAACACATGGCGCGGGGAGCCTTTGCGGAAGGACACTGCGGCGGTTCCGGACAGCAACCCCAAGGATCCAGCGCAAATGTGGACAATCAGGATGGGCGAGTAGGGCATTGGGTCTTCTTGAAGATATAGACGGGGGCCGAAGCCCAGATATTTCAGAGAGTGTGATTCTAGTATGTTCTAAAACCGAACACGCGAGCAAGGAGCGTGCGGCGCCCGACAGTATCAGCCCAAAAGCCACGTGATTGATGAACGCGGCGACCTGAGACTGACCAACTATCTGCCGGTGGTTGGGGATTGACAGGCAGTGCTATCCGGCATACCGTTCGCGGCCAATGAGAAACTTGAGTTGGGTCCGATGAAAAACAAACTTCTGGGAGCGGTGATTCTTGCAGCGACAGTTGCAATTGGCGCATCGCTTGTTCAGGGCTGGGATGTGCTGTCAATGCCCACTCTGGCGCCGATGATTTTGCGATGGGTGGCAATCGTGCTGATTGCGGTTTATTCCACGTCGCGGCGTTCGCTGACTGGGTGGATTTTTGTTGGTTTATTGGCGGGCGCGGAATTGGGGGACGACTGGCCGGGCGTCGCGATCAAACTACAACTGCTCGGCACGATTTTTCTGCGGTTGATCAAGGTGATTATTGCGCCGCTGCTTTTTGGGACGCTGGTGGTGGGGATTGCGGGGCATGCGGATCTGCGGAAAGTGGGGCGGCTGGCGCTTAAGTCGCTAGTGTACTTCGAGGTGGTTTCGACGCTGGCGATGTTCATCGGGCTGGCAGCCATCAACCTGAGCCGCGCGGGCTATGGCGTGAGCTTGCCGGCTGCGGGGACGGGCGAAACGGTGAGTGTTGTGCCGCACACGGCGACGCAGATCATCACGGACATTTTTCCCGAGAACATCGCGAAGTCCGTGGCGGAAGGGCAGATCCTGCAGGTGGTGGTGTTCAGCGTGCTGTTTGCCATGGCGCTGATCCTGGTGCCGGAGCCAAAGCGGCGGCCGATGCTGGACTTCGCGGGTAGCCTTTCGGAAACGATGTTCAAGTTCACGAACCTGGTGATGTATGCGGCGCCGATTGGCGTGTTTGGGTCGGTGGCTTACACGATCGGGCACCTCGGACTGGGAGTACTGCTGCCGCTCCTGAAGTTATTGGGGACGATGTATGCGGCGCTGCTGTTTTTTGTGGTGTTCGTGTTGTTTCCGATTGCGCTGCTGGCGCGGATACCCATCAAGCGATTTCTGCACGCGGTTACCGAGCCGCTGACGATTGCGTTCGCCACCGCGAGTTCCGAAGCGACTCTGCCGCGCGCACTCGAGGAAATGGAATTGTTCGGCGTGCCGCGGGAAACGGTGGCGTTCGTTTTGCCCACCGGCTACAGCTTCAATATGGATGGAGCGGCAATCTATCAATCGCTGGCGTTGATTTTTGTGGCGCAAGCCGCGGGGATGCACCTTTCCCTTGGACAGCAACTGGTGATGATGCTGACGCTGATCATCAGCAGCAAAGGGACGGCCGGCGTGGCGCGGGGTTCACTGATAATCGTCTTCGCAGCGGCTACTACATTTCATCTGCCTATGGAGCCGCTGTTTTTGCTTTTTGCCATCGATCAGCTGATGGACATGGGGCGAACCGTCGTCACGGTGCTGGGCAATTGCGTCGCTTGCGTGGTGATAGCGCGGTGGGAGGGTGAGTTTCGAAGCGAAGAAGCGCGCTGAGGTAATTCATGGCTTTTCCTGTTGACATGCCACAGGAAGGTTGGAATACTCCTGTGGTGGAACCACAGGAGGAAGCATGGCGGAAGGAAGATCGGAAATTCTGCAGGGCACGCTGGACTTGATGGTGCTGAAGACGCTGGCGGCGATGGGTCCGCAGCATGGCTACGGAATCGCGCGACGGATCGAACAGATCAGCGAAGAGGCGCTGCAGATCAATCAAGGAACGATTTATGCGTCGCTGGTGCGGCTGCTGCAGCGAGGTTGGATTACCGGGGCCTGGGGCGCATCGGACAACAATCGCAAAGCCAAGTTTTATTCCATCACGCGAGCGGGACGGAAGCGGCTGGCGTCGGAGGCCGAAAACTGGGAACGCATCAGCGGCGTGATCGGACGCGTGCTGCGTATCGCCGAGCGTGGGTGACGCAATGCTCGGCTGGATCAGAATGCTAGGCGCTCGAATTCGAGGATGGTTGTCGATGCGCCGCGTCGATGAAGATTTTTCGCAAGAGCTTCAGCAGCACTTGGAGATGCTCACGGAAGAAAACATGCGGCGGGGCATGACTTTCGAAGAAGCACGGCGAGCGGCAAAGGTGCGGCTGGGAGGAATAACACAACTTCGAGAGACACACCGCGAACTGCACGGATGGCTTGCGTTCGAGACTTTTTTCCAGGACGTTCGATATGCGCTGCGAACACTGCGGAAGAATCCAGGGTTCACACTGGTGTGCGTTCTAACGCTGGGACTCGGCGTCGGAGCAAGCACGGCGATTTTTAGCGTGGTCAATGCTGTTTTGCTTCGTCCTCTTCCCTATCCAAATCATCAGCGGCTTCTGCGCATTGAAGAGAGGCACCCGGGCGGCAGTTCGGGAAATTTTACGTACGCGAGCTTTCTAGATATCGAGCGGGAAGCGAAATCGGTCGAGAATATTTCCGCGTTCCGTCCGTGGAGCTTCAATCTGACCGGCGCTGGTGATCCGGAACAAGTTTCAGGAGCAACGGTATCGGGAAATTTCTTTTCTGCGCTCGGAAGCAAGCCCTTGCTGGGGAGATTGATTCGCGCGGAGGACGATGCGCCAGGCGGGGATAGTCACGTGGCCGTCGTCAGTTATGCGCTGTGGCAAAGCCGTTTCGGAGGCGATCCCGAAGTCGCAGGAAAGATGATGCGAGTAAGTGGTGAGGATTATCAGGTCATCGGGGTGATGCCACGCGGGTTCGATTATCCAGAAAAATCAGAGATATGGTGCCCGCTGGTTCCGGGCGGGCAGCTCCGAGACAACCGCCGCGCCCATCTGCTGACGGTGATTGCGGATCTTCGGACCGGAGAGGCAATCGGGAACGCGCAGGGTGAAATCTCGGCGTTCGCGAAGCAAATAGAAAAACAGAATTCGGGAGTGGATCCGGACATGGCCGTCGCCACGGTCTGGTTGAAGAAGAGTGTCATCGCACCGGTGCAACCGGCGCTGCTAACTTTGATTTTCGCTGTCGGACTGCTGCTGATCATGGCGTGCGCCAATCTGGCAAATTTGTTGCTGGCGCGTGCAGCAGCGCGGCAGAAAGAATTTGCGATTCGTCTTGCGGTCGGCGCTGGTCGCGTGCGTTTGGCGCGCCAGCTAGTGACGGAGAGTCTGGTGGTGGCCTTAATCGGAGCGGCGGTCGGACTGGGAGTTGTTGCCTGGAGCCTTCAGTTCATCGTGTCTCTGAATTCGCGAGACATGCCGAGGTTCGGGGAAATCAGCATCGATTGGCGGGTGCTGGGGTTCACGCTTCTCGTTTCGCTTTTTACAGGACTGCTCTTCGGTCTGGCGGCGGCACTTTCCGGGACGAAGACAGATTTGAACATCTCGCTCAAGGAAGGCGCTGCGGCATCGAGCGGCGGCAGTCGGCGTGGTTCCAGTCAGACGCTGGTTGTGCCGCAATTCGCGCTGGCCGTGGTGCTATTGGTGGGCGCTGGCTTACTTGGCAACAGTTTTGTGCGTCTCCTGCGGGTGAACCCTGGCTTCCATCAGAACGGAGTTCTATCCCTGGGCCTGTTTCTCTCGCCCACCGAATATCCCGAGCGAGACTTGAAAAGCGCGATGCTCCTGCAGCAGATTCTCGCAAGTGTGCGGAGCATTCCCGGTGTGCGTTCGGCCGGTCTTGTAACTGCTTTGCCGATTAGGGGAGGGGCGGAAACGGGTTTTGCCATCGAGGGGCGTCCAGTTCCTCCGGCCAGCGACGAACCTTCGGCGGATATTCGAAGCGTCGATCCCCATTACTTTCGGACCATGGGCATACCGCTGCTTGCGGGGCGCGAATTCACAGACGCTGACAACGCGACCGGCAAACGCGTGATGGTGATTAACCAGATGATGGCGCGCCAATACTGGCCGGGGGAAAATCCGCTCGGGCAGGTCGTCACGATGAAAGACTGGGGTCCGCCACTGACAGGCGAGATTGTGGGAGTCGTGGGCGACGTCAAAACAAATGGTTTGGACGAAGCGGTCGGTCCGATGATTTACTGGCCATATTTTCAGTTCCCGCAGCTCTTCAACACGCTCGTCGTACTCGGCGAAGGTGATTTGTTTCGACTGGTCCCCGCAGTGAAGGCGGCGATTTGGGCGGTGGACAAGAACCAGCCGATCTCGAAGATCGAGACACTGGAGCAAGTCTTGTCTGAATCGCTGGCGCGCCGGCGGTTGTACATGATTTTGCTTGGCGTCTTTTCGGGCGCTGCGCTGCTGCTCGCAAGCGTGGGAATTTATGGCGTCGTGTCCTACTCCGTGAATCAACGGACGCAGGAGATGGGAATTCGAATAGCGGTTGGTGCGGAGCGGGGAGACGTTCTGCGGCTCGTTCTGGGGCAAGGAGCGCGCGCAGCGATGCTGGGAATCGCGGTTGGAATCGCGGCAGCGCTGGCGCTGACTCGGCTGATGGCCAGCTTGCTCTTCGGCGTGAGCGCGACTGATCCGCCCACGTTCCTGGCGGTCGCGAGCTTGTTAACAATGGTGGCGCTGTCAGCGTCCTACATTCCAGCGCGGCGGGCGATGGGCGTCGACCCCATGGTGGCGCTGCGGCACGAATAACCCAGGAAAATTTTGTGGAAGGAAGAACAGCCTGACGCGCTGTCCCCGCGGATGAGAGGCTGAGTTCGCGAATGGGCGGCTAGCGCGTGTGAAGCTTGGTGGAACGGTGCGGATTATCGAGACGCATTCCGAGCTTCGAGGATTTCCAATGGTTGAAAATTTCATACAGGATATCCGTTACGCGTCGCGAGGACTCCGAAGGAATCCGGGATTTGCGCTCGTGTGCATCTTGACCTTAGCGCTGGGGATTGGCGCCAACACGGCGATTTTCACGGTCATCAACGCGGTGCTTATTCGACCTGTTCCTGGAGTCGCAAATCCGGGTGAACTTGTCACTTTTGAGCGCTTGCAGAAAAATAATCCCGACTACGCCTTCGGCTATCCCGACTACCTTGCCTACCGCGACCAGAATCAGTCCTTCACGGGGCTGGCCGCTCGCTGCCGCACGGCCCTCGCCCTGACCCACGGCACCACCGAACGGATCACCGGGGAATTGGTCTCCGGCAACTACTTCGCAGTGCTGGGAGTGCATCCCGCCAGCGGCCGCGTGATCGCTCCAGAAGATGTGCAAGCGGATGATGAAGCGCCGGTGGCGGTGCTGAGCTATGCACTGTGGCAAAGAGTTTTCGGTTCGGATCCACAGGTCGCCGGGAAGGGTATTTTGCTCAACGGCCACAGTTTCACGGTAGTGGGAGTGGCCGCCGCGCATTTTGAAGGAACTGCCGTAGGTTCACCGACGGATGTGTGGATGCCGCTGACCATGCAACCGGAAGCGATGCCGCGAATGTCGCGTGGAACGCTCCAGAACAGGAATTCCGGATGGATTGAGATCTTTGGCCGGTTGAAGCCGCGGGTAAGCGTCGCGGCGGCTCGCAGCGAAATGCAGGCTATCGCGGGGCGGCTTGCGGTTACGTATCCGGAATCCAACGAGCATCGCAGCGTGGAATTGATCGCGAGTTTTGGAATGGATCCGGACGATCGCGCCGCTCTACAAAAGTTTTTTGGGTTGTTGATTGCTTCGGTGGGACTGCTTTTGTTGATCTCTTGTAGCAACGTTGCGAATCTGTTGCTCTCACGCGCAGACTCGCGGCGTAAAGAGGTTGCCGTGAGGTTGGCGCTAGGAGCGAGCCGTGGGCAACTCGTGCGGCAACTGTTGACGGAAGGCCTGTTGCTTTCTTTCCTGGCGGGGGGACTTGGCTTGCTACTAGCGCCCTGGTCCGGGAGACTAATTCTTGCGTTCCGCCAGCCGCTCTATGCTCTCCGCAACGCGGACACAAGTCCCGACGCCCGGGTGCTGGGGTTCACCCTGATGGTGACGTTGCTGACGGGCGTCTTGTTCTCCCTCGCACCCGCCTTGCACTCTTCAAGGCCTGATCTCGTCGTAACGCTGAAGGACAACGCTCCGGGAGCGGGACGGCGTTCACGGCTGAGGAGCGTGCTGGTTTCATCGCAAGTTGCCCTCTCTTTAGTTCTGCTTGTGGTGGCAGGCGTGACAGTTCGAAAAATGCAGAAGATCGTGAGTGCGGATCCCGGTTTCAACACCGGCAACCTGCTAATGATGTCCATTTCCCCCAGCCTCCAAGGATATTCAGAACCGCAAGCACAGCACTTCTATGAGGAACTTCTGGAACGGGTTGGCCGGATACCAGGCATCCAATCCGCGAGCCTTGCCGCTACCGTCCCACCGGAAGACTGGAGCAGCCGAGTTTCTATCTTTTACGAAGGCCAAGTGCCGCCGTTGGGCTATTACCGCGGACACGAATTCGAAGTGGGGATTCGAGTCGACATGAATAATGTGGCTCCGAACTATCTCCAAACCATGGGAATTCCGATTCTGGAGGGCAGAGATTTTACCGAACGGGATCAGCCGGGAGCGCCGCTGGTGGCGATCGTCAGCGAGAGGCTGGCACAACGCCTCTGGCCGGATCAAGATGCAGTGGGTAAACGCATTGAATGGCCCTCGTGGGAAGGGGCGCAGCGGCCGCCGTTCGAGATTATCGGCGTGTCCGCGGACGCGAAGTACCGTTCTCTGGTGGCCGATCCTCCACTTCTGCTCTACTTGCCGGAGTTTCAGAACTACAACGGAGGCCCGACGCTCGTCATCCACACTTCAGTAAGTCCCGCGGGACTTCTTCCGGCAGTACGAAGCGCGGTCGCTTCGCTGGATCCAAGTTTGCCCGTTTTCTCCGTGAAAACGATGTCCGACCAGGTTGACGATTCTCTCTGGCAGCCACGGATGGCGGCCGGGATATTGGGGAGTTTTAGCATTCTCGCGCTCGTGCTCGCGGCTGTGGGACTCTATGGGGTGGTTTCTCAGTGGATGGGCCAGCGAACGAGGGAGATTGGCATCCGAATGGCGCTGGGTGCAAGACCAGAGGATGTGATGCGTTTAGTGTTGGGATATGGGGCTGGCTTGGCGTTCTGGGGTATTGTTGCTGGCACAGTCCTCTCTTCCGGGGTTACCCATCTAGTGTCCGCTCTGCTTTTCGGGGTGAGCGGCACCGACGTATTGACGATGTCCGTTATCGCGGTTCTGCTTTTGCCCGTGGCGCTGGCGGCGTGTTACGTCCCGGCGCGGCGCGCGATGCGTGTGGACCCCGTGGTGGCTTTGCGTTTCGAATAGCAGGAAAGACTGAACCATTCCGCACGTTTACGATTGTCACTTCGTAGAACTGATCGCTGACTTTCCTCGATTTGGAAGGAAGAAGATAGTCATCGGAATGGGCTGTGCTAATTTTCGTTTTAGATACCAGCATGGCAGGTCGCCATTGTGAGGAAACAAGGCATGGACGCACTCCGCGCTTTGCTGGGGCTGCAACGGGTCGATGGTGTATTCCGTTTTGCCGCCTTTTTGATCGATAGCTAGGATGCGAACGGCGGTGACGGGCTCAAAGGGGTTGCCGGGTTTCGGATGCATCATGCGCACGCGAACGGAAACAAAATCCCCGGCATAAACGAGCGCAAGAGTTAAAACACCCGCAATCAGAAATCGTTTGGCGAGCATGCGCGCTGGGATCAAGCGAATGACTCCTCGAATGGCGCAGACACGAGAGCCCGCGGGGCGTTATTCGTCACCAGAATTTCGGATTCCCGCTACGGCTTTTCCTTCGGGACCTCGATGGGCGCGCCGATCTTGATCGTCGATCCAAACCGCTTGTAATTCTCGTAACGCACGGTCATGCGAATGCGGACTCCGCCGCCGCTGAATTGCAAAGTGTCCTCGGAGTGCGTGTACGTGGGAAACCAGAAGTGGCTCTCGATATTTTCGCGGAAAGTCTCGAAACGCGGGAAGACATTCTCCTGTCCGTGTTTCTTGATGTCCGGAACGGCCTTGCCGTCGGTTTTTACGATTGCCAGATCTTTTTGGTCGACCCAAATGCGGCCCTGGAAGTAGCGCTGATTTTTCTCGATCTTTTTCGGCCCCACGTCGAAGACGTAAGCATTGATCTCATCGAGTTGCTGCTGCCCGACGTATTTGACGTCGTACTTTGGCAATTCGTCAGTGGTGAGCACGAACGGCTGAACGTGCTCGAGGTCGTCAAAATCCTGCTGCGACATCACGATGCGCTGGAGTGTGGGCGCGGGAGCATCGGTGACGTGTTCATAGCGCTTGCCCTCGGGCGTGAAAAGAATATCGCTGGTCATACGGTATTCGCCGTCGGGCTGTCCGCTATATTCGTCGATCGTCTGGATAACGAACGTTTGCGTGTAGGTGTAATTGTCCCGCTCTTTTCTGAACTCGGCTTCACGCTCGGCAAATTTCTGAATAATCTGGTCGGCGGGTATTTTAGGCGGCGCGGTCGAAAGCGGAGACTCCGTGGCCGTCTGGTGAGGCGCGGCTTTGGGCATGGAGCTCGGGTGCGGCAAGGGAGTAGGCGCGGTATACGACGGAGGAGGTGGCAACGGACCGGTCTGCTGCGCAGCAACGGGCCGCAATGTGAATAGCAAGCCTAAAACGGCTACCAACGTCAGCGAGCAGAGCCCGAACCTATTTCTGCGTGATTTCTGGATTACAAATTGCATTCCTTCGTGGTTCCTTTCCTTCTCTAATTCGGTCTCAAGTGTTAGGAGTTTCAGGATAGCGCCGGGGTTGCTTCGCGTCCAGCGCGTCGAGCACCTCCCATGACGTTGGTTCAAGCTGAAACGCACTATTGACCTGGATTCGTTGCGACAGTATCATCCGGGCAATTCCAGGCAAAAATTTGCGAGCGAGGTCCGCCATGTCAAAACGTTTGTGTCTCATCGTACTACCCATCATAGTTGCCTTCCTCAGCGTCCCACAGAAAATTAGGGCGCAGCAACCTCAGATTAATCCCGATGTTTATGATCAGCTCCATTTTCGTTATCTCGGGCCAGTGGGGAATCGCACGATCTCGGTAGCCGGCATCCCGGGCAACCCGAACATCTATTACGTGGGAGCAGCTTCGGGCGGAATATTCAAATCCACGGACGGCGGCATCCACTGGGATCCTATTTTCGATTCAGAGCCGGTCTCTTCGATCGGATCGCTCGCTGTGGCCGCCAGCGATCCGAATATTGTCTGGGCCGGGACTGGCGAACCTTACATCCGAAGCCACATCTCCGTTGGAAACGGAATTTACAAGTCGACGGACGCTGGCAAAACCTGGACGCATATGGGCCTGGATAAAACTGGCCGCATCGGCAACGTGCTGATCGATCCACGCAATCCGGATATCGTGCTCGCATGCGCTCTCGGTCATGCGTATGGGCCGCAGCCAGAACGCGGAGTTTTCCGCACGACGGACGGCGGCAAGAATTGGGAAAAGGTGCTGTTCGTCGACGAAAACACGGGCTGTTCGGATATGGCCATGGATCCGAACAATTCGCGCATTTTGTTTGCAGGCATGTGGCAGCTCGTGATTCACACTTGGGGCCGCACGAGCGGCGGGCCCGGCAGCGGCTTGTTTAAGTCCACGGATGGAGGCGTGACCTGGAAACGTCTCGAAGGTCATGGATTGCCGCATCCGCCCGTTGGAAGGATTGCGGTGCGCGTGGCGCAGCGCGATTCGAACCGCGTGTATGCCCTGATTGAAACTGGCGACGGCGTACCGTGGGACGGCAAGCCTACGCAGAACGGGCAACTTTGGCGCTCTGACGACGGAGGTGAGGGCTGGCAGTTGGTAAACTCCGACCGGCAGATTCGCGGGCGCACGCACTATTACACGCGCGAAGAAATCGCGCCCGACAACGAGAATGAAGTGTATTTCTTCACGTCCGCGTTTTCGCGGACGCTGGACGGCGGCCACTCGCTGACGAATATGCCCACAGCTCCTGGCGGAGACAATCACGAGATGTGGATTGATCCCACGAACGGAGACCGCATGGCGGTCGTCAACGACGGAGGTGTGAGCATTTCCGTAAATCGCGGCCGTACTTGGGACCGCATCCAGCTTCCCATCGCGCAGATTTACCACGTAACAGTGGACGACCAGATTCCTTACTTCGTTTACGGCAACAGGCAGGACGGGTCCTCCTATCGCGGGCCGAGCAACAGCTTGCAGTTTGGCGGCTTTGGCGGAGGGGGAATTTCGCGCGGCCAATGGCACCCGATTGCCGGGGGCGAAAGCGGATATGCAACGCCCGACCCAGTGGACAACAACATCATCTGGTCAAGCGGCACGGGCGCGGGCAGCGTCAGTGGAGCGGTGGTGCGTTTTGACGAGCGCAATCGCCAATGGCGCGAAGTGGAGGTATGGCCAATGGATGTTTCCGGGGCCACGGCCGCGGAAGTGAAATACCGCTTCAACTGGGAGTTTCCGATTACGATTTCGCCGCACGACCACAATAAGGTCTATGTGGGCAGCCAGTTTGTGCACGTTACGACGGACGGTGGAAATAGCTGGCAAGTGATCAGCCCGGACTTGACGCGAAATGACAAAAGCCGCCAAGAAAGCTCCGGCGGATTGACGCCCGACAACATTGGCGTGGAATACGCAGGAACGGTTTTTGCGATTGCGGAGTCGCCGAAGGAAGCAGGCGTGATCTGGGCGGGCACAAATGATGGGCTGGTGCAGATCACACACGACGGCGGAAAGAATTGGACAAACGTCACAAAGAATATTCCTAACATGCTGGATTGGGGCACGGTCAGCAATATCGAAGCTTCGCGCTACGATGCGGGCACCGCGTACATCACGGTGGACGGCCATCAGGTGGACAATCGAGACCCATTCGTTTACAAGACGACAGATTACGGGAAGTCATGGACTTCCATCACCAATGGAATCCCGCACAGCATGTTGAGCTACGCGCACTGCGTGCGCGAAGATCCGGTGCGCAAGGGCTTGCTCTACCTGGGCACGGAAAATGCGCTTTACGTTTCGTTTGACGAGGGGAAAGATTGGCAACCGCTCCAGACCGGCTTGCCACACGCTCCCGTCTATTGGATCGCGGTTCAGGAACGATTCCACGACTTGGCGCTGGCGACCTACGGGCGCGGCTTCTGGATTCTTGATGACTTGACGCCGCTGCAACAACTCACTTCGCAAGTGCTCGCTTCGAATGCTCATCTGTTCGCGCCTCGCGATGCTTATCGCTTCCGACCCCTCGAGCAACCGGCCGCCGTTTCCTACGACCCAACCGCCGGACACAATCCCTTGTACGGGGCCGCGATCAATTTCTATCTGAAATCCAAACTTGGCGAGAAAGAACACGCCAAGCTCACGATCACCGATGCAAGCGGAAAAACCGTGCGCGAAATCGAGTGTCGCGCCTTGCGCGCGGACAGCGGCCGTCGCGCGGGTCCGGGCGGGGGCGGAGGGGGATTTGGCCGGAGAGAGGCTCCGCCGTGCGAAGCGAAACCAGGCATCAATCGCTACTGGTGGGATTTGCGAGGCGAGGAAGCTACGGAGGTTAAGTTGAGAACTCCTCCGACGTATTCGCCGGACGTGCCGCTAGGGCCGGAAGGGTGGCGCGCCGCTCCCTCTGTGGACCGCATTTCCGTGCTTGAGCCGCCGGGGACCTACACGGTGACGCTTACAGTTGGCACGGAAAAGAGCAGCCAGAAACTGAACTTGCTGAAGGATCCGCACTCGACCGGTAGCGAGAGTGACATCCAGACACAACTGAGACTGGTCTCGGAGCTTCGAGACGAGATGAACTCGCTGGCCGGCAGCGTCAATCAAATCGAATCAATTCGCGCGCAGCTCGCCGATCTCGGTAAGCAATTGGGGAAGGACGACGCCTCGAAAGAGATCCAAAAGGCCGCGGATGAACTTGCCAAAAAACTGACCAGTGCGGAGGGAAAAGTGGTGCAATTGCAAGCGACGGGCCGAGGCCAGGACGACGTCCGCTACTTGCCGATGCTATTGCAGAAAATCAGTTACCTGGCGGACGAAGTGGGCAGCTCCGCGGATTTTCCGCCGACGACGCAGCAGGCGGCCGTACAGCAGGAGTTGAAGCAGCAGGGTGACGAATCCCTTCGGGAAATGGAACAAGTGGTTTCGAAGGAAGTAGGGGCGTTCAACGGCATGCTGCGCGAGAAGAACGTTCCGAACATCGTCCTCAAGGCGCCGTGAGTGAATCACGGGGTGGCCAGTTCAGACGAAGGCATCCATGCCCTGAAGGAAACTCTTCCGGGTGGGGTGTGGTAAACTTTTAGCCTATTCCCGGTGGGGCCGTGGCGCAGTTGGGAGCGCGCCTCGATGGCATCGAGGAGGTCGTGGGTTCGAATCCCATCGGCTCCACCATTTTTCAATTGGCACTTTCTTACCGTTAGGCGTTGCTCCTTGCAAGCTAACCATTGTTGATGCAAACCGTCACTTCTCGGATAGCTGCATATCATTACTCTCGCTCGCGAGGTATTCTCATGCGCCGACTGCTGCTTCCCACCCTCTGTATTGCTGTGCTCGCAATATTTCTCGCGAAGGACGCAGACGCACAGCGTGCCAGCGACGTGAAATTTGCGACTGAGGTGCCCCTGATGGATTGCGAGGGGCTGCCGTGCATCGAGGCGCGGATCGCGGGCGGCCCTGCCTTGAAAATGGGCATCGATACCGGAAATGTGGACTCTGTTCTCGATACGCCGTACGCGGAAGCTGCCGGGTTGAAGCCAACCGCCGCTTTGCCAGCAGGCGCGCCCACGGGCATGTACAGAACGGTCATCCCTTCCATCCGCGTTGGCAACGTGACGCTTATGAACGTCGGCACCTTGGCAATGAGCCTGTCCGACATGATCTCCCAAAACCAGATGCCGCACGTAGACGGCACGCTGTCTTACACCGCCTTCAAGGATCGCATCCTGCAGATCGATTTCGTGGCGCGCAAGGTTCGCATCTCAGAAGTGCTTACGGCGCCGGTAGCTTGCACGGGAGCCTGCGACAAAATTTCGCTGATAAAATTCGGCAAAGAAGGGCCACCCATAGTCGTGGCGGATGGCTTTGAAATCAATGGAAAGAAAATGTCGGCACAGATCGACACCATGTATAGCGGCTCGCTGCTGGTCTACACGGCCTCGATTGAAAAGTTGCAGCTCGCGGACGCGGCGAAAACGACAAAATCCCGGGACTTTCCGTTCACCGACGGTGGTGTAAAGATGAAAGAAGCTCCTGCGCAAATGGAAAGTTTTCATGGCTTAGCGCTGAGCGGCCGAGCTCCGCTTGTGTACTTCCCAACTCCTGATGTGCATGAGCCGGACGGCCTTTTCGACGCGACTGTGGGGCTCGAGTTGTTTTACAGGGCGGCCCTAACGCTGAATTTTCACGACATGACAGTTTCTGTGGAAAAGCGCTGAGTCTCCGCGAAACCTCCGAAGGCCGCAGCTGGCACCGCGGAGCGGTGCCGAATAATTCAATCTAGAGATGGACGGACAACTTCCGGCGAAGGATCAGGCAAGGTGTACCTCACGATCGGCGCGAAGCGCGTGAGGCACGCAGATGACCGAGAAACGCGTGATGAGCGCGTGAGAGCGAACGCCCTCGGAGGACCACAGCCCCGATGGTGCGCGCAGCTGCGGCGTCTTCGATGCGCACGAAGCGGCAGCGCGATTTTTTCTCGATAGCCATTTCCGGAACGATGGAAACACCCATGCCGGCTCCAACCATGCTGAGGAGGCTGCTGAACTGGCCGCTCTCGAAAATGATTTGGGGGTGCAAGCGGGCGCGGTCACACGCCGCGACGGCGTTATCCCGGAAGCAGTGGCCATCGCGGAGAAGCAGAAAAGGTTCGGCGCGAAGATCTTTGAGCGAAAGCGAGCGGCGCGAGGCGAATTTGTGGCTTAACGGCAAGGCTGCAAAGAAACGCTCGCTAAGCAGCGGAAATGTTTCGAATTCGTGGCCGCGAATGGGCAGCGCGAGGATCGCGAGATCGACCTTGCTGGCGCGCACTTGGTCGAGGAGAACCGGGGTGATTTCTTCGACCACCGTGAGCCGCACCTGCGGAAATTTTCGCGAGAACCAAGTCAGGCGTTCCGGAAGAAAGTAGGGCGCAACAGTGGGAATGACGCCGATGGTCACGGATCCGCCGACGGAATCCTGTTGCTCGGCGACGTCGCCGCGCGCCGCTTCGAGCTCGCGGAGGACAGCACGCGCTCGCGGCAGAAAAGTTTGTCCTGTTTCGGTCAGACGCACCGAGCGCCCAAGGCGGTCAAAGAGCCGCGCGTCAAGCTCATCTTCGAGTTTCATAATCTGCTGCGAAAGCGACGGCTGCGAAACGTGGGATCGTTCAGCGGCCCGGCTAAACGAACCAGCCTCGGCGACCGCGCAGAAGTACCGTAGCTGATGAAGTTCCATAAAGTTAGATCGCAGTTTTCGCCATCAGTTGCGGGCTCAGATCGCGAGGGAATCAGATCTCACTCCGCATGTAATCAATGTCACAACGACCTATAGGCATGGCCTATCCATCGTATCCGAACTATATATTGGAAGTATAGCCACACGGCGTGTAATTTTTAGGCAGCAGGCAGGATTCTGCTCCGAGGGGCTAATGCTGCAGGCGAACTGAGGAGGAATTATGGCGGAAGAAAAGAAGATTATGACGACCGACGCGGGGCGGCCTGTGGGCGACAATCAGAATTCGCTTACAGTGGGACCGCGCGGACCGGTTGTCTTTGAAGATTTCCTGCTGTTTGAAAAAATGGCTCATTTTAACCGGGAACGCATCCCGGAGCGCGTCGTTCACGCCAAAGGCTCCGGCGCGCACGGACATTTTGTCTGCACAAGTTCGGAGATCCCCAAGTACACGACCGCCAAGCTGTTCAATGCCGTGGGTAAGAAGACGCCTACGTTTATCCGCTTCTCGACCGTCGGCGGTGAAAAGGGATCGGCGGACACCGCGCGCGACCCGCGCGGCTTTGCGCTGAAGTTTTACACCGAAGAGGGCAACTGGGACATGACGGGCAATAACACGCCCGTCTTTTTCATTCGCGATCCTCTGAAATTCGGCGATTTCATTCACACGCAGAAGCGCGATCCGGAGACGAATTTGAAGTCTCCCACCATGATGTGGGATTTCTGGTCGCTCTCTCCGGAATCGCTGCACCAGGTCACGATCCTTTTTTCGGACCGCGGCACTCCCGACGGCTACCGCCACATGAACGGGTACAGCAGCCATACGTACAGCCTGATCAACGCGAAGAACGAACTCTTCTACGTCAAGTGGCATTTCAAGACCAAGCAAGGCATCAAGAATTTCTTCCGCGAGCAAGCCGGCGCAATGGAAGGCACAGATCCAGATTACTCACAGCGCGACCTTTTCAACGCTATCAAGGCTGGAAATTTTCCGAAATGGCGCGTATGCGTGCAAATCATGCCCGAGAAAGACGCGGAGACGTATCACCTCAATCCGTTCGATCTCACAAAAGTGTGGCCGCATAAAGACTACCCGCTGCATGAAGTCGGCGAACTCGAGCTCAACCGCAACCCGGAGAATTATTTTGCGGAAGTCGAGCAGGCCGCGTTCGAACCGAGGAACGTCGCGCCCGGCATGGGTTTTTCGCCCGACAAGATGCTCCAGGCACGCTTGATCTCGTATCCTGACGCGCATCGGTATCGGCTCGGCGTGAACTACGACTCGCTGCCGGTCAACAAACCTCAGTGCCCTTTCCAGACCTACAACAAAGACGGCGCGATGCGCTTCGACGGCAACGGCGGCTCCGCTGTAAATTACGAGCCGAACAGTTTCGGCGGCCCCACTCAGGATCCGCGATACACAGAGCGGCCGAAAATGGTGAGCGGCACGGTGGCGCGGCATGATCATCGCAGCGACGCCGACTACTATTCTCAACCGGGCAATCTGTTCCGTCTGATGCCCGCGGACGCGAAACAGCGGCTGATCGATAACATCGTCTCCAGCCTCGGCAATGGCGTGCCGCAGCGGATTCAGGAGCTGCAGATTCAACATTTCTACAAGGCCGATCCTGCCTACGGAAGTGGAGTAGCCAAGGGCCTCGGCCTGAACATCGACGCTATCATCGCAAAGAAGCAGGCCAGCGCGGCAGACTGAAAACTGTTGTTGGTCTTCTAGCTCCTGTTTGAAGCAGACCTCAATCTTTAGACGAACATGACTACCACGGGACGAGCCAACTTGATTCGTCCCGTGATGTTCATAGAGCACTTTTGTGCTCGCATGCTTTGTTTTGACGTGCCGGTTTGGGGTAACGTGTAGCGCGGCGTTACGAACGGTAGAACAACGAGGCCTATGGCGAAACTGACATTTCTTGGCGCGGCAGGGTGCGTCACCGGATCAAAATATCTCGTGGAAGCTGCGGGCAGGCGGCTGCTTGTCGATTGCGGCCTATTTCAAGGCACAAACGAACTTAAAGAACGCAACTGGAAGCCTCTTCCCATCGACCCCAAGACCTTCGATTACGTCTTGCTCACCCACGCTCACCTTGACCACACCGGCTGGCTGCCCGTTTTGGTTAAGAACAGTTTTCGCGGTCCGATTTTCGCCAATCCCGCCACGATCGAACTCACCGAACTCTTGCTGAAGGATTCTGCTCACCTGCAGCAAGAAGAAACAGAACACGCCCAACTCCATAAGTGGAGCCGGCATCCCGACCCTGTCGCCCTCTACGAGCCAGACGATGTGGATCCGGTGCTGAAACTGCTTAAACCCATGCCGCGAAGCGGCGGCTTCGATATCAGCCCGGAGTTCCATGTCACCTCCTATGACGCAGGGCACATCCTGGGTTCATCCAGCCTGGAACTAACCATCAACGAAAACGGAAAGAAGATTGTGGTTGTTTTTTCCGGGGACATCGGCCGATACGACCAGCCAATTCTCAAGGATCCGGTAACCCCGCCATCCAAAGCGGACGTGCTGCTCTGTGAGTCCACGTACGGCGACCGCGAACATGCGGCCGGTGACCCCGCGGAATTGCTTGCGGAGATCGTGAATCGGGTCGTTAAACGCGGCGGTTCGATCGTAATTCCAGCATTTGCCATCGGGCGAACGCAGACTTTCATGTACTACTTGCGCCAGCTCGAGGATCAGCAGCGCATTCCGCACCTTCCCGTTTACGTGGATAGTCCCATGGCGTTAAGCGCGACTGATCTGTACTTAAAATATAAGGAAGACCACGACCTCGAGTATTCGCGCGAGGACAATGATGGCAAAGGCGACCCACTGGACGTCCATGAATTTCATCTGACGCGAGCGGTGGAGGAATCGAAGGCTATCAACAACGTCAAGACGCCTTGCATCATCATCTCAGCAAGCGGGATGGTTTCGGGAGGCCGCGTGCTGCACCATTTGGCTCAGCGGCTGCCGGATGCGAGGAATGCCGTTATCTTGGCAGGCTTTCAAGCGGTGGGTACGCGTGGGCGAGCTTTGCAGGAAGGCGCGAAAATGCTGAATCTTTTTGGTCAGCAGGTGCCCGTTTGCGCCGAAATTGTCGAAATGGGGCAATTCTCCGCTCATGCCGGGAAAAGTGAACTCTTGCGCTGGCTTGCCACCCTGCCCGCACCCCCCAAGCAAACGTATTTGACCCACGGCGAGCCGGAAGCAGCACAATCCTTGCAGGCCTCGATTCAAGAGAAATTCAACTGGAAGGCATCCGTGGCCCGCTACCTCGATACCGTCGATTTGGGAGACTAATGGAATCTACAAATATTCTTGGGGAACCAGGAAACTAATTTCGCGCTGGCATCGTCTATACATACAAGACCACTCGCGGGGTAGGGGGCTAACCACCACAGGGCAACCGACCGTCAGTCTCCTACCCCTAAAAACTCTGGATATATTGGGTCCTCAGGCGTTTAGATAGAATTTAGAATTTATTTCCACAATCGAACTCACCGCCCAGCGACAATTCGTGTCGTTAACGATTCGCCGCGTGTTCGGGGAGACGCGACAGCCTTTCCTCGGCTGCGGCGAGCGTGCTTTCCTTCTTGCAGAACGTGAAGCGAACCTGCGTAGCCCCGTCGCGGGCGTCGTTATAAAAGCTGGAGCCAGGCACGACGGCGACGCCAATTCTTTCAACCAGAAATTTGGCGAAGGAGACGTCCCGCGAGTTGGCTGGGAATTCATCGGCAGGAAAATCCAACCCCGAGACATCCGTCATGATGTAATACGCGCCGAGGGGCTTATAGACCTTGAATCCCGCGGCCGTAAGAATTTTGAGCAGGCGCTCGCGCCGCACAGTGTAGTCCGCTGCGAGCTTGTCGTAGTACGACTGCGGCGATTTCAGCGCGCTGGAGCCGGCTTGCTGCAAGGGGGCCGCCGCGCCGACGGTCAGAAAATCGTGCACCTTGCGGATAGCCGCCGTCGGTTCCGGCGGAGCCAGAGCCCAGCCCACGCGCCAGCCGGTCACGCTGTAGGTCTTCGACATTCCGTTGATCACAATCGTGCGCTCGCGCATGCCATCAATGCGCGCCATGGAGATATGCTCCGCCCCGTCGTAAAGAATGTGCTCGTAGATTTCGTCGGTGATGCAGAAGGCGTTCCAGTAGACGCACAAGTCGCGGATAAATTCGAGCTCGCCTCGCGCAAAAACCTTTCCGGTGGGATTATTGGGCGTGTTCAGTATGATGGCCTTGGTGTGCGGCCCGAACGCCGCGGTTAGTTCCTTCTCGTCGAAAGTCCAGTCTGGCGGGCTCAACTTCACAAAGCGTGGCGTGGCGCCGCTCAGAATCGCGTCCGGCCCATAATTCTCATAAAAGGGCTCAAAGACAACGATTTCATCTCCGGGGTTGATGATTGCCAGCATCGTGGACATCATGGCTTCCGTCGAACCGCAGCAAATCGTAACCTCGCGCTCTGGATCGAGCCGCACTCCCTGCGTGCGCTCAAATTTCTCGACAATGGCGTCCCGCAACGGTTTGGCGCCCCAGGTTATCGCGTATTGATTGATGTCGTCGGAGATCGCCTGCCGTGCTGCTTCCTTGATTTCCGCGGGCGCCGCAAAATCGGGGAAACCCTGCGAGAGATTCACGGCGCCGTGCTTCATGGCCAGACGCGTCATCTCGCGGATTACGGATTCCGTGAATTTCTCCGCCTTTGCCGAGAGCATGCGGCGAGCGGCCTGCGCCATGCCGGATTCTGAAGGAGTCATTTAGCCTGCCAGAAGATCTGTATTGTCGGTTCCATCGCGTCGGCCGAAAACGGACTGCCCTAATCTTATCGGCCGTGCCCGGCCGTCGAGGAAGACGCCTCGCCCGACTGGCCATAAATCATCCGGTACACTTCGGAATTGCGCAAGACGATTTGCACGTAATCGCGAGTTTCGCTGAAAGGTATGGATTCTACAAGCTCGGGAATTTCGTCGTAATTGCGCTCCGCTTTCCACGCGGCGATGCGGTCTTCGCCGGCATCGAAAGCCGCCAGCGCATACGCGGGCGCTCCCGTCAATTTCACCAGCCCGGAGATGTACAGCATCCCCAGCTGGATGTTGTATTCGGGTTGAAAAAGTTTGGCGGGCGAAAAACGTACGCGAAGCTGCTTGGCGAGACGGCGCCCAGTTTTCGGGATCACTTGCATCAGTCCAATCGCGTTTTGCGCTGAAAGCGCGTCGGCCTGGAAAGTGGACTCTTGCCTCATCAGTCCGGCCGCGAGCATCGGATCGAAATCGTTCTTGGCGGCTTCGCGACGGATCACGGATTCATAGGGCAGCGGGTAAAGCACTTTCCAAACCGCAAGCGGCAGATCATCTATTTTGCGCGCATCGAAGTTCGGGACCATGACCCTTCCATAGGCCATGCCCGCGGCGAAATGTCCCTGGTCGAAGGCAGCCTGCGCTGCTTCATAGAGAAATCGCGGCGACGAAGTAGCAAAGTACGCATTTTTCAGCTCGAGCTCGGCGGAAGAATCAAAAGCAATCGTACGCAATGCCTGCGCGCGCGCCCAGCGGTCCGCGGCCGCGGCTGGAATCGGCTCATCGAACGGTCGCAGCGCCGGCGGTGGCGGAATTCTGTCGAGAATCTCAGGCGTTGGCGGATCTCCCTCGGCGGGTTGCAGCTTGCTCAAACGCCCCACCGCCGCGTGCCCAAAATACGTCTGGGGAAATCGGTCGGCGTCTTTCTGATAGTAAGCTCGTGCCTCCGCGACATTTCCGCCGCGCTCAGCGTCTCGCCCGAGCCAATAGACCGCGTCTGGTGTGTTCGCTGAGGAAGGGTATCTCAACAAGAACGCTTTGATTTTATCTGCCGCGTCCGGCTGGCGATTCAGGTACGCAACCCACGCCACCCGCCATTCCGCGTTGAACGCGTTCCTGCCGCTCGGGAAAGTGTCCAGAACGTGCTGGTAGTACTTTGCGGCGTTGGTGCGGTCCAGATTCACCCAGTAATAGTTCCCCTCCGCCATGAATCCTTCTTCGTTCCATTTGCTCAGCGGATATTTCTGCGTGATCTCATTGAGCGCGGCAAACATTTCGTCGGGCTTTTTATCCGACCGGTAAAATTGCGACAGCGCATAAAGCCGTTCCGCATCGACTTCAAAATCCGGCGTCTTCAGCGCCACAAGCAGCTTTGGGGAGCCTTTCAGCTGCACACGCGCTTGCGCAATCCGAAGTTCGGCCAATTGCCGGCTTGGGTTCTGGGGATCGCGGAGCATTCCCAGGAGTTTCTCGAACTCCACTCGCGCTTCCTTCCACTTATGAACGTCGTAGAAAGCCTGCGCGCGTTGCTGCTGCAATTCCACGCCCGGGTAGGGATACTCTTTCCCCATTTCGTGCATGATTTTCTGCAGCGCCGCGCTTGCGGGCTTGGCCTCGTCACTCTGAGAATTCTTATAGAAGATCGCTTGGTAATCCTTGGCAGCGCGGGCGAGTTGATGCGCGGCTTGGTAGGCCTGAGCCCGTTCCAGAAGCAATGTGGAGCGGTTGCCCGTGGCCGGGTACGAATTCAGCGGATCGATGGCGTCCTGGGGCCGGCCCAACTGCGTCGCGAGCGGCGCAAGACTCTCGAGCAACTGCTCTTTCATCGCGGTATTGGGATACTCGCGTTGGACCGTCTCCAAATCGGCGAGCGCATCTTTCGAGCGTCCCAGCCCGTTTTTCGCCTGCGCTGTCCAGTAAAGTACGTACTCGCGCAGCACCGTGTCGCCGCTTGCTTTGTTGAACCAACTAAGGGCTTGCTGGTAGTGTTTCTGCGAGTTGTCTTCGAAGCCCAGAGCCAGCGCCGCGCGTGCCCCCCAAACGTTCGCAACATTCTTCGTCGCAAATGCGGAAAGTTTTGTGTAGGCGCCGGGCACGACGTTGTGCAGGTCTCGCGCAAGTTGCGCCAGTTCTTTCTGAAGCGCCTGGTCCTCGCGAGTGTCTCCGGCCACAAGCTGCGCCCCAGCCGTCTCCGGCCTGCATCCCACGCGGCACGGCACGGGCGTCGGCTTTTTTATCTTTTTCTTCCTATGGTGTCGCGAAGACTGTGCGAAAACATCGGGTGTGCTACCGGCAACCAGCGCGAACGCAAGCATCGCCGCGCACACGCATCGCGTCGCCGCGGTACGTGACCCCGCCGCAGTCGCTTTCTTGGCCGCAGTCTTAGCGATGCCGCGCGGGTGTGGCGTATGGGTATTCGCCGAGAGCGTGTGCATCGCCCTCCGCGAGGATTTCCACCATCCAGCGGTAAAAGTAATCCACCGGGTGGTCCATGATGGGTTTGAAACGCCGGTCGTATTCTCGATGAGCTTTTTCAATGTCTTCTTTCAATCGGATGCAGAGATCCTTCTTTTCGCGGCCTAGCCGCACCTGATCCGGTCTCAGCATTTTAATATCTTGCATCGAAACTTTCGCCACCCGATTTGCTCGCCTGTGTAGTTCCTGTTCTTCGGGCGAAAGCTGGTTGACGTCGAACTCGTCCCCAAACTCCGGTTCTGCCGCCGGTACCGTCGGCTCGATCAACTCGATCGATTCTGCTTCGGCTTCCAGCTCGATCACCGGCTCCGGTTCGCGAGGCGGCGCAACGGGCGGCGCCACGCGAGGTGGCGTCTTCACCGTTGCTTGCGCCGGCGCCTGCGCCATCGGTGTAGGAACCGCGGGGTGCGGGCGCGCTGGCATGGCAGTAGGCTCAGCCCCCGCTGTGCTAATTAGATGCGTGATTTGCTCTTCGAGTGGAGACCGCTGCCCCGGCTGCATCGACATCGCCACGAACCGCGACAATACTTCCAAGGCCGCAGACAAAGACGCCGCCGACGTCTGCGCCCTCAGCATCGACGGCAGCGCATTGGTCGGCTTCGAACTCGCACACGCCGCTACGATATCGCCGACCGCTTGATGCAGCTCGTCGGCGTTTCGCTGAATCCGTTCGAGGTTCTCTCGCAAGGCGCGTACTACGGCTTGTTCCACGGCGTTCGGCTCTTGTGCCATTCCTGTTTTCCGGGGTCTTTTCCTTATCCCAAATCCTCTCGACCGCCCGCTTCGCTCATCCAAACTGGGCGATCTACCCCGTCTCGTGATTTTGGAAGGTAAGCCGCCTGTAGTCAACCGCCTGGCCGCACCCATGTGCCCAATCGTTGCTTAACCGTGAGTCGTCAATCCTTAGCAGATGCTGCCGCCAGACCACTTCTTCAACTCTGCCCTGTTTCGGTTGGTCGTCTTCAAGGAGCAGCAGCTGCCGATAGCAACTGAGCATAATTACTGATTCCCGCATAATATTGCGAAGCAGCGATTTGGGGTGCGGCCGCCCTGCTGCCGCTTTTCTCATCGACCCGCACGACTGTACATTTGGCGAGGCTCAATAAGAGTGGCAGCCGCCGGTAGCAGCTAAGCGTCAGAAAATGAAGATGCCCTTGCCCGTACTGGCGCTTGAGCCCTTTCGGCATCGCACCCCTCCAAAATCCCCACACGTAAAACCGACGTGTGGGGCACCCCCTGTATCAACATCCTAACCCTCCCTTCACCTACGAACGTGGTATATTCGCCATCATGATCTCAGTCCACGCGAAAAAACACATCGTGGAAACGCGTCCGGGCCACCCGCCTCACCTGGAACGCCAACGGCACGCTCAATCAGCTGGCCATCACCGACCCGTTCAACAGCTCCGACGCGCAGACCTGCAACTACTCCCACGATGATCTCACGCGCATCGCCGGCGCCAATTGCGGAA